>Ga0207421_10002453_pt1 | contig 22959 bp, 18 predicted proteins | sample SodLakKL_010_SED_4_FD_187542 | JGI IMG/M metagenome (GOLD analysis project Ga0207421, IMG submission 187542) | Alkaline sediment microbial communities from Lake Tanatar, Kulunda Steppe, Russia - 8KL_010_SED (SPAdes) (version 2) | ecosystem: Environmental > Aquatic > Non-marine Saline and...
GGGCGCTCCCCCGGTGGGAGGCCCGAGCCCGGTCCGGGGTCCTCGCCCAGGACGATGGCGGGCGGATCGGCCACGGGGGCGCCGTGCGCCAGCTGCGCGTCGAGGGTGCGAACCGTCGCCGCGACCGCCTCGGCCCCCAGCCCGGGCGCAGCCCCCGCGTGCTCGGCGAGCCCGCGTGCGGCGCGCGCGAGGACCGCCTGGGCGCCGCCGGGGTTGCCGCGCTGCAGGTGGCACAGCCCGGCGGCGACCTGGGCGAGGGCGCGCCACAGCGGACGCTCGGCCTCGGGCGTGACGGGGTCCTTGCGGATCAGGTCGCAGTAGGTGACCGCCTCGAAGAAGCGGCGCTCGGCCAGGGCGCTGCGGGCGAGGTCGCGGGCGCGCGCTGCCGCGGGCGGCTCGCGCTGCGCGTGCTTGAGGTGGGCCATCGCGTCGGGCTCGCCGGGGGCGCGCAGCCGGCCGAGGTGGTCGCGCGGCAGGTCGCGCTTGCGCTGCCGCGGGCGCGGCACCGGCGCGGGGCGCGCGCCCTCGTCAGGGCCGGGCATGGCCCTCGCCCGGGGCGCGGGCGGTGAGCACCGCGTTGTAGAAGACCTCGCGGGGCGCGAGGAGACGCAGGCGCTCGTCGAGGCGCGAAAGCCCCTGCCACGTCCGATAGGCGGCCAGCGGATACCGCGCCGGCAGCACCTCGGGGCGCACCATCCCCTCCACGGTGCGGGTCAGCCACCCGAACCAGTTGGCGGTCAGCTCCTCGGTGCGCACCGTGGCCGCCGCGAACCCGGCGTCGCGCGCGAGCGCCTCGAGGTCGGCGGGGTCGAAGGTGTGCAGGTCCACCTCGTCCTCGAGGGCAGCGGCCTCCTGCGGCGGGTCGGCGACGGTGTCCAGGCCCTGCGCCAGCACGCGGTCGGCGCCACCGACGACCGCGGCGAGCTTGACCCCGATCCGCGCCGTGCGCTTCCACCAGGTGGCGACGCGATCGCCGACGCGGGTCGGCTCACCGGCGATGACCAGCACCCCATCGGGTCGCAGCACGCGCAGCGCCTCCTTCAGCGCGCCCTCGAGGTCGGGCAGGTGGTGGATGACGGCGTGGCCGACCACCGCGTCGAAGGAGCCGTCGGGGAAGGGCAGCTGCTCGGCGTCGGCGACCTCGCCGCGCACGCTCGCGCCGAGGCGCTCGCCGTTGGCCACGCACTCGGCGACCATCGCCTCGGAGATGTCCACGCAGGTCAGCGAGCCCAGATGGCCCGCCTGCCACAGGTTGAGCCCGAAGAAGCCGGTGCCGCACCCGAGCTCCAGCGCATCGCCGACGGTCGGCGCCTCCGGCAGCGCCCGCCGCCAGCGGTCGGCCACGTAGCCGATGCAGCGGTCGTCGAAGCTGATCGACCACTTCGCCTCGTAGTGGGGCGCCTCCCAGTCGTGGAAGACGGCCTGGGCGTCCTTGAGGTCCACGCGCTGCTCCCTCGTCCAGCGACCCGCGAGTCTAGTGGCCGGCGCCGCCGCGAAGCGCCCGCGGTCAGCGCCGCACGAACGTGGCCTGGCCGGGGCCGGCGTCGAGGTGCGAGCGCAGCCCGATGCGCGCGTCCTGCGTGGCGCAGGCTGCGGCGAACAGCCGCGACTCGCGTGCCAGACCGGCCTCGAGGTCACCGCCGGCGCCCTGGTCGATGGCCTGCTTGGCCAGCGCCAGCGCCACCGGGGCTCGGGCATAGCGGCGCGCCAGCGACCGGGCAGCCTCCAGGGTCTCCTCGGGGTCGACCACGGCGTCGACGAGGCCCATCGCCTGGCACGCGTGGGCGTCGTAGAAGTCGCCGCTGTAGATCATCTCCTTGGCGCGGGTGAGCCCGATCAGGCGCGGCAGGCGCTGGGTGCCCCCTGCGCCGGGCAGCAGTCCGAGGGTCACCTCGGGCAGCCCCAGCTGGGCGTTGGTCGCCGCGACGCGGAAGTCGGCGGCCAGGGCGAGCTCGCAGCCCGCGCCCAGCGCGTAGCCGTCGATCGCGGCCACGACCACCTGCGGCAGCCCCGCCCAGGCGCGGACGGCGTCCTGGACGCTCCGGGCCAGTGGTGCCGCGGCGTCCGGCTCGTGCTCGGCGACGCCGGCGAGCTCGGCGACGTCGGCGCCGGCGGCGAACACCGTCGGCCCGCCCCACAGCACCACCGAGGTCGCGGTCCGGTCCACTGCCAGGTCGCGCGCCACGGCGTGCAGCTGCGCCCACACCGGCTGGCGCAGCGCGTTGACCGGCGGGTGGTCAAGGCGCACGGTGGCCACGCCCTCGGCGTCGGTGGTGACGCTCACGTGCTCGCTCACGGCTGCCTCCAGCGCGACGGGCCGGGGAGTCTAGGTGCCGGCGCCACAGGCGAGCCCCCACGGCCCGCCACCCCGCCGGAGGGGTGTGCGGGCGCGCCCGCTAGGCTGCCGCCGATGTCCGAGCCCTCCGCCCCAGCCGCCCCCTCGCGCGCCGGCGTGGTCGTCGGTGTCGGTGCCGCCGCCGGGTTCATGGCGGGCCTGTTCGGCGTCGGTGGCGGCGCGGTGCTGGTGCCGGGCATGGTGCTGCTGCTGGCGTTCACCCAGCATCAGGCCCACGCCACGTCGCTGGCGGCCATCCTGCTGACCGCGCCGGCGGCGGCCGCCGGCTTCGCGCTGGGCGGCGAGGTCGACGTGCTCGCGGCGGTCTCGGTGGTGCTCGGCGCGGTGCCCGGCGCCTGGGTGGGCTCCAGTGTCATGGCCCACATCAGCGAGGCGCGGCTGCGGCAGGGCTTCGCGGTGGTGCTGCTGCTGGTCGCCGCGCGGCTGGCGTTCCCCGCCACCCCACCCGAGGCGGTGACGGCCCTCGACGGCGCCGCCGAGCTCGCCGCGCTGGTGGGCACCGGCCTCGGGGTGGGGGTGCTGTCGTCGATCATGGGCATCGGCGGCGGCATGGTGCTGGTGCCGGCGCTGGTGCTGCTGTTCGGCTTCAGCCCGCACCTGGCCGAGGGCACCTCGCTGCTGGTGATCATCCCCACCGCGCTGACCGGTGCGTGGCGCCACACCCGCCGCGGCTACACCCAGTGGCGGACGGGGCTGCTGCTCGGCGGCTCGGGGCTGGTCACCGGCTTCCTGGGATCCCAGGCCGCGCTGGCGCTGCCCGAGCTGACGCTGCAGCGGCTGTTCGCGGTCTTCCTGACGGTCATGGCGGTGCGGCTGCTGGTGCGCAGCCGACGCCAGGCGTCCTGATCGCGGCCGGCGGCACCGCGCCGCTTCAGCCTCGGTCGGCGGCACCGCGCCGCTTCAGCCGCGCTCGGCGGCCACGATCGCGCGCATCACCCGCTCCTCGGAGACGCGCTGGCGCGTGCCGAGGTGCTGGGCGAACAGGCTGACGCGCAGCTCCTCGATCATCCAGCCGATCTCGCGGGCCTGCGGCCCGGCCGCGGCGCCCAGGCGCGCGAGCAGCTCGCGGTGCTCGCGCTCGAGCACGGCCACCCGCTCGGCGAGCTCCTGATCACGGGCCGGGTCGGCGGGCAGCTTGTCCAGCCGCGCGACCAGCGCCCGCACGTAGCGGGCCACGTCGGGGAGGCGGTCGCGGCCTGTGGCGGTCAGGAAGCCGGGGCGCACCAGCCGGTCGAGCTGGGCTCCGGCGTCGTCACGCGAGGGCGCCAGCGCCGGCCGGGTGAGGTCGTCCAGGCGCTGCTGGGCCTGCTGGGCGGCGGCGAGGATGTCGCGGGCATCGGCCAGGACCTCGCGCAGCACCGCGAACAGCTCGTCGGCCACAGCTCGGCGCAGCCGCTCGAAGGCCTCGCCGTCCCACACCGGCCCGCCGTGCGAGGCGAGCAGCGCGTCGATGGCGCAGCCGGCCGCGTCCTCCAGCAGGGCGGCGACGCTGCCGTGCGGGCCGCGCGAGAGGATCAGCTTGGCGTCGCGATCGAGCTCGGCGTGCAGCGCGCGGGCGGGCAGCGGCACCGTCAGGCGCAGCAGGCGGCGCGTGCCCGCCCAGTGGTGGCGCCGCTGCTCGGTCGGGTTGGGCAGCACGCGCACGCCGACGGTGTCGCCCTCATCGACCAGGGCCGGGTAGCCGGTGACGGGCGCGCCGTGATGCTCGCCGCGGACCTCGCGCGGCAGCGTGCCGAACACCCAGCTGGTGGCGCCGTGGCGGGTCAGGCCCGCCCCGGCCTGGGCGAGCGCGCCGCGCACATCACCGGCGAGCTCGCGCTGCAGCGCTGCCAGGTCACGGGCGGCGGCCACGACCCGCTGCCCGTCGGTGACCGCGAACCGCAGCCGGAGGTGGTCGGGCAGCCGCCCCAGGTCGAAGGCCTCGCGCGGCACCGCCACGCCGGTCACCGCGGCCACCTCGCGCGCCACGGCATCCACGACGGGCTCGGCAGCCGGACGCAGCCGCGCGCGCACCGCCGCGGCGGTGTCGGCCACCGGGGCCACCCGGCGGCGCCAGTCCTTGGGCAGCGACCGCAGCAGCGCGGTGACAAGCTCGCCGCGCAGCCCGGGCACGTGCCAGTCGAACCCGACAGGCCGGACGCGGCCCAGCACCGACAGGGGGATCTCCACGGTCACCCCGTCGTCGTCCTCGCCGGGAGCGAAGCGGTAGGACAGCGCGAGCGAGAGGTCCCCGTGTGGCCAGGCGTCGGGGAAGTCGCCGGGGCGCACCTCGGGGGCCTGCCGTCCGAGCAGGTCGGCCACGGTGGCGGTCAGCCGCTGGGGGTCTTGCGAGCTCGCCTCGCGCCACCACGCCTCCAGGCCGGCGACCGAGGCGACCTCGCGCGGCAGACGCGCGTCGTAGAAGGCCTCCAGCGCCGCGTCGTCGACCGCCAGCTCGGGGCGGCGGGCGCGGCGCGCGAGCTCGGAGGCCTGGGCCAGCACCTCGCGGTTGGCCTCCACGAACGGCAGCGGCGTGGCGGCCTCCCCGGCCACCAGCCCCTCGCTGATCAGCAGCTGGCGGGCGCCCTCGAGGTCGACGCGCCAGTAGGGCACGGTGCGGTCGGCGACCAGCGGCACCCCATACAGGGTGACCTTCTGGCTGGTCACCGCCGTCCCGCGGTCGCGGTCCCAGCGCGGCTCGCCGTGGGTGCGGCGCACCAGGTGGGCGCCGAGCTCCTCGGCCCACTCGGGGTGGATCGGCGCGACGTCGCGGGCCCACAGCCGCGAGGTCTCCACCAGCTCGGCGGCCATGACCGTGGGTGGCGGGTCGTCAGCCAGGGCCGAGCCCGGCCACAGCGCGAAGCGCGTGCCGCGCGGCCCCTGGTAGTCGCGGCCCTCGGTCGGGCGCACCCCGATCTGGGACAGCAGCCCCGACAGCAGCGCCCAGTGCAGCGTGGCCGGCTCGTCGAGCGGGTCGATGGCCGAGGGCGCGTCGGGGTCCCAGCGCTGCTCGCGGGCGACCTCGCGCAGCTGGCGATGCAGGTCCCACCACTCGCGCACGCGGGCGTGGTTGAGGTGCTGGTCGCGGCAGGCCCGGCGGAGCTTGCGGTGGGTGAGCTCGCGGTGCTCGTGGGCGAGGTGGTCCCACAGGTGCAGGTAGCCGAGGAAGTCCGAGCGCTCGTCGGCGAAGCGGGCGTGGAGCGCATCGGCCTGGTCGCGGGAGGCGAGCGGGCGCTCGCGCGGGTCCTGCACCGATAGGGCAGCCACCACGATCAGCGCCTCGCGCAGGCAGCCGGCGTCCTGCGCGGCGATCAGCATGCGCGCCAGCCGCGGGTCGACCGGCAGCCGCGCCATGGTCCGCCCGGTCGAGGTGAGCGCGAGCGTCCCGTCCTCGCCGCGCTCGGTGGCGCCGAGCTCGTCGAGCAGCTGCTCGCCGGCGCGGATGCTGCGCGCGTCGGGCGGCTCGAGGAAGGGGAAGTCGCGCACGTCGCCGAGGTCCAGGGCGATCATCTGCAGGATCACCGAGGCGAGGTTGGTGCGCTGGATCTCGGGGTCGGTGTGCTCGGGCCGGCTCTCGAGGTCGTCGGCGCGGTACAGGCGGATGCACACCCCAGGCCCCTCGCGCCCGCAGCGCCCCGCGCGCTGGGCGGCGCTGGCCTGCGAGATCGGCTCGATCGGCAGGCGCTGCACCTTGGTGCGCTGGCTGTAGCGCGAGATCCGCGCGGTGCCGGTGTCCACCACCGCGCGCACGCCCGGCACCGTCAGGCTGGTCTCGGCGACGTTGGTGGCCAGCACCACCCGCCGCCGCTTGTGGGGCTGGAAGATCCGCTGCTGCTGGGCGGCCGGCAGGCGGGCGTGCAGGGGCAGCACCTCCACGCCCGGCGGGCCGTGCTCGGCCAGCGCGTCGGCCGCCTCGCGGATGTCGCGCTCGCCGGGGACGAACACGAGGATGTCGCCGGGCACCGCGTGGACGAGCTCGGCGACCGCGTCGACGATGCCCTCGGCCTGCTCGCGCGGCTCGCCCTCGGCAGCGGCGTCGTCGGCCTCGCCCTCGTCGGCCTCGCCCTCGCTGGCCCCGGCGTCGTGGGAGGCGCGGGCCTCCCCGTCGGCGTCCTCGCCCTCGGGCGGCCCGTCGAGGGGCCGGTAGCGCACCTCGACCGGGTAGGTGCGCCCCGACACCTGCACCACCGGCGCGCCGAAGTGCTCGGCGAAGCGCGCGGTGTCGATCGTGGCCGAGGTGATGATCACCGACAGCTCGGGGCGTCGCGGCAGCAGCCGATGGAGGTAGCCGAGCAGGAAGTCGATGTTGAGGCTGCGCTCGTGGGCCTCGTCGACGATGAGCGTGTCGTAGGCGCGCAGCAGCGGGTCGCCGCTGGTCTCGGCCAGCGCGATCCCGTCGGTCATCAGCTTGATGAGCGTGCCCTGCGACGTCTGGTCGCTGAACCGCACCTTGTGCCCGACCTGCTGGCCGTGGGTGACGCCGAGCTCGTCGGCGACGCGGTGGGCCACCGTGCGCGCCGCCAGCCGCCGGGGCTGGGTGTGGCCGATCGCCCCACGCACCCCGCGACCGAGCTCCAGGCACACCTTGGGCAGCTGGGTGGTCTTGCCCGAGCCGGTGTCGCCGGCCACGACCACCACCTGCGAGCCGGTCAGCGCCTCGCGCAGCTCCTCGACCGCGCCGCTGATCGGCAGCTCAGGGGGATAGGTCACCGCGGGCACCGCGGCGCGCCGGTGGGCCAGGCGCTGCTCGGCGGCGGCGATCTCGGCGGCGACCTCCTCGAGCTTCGCCGCCCGAGCGGCCGGGTCGTCGTGGCGGCGGGCGCGGTCGAGGCGGCGGCGCAGGCGCCGCTCGTCGCGCAGCATCACATCGCCCAGGCGGCGGCGCAGCTCGCGCGGCGAGGCGGCGGTGGTGGGACCAGGCATTCGACCCACCAGCCTACGTGGCGCCCGCAGGTCGACCGCTAGCGGCGCCAGTGCCGCTTGGCGCCGCGGACCTGCTCGAGCTGGCGCCGCTCGCGCTTGGTGGGCCGCCCGGCGCCCGGGTCGCGCCGCGGCGGGGTGGCCCGCTCCTCCTTGGGCGGGGGCGGGGGGCTGCGGTCGATCAGGCACTGCGCGGCCACCGTGGCGCTCACGCGCTTGTCGATCGGCTCGACCACCTCGAGCACCCGCACCCGGCCCTGCTGACCGCGCACCTCCACGACCTCCCCGGGGCGCACCGGGGTGGCGGGCTTGGCGCGTGCCTCGTCGACGCGCACGTGCCCGGCCTTGCAGGCCTGCTGGGCGGCGTTGCGGGTCTTGAACACCCGCACCGCCCACAGCCAGCGATCGACGCGGGTGGCGGGCTGTGCGGCCTCGGTGCCCTCGACGCTGCTCATCGGCTGCAGGATGCCCGTCAGCCGGCGCCGTCGTCACGTGCGCGGCGCACCTGCGCGCCACCGGTCTCGGGGCTCGTGCCCGCACACGGCGCGTCGCGGTCGGGCAGCAGGTCGCGGCTGAGCAGATCCACCGCGTGGGCGGGCAGCGAGCTGCCGTCAGGCAGGCGCGACCCGGGCCCGGCGGCGATCTGGCCGCCGAGCAGCGCGGTCAGCTCCCCCAGGCTCGCGTGGCGCGGCCCGCCGAGCGTCAGGGCGAGGTGCGGCACACCGGGAGCGTCGCGGGCGTCGGCGGCCACGATCGCCGCGGCGAGGTCCCCGGCCCACAGCGGCGCGTGCAGCGCGTCCGGGTCGGCGCCGGGCGCGCCCTCGGCCAGCGCGTGGGTGAGGGCATCGTCCAGGCCGTAGGTCAGCGCCCGGCGGATGACCACGGTGACCGTCGGCGCCTGGGTCACCAGCAGCTCGGCCTCTCCCAGCGCCGCCAGCCACGGGTTCGCAGCCTCGGCCTGCGCGCCGAGGTGGGACAGCAGCACGATCCGGCTCACCTGCGCCTGCGTGGTGGCCTCGACCACGGTGGCCGCGTCGGCGAGGAGCTCGTCGGGGTCGGTGAGCGGGTCGGCGGCAGCGTGGACGACGGTGTGGGCGTCGCGGCAGGCCTGCTCGAGCAGCGTCGCGTCGTCCAGCGCGCTGCGCGCGGTCTTGACCCCGGCGCCGCGCAGGCGCTGCACGAGACCCTCGGGCGCCCTGGTCGGATCGAGCACGGCGCGCACGTCGCCGCCACGGCGCACCAGCGCGGTCACGGCGGCAAGGCCCGCGCCGTGCTCCGCTCCTGTCACCAGCACCGGCACGCTCGGGCCTCCTCCCCGCGCCCTCGACACCGTCTCCGCGCGACGTACGGTAGCGCGCGACCGGCCGGCGGCCTGCCGGCGACCCACGGCGCGAGCAGCGCGCAGGAGGCACCGGTGCTGACGCTGTTCCACGACTACACGAGCCCGGCCTCGGCGGTGGCCGTCGCCCGGGCCCACCGGCTCATCGCCGCCGAGGGCCTGCCCATCGAGACCGTCGGGTTCGAGGCCGTCGGGGTCGATCTGCGCTTGCCGGTGCCCGAGCAGACCCACGCCGAGCTCGCCGAGGTCGCCGAGGACGCCGAGGCCGAGGGCGTCACACTGCGGCCCCCGCCGTGGCTGGCGCCCACCGCCCTGGCCCACGTGGTGGCCGAGGTCGCCGCGCAGGCCGAGCGCCTGCACGCCTGGGATGCGGCGCTGTACCGGGCCGTGTGGTCGCACGGGGCTGCCATCGACGAGCCCGCGGTCCTCGCCGACCTGGCCGAGGCCGTCGGCCTCGACCGCACCACCACCGAGCAGGCGCTGGACGACAGGGTGCGCCTGGCCGCGGTGCGACGCCGCGCCGGCGAGCACCGCCGCGAGGGTGTGGGCGGGGTGCCGACGCTGCTGGCGCAGCGCACGCTGGTGCCGGGCCTGCTGGCCGAGGAGGACCTGCGTGGGCTCGCCGAGCTGGGGTGAGGCGCCGCTGACCTTCCGGCGGTCGGTGGGACGATGGACGTCCGGCCGCACGGACGGGTTCCGATCGGCTCGCGACGCCCTACCGTGCAGTCATGGACACGCTGGGGGACCGCTACGAGCTCCACGACCGCCACAGCGCCCACCGCGCCGTGGCGACCTGCCGCGGGCATGACACGCGGCTGGATCGCCCCGTGACCGTCACCACGGTCAGCGACGGGGGGGATCCGTCCCGCGCCCGCGAGCTGGCGCACCGCCACGACGGGCACCCCAACCTCGTGCCGGTGCTGGACGCTGGCGTCGACGGCGACCGCACCTTCTGGATCACCGAGCCGCTGGAGCGCAGCCTCGCCGACGTCGCGCCGCTGGACGCCGACGATGCGCGCATCCTGCTGCACGCGCTCCTGGCCGGGCTCGCCACGTTGCACGAGCGCGGCCTGGCGCTGGGCCGGCTGTCCCCCGAGCAGGTCCGCATCCACGACGACGGGACCGTGCGCTTGGCGGTGCTGCCCGACCGCGACGCGGCGCTCATGCCGCTGGCAGGCGCGCCGGCCACGCCCGCGCCAGCAGGGTTCACCGCCGCCGAGGTCCTCGCCGGCGCCACGCCGACGCCGGCGGCGGATGCGCTGGTCCTCGGCGCGCTCGCGGTCTACGCCCGCACCGGCCGTCCCCCGGTGGCCGCCCCCGACGAGGCCACCACCTCGCTGCCTGCCGGCCCCGAGGACGTGCTGGCCCTCGTGCACGCCGCCACGCGACCGCGCCTCGAGGATCGCACCTCCGACGTGCACGCCCTGGCGCGGCTGCTGGCTCCGGCCCGACGGCCCACCCTCGCGCCCGCCGATCCGCCGGCCTCGATCGATGTGCGCGATGACCCCGACAGCCGACGCCCACGACTGCGGCGCCGCGGCCGCTCGGGACGCGTGGCGGCCAGCGCGAGCATCGGCGCCACGCTGGCGCTGCTGACCCTGACCGGGCTGCTGGGCGGCTGGCCCGCGGACGCGCTCCTGGGCGACGAGCCGTCGCCCCGCTCGGCGCCGGCCACGCTCGTCGACAGCGCGCCAACCGGACCCTGAGCGACGACATAGGCTGCGCGCGTGCCACACCTCGTGACCCGCCGCTGCCTGCCGTGACGCTGCTCGCAGACCGCTACGAGCTCGCCGAGCCCCTCGGCTCGGGCGGCATGGCGCGCGTGCACGCAGCCGTGGACCACCGGCTGGGGCGCCGCGTGGCGGTCAAGCTGATCCGCGAGGACCTCCTCGGCGACGCCCAGGCCCGCGCCCGCCTGCTGCGCGAGGCGCACAACGCCGGGGCGTTCCACCACCCCAACAGCGTGGCCGTCTTCGACGTCGGCACCGACCGTGGCACCCCGTTCATCGTCATGGAGCTGGTCGAGGGCGAGACCCTCGCCGACCGCCTGAAGCGCCGCGGCCGCCTCGACGCACAGGAGACCAGCGCGATCGGGCTGGCGACGCTCGACGCGCTCGCCGCAGCGCACGCCCGCGGCCTGGTGCACCGCGACGTCAAGCCGGCCAACGTGCTGCTGCCGCGCACCGGCGGCGTCAAGCTCGCCGACTTCGGGATCGCCAAGGAGATGGCTGCGAGCGCGAGCACCATCACCTCGACCAACCAGATCCTGGGCACGCCCACCTACCTCGCACCCGAGCAGGCCTCCGGCGAGAGCGCCACGCCCGCAAGCGACGTGTACGCCGTGGGCGTGCTGCTCTACGAGTGCCTGGCAGGTCGGCCACCGTTCACCGGCGACCACGCCATGGCGGTGGCGCTGGCCCACCAGCGCGACCCCGTCCCCCCGCTGCTGCGGGTGGCGCCGTCGGTGCCGGCGTCGCTGGCTGCGATGGTCGAGCACGCCCTCGCCAAGACGCCCCAGCGGCGCTATCCCGACGCGGCCGCGGCGCGGGACGCGCTGGCCTGGGCCGTGGAGGAGCCCGCGGGGACGGCAACGACCCGCGTGCTGCCCGCCGCCGGGGAGCCGACCCAGCAGCTGGACGAGCCCATCGCCGACGACGCGGCCTCGCAGGAGACGGTGGCGTCGCGACCGGCGGCGTCGGCGCCGGGGCCCGCCACGCGCGCCCGGGCTGCGGCGCCGACGCGTGCGATGGGATCCGCGGCCCAGCGGCGCCGGCGCCGCTGGCCGCTGATGATCGTCGCGCTGGTGCTCGCGGGGCTCGCCGGCTGGCTTGCCCTGGGTGTGATGGACGACCTCTTCGAGGACCGGACCGACGACGAGGCTCCGGACGCGCCCGGCGAGGAGGACCCGGCCGAGGACGACCCCGGCCCGGACGACCCCGGCCCAGACGAGCCCGGCCCAGGCGAGCCCGGCCCCGTCGAGCCCGGCCCAGACGAGCCCGACCCTGACGACGAGCCCGACGCGCCCGACGACGAGCCCGAGCGCGACGACCCCGGCGCGCCGGACGACGAGCCCGAGACCGATGCTGCGCGGGACACCGCCGTCGAGGCGTCCACAGAGGAGAGCCCCGCGGCGGGCGACGCACCCGACGCCGTCGACAGCGCGCGGGTCCCGCAAGCGGGCTAGCCTGCGAAGCGCACCCGATCGGTGGAGCGCAGCGTCCATGGCCAGCGTGTCACCACCCGAGCCGATCGTCCCCGGCGGATGGGTGCGAGCCCACCGCTCGCGCGTGCACCTCGTCGACTGCCGCGTCGACCTCGACGACCCCGCCGGCGCCCGGCGGGCCTACCGCGAGGCGCACGTGCCCGGCGCCGGGTTCCTGGACCTGGCCACGGACCTCTCGGGTCCGCACGGCCCCGGCCGGCACCCGCTGCCCGACCCCGAGGCCTTCGGGGCCGCGGCGCGTCGCGCCGGCATCCGCTCCGACGTGCCGGTCATCGCCTACGACCAGGACATGGCTGGCGGAGCGGCGCGCCTGTGGTGGCTGCTGCGCCACTGGGGCACCCACGACGTGGCGGTGCTCGACGGTGGGCTGGAGGCCTGGGACGGCCCGCTGACCGCGGGCGAGGAGGACATCCCGGCTGGCGACTGGCGTCCCGGAGCTCCCCGCACCGACGACGTCATCGACCGCGCGGAGCTGCGCGCCGGCCTCCACCGATCCGACCGCGTGCTGCTGGACGCGCGCGCCCGACCCCGCTATCGCGGAGACCACGAGCCCCGCGATCCCGTCGCCGGCCACATCCCCGGGGCGCGCAACGTGCCCTTCGACACCGCGACGCTCCCCCGCGACCTCGCCGACCGCGACGACGAGCTCATCGCCTACTGCGGATCGGGCGTGACCGCCTGCGTGCTCCTGCTGCGCCTGGCGGCGCAGGGACGTCACGATGCCCGCCTGTACCCGGGGTCGTGGAGCGACTGGAGCGCCCACGGCCTGCCCGCGGCCACCGGCGACGACGCCGAGGGTGACGGCCGCGAGCCCGGGTGACGGTGCCGCTCCCGCGCCGCGCGCCGGGGGCCGATCCCGGGGACGGTCGGCTCAGCCGCTCGCGTGGTCGTCACCGTCGGCGTGCGAGCCGATGAGCGCTCCGTCCAGCGGCGCCTCCACAGGGTCACCGAGCTCGGCGCGCACCCGCGCGAGATCAGCGACGATGCGCTGGGCGTCCTCGGGTGCGAAGCCCGTGAGCCCGAAGCGCGCGTCGACCAGCGCCCGCGTGGCCTCGCGGCAGCAGGCGCGCCCCTGCTCGGTGAGCTGGGCCAGCGTGCGGCGACGATCAGCGGGGTGGGGCACGCGCACCACCAGGCCCTGTGCCTCCAGCCCGTCGATCAGGCTGGTGATGCTGGTCGGGTGCACCATGAGGCGCTCGCCCAGCGTGCCCAGCGACAGCGCGCCGTGTCGGGTGAACGACAGCAGCGACAGGGCCTCGTAGCGCGCGAAGCTCAGCTCGAAGGGGGCGAGCAGCGCGTTGAGACGCGCCAGCAGCAGCTGCTGCACCCGCACCACCGAGGTGATGACGCTCATGTGCTCGGCGGCCTCGTGATGCTCGGCCCACTGCTGGTGCGCCAGCGCGAGCTGATCGACGGCGGGGTCACGGTCCATGCGCGCAGCGTAGCGGTCAGTCGCGTGCTGCTTGCGCCGAGCCTGGGTGGCGGTGCCGCGCGGCGCCCTCGCCCCGAGCGGGGCGGTCCTCGCCGCCAGCGGGGCGGTCCTCGCCCCGAGCAGACCTTTCAGGTGAGCTCGACGAAGGAGCGGCGGAAGCGGTCGAGGTCCGCACCGTGCTGCTCGCTGTCCAGCGCGCAGTGCTGCAGCCCCTCCACCGCGAGGTGCACGCCGACGCGGCGCAGCGCCTTGCTCGCCGCAGCGATCTGACGCAGCACCTCCTCGCAGTCCGACCCCTCATCCAGCATGCGCTGGATCCCACGGACCTGGCCCTCGACGCGGCGCAGCCGCTGCTGCGCCGAGCTGATGGCCTCGTCCTCCAGCTCGCCAACGTCCATGATCGACGCCTCACCTTCCTCGCCCTGTCCTGCCCGGGCTGCTCCGGGGGCCGTCACCGCCACGGTCGGCACCGCCTCCCCTATACCCGGGAGGGTACCTCGGCCAGAGCGGCGTCGCTGCAACCCAGAGCGCCTCGTCGCGAGCCCGGATGTTGCGAACAGGTACCCCGGTGGGTATGCTTTGTACGGACCAAAGAGGAGCGCCGAGTGAGCAAGCACGAGGGAGCAGCCATGGACGTGACCAACATCCGGACCCCGGGCCTGGGCGACGCGACGTACGTGATCGCCCACGACGGCCTCGGCATCGTCGTGGATCCCCAGCGCGACATCGACCGCTTCGAGCAGGCGCTGGCCACCAAGGACGTCGAGCTCCGCTGGGTGCTCGAGACCCACATGCACAACGACTACATCTCCGGCGGCAAGGACCTCGCCGCGCGCCATGGCGCCGACATCGTCCTGCCCGCGGGCAGCGGTGCCGGCTTCAACTTCACCCCCGCCTTCCACAACGAGGACCTGCCAGCCGAGCGCGGCCTCACGGTCCGCCCGGTCCACACCCCGGGGCACACCCCCGAGCACGTCAGCTACATCGTGCTGGTCGACGGCCAGCCGGTGGGCGTGTTCTCCGGCGGCAGCCTGCTGGTGGGCTCCTCGGGTCGCCCGGACCTGCTGAGCGAGCCGCAGGCCGAGCCGCTGGCGCGCCTGCAGTTCATCTCGGTCAACCGGCTCGCCGAGCTGCCCGACGACGTCGCCCTGTACCCGACGCACGGCGAGGGCTCGTTCTGCACCGCCAGCGGCGCGGGCAAGACGACCTCGACCATCGGTGACGAGAAGCGGGACAACCCCGTGCTCCACCAGCCCGACGCGGACTCGTTCGTCAAGTTCACGATGAGCGACCTCCAGCCGTGGCCCTCCTACTACCAGCACATGGGGCCGGCCAACGTGTTCAGCCCCACCGCGATCCTCGACCCTGCCGTGCCCGAGATCAGCCCCGAGGACGTCGCCGGGCGCGACGACGAGGTCGTGGTGCTCGACGGCCGGCCGCGCGCCCGCTACGCGGAGGCCCACATCCCCGGCTCGTTCGGGATCGAGCTCGGCGAGCAGTTCGGCGTGTGGGCCGGCTGGGTGCTGCCCTACGCCGCACCGGTCCAGCTGGTCCTCGATCCCGACCAGGACGCCGAGGAGGCAGTGCGCCAGCTCGCCCGCGTCGGCTTCGACGACGTGCGCGGTGTGCTGCGCGGACTGGACGGTTGGGTCGAGCGCGGGCTCGCCACGCGCTCGCTGCGCCTGGCCAGCACCGACGAGCTGGCCCGCGCGCTTGACACCGACGGCGTGCAGGTCGTGGACGTCCGCGCCCCGAACGAGGTCGAGGTCGAGCCGCTGCCCGGCGCACTGCACGCCTACGTGCCCGAGCTCAAGCACGAGGCGCCGCCCGAGCTCGACCCCGGCCAGCCCACCTGGGTGGTCTGCGGCTCGGGCTACCGCACCAGCATCGCGGCGGGCCTGCTGGACCGCCTGGGCCACGAGCCCATCCTCGTCGACGGAGGCGGCGTCGGCGACGTCCTCGCCGCCCGCGCCGGCGCCTCGGCCTAGGCTCGGGACCAACGCCCCGGGGAGGGGCCCGGCTCGGCCCCTCCCCGACCCTCGCCACGCTCCCACCGACCACAAGACCTGCCACGAACCCGCCGACACGCGACACGAGGTGCACCTGCCATGACCGACACGGCCAACACCGCGACCCTGCCCGAGAAGGTCGACCCGAGCACCCTGACCGAGCTGCGCTCGGAGGGCCCCGACCACGTGCTCATCGACGTGCGCACCCCCGCCGAGTTCGAGTCCGAGCACCTCGACGGGGCGATCAACATCCCACTGGACACCCTCAAGGAGGATCCCGAGCGCATCGCCTCCGAGATCGACGCGCCGCCGGTGCTGGTGTGCCGCTCGGGCACCCGCGCCTCGCAGGCCGCCGAGACCCTCACCCAGGCCGGCATCGACGGCCAGCGGGTGATGGAGGGCGGCATGCTGGCCTGGCTGCAGTCGCAGCAGGACCGCGACCTGGTGCGCGGCCGGGAGCGCTGGGACATCGAGCGCCAGGTGCGCTTCGTCGCCGGCCTGCTGGTGCTGATCGGCGTGCTGGCCAGCCTGGCCTGGCCACCGGCGCTGGCGCTGTCGGGCTTCGTGGGCGCGGGCCTGGTGTTCGCCGCGGCCACCAACACCTGCGCCATGGGCATGGCGCTGGCCAAGATGCCCTGGAACGGCACCGCCGAGCAGTGCGACGTCGACATGGCCGTCCAGCGGCTCGCGCGGCGCTGACCCACCGATCCGGCTGCCGTCGCGTCCGCGCGCCCGGCAGCCAGCCACCACTCCGGGAGGGCGGCCCACGGGTCGCCCTCCCGCCTGCTGGCGGGCACCCGGCTGCGCTCGCGGAGGGCTCACGTGGACGCGATCACCTTCGAGATGGGGCTGGTGCTGGCGATCCTGGCCGGCGCGATCACCCTGTTCGTCACCGAGGTCGTGCGCATCGACGTCGCCGCGATCCTGCTGATGGTGGTGATCGGGCTGTCGGGGCTGGTGCCCCCTGCCGAGGTCTTCGCCGGGTTCTCCAGCAACGCCGTCGTGTCGATCATGGCGGTCATGATCATCGGCGGCGCCCTGGACCGGGTCGGGGTGATGCGTGCGGTCGCCGGGTGGCTGCTGCGCTTCGGCGGTGCCACCGAGCGCCGCATCACCGCCTCCTTGTCGCTGTCGGTCGGCGGCCTCAGCGCGTTCATGCAGAACATCGGCGCGGCCGCGCTGTTCCTGCCGGTCGCCGAGCGCATCGGCGAGCGCACCAGCATCGCCCCCTCGCGGCTGCTGATGCCCATGGGGTTCGCGGCGATCCTCGGCGGCACCCTCACGCTGGTGGCCTCGGGGCCACTGATCCTGCTCAACGACCTGCTGGCCTCCTCGGCCCAGAGCATCGGCGTGGAGATCGAGCCCTACGGGCTGTTCGCCCCCACCCCGATCGGGCTGGTGCTGCTGCTGGGAGGCGTGGCGTTCTTCACCACGCTCGGCCGGCGCTTCATGCCGGCCAGCGGGCAGGGCGCACCGGCCCCCGCTGACGCGCTGGATCACGTCGCCGAGGTCTACGGGCTCGCCCAGGGGCTCCGCGCGGTGCAGGTGCCGAGCGACAGCCCGCTGGTGGGACGCGACGTCGAGTCGGTGGAGGCCACCAGCGGCTCGGTGCAGCTCAGCGCGCTCGCCCATCACGACGGGCTGACCGTCGCACCGCCGCGCGAGGCCACCGTGCCCTCCGGCGCGGTGCTCGGGCTGCTGGGCCGTGACACCGACCTCGACCGCTTCGTCGCCGAGCACGGGCTCGAGGCCGCCGACCCCACACCGCTGCGGGCGCTGGAGGACGAAGCTCTGGCAGGGCTCGCCGAGGTCGTGGTGCGGCCCGGCTCCGCGGCGGTCGGGGCCCGCCTGCGCGACCTGCGGCTGCGACTGCGCTACGGCGTGAGCGTGCTGGCCATCCACCGCGGCGAGGAGGTGCTGACCACCGATCTGCGCGCGCGGCAGCTGTCGGCGGGGGACGTGCTGGTGGTGTTCTCCACCTGGGATCGCCTCTCGGAGCTCGATGACGACGACGCCTTCGTGGTCCTGACCGACCATCCCACCGAGCCGCCCCGCACCGCCAAGATGCCCTGGGCGCTGGGCTTCTTCGCGGTGGCTCTGGGCCTGGTCATCGCCACCGACCTGCAGCTGTCGCTGGCGCTCATGACCGGCGCGATCGGGATGCTGGTCTCGGGGGTGGTCTCGCCCGACGAGGCCTACCGGGCGATCTCGTGGAAGACGGTGTTCCTGCTGGCCTCACTGATCCCGCTGGGTCAGGCCGTCGAGGACACCGGCACCGCCGCCTGGATCGCCGACGGGGTCATCGCCGCCACCGGCGATCTGCCGCCGTGGGGGCTGCAGCTGGTCATCGCCGCGCTGGCCACGGTGTTCACCCTGGTGGTGTCCAACGTGGGCGCGACCGTGCTGCTCGTGCCGCTGGCGGCCAACGTGGCCGTAGGGGTGGGCGCCGACCCGGCGCAGTTCGGTCTGATCGTGGCGCTGGCGGTCTCCAACGCGTTCCTGCTGCCGACCCACCAGGTCAACGCGCTGCTGATGGGCCCGGGCGGCTATCGGGTGGTGGACTACCTGCGCGCCGGCGGCGCGATGACCGTGCTGTTCCTGGTGCTGCTGATCCCTGCGGTGAACCTCTTCGCGTGATCGTGGCGTGAGAGCCGTGTGCTCCACTGTGGGCACGCCGGGCACCGGCGCGCCCGCACGCTGACCCGATCCGAGAGGTGTCATCCGATGACCGACTCCCAGCACGAGACCGGCGGGACCGCCAGCCAGCAGGGCGGGCTCGACCCGCAGGTCGGGGGACTGCTCTCCTACCTGCTGTTCGGGTGGATCGGCGGCCTCATCATGTTCCTGACCCAGAGCCACCGCGAGGTGCGCTTCCACGGGATGCAGTCGATCGTCTTCTCGGTCGCGCTGCTCGTGATCTACATCGGCCTGACCGTGGTGTCGGGGATCCTCTCGTTCGTGCCGTTCCTGGGCCTTATCATCGCGGCCGTGCTCACGCCCCTCATCGGCCTCGCCTCGTTCGCCCTGTGGATCTTCCTGTGCATCAAGGGCTACAACCTCGACCACTTCAAGCTGCCGGTGGTCGGCGACCTCGCCGAGCAGTGGTCGGGCTACCACGCCGCGGCCGAGTAGCGCCGGCGTGCTGACGGCCGGTGCGCGCCAGCGCGCTGGCCGTGCGCACCGGCCGTCAGCCGCCGCCTGCCGCGAGTCGGCCACCTGGTGCTGCGGCCAGGCCTTCGGCCACCGGCTCGCGCAGCGCCAGGCGGCGGGCCAGGCGACGCAGGGTCCGGCTGCTGCGATCGCGTCCGAGCACCCGCTCCTCGGCCTCGGGGTCGTCGAGGGTGGCCGCGCTCGCGAGCAGCCGCGCGCGACCCGCACTGACCTCGCTCCGGGCGACGTCGGTGCGGTCGTGCGCCAGTGCCACCTGCGCCCGCGTGGCGCGCACCTCCGGCTCGACGTCGGCGGGCAGCAGCTGGTCGTCGAGCAGCTCACCCGCTGACCGCGCCGCGACCCGGGCCTCCTCCCAGCGCTCCAGCGCCAGCAGGCTCAGCGCCCGCGCCGCCTCGGTGGCGGCGACCTGGTGCTCCTCCCCGCGCTCGCGGTGGGCGCGCGCGGCCCCGTGCAGCGCTCGGCAGGCGCGCTCGTGGCGCCCGCGCCGCTGGTCCAGCAGGCCCTGCAGCCGCAGCAGCCGCGGCTCGCTCGCCGGATCTGCGGCTCCCCGGCGGCGCACCGCGGGATCGCAGGCCAGCAGCGGCGGGATGGGCTGATCCTCGGGCGCGTCGACCGCGAGGGCGAGCTGGACCAGCGCTGCCGCCAGCTGGCGTCCCCGCGACGGGGTGGCGGTGGTCGCACCCAGCGCCTCCCGCAGCGCCGCATCAGCCTGCTCGGTGGCACCGGCGCGCCGGTAGGCCTCGGCAACGCCCAGCAGGGCGCGCTCGACGAGGTCACCGCGCGCATCCGCGCGGGCGTCGCGCACGGCCTGCTCCGCGGCCTGGCGCGCAGCGCGCAGGTCGCCGGACTGCAGCAGCGCCTGGGCGCGCAGGTGGGCGCACTCCCAGGCCAGGTCGAGACGCCCGATCGCCCGGGCTCGCTCCTCGGTGGCCGAGACCTGGGCCAGCGCGGACGCGGGCCGCCCGCATCGCACGTGCTCGCCGATGAGCACGAGGTCGCTGCGCAGCAGCACCTCGTCGAGCATCGCGGCGCCGACGCGCGCATCGGAGGCGCGGGCGACCGCTTCGCCGGCAGAGGCCAGCGCGCGGTGCCCGGCCCCACGCGCCGAGGCGCGTGCCGCCTGCTCGAGCAGCAGCTGCGCCTGCATGCTGGGATCGTCGTCGAGGTGCTGCGCCGCGCGCTCCGCATGCGCTCGCGCGTCCTCGAGCCGTGCGTCCTCCCGCGCCAGGCGCGCACGCTCCAGCATCGCCGTGGGCGTGGCCACGGCCGCCAGCCGCTGATCGGCGGCGTCGACGTCACCGACCGCAAGGGCGGCCACGACCTCGCCGCACCACCCCTCGAACCGGCGGGGCGCCTGCACCAGGCTCAGCCGCGGGCTGCTCGCAGCCAGCGCGCGGCGGTGCTCGTCGACGCGCCCGGCGGCGGCGACCGTCGCCGCGGAGGGCGCCGTCGTCGCCGAGGGAGCGGGGTCCCCGGGTGCGGCAGCGTCGCCGGCGCCCTCAGGCGGGTCGTGGGTCCTGCCGGCGTCGGCGTGCGCGAAAGGGCCGCGCAGCTCCTCGATCCGACTCAGCGTGGCGGGCTCGGGCGCCAGCCCGTCCCGAGCGAGCCGCTCGGCGTGACGGTCGAAGGTGGACAGCGCCACGCTCGGGCGCCCGGCCGTCACCGCGGCGCTGATCAGCTGGCGCAGCGGCTCCTCGTCCACCGTCTCGTGCTCGCAGAGCCGCTGCAGCACCGCGATGGCCGCGTCGACGCTGCCTGCCTCCTGCAGCTCGGTCGCGACCTGACGGGCCAGCGCCACGTACTCGCTGTGCACCGCCTCGCGCACGCTGTCGAGCCACGGCAGCGACAGACCGGGCAGCAGCTGATCGTGGTAGAGGTCGAGGGCGGCGCGGCGCGCTGCGAGCGACTCGGACGCCACGTTGCCGCGGAGCTCCTCCACATCGAGCCAGCGCGCCTCGCGCTGCAGGTGCACCGTCTCGTCGTCCACCTGCAGCGGCAGCTCGGGCAGCCCGCGCCGCAGCAGCCACAGCGTGCTGTTGAGCCGCTGTCGCGCGATGCGCTCTGACAGGTCGGGGCGCAGCCGCTCGGCCAGCCGCGTGCGTGGATGCGCGCGCGGCTCGAGCAGCAGCATCGCCAACAGCGCGTGGGTGCGCGCCGGTGGCGCCGCCAGCGACCGGTCGCCCTGCTCGACGGAGAGGCCTCCCAGCAGCCGGAACCGCAGCGGCTGGGCCGCCTGCTGCTCGGGCGTGAACGGCGTCGTCATGGCATCCCCCTGCTCGTGCACTGGTGTCGTGCTGTGTGCCAGCGACCCGCAGGATGCGCGAGCGACCGTGACACGAGCGTGACACATCCGTGATGCTCGCGTGAGCGGGGCACGTCGACGCCGCGTCGGTGTCGTGTCGACGCTGCCGCCAGGCGGTCTCGATCGGCAGGCCCGCGGTCAACGCCGCCGCGAGGGGCACGATGGGGAGCGGAGACCGACTGGAGCGCCGATGCCCGCCACCCTCACCGACCACGGATCGCTCACCTCCCATGAGCCGGCCACCGGCGTCCCGGTGGGCCGCTTCCCCGTCGACGACGAGGCCGCGGTGAGCGCCGCCGTCGCACGCGCCCGCGAGGGGGCGGCGTGGTGGTGGGGCCTCGGGTTCGCCGGGCGTCGCGCGCGGCTGCTGGCATGGAAGGTGCTGCTGGCGCGACGCGCCGAGGAGATCGTCGCGCTGGTGCAGCGCGAGACGGGCAAGCCCCGCAGCGACGCGATGATCGAGCTGCTTTTGGGGCTGGACCGGCTCGACTGGTCGGCGCGGCACGCCGGGCGCGTGCTCGGGGGCGAGCGGCGGCGTCCGAACCTGCTCGCGCTGAACCAGCGGCTGCGCGTCGAGCGCGTGCCCAAGGGCGTCGTCGGGGCGATCACACCGTGGAACTTCCCGCTGTTCATCACGCTGCAGACGGTCGCCTCGGCGCTGGCAGCCGGCAACGCGGTGGTGCACAAGCCCAGCGAGCACACGCCCTCGGTGGGCGCGTGGCTGGTCGAGACCCTCGCAGAGGTCACCCCCGAGCAGTCGATCATGGAGCTGGTCACCGGGTTCGGCGACACCGGCGCTGCGCTGTGCCGGGCGCCGGTGGACCACCTCGCCTTCACCGGTTCGCCGGCCACCGGCCGGGCCGTGATGACCGCGGGCGCCGAGTCGCTGACGCCGGTCACGCTCGAGCTCGGCGGCGTCGATGCGGCCATCGTCGACGCTGATGCCGACCTGGCGCGCGCCGCCCGCGGCGTGGTCTACCCGGCCATGCTCAACGCCGGCCAGATGTGCATCGGCGTGGAGCGCGCCTACGTCAGCACGGCGGTCTACGACGAGTTCTGTGCGGCGGTGGCCGACAGCGTCCGCGACGTGACCGCGGGCGCCGAGCAGGACGCTGCCTATGGGCCGATGACCGTGCCCGAGCAGGTCGAGGTCGTGCGCGACCACCTCGACGACGCCCTGGCCCGCGGGGCACGACCGCTGGTCGGGGGTCCCGCGTCGATCCGACCGCCGTTCGTGGACCCGATCGTGCTGGTGGACGTGCCCGACGACGCGCGCCTGCTGCACGAGGAGACCTTCGGCCCCGTGCTGCCGATCCTGCCGGTGGACGACGCCAGCGAGGCCGTGGCCCGCACCAACGCTGTGGCCACGCTCGGCGTGCACGTGTGGGGCCAGGCCAACGCCGCCTGGATCGCCCGGCACGTGCACGCGGACCTGGCCGCCATCAACGGTGCGCTGTCCTATGCGATGGCACCGAGCGCACCCTTCGGCGGCGTCGGCGGCTCGGGGTTCGGGCGGATGTCGGGGCCCGAGGGCCTGCGCGAGCTGTCGCGGGCGCGCACGATCGCCCGCGAGCGGGTGCGCCTGCCGTTCGACCTCGCGAGCTTCGAGCAGCCCGACTGGCTGCTGCCCCGACTCGAGCGGGTGCTGCGCTGGCGTCACGGTGCTCGCGCCAGCGCGCGGGAGCGCTGACCGCCCGCGCCAGCCCCTCGGGCGCCCGGGCGAGGGGCGGCTCACCCAAGCCCGTGACGCCGGCGCAGCGCCCGCGCGGCGCCCTCGCGCCCCTCGGCCTCCAGCAGCGCCGCAGCCCGTCCGGCGCGAGCGTGGTCCTCGGGTGCCAGGGCCAGCGCCTCCTCCAGCGCGGTGATCGCCGCCTGACGATCACCGGCCTCGGCGCTGTCGGCGGCCAGGCGGTCCAGCACCGCCAGACGCAGCCGGTGGGCCTCCCGCCGCGGGGCCTGCGCCCACTCCTCGGCCGCGTCCTCGGGCAGCAGCTCGACGGGGTGGCGCAGCGCCCGCCGGGCCGGCTCCACAGAGCCCACTCCCGGATGGGCCAGCGCCTCTCGGGCCGCGGCGACGAACGTCTCGTGATCGATCACCGCATCGTCGGGCAGCGCGAGCACGTCGCCGTGGCGCACCAGGAGCTCCCCGCTGGCACGCCGCAGCCGTGCGAGCAGCTGGCGCAGCCGCTCCCGGCCGGTCTCGGGGGACGCCTCGGGCCACAGGTCGG
>Ga0207421_10002454_pt1 | contig 22957 bp, 21 predicted proteins | sample SodLakKL_010_SED_4_FD_187542 | JGI IMG/M metagenome (GOLD analysis project Ga0207421, IMG submission 187542) | Alkaline sediment microbial communities from Lake Tanatar, Kulunda Steppe, Russia - 8KL_010_SED (SPAdes) (version 2) | ecosystem: Environmental > Aquatic > Non-marine Saline and...
AGGATGCTTTCCGCTCTAGCCTCTGTTGTAGGTATAGAAGGTGAAGAGCGCATGGATGAGGAGGAGTTGAAAGAAGCTGTAAGAAGTATAAGGGATCCTACTGGTTCCTTCTACACGTTCAGTCTTCCAAGCGGATACCTAAGATATCGAAGAGGTGATACTCATGAATAAGATCTCCATCGATCCTATAACCAGGTTGGAGGGTCACGGTAAGATAGACATAATACTAGATGAAGAAAAGAACGTAAAGAACGCCTATCTGCAAGTACCCGAGTACAAAGGATTCGAAAAATTCTGCCAAGGTCGGAAAGCGGAAGATATGCCCGCTCTTACCAGCAGGATATGTGGTGTCTGCCCGGTGGCCCATCATCTGGCGGGCACGAAGGCACTGGATCAGGCGTACGGGGTGAAACCCACCGAAACCGCCGACAAACTTCGGGAACTGTTCTACAACGGATACGTGTACGCAGACCATCTACTGCATTTTTACTACCTTGCGAGTCCTGATTTTATACTAGGAGTCGATGCACCCAAGGAGCAGAGGAACATATTGGGGGTCATCGGCGAAGTGGGTCTGGATATAGGTAAAAAGGTCATCAAACAGAGGGCTAACGGTCAGAAGATAATCTCCATGCTCGGTGGCAAAGCCATACATCCGATGTTCGGCTTACCCGGTGGCGTTAGCCACTCGTTGAGCGGGAACGACCGACAAGAGATATCGGATATGTCCGAGGGGATGGTCGATTTCGCGTCCTTCACACTCGAACTCTTCAAGGATAAGATATTGAAGGAGTACCGTAAGCCCATAGAAGAGGATGTGCTTGAACTTTACAGTATGGGGCTGGTCAAGGATGGAGCCGTAAGCCACACCGGAGGCGTCGTTAAGATCGTGGATCCGGACGGAAATCATCACGCTGAATTCTCCGGTAAGGATTACCTAGACGTTATCAGAGAGCACATAGATGAATGGAGTTACATGAAAGTGCCCTATCTGAAGGGTGTGGGATGGAAGGGTTTCCAAGAGGGTGCGGACTCAGGTATATACAGGGTGGGTACTCTGGGGAGGTTAAACGCGGCCGATGGTATGCAGACACCTCTGGCACAGGAGGAATACCATGAGATGTACGAAACCTTGGGCGGTAAACCGGTACATTCTACCCTGGCGTACCACTGGGCACGGTTGATCGAGGTCTTACAGGCTGCTGAGCTGGTAAAACAGTTGGTCGAAGACGATTCGATCCTTGACAAGGATATACGTAATAAACCTGGAAAGCCCGGAAGAGGGGTCGGTATCGTGGAGGCGGCTAGAGGTACGTTGATACACGATTATACCATCAACGAAGAAGGATTGGTGGACGATCTGAATCTGATAGTGGCGACGCAACACAATGCGGCGGCCATCAACATGAGTGTGAGGGATGCTGCTAAGAAATACATCGACACGGGAGATATAAGACCCGGTATGCTCAACAGTGTGGAAAGGGCCTTCCGTGCCTATGACCCCTGCCTAGCGTGTGCCACTCATTCCGCCATGGGTGAAACCCCTATGAAAGTAACCGTGTACGACTCGGCATCCGATGTTTACCGGGAGATGTCTCAAGGGTTGGGTGATGATAGATGAAAGTGAAAAGGGATATCGAGTTCTTGGAAAAGGTCGAAGAATTGTCCGGACAATCGGTCAATGCCTGTATAAGGTGCGGTACCTGTTCAGCGGGGTGCCCTTTCGTAGAAGAGATGGACGTACTTCCGGAGAGGATATTCAAGAAGATCGTTCTGGGTGATAAAGAAGGGATCCTGGAAAAGAACACCATGTGGATATGCGCAGCATGCTTCACCTGCAGCGTACGGTGTCCCAGGGACATCGATATAGCCAAGATAATGGAAGCGGTTAGGCAGATCATGCTCAGAGAGGACATAGACATGGTAGATATTGAGAATATAGATAATATCCGAGAACTACCGCAGCTTGCGATCGTAGGCTGTTTCAGGAAGGAGACGGGGTGATCTAGATGGAAGGCTACCTTTATTATCCTGGATGCACTTTAAAAACAAAGGCCAGCGATTACGAGGAAAGTGCCATGGCGGTCATGGAAGCCCTGGGTAAACCCCTGGTTGAGATGGACGATTGGTACTGCTGCGGTGCCGTACAATCGCTTACCACCGACGACCTCATGCATCAACTGGCACCCATACGTACTATGTGCTGTGCACAGGAACAGGGAGAGAAGGAATTGGTCACCCTCTGCGATATGTGTTACAACGTATTGAAACAGGCCAACGAGAGGGTCCGGGAAAATCCTGATGATCTTGAAACCATGAATGAATTTCAGGACGAGGATCCGGATTACCTGGCGGAGGTCGAGATATACCACCTATTCCAGATCTTACAAGACATGAAAGATGACATAAAGAAGAAGATAGTTAACCCACTCAGTTCACTGCGAGTGACGCCCTATTACGGCTGTATGTTATTGAGACCGGAAAAAGCGGCAATAGACGATACTGAGGACCCCTCCGTCATGGAGGAACTCCTGGAACTGACAGGTGCCGAAGTCATCGATAACCCAAAGAGGACGGAGTGCTGCGGTTCTTACCACACCGTTAACAGGAGTGATATAGTGGAGAAAAGGGTGAAGGAGATAGTGGGACGTGCCGTGGAAGACGGTGCTGACGTCATAGTACTTTCCTGCCCCCTTTGTCAGTTCAACCTTGAATATCATCAAAGAACGACGGAGTTCGAGGTACCCGTTCTTTATCTTACCGAGCTGTTGGCTTTAGCTTTCGGCATCTCGGTAGGGATGAAAAAGCATAAGATAGACCCGATCAAAAAATTCAAAGAAAAGGATATCCTGGAGTGATATGAATGGCTGAAGAGGAAGATAAAAAAATGATAGAGATATACGTGATGGGAAGGCGATATAAAGTTCCCGAGGGGCTGACCATCATGACCGCCCTGGAATACGCTGGATACAAGTATGTGAGAAGCTGTGGATGCAGAGGAGGCTTCTGCGGCGCATGTTCTACCGTGTTTAGGAAGGAAGGTGATTACAAATTGATGATGGATCTTGCCTGCCAGACCGCTGCTGAAGATGGGATGTTCTTGGTACAGCTCCCCTTCGTTCCTGCGGTACGTGCGGAGTTCGAGATCGACGAGTTGAACATAGAAGAGAACGACAACGTCATGTTGGAACACTATCCCGAGATAGCCCGGTGTGTTTCGTGTAATACATGCACAAAATCCTGTCCCCAAGACATAAAGGTAATGGATTATGTCCAGGCCTCCCTGAGAGGCGATATAGACAGAGCGGCAAAACTTTCCTTCGACTGTATCCAATGTGGATTGTGTTCAATACGCTGCCCGGCGGATATAAAACACTATCATCTTGCACAGTTGGCCCGTAGGATAAAAGGTCGATACATCGATCCTAAGAGTTCAGAACTTGAAAAGATGGTGCAGGAGCTAAAAGAAGGCAAGTACGACGAAGAGCTGGAAAAACTATGCGATATGTCCGAAGAGGAGTTGAAGAAAGTGTACGATGAACGAAAATTCCAGAAGGAGGGCTAAAGATGAGTGACGGTTACCCTGAGTATATGAGGAAGTCTATAGAGAAGGTTGAAGCGACCAGGGAAAAGCGCGCGAGTATCGATTTTGAACGTATGAAGCCTGAAGAATCTCAGGAGACTTTAGATAATTTCCACCCAGATTACAGAAAGGAGGGAAAACACGAGCTAAAGGTGGGGCCCAGCAAAGGAGAACTGGCGCCGATCGAACTGGCAGAACTGCTGGAATCGCCCAGCATCATAGATCCTTCTGAGATAGATCTCTCACAAGTGGATTACGATGTAGAGATATTGATAGTCGGTGGCGGTGGTGCAGGGACGGTAGCCGCTCTGTGGGCGATAAAAGAAGGTATCGACCCCAAAGATATACTGATCGCCACAAAGCTGCGCCACGGAGATTCCAACAGTATGATGGCACAGGGAGGTATACAGGCGGCGGATAAAGAGGTCGATTCACCGGTCACCCACTATCTGGACGCTATCGGAGGAGGACACTACACCAACCAACCGGATCTATTGAAAGCATTGACAAGGGATGCACCGGAGATAATCAAATGGCATGAGAAACTGGGGATAATGTACGATAGGGATGAAAACGGAGAGTTCGTAGAGCTACCCGGAGGAGGTACTTCACGTTACAGACTTCATTCTGCAGGGGATTACACCGGTATGGAACTGATGCGTGTGTTGATGGACGAATCCCGTAACAAAGGTGTTCCTGTGCTCGAATTCGCACCGGCGGTTGAGCTGCTCACGGATGAGAAGGGGAACGTGGGCGGTGCTCTACTCATGAACTTAGAAACTAACGAGTACTACGTGGTCCGTGCAAAGTCCACGATCATGGCCACCGGTGGTTTCGGAAGATTACACGTTCAATCTTACCCGACATCGAACCATTACGGCGCAACGGCCGACGGTCTGATCATGGGCTACAGAGTGGGCATACCATTGAGAGACATGGACAGCGTACAATACCATCCTACCGGAGCGGCCTTCCCTGATCAGGTCATAGGACTGTTGGTGACCGAAAAGGTACGAAGCCTTGGAGGACAACCGGTGAACGCAGACGGTGAGCTGTTCGTTAACCCCTTGGAACCAAGGGATGTCGAGGCCGCCGCCATCATCCGGGAATGTTATGGTAAAGAGAAGGGTATAACCACACCTACGGGGATGAGAGGAGTATGGCTGGATAGTCCACTCATAGACTTCAAGGAGGGCGAAGGTACCGTGGCCAAAAGATTACCCGCCATGGTACGGCAGTACGAAAGGTTCAACATAGATATGACCAAGGATCCCATACTCGTTTTCCCGACGCTGCACTACCAGAACGGAGGTCTTGTGATCAACGCCGATTCTTCCACGCCCGTAGATGGGTTATTCGCCGCAGGAGAAGTTTCAGGCGGTGTACACGGGAAGAACAGGTTGATGGGTAATTCTCTACTGGATTTCAACGTGTTCGGTAGAAGAGCGGGGATCACCGCGGCAAAGCACGCCAGGAGATCACAGAAGCCGACTAAATTGACCCTAGATCACCTCTCTAAGTACAACAAAGAGCTCAAAGATGCCGGGATCGAAAGGAAGAACCCGTCTCCCATGTTACTACCTGAATACAGAGGTAAGAGAGTATTAGAAAGGCACCTGGACGTTCAGGTGACACTGTAGGAGGACCCAAATGATAGAAGTTAACGAAGACTACTGTAAGGGATGCAACCTATGCATACTTTACTGCCCTCGTGATGCGCTGGTCGAGAGCGAAGAGTTGAATAAAAAGGGAGTGCATCCCCCGGTGGAAGTCGAGGATAGATGTAACGGATGCAGATTGTGTGAGCTGATCTGTCCCGACTTCGCCATAGTGGTTGTAGAGGATGATAGACTACCCAAGATGAAGAGAACTAAAAAATGTTCTGGGATGATAAAATGACCACTGACCTTGAAAAAGTGAAAGAAGTGTTAGGTCCGAAAAAACAGTTCGTGCACGGAGATACCGCCGTTTGCTACGGCGCACTCTTGGCGGGCTGTGATTTTTACGGCGGCTACCCAATAACACCGGCTTCCGAGATAGCTGAGATGATCGCCAGCCTTATGCCTAAGGTCGGAGGCGTGAATATCCAGATGGAAGACGAGATAGCCAGTATGGCTTCTATCATAGGAGCCTCCTGGACGGGAGCCAAGGTGATGACCGCAACCAGCGGACCTGGGTTCTCACTCATGCAGGAGAACATAGGTTTTGCCTACATGTCTGAGACACCGGCTGTTGTGGTCAACGTTCAGAGATCCGGACCATCCACAGGTCAACCCACTCTGGGAGCCGAAGGAGACATGATGCAGGCAAGATACGGTTCTCACGGAGATTATCAATCGATCACACTTTCACCCAACACCATACAGGAAACCTTGGAATTCACCATAAAAGCCTTCAATCTGGCGGAAGAGTACAGATCTCCGGTCTTTTTGATGATAAGCGCAGACCTGGGACACATGAGAGAGATGATCACCATCCCGGATGAAGTCGATCTAGTATATAGAAAAACACCCAAGGTACCGCCGGAAGAATACGTCCCCTTCGGAAAGGGGAAATATGGTAAAGAGAAGGTGCCTGAGTTCGCTCCATTTGGTACCGGTTATAGAACGTATGTAACGGGATTGACGCACAACGAGTTCGGTTTCCCGGCAACCGACGATCAGCAGGACCACGACAAGTTGATACGAAGGCAGATAGAGAAGATAACCGATGACAGGGAAAAACTGACTGATATCGAAGAAAGGATGATGGACGACGCAGAGATAGCACTGGTATCCTACGGTATAGCAAGCAGGAGTGCACTGGGAGCACTGAAGATAGCTCGGGATCAGGGGAAGAAGGTCGGTTACTTTAGACTAAAGACCATCTGGCCTTTCCCGAAGAAGAAGATCAACGAACTTTCTCAAAAAGTCGATAAGATCGTGGTTCCTGAGATGAACACAGGGCACGTATATCACAGGGTGAAAGAGTATGCCGACTGTGAAGTGAAGTTGGTGAGCAAGATAGGTGGAGAGATAATTTCACCGAAAGAGATACTCGAGGGGGTATGATCATGGCCGATGAAAACGAAGTCGATGTTATAGACGGAAAACAACTACAGGATAAATACCTAAGAGAGGAGATGATGCCGCACATATTCTGTAATGGATGCGCACTCGGTAATGTCCTTGATTATGTTTTATGGGCCGTTGAAAAAGAAGGACTCGATATGGATAAAACGGTGTTCCTATCCGGGATAGGATGTTCTTCACGTATACCGGGATACATAAACGCCGATGCCCTGCACACCACTCATGGAAGGGCGCTGGCATTTGCAACGGGTGTGAAGATGGCAAATCCCGACCTGAACGTGATAGTTTTCACTGGCGACGGAGATTGTATCGGTATAGGTGGAAACCACTTCATACACGCGCTGCGAAGGAATCTAGACATAACGGTCATAGCTGTGAACAACTACATCTATGGGATGACCGGAGGCCAGGTAGCACCTACAACACCAGAGGGGCATATAGGGACTACCGCACCCTACGGAAATATCGAACCACCCTTCGATATGTGTGAGATGGCAAAGGCGGCTGGAGCAACATACGTAGCTCGATGGCCGGTTTTCAGACCACATCAGCCCATCAATTCCATAAGGGAGGGTATTCGAAACAAAGGATTGAGTTTCATAGAGATGATGTCACCCTGTACAACCGCCTACGGCAGACGTAACCGCTTCAGAAAGATAGAGGATCTCTGGGCCTTCTACGAAGATAAAACCATCCTCATAGAAGAGTATGATAAGATAGATAGGTTCGGTACGGAAGAAGAGAAAGAGGAACTCGATGACAAGATCAAGATAGGTGTGTTCAAACGTTCTACTAGAAAACCATTGGAAGAAAGATACCGTGACCTTCTGGAGGAGTTCAAATGAGAAAAAATATCAGGTTGTGTGGCAGCGGTGGACAGGGGATCATGACCGCTGGTTATATCCTCGGTAAAGCGGCTAGTGTGTTCCACGATTACCACTCGGTACAGACACAGTCCTATGGGCCGGAAGCACGTGGAGGCGCCGCACGTTCCGAAGTCATAATCTCTGACGAAGAGATAGGATACTTTGGACTCCCTCAAACGGAGTACATGATGGTCATGTCCCAGGCCGCCTTCGACAAATACAACTTCGATCTCACCGAAGATGCGATAGTCGTTCTGGATCCTAACCTTGTTCCGTATGCCGATTACGATGGAGCTTTCGAGGTCCCGGCCACCAAGCTAGCAGAGAAACTGGGTAACAAGATCGTGGCGAACATCGTGATGATCGGTGCCTTCAACGAAGCCGCGGACCTGGTGCCGTATGAAGCTCTTGAAGAGTCCGTCAAGGATAGTGTGCCGAAGCGCTTCATCGACCTCAACATGGAGGCTCTGAAGAAAGGAAAGGACTATGTCAAAGGGCTGAAGTGATTCACCATACAAGGAACATCCGACCCATTATAGCGACTCCGGACAGTACTGCGGTACATACTAGTAGGACAGTTCCCAATTTGAACTTGAATTCTACCGGATCGGATTGATATTTTATACCGACGGTGAAGTAGGTGATCACCGCACTCATGGTGAGTAGATAACCCACGACGACCATGGTGAAGTGGTCGGGAGCGATGGTGCTCTGGCCGGATATATCCATGAAGACACCGTGCAGCATGGAGTAAAGGGCCACGATTATCCCCATAACAACCGGGGCGAAGAACATGGAAGTCGCCTCCATCATCTCTACGGATTGAGAAAGTTCCGATCTGATATTGCTTTCCATCTCCTGCATATCCTTAAGGTATTCCGCATTCTGTAGGATGATCATACCTGCATCCTGGGGACTCTTCTTGGATGCAGATATCACTGATTTCATACTTGCTTTAACCATCCGGGACGGATAGTGATCCAACAGTCCATCTCGCCCAAATAACACCATTTCCAATGGCATCCTCTGCAGCATCATCATGTTGGATATCTTTTTGAAAAGATCTCCCACTCGAGAACCCTTCATACTCTGACTCGTCTCCTCTATGGCTTTCTCCAAGGACTTACCTTCTGCCATCCTGCTCCCTAACTGGAATAAGGCATCAGGAAATTCTGTTTCAAGTTCGAGTATTTCTTTTCGCTTCTTTTTGGCGTCCCAAGGATCTTTTAACAGATAGTATGAAACACCTACCACAGGAGCCCATATCCATGCGAAGGGCATGAACATATCTAGCTGGGCTCTCAGTAGATAGATGACGATGGTACCGACCAAAGTGATGGAAAGTGGGACCCAATACGGCACTCTTACATCGGATCGGGTTTCCGGTAGCGAGGTGGTACCCGGTCTATTGATGAGTATCTTGTATGAATAAGCGAAGGCTCCCAGGGGGATGATCACATTCATCAGGAGTACCACGTGGGTAAGTGATAAGCCACCACCTTCAGCGGCGGTCTCTTGATATATGCTGGTCATGTCTAAACCGCCTATGGTCAGCATAGGTAGCATAGCACCTATGATCAAGGGCAATAATATACCCAAAGCAAAGAGAACGGTGGTTGGTGTTCTTAAGGAGTTGGCAAAGTCTCGTATCTTCTGTTTTGTACCGGTGATGATTATATCGTTAGCCCTCTGTAAGGTCGCCTCCAGGCCCTCTTGTGTGTTCTCAAGGACAGAGGATCGTATGACATATAGGGCTCGTTTGAGATCATCGTTCCACTCCCCCCACTCGATGGCTAGATGCATCAGAGACTCCTCCAAGGAGCTTTTCTTCCTTAGATAGACGTGCCAAATCGTTCTGGAGAGGCCGGAAGACATGGGCTCTTCCACGTTCTCCGCAGAAAACAAGACGGCTTTATGGAGTGAGGGGGTGACCCTCATCGACATGGTCAGATAGTTGATCGCCTCTGGTGCGGAACCGATCGTTTTAGCTTTCAATCTCTCAGCCAATATCTCTGGGTAGTTGGCTATGAATATCAATATGCACAGTGGAACACCTAATGACAATGGGATGATCCAGAGTAGAACATCGATCATATCGAGGCCTACGGTCAGATGAACAATTGATGTACCAAATATCACCAGTAGAAACCCCAACAGTGCTCCGAAGACTGCAAACAGTAGTACCTCTTCCTCCTCTAGATCCATACCTACGAATTCAGCAGTTTTTTTGAAATCTTCTTTTTTATAACTACGTTCGATGGTTCTGAAACTTTTCTCTGCTTTGGTCAGTTGTTTTTTAGCTCTGCCGTACTCATCGGAACCTTTACCATGTATTATCATAGATTCGTTCAGTCGGTTCTTTGCAGCCTTTAATTCTCTCCTCCGTTTAAGATAATCTGATCGTTTGTCTTCCCTTTTCTCGATGATGTCTTTTCTCTCCGTACCGAATCGATCGTTTACAGCCCGACATAGTTTGTGATAAAGATCAGACATACTTAGTCCTCTTTTCGAACCATCCCATCCATTCTCTCTCTATGTCCTCATGTGTACCGGTGGAGTGATATTCTTCTACCAGATTCCAAAATCTGTCATTGGCCTCTGAAACCCATGCCGGACTTAAAAGCTCCATCCCCTTGGTTCTTGATTTTTCTACCATTTTTTCACGGATGGACGCTCGCAGATTGATATTCTCGATGGCCTGTTCATAACTCATGGACCATGAACGAGCTATGTGTCCCACGCGCTCAGAACTCCTTTTGAGTATGTCCGTGGCGTTCAATCCCTCATCGTAGAGCATCAGATCGGTGAATCGACCATCACCGTATTCAGACACGTGTGTCAGCCGTCTTTCCCTTCTCTGTGTTCCTCCTGGTCGTACGACACCGGCTATCAAGACTACGTCAGTGGCAGAAAAGCTTTCCTCCGAGATGCCCATGTCGAATACCACCCTTTCATAAACCGATTCCGGTGAATCACCATGTATCGTACCCATGACCGCGCTTCCAGCGGTACCGGCACGCATCGCTTCGTAAAGGGTCTTGGCCTCCTTTCCCCTGACCTCTCCCAACACGATGGATGATTCACCCAGACGTAATGATACACGGAGTGCGTCGTCGGCGGTCATCTCGTTGTCTTCCAACAAAGACCCTACGGTTAAACTCTGTATATTATATCCCAACTGCTGCATCTGTCGGGAAGGGAGTTCACGAGTGTCCTCGATGGTGAGAATACGTTGACTCCTGGGAAACTCCATCATGAGTGCACTGAGTAGAGATGTTTTTCCCGCACCACGACTACCGGCCACCAACATGGTACTCCGACCGTCGACCAAGAATGAAAGCAAGCCTGCAGCCAGGGGAGTCAAACTACCCACCCGTATCAATTTGGGTAACGTCCATGGCTCTTTGCTCCTTCGCCTAAGCGCCAGGGCGATACCGTCCTGACTCAGTGGTTTGCCGATGGCCGTAACACGTGTGTCGAACTCATACAGGTCGGTTTCAAGAACGGGGAATGCCTCGGAGAACGGTTTACCGCTCTCCGACCTGAACCTGGCCAGCATACTCTCAACTTCTTCTTCTGTCAGGAATATGTTCGTGCGACACCGATCTCGGATGTCCGGAACTCCGCCCAATTCGATATAGACATTGTTATCCTCAGAAGGTGCGTCGATATATATGTCTTGAACGTTCGGATCCACCAATAATGTCTCCATGACACCATACCCGGCTGTGTACTTTGCCAGAGTTTCCACTAGAAGTTCCAGGTTCTTATCGTGTTCTTCTCTATCGGCACCCAATTCTATACCCTTGTCCTGGGCGGTGTTGGTTATCATACGCTTACCTATCGACTCTATATACCTCTTGACGCCCAGGGCTGACGAAAAATCCGCAGTGCTTGTATAGTGGTCGGATAAATTGGATGTGACTTCGTTGAGGAGGAGATACTGCTCTTTATCGAAGGAATATTCCACCGGTTCTATGTGATAATAATCCTCTGTGGATTCATCATCACGGTAAAGGGCTACACGTGTATGCTTTATGTCATACTCCACAACCTTTTTGAACGTTTCAGGTACCCTGAGGTTAACCCAGGTGTATGAGAAACTCGGGCGCAGCTCCTTATATTTTTCAGCTACCCGTGCTACACCATCGAAAAACCTGGAACCATCTATCCGACGAACCTTCTTCATGATCTCTGTATCTGTCAATAGATCACCCGATTATGCCGTATGCATCACGTAAGACAGCGTCTGATAAAGATACGAGTTCTTCTCCGAAGCGACACATATCTTCTTCACTCTGTCTTTTACATTCTTCACAACCTTCCCCCTGGTTCAACGATCTATAAGAGGTGTAGTATGCCTCGAACACCTTATCCGGCTCGTCTGCAAAAGATCCATATATATCACCAAATATCTTCTTAGGTGATACATCACAGTTTTTACATTCTTTACCCTTTGGGACTTTGGAAGAAACCCGGTCGATATCCTTACATAGATCCCCCAATCTTCCCAATATATCTACCACATTTCCAGTCAGTTGTGTTTCAACATCATCGGAAAAGACCATGTTGTCTATGTTATATTCGTCGCCCATGATCTTTATGACGTGAAAAAAACACTCTTTTAGGTCAAAACTCTCATCACATTCAAGGCAGTTTACCGTGATCCTTCTCCCTTCTATTCTATCATCGACGTTATATTCGCACTTCATTATATCGTCCTGTTACTTTATGGGAGGTGGCGATGTGAGGAGCTATTAAAAGAGTTGCGCTGGTGATAGTACGAGTGAACAGTAAAATTTTTATCATATAACCTTTTGGATGGATTCGATTACCATGTACGCCGTATTTAAAGTTCCTGGAGATAAAAAAGACGTGATCCCGAAGGTGATATCTGACGAAACCGTCAGCAGACAGAGTTCCAGTATAAGGGATGGAGATAGCCTAGGCTTCGATAAAGAGATGACCTATGTGTTGATAGAGGGTAACGAGGATGGTGTCGAACTGGCAAAGGAATTGTTCTCTGAAAATGACATAGACCCAATGGAAGATGATCAGGAAGTTTACGAAGCCATAAAGAAGGCTGATGAGGACGCAGCCGCAGGAGTAGGCACCATATTTGGCTGATCACAAAAACCTTTTTTCCTTTTTTTGTTTCACGCTTGTACCATAATCTACTTATATTTAGGATATGCTAAATCAGTACAAGGTGAAAAAGATGAAAAAAACAAACCTTAAGAAAACGTTCATCGTGCTGTTCCTCGCCACCTTGTTGGTAATGGGGTATTCCATAACACAAACCACTACAGCGAGCACCATAGAGGATGTAGAAGAATATATCGGCAACGCCAAAAATGCAGCAGCACATGGTTCTGCGACATTCTTAGAAGTTGAAGGTTACGAACCTTGGGCCGCATTGGTCGTGAACGCTGGAGATCCAAGAGGGGTCGATGAAGTTACGATCTCATTCGAGGAGGAGGTACTTCGGATAGAGGCAACGGACGGTAACTCAACCAACCACGTTTCCATTCTGATAAACAAGGCATTCGCAGACGAATATCTTGACGAATCGGAAGGTAATATCGATATTTCATTCAGCGACGCTGTCAACTACGAAGGAATAGATAAGTCCAACGAAAGTGCTGGACACGGAGCGGTATACGTATTTCATATAGAGCATTTCAGTACACAGTGGATAGATATGACTGCAGTTCCACCGAACGACTTTGAACCACCGGTAGAAGGAGCACAAGCTTTCAGGAATCGCGCTAAAAACGCAGCAGCAGACGGTTCTGCAACATTTTTGAAAGTAGAGGGATACGAACCCTGGGCTGCATTGGTCGTGAACGCTGGAGATCCAAGAGGGGTCGATCTGGTAACGGTATCTTTTGAAGATGGTGTTCTACGTATAGAGGCCACAGACAGTAATTCTACTAATCGAGCAGCGATCCTCATCAACAGAGCTTTTGCGGATGAGCATCTGGATGATTCTGAGGGAAATCTCGACATGTCTACAAGCGATGCCGTTAACTATCAAGGTCTAGACAATTCAAATGCTAGTGCCGGCCACGCAGCAGCATATGTTTTTCACATAGAACACTTCAGTACTCAGTGGATAGAGATCGCTGCGGAAGAAGACGGGATACCTTATCCCGGAATTGTGTTCACTGGACTAGGTATCAGTATCGCAACGATATACTATCATAAACGACGAACGCGATAAAACCCTTTTCTCTTTCTTATTTTCCCGCCAACATGGTCACTTTAGCACGGTCACCGATATCTGGATCCTTCCTCAATCCCCACATTATATCCGCGTCCGGCGCCACATCACGGAGTGTTTCAAGAGCATCTTGGGCCTCCATCTCCGCAGAACCAGTTCCACTGGTGACGACGGTAAGGATGGTGCTGTATCCATGCATATCTTCTAACCATGGGGACCGGAGTGCTTCTCTAGCGGCGTACCTGCCTCTCTCTCTACCCTTACCGTATCCTGCACCGATATGAAAAACATCGTTACCAGAACAGAATTTCTTCAGATAAGGTACATCCTCTTTGGTAAGAACGGTGTTGAAATCTTGTATAGGCAGCCTGATGATCGTGTTCATGACCTCGAAGGCTTTGGTCATAGGGAGATGAGGATTCAACTTCAATAGCTTACTATTACTGAAACATCCTAATATGTCTGAGTACTTTTTTACCTCTGTTTTCGCTTCTCTAGCAAATTTCCTTCGATTTTCATTCTCTGTTTCGAAGGGCATAGCTATCAAAGAGATGATGAACAAATTCATATCATCAGCTAACTGAGCACATATTGGAGCGGACCAACTGCCGGTCTCTCCTCCGAGTCCGGATATCAAATAAAGGATCTCCGTCTGTTCTAATCTTCGTTTTATCTTTTCTTCAGAATGGCTTAAAGGTCTCATACTCAAAGGCGCTGCTGTTTCGTAAGCATCCCTCATATGATATTTTGATACCTCTATGAATGGTAATTTAGGTAACCTATCGGAAGACCCCACTTCGAACATATTGATGTTGGAAAGTGTTTGATCTTCAACAAGTGTCGTTATTATGTTCCTTCCAGCTCCACCTACCCCCAAAGCCATCATCCTAGGTCTTTTTTTTGGTTCTAGTGATTCCGATCCGAATCTTTTGGTGCTTGCCATTTACTTTCAAGGGTACAAGGAGATAGCAAAATAAAAATTTATTCATCGAAATAGGATTCATCGTCCATACTTTGGACTTTGTTAGTGATTATGTATCCAGCCACAGCTCCGGATGCCGGTGAGATGAATGATGCGAGCACCGCAGCCTCAGTTCCCACCGTATAAAGTACAAAATAGGTTCCAATAAATAGACCTCCTATCAATCCAAAGAACACCCCTGACGGACTCTCATACATAGTAGAACCCAGAGTAGCTAATGAAAGGGAAACGATAAGGGATGCACCTACACCCGATAATATCCACCCTGACCATCCTTCTAGTCTCAAACCCAGTAAAAAGATGACTAAGGAGATTGCTATGATCGGCACGACCATCATCCAGATGTGCTTATGTCCGATGAATGACTTTTTGAACCGACTTTTAATCGCTTTCATTCTCATAGGTTATTACCATCAGTAGGGTAAACGATGGATATATTTAATACTTAGTGAACTGGTTAACTCAGCACAAAATATAAAAGCCATGGACTTTTTAAATAGTAGTAGATATGCCTAACGAAAGAGATCTTCGCCAAGATGTAACAAATATCATGATTGTGATATTTTTCTTGATATCGCTACTTAGTTTAAATTATTTTTATCCATCGGTAAGGGGAGAGGAACCAACTACCACGATCAGGATCGATGGTGATGAGGAACTAATTCAAGCATCTGAAGAATATGGGTGGTCCGGTGATGGGAGTTCGGAATCCCCGATAATGATATCCGATCTTGTCCTAGACTACGTAGGACCTGGGACGAGGATGTTCATCGGCAACACCTCTAAACACTTTATAATATACAACTGTACCTTTTCTGGAGGCTCAAGAACTCTATCAACATGGGATTATGGGGCAGGTTTGGAACTGTACAATGTAACCAATGGTACGATAGGTTCGAGTTCATTCGTAAGAAATCGTGTCGGTATACTCTTAAAAGAAGGGGACAACATAACGATAGAACAAAACGAATTTGAACGTAATACATATGGTATAATCTTTGATGGGACTGTTAGCAACACCGCTAGATACAACACCTTCGATAGGTCAGGGTTTACATTCCAAGGAAACCGAGAAACGTTCGTTTCTCAACACCTGGTCAATAATACACTCGATGGAAGAGAGATAATATACCTATCCAACGAAGATTTTTCAAATGATATCCTCTCCTTCGATGCAGGACAGCTGATACTTGCGAATGTGAGTCATGCAACAGTACGGGATATAGAACTAAAAAACGCGGGAGTTATAGTAGCCTTTTCAACGGAGGTGCAGTTAGAGGAGTTCCATGTGAAAGAAAATCATGCAGAAGGCATACGGATATACCGATCAGAGGGTATAAGCATATACGATTCAACCTTAGAAAATAATCAATACGGTATAAACATAATCACATCTTTATTCAATCGGATCGAAAACACAGTTCTCAGAGGAAACTCCCAGAACGGGATAGTGATAGATCAAGGATCTCATGATAATATTGTATCGAACAATACACTATCTAGAAACGGGATAACGATCCATCGGTCTGACAGGAATTTAATAAAAAATAATAGGATATTCAGATCTATCGGAGAGGGGATAGGTGTACTGCGAAATTCCCACGAGAATGTCATATATCTCAACGCTTTTTCATATAACAATCGGGCAAGAGAGAGCTACAATGAAAGCAGGATACAGGGGAGGGATGACACGGGTAACAACCAATGGAGCATGTCCGAAACTGGTAATTATTGGAATGACTGGACAAGCCCGGATGAAGACGGAGACGGTATAGTTGATCAACCATATATGATCCGTGGAAGCGATGCAAAGGACCAATTTCCTTTGGTGAAACCACCGATGGAAGTGATATCTACACCACCGATGGATCTCAGGATATATCCTGGAAACTCGTCATTGGAGTTGAAATGGGAAACACCGAGTGACGACGGAGGTGCGGAGATCAGCCATTTCAACCTATACCGTGGAGAGCATATCGAATCACAAACCCTCCTGACGGAAACGAATAAAACATCTTATATCGATACCGATTTGACGAATGATATCCCTTACTTTTATCGAGTTTCCGCGGTAAACGAAGTTGGAGAAAGTGTTTCAACCCGGGTTGTCAAAGGGGTTCCAGATGGAACACCACCGAGTCTTGAAATAATGGAACCCAGCATGGATTCGTATCACAACGTAGAATACATCACGGTCAAATGGAATGCCTCGGATGAGAATTCAGGGATAGACTACCACCAGATCCGTTTAGACGGGGAAGAATGGGTAGGGGTGGGACAGAATACAACTTATACATTAACGAATATAACAGAGGGCGAAAGGACCGTCAGGGTGAGAACTATCGATCACGCAGGTAATGAAGCGACAGAAAGCATACGTTTTATTATAGATAGGACTCCCCCTGAATTGATATATCAAGAACCTACCGGTTATTCAGTAACTACCGATACCGATATTGGTATGGTCTTTTCAGAAAAAATGGATACTGAGACGGTGAACATCACAATCACCAGTGTTGACAACTTCACATATGAATGGATCGATGAGGTATCTTTAAGATTGAACATTTCTGAAAGACTAGAATATGGTACTGAATATCGTGTGTACGTTAACGGGAGTGATCTGGCTGGGAACGAGATGGAGACATGGTCCTGGAATTTTACCACCAAAGACGGTGGAATAATCATCGGAAGGACGATCGACAAAGATGGTGATCCTATCGCGGGTGTTACCATACGTATAGGAGATATGGAATCTCTATCGGATAACGAAGGGAGGTTCAAATTTGAGACCTACTCGGGATCCCATAGGGTCCAGTTCACCAAAGATGGATTTGAGGATAAAGAGATTGATGTAGAGGTCATAGCTGGAGAAGAGAATGATATAGGAGATGTGACGTTGAGTGAGATACCATCTAGTTACGACCTGTTGCTGATAGTTGCGGCAGTGGTCGTATTAAGCACCGGTGGTATGGCTCTAGGCATATTTATCATACACGAAAAGAACAAGGAAGATTTAGACGACGATCTTGAGTTCGAAGAGGATTATGCCGACGAAATACCCCCTGAGTTCTTAGAGTGATGGATATGAAGAAAGGTTATTCGGGACCATATGTGAAAAAACAAGATGAGGAGGTACTACTGCGTCTTAACAGGAGCCTACGATCAAGTGCACTTTGGATATTGTTCTCATCATTTTGGATATTCTTGGGACTTTTTTATCCGATCTTACTCCTATTAGGCGTGATCATCTTGGCAGTCGTGTTCATTAAAACTTCGCTTTCAGAATATGTGATCACCGCCGAGGGGATATATGCTAAAGAATGGGTACTGCTGGATCGAAGATCGGGGTTTTTGCCATGGAAAGAAGTAGAAGAGGTTTCACTCAAAGTGAACAATATGGGGGGACTGTTGGGGTTTGGAGATGTAATAGTAGGTCCGTTTGGTGACGAACGGCTGATCTTGAAAGGTGTTGCAGAACCTAAAAAACTCGTCGATTATATCGAGGATAAAATGAGGTGAAACGTGGAAGATATTTACGCCACCGAAAGGCTAAAGTGGACTCTGATACGAGAAAACAAAGGTAAAGAACTGGATGAAGTGATAAAGGGAGAAGAGTGTGTTAACGATATCGGTATGTTTTATCGTATCGTTAAAACATATGAGATCGATCTACGATTGCCACATCGGGAAGTGACCATAGATAGCATTTGTTCAGATCTTATACTACTACCCGGTGTCGGTCCAGCCACTGCGGATTCTCTCAGAAAGAAGGGTATAACCAGCTTAAAAGATGTAATAGAAGATTCTAGATGGTGCGAACCTGCTAGAGATATACTCCAGATGATAGAAGATGATGATATCGCTTCTATCTTGTCAGTCGTAGAACGATGGCACAAGTTCAGTCATCCATCTTGTAATGCCCTATTAGGGATGGCTGAGAAAGAGGATCTGCTATTCTTCGACATAGAAACCATGGGTTTACGGCATCGACCGCTTTTTCTTATAGGTGTAGGATACTTTGATGGTGATAACTTCGTGCTTGAGCAATTCTTGGCCAGAGATACCTCCGAAGAGAAAGCGGTGATACATGAGTTCTTGAATCAGTCGGCGACGTATGATATAATGGTCAGTTTTAACGGCAGAAGTTTCGATGCTAGGTTCATCAGGGAGAGGATGGAACGGTACGATATGAATGGATTTAAGAGTATGCCACATTTTGATCTCCTCCACATGTCCCGGGGACGATGGGAACTCATCAACAATAAGTTATCCACCATAGAGGGTGAAGTACTTGGGGTGGAGAGAGATGTTGACATATCGAGTGCACTGGTACCACATTTTTACGAACTATTTCTACGTAGAAAAAATCCTGGGCCACTGATACCGATAATAGGGCACAATCAACAGGATATAGTATCCATGGTACACCTGCTCGATATATTATGTAAGGGTCTTAAAGACCAGTGAGAAAAAGTAGGAAAAATATTTATTTGATTGACATATAGTAAATGCATTGAAGGTGTTAGAATGAATATTATAGGGCGTTATGAAAAGATGGTGTCTAAGAGACCGTGGGCTTTCATCACGGTCTTGGTTGTCATCACCCTGATCTTCTCCTTTTTTGCCTCACAGATGGAGATGAACTTTGGTGAGGATGATTTTCAACCGGATACGGAGGTTGCATTGGCCAACCGGAGGGTGAACGAGATATACGGGCGGGATGGAGAACAGATCACTCTGATATTCATCTCGGAAAACAATGTTTTGAGTAGTGATTCACTGGTGTATCAACTTGAATTCGAAGAAAAGATACTAGGATCAGATTTTGATATGGACATGGTCGAAACTACACCCGAGAGTCCTCAAGGTTTTTCCTCTCCGGCAAGACTGATCGCTCAAACCAGATTCATCAGCGAATTGGTGGATCTAAGCGAACAGTTCATAGGGCCTGATCAGGGTGATTTTTCAGAGATCCAGCAGGAGTTGAGTGAAAAAGTATTTACGCTGAATACTGAAGAGATGAAGACAATAATAGGAGGGGGCACACTCGAGGTCGACTTTTCCTTTGTTCCAGAGCCTATACCTGTAGAATTTGATCCCTTTGAGCCTGAAATGCTCGATGAGTTGTATGCAGATCCTTTCATATCAGAGATATTCCCTCTAGAAGATATCTTAGGATTTTTACTATCGAGTGATTACGACAGGATTAGCCATACCGCGAGTAAATCGTTGATGGCTATAGCGGTAAGAGGCGATATACCGGAGGATCGAGCATTAGAGTCGGAGAAAGAGATACAAAGGCTCACCCGTGAGTCTAGTCACGATGAAGTGAGTGTGCGCATATTGGGTAACGCTTTGATCCAGGATGAGATCAACCAAGCCTCAGGCAGGAATATCGCTATCTTGATGCCGGCCGCGTTCATCTTCGTTATAGTGGTTTTAGGCTTGATGTATAGGAACATTACAGATACCGTTTTGAACCTACTCTCACTGATCATGGCGGTGATATGGGTTTACGGTGTAGGTGTTCTATTGGGTGTAAATCTGGGGAATCCCATGATGACCACTGTTCCCGTACTCATAATCGGTCTTGGTATAGATTATGGAATACACTATACATCCCGGTACCGTGAAGAGTTAAAAGAAGGAAAAAACGTGGGCCAGGCGATAACCTTGGCCGGAGCCACAGTGGGTTTTGCGATCCTACTCACAACGGTCACCACAATAATCGGCTTCATGAGCAACATAACTTCTAACATCTCGGCGATCAGAGATTTCGGAATACTGTGTTCCGTGGGAATTCTGAGTGCGTTCATACTCATGTTGACCTTTTTCCCAGCCTCTAAGACCATAATAGATAATAGGAGAAAAAGGAAGGGTAAAGAGTTGGTGAAAGAGAAAAAAGCAAGGAAGAAATTGACCTTAGGAAAAAGGTTCTGGGCTAAGATCGGCGAACCAGAAACGTTCTGTGAATCCGATGTGAGCTGTGTCAACAACGGACTGGGTCTGGGTGCCATCGCTGCAAGGACTCCGGTTAGGGTACTCATCGTCGTTCTTCTTATCACCTCTGCTGCTGTTTACGGAGGGTTGCAGCTTGAAGCTAGATACGATTTCAGAGATTTTTTACCTTCGGACCTCGAGGTGACGGATACATTCAATATGTTCGTTGAAGATTTCGACTTCAGTCAGGAGACAATATTTGTACTCGTTGAGGGCGACATAACGCAGCCCAGTGTTTTCCAACGTACAGAAGAAGTACAAAATAGAGCTACGGAGAGTGATTATTATGTACCGGCTAGGAGTATAGAATCCCCCTATTCCCTAGCCATCTCCATGATCAATGAAAATTCTCCCAACTACAACAGTTCGTTCGCAGAGATATGGGATGCTAACATGCAGGATGATGTGAGTAGTGAGAACATAATCGCGGTGTACGACGGTCTCTACGAATATGCTCCTGAAAGTGCTGCAAGAGTGATCTTAGAAGATTATGACGGATTCGTGATCAGGATACCTGTAGATACTAGAGATGAAACTAGGGTGAAAGAAACCGAAGAAGATATGGTATGGGCGATGCAGCCCATGAAAGAAGAGGACCTGGATAGAGTGATAGTGACCGGGGGCCCGATAGTCAGTTTCTCTACTTTCGAATCCATCAACCAAGGGCAGATAGATACTTTGTTGATCACCTTTGTGATAGCACTGATCATCCTAACTTTACTTTATAAATATCTGGGCAAAGGATACTCTCTGGGAGCCATCACGATCTTACCACTGGTCTTCGTTATAAGTTGGACGTTCGGAACCATGTATTACCTAAATATTCCTTTGAATCCAGTTACAGTCACCATCGCAGCCATAACAGTCGGTCTAGGTATAGATTACAGCATACACATCACCCAGCGGTTCATAGAAGAAACGGAGCGCATCGATCAACCCCAATGTGCACTTTGTGTAGCCGCTAGTCATACTGGGAGTGCCCTGTTCGGATCAGCTACAACCACCATCGTGGGATTTGGGATACTATCTCTAGCTATAATACCACCTCTAGCTCAATTTGGACAGGTAAGCGCTATAAGCATATTCTATGCATTCCTTGCATCCGTATTCGTTTCGCCGACTTTCCTGTTACTTTGGTATAGATTTAGAAATAGATCTGAGGGCTAAGATTCGAAACCAATATCTATGACCCATGCTGTATGGTGGAACATGACAGAATTACTATACATGCCCGATATAGAAAGTAACTATATCAAAGAGTTCGAAGCAGTGGTTGTTAGTACAGGTAAAGAACATGTGGTCCTAGATAGAACCGCTTTCTATCCTGAGGGTGGTGGACAGCCGTCGGACACAGGAAGATTAGTTTGGGACGAATATGAAACATCTGTGGTGAAGGTGGAAAAGAAGGGAAAGGTGATACATAGATTGGAAGGGAAGATGCCAAAGGAAGGGGAAGAGGTCTCAGGAGTGATCGACTGGGAACCAAGACACATGCATATGAAGCTACATACAGCTCAGCATCTTTTCTCAGCGGTAGTTTACGACCTCTTCGGTGGAGAGACCGTCGGCAATCAGATATATACGGATTATTCAAGGGTGGATTTTCATCCAGTAGATCTCTCTGCGGATGATCTTAAAAAGATCGAAGTAGAAATAAATCGACTGATCCAAGAAGCACACCCGGTATCAGTTTATAAGGAAGAGAGATCGGTACTTGAAAGGGATATAGAAGCAAATAGGGTGAATCTATCCCTGATACCGAAATCGATCAAGATGCTGAGGGTGATCGATATTGATGGTTACGATATATGTCCCTGTGCGGGAACACATGTTCGTAACACAGAAGAGATCGGGGGAGTGAGGATAACTGGAGATGAAAACAAAGGTAAGGATAAACAGAGGATATACTACGAACTACACGAGTGAGTCTCATCTGAGTGTAAGACGAGATTTTAGATCCCTGTAGCAATAAATCAATGACTTTTAGGATACGGTCGAAAGATATATTTTACACCGTGACAATAATGGATAGAGTCTTCGAATGAGGAGATAAAACGCTTCGGAAACGCTAAACCAGAGATATTACACTGTGATCGGAGATAATTGAGATATGATGGAATACGTATCATTCGTAAAAAAGGACATTTTCAAGGATGCATATATGGCTTTGTTGACCCTAGCCCCAGCTTTCGTTGTATCCATGTTCATCATAAGTATGGGATCCGACGT
>Ga0207421_10002455_pt1 | contig 22957 bp, 27 predicted proteins | sample SodLakKL_010_SED_4_FD_187542 | JGI IMG/M metagenome (GOLD analysis project Ga0207421, IMG submission 187542) | Alkaline sediment microbial communities from Lake Tanatar, Kulunda Steppe, Russia - 8KL_010_SED (SPAdes) (version 2) | ecosystem: Environmental > Aquatic > Non-marine Saline and...
CATACGAACCCGCAAGTTGCCTCCGTGGGCCGGTAAACGAGACCCCCAGCGCGAGGAAACCCCGGCGTTTACGCCGGGGAGGATGTCATGTCCGGAACGATTCGCCACAGCCACACTCCGAGACGACGTTCGGGTTCTCGACGTGGAAGCCCGCGGCTTGGAGCCCGCGTTCGTAATCGAGCCTGCTCCCGCCGATGTAGTTCCTGCTCGCGGGGTCGACGAACACCCGAAGGCCGTGTCGCTCCACGACCATATCGTCGTCCTCCGGTTCGGTGTCGAAACGCATCCCGTAGGAGAGGCCCGCACAGCCCCCCTGCTGGACGAACAGCCGCAGCCCCGCGACGTCGGTGTCGAGGCCTTCACCCGAAAGCAACGAGAGCGCCTCCTCGGCGGCGTCCGGCGTCACCTCGATCGCCGTCTCGTCGTTTGTCCGGGCCGGTTCAGTACTCATACCGCTTGATTTCGACTCCAAGGGCAAAACCCTGACGGCGGATCGACCCGTTCACCGCCCCTCCATCGGCCCGCTCCGTCCGACCACGGCTTATATACGATCCCGCCCCAGTCCACCCGTGCCAGCCGACCCCGCCGCACGGGGGAACGCGGGTGTGTGGTGCGGTCCCGTGCGGACGCGCCGACGTCGTTCTCCGGGCGTCGATCGAGACACGCACCGCCTGTTCGCCCCTTCGGCCAGTCACTCGTCGAGCCGTTTCCGAACGCTTTCGGCGTGGGCCTCCAACCCCTCAGCCGTCGCCAACGTGACGACCGTCTCGCCGATCTCCGCGAGGCCGTCCCGGTCGAGCCGCTGGACGGTCGAGGATCGCAGGAACGTGTCGGTCGAGAGGCCACCGTATCGTTTCGCGCCGCCGTTCGTCGGCAACACGTGGTTCGTCCCGGTCGCGTAGTCGCCGGCCGCGACCGGGGAGTAGGGCCCGAGGAAGACCGATCCCGCGTTCGTGATCCGGTCGAGGAGCGCCTCGTCGTCCTCGGCGATGATCGAGAGGTGCTCGGCGGCGTATTCCTCGGCGAAGAGCACCGCCTCAGACATCGATCGGGCGAGCAACACCCCGGAGGCGTCGTTCTCAAGCGCCGCCCGTATCGTCTCGCTCCGCGCTCGCTCCTCGATGCCGGCTTCGACCGCCTCGGCGATGGCGTCCGCGAGGTCCGCATCGTCCGTGATCGCCACCACCGAGGCGTTCGGGTCGTGTTCGGCCTGTGCGAGGAGCTCCGCGGCGACGAGCGTCGGCTCCGCCGTTTCATCGGTGAGGACCAACACCTCGCTCGGCCCGGCGAGGAAGTCGATTTCGACGTCGCCCTGAACCGCGGCCTTCGCCGCAGTGACCCACTTGTTGCCGGGCCCGACAACCTTCTGGACGCGTGGAACGGTCTCGGTGCCGTACGCGAGCGCCGCGATCGCCTGTGCGCCGCCGACCTGGAAGACGGCGTCGGCACTGGCCTCGTGGATCGCCGCCAAGGTCACCGGATCGAGGTCGTCCGCCGGCGGCGTGGCGACCGCGATGTGGTCGACGCCGGCGACAGTCGCCGGGATCACGCCCATCAGCGCGCTGGATGGGTATGCCGCCGCGCCGCCCGGGACATAGACGCCCGCGCGGGCGATGGGTCGAAAGCGCCGGCCCAGCTCCCGTTTGCCGAACGTGGCCCGCCAATCCTCCGGTCGCTGCCGCTCGTGAAACGCCCGGACGTTCGCCGCCGCCTCCCGGATCGCATCGAGAACGGGGTCGTTCGCGTCCGCGAGTTCGGCGTGTGCCCGCGCAGCGTCGTCGGTGACATCGATGTTCCCGACGGTCGTTCCGTCGAACTCCTCGGCGAACTCGCGGAGGGCGACGTCACCCTCCTCGCGGACTCGGTCGACGATCGCCTGCACGTCCTCGCGAACGCCCGTGACGCCGGCGTCGCGTTCAAAAAGGGCGCGCCGCTCGGCTGGCGAGAGGTCGGCGACGGCTCGTACCTGCATGGCTCACTCTCGGGGACGAGATTAAATGGGCGTTCCGGCTTTGCTGCGCGCGTGTCGCCTCCGAATCACTCGACCTCCCGGATCCCGGTGACGTCGAGCGCCGCGAGCAGGACCAACCCGGCGAACAACAGCATGCTCGCGAACAAAAGCGGTGCCGAGAGCAGGACGGCGAGATCGTAGGAGGCGACGAGCCTAGTCGTCCCGCGGACGACGAACGAGGCGAGGACCAGCCCGAACGCGAGGAACGTTAGCTGCACGAATCGAGCCCGGTTCATCGTCGGGGGCGATCAGTCCGTCCGGAGGATCGCCGGGTCGTGCGGGCTGTGCCGTCTGGAACCCGCGTCCTCGTCGAACCCCTGGCTCACCTCGTAGAAGACGGCTTCGGGGTCACGGTTCCACTGCCAGCGCCAGCGCGTGTACGCGAGCAACCAGAGCTTACGCGGCGTCGAGAGCTGTGGTGTAGCGGTCAGCGTGTCGTATCCACGCCGGCGAATGAGTCGGTGGTGGTCCGCATACAGCACGGCCGCGAGCAGCACGGCGAACTGACAGTCATCCGGGAGATACTTGATCCCCGCGACGCCCTCCTCATAGAGCCGCTCGGTTCGGGCGAGCTCGGCCCGCATGGCGGCGGCGACGTTCGAGTCGAACTCCCGGTTGAGGATCTGTCGTTCGTCGACGCCGTGCTCCCGGAGGGTCTCCTGCGGGAGGTAGACCCGTTGGCGTTCCACGACGTCCTCGCCGACGTCACGAAGGAAGTTCGTCATCTGGAACGCTTCGCCGAGTTTCGTCGCGTGCGGGAGCGCGGCGTCCTCATTTTCGATCTCCATGATCGCGGTCATCATCCGACCCACCGCCGCCGCGGATCCGTTCATATATGCCTCGAGTTCGGCATACGTCTCATACCGGTCCGTGTCGATATCGCTCGCCATCGCGTCGATGAACGCGTTCACGTCCGCATCGGCGATAGCATGTCGTTCCCGAACGGCCGAGAACGCATCGAGGACGGGGTCGTCGGTTGGCTCCTCCCCGAGCGCCGCGAGCCGGAGCCGTTCGAGCTCCTCGCGCTGCTCCGCCGGCGGCAGGGTCTCTTCGGCATCGACGACCTCATCGGCGATCCGAAAGAACCCGTAAAGCACGTACGTTGGATGGCGTATCCGCTCCGGAAGCACCCGCGTGGCGACGTGAAACGTTTTGCCGGTGCGACGCTGGATCCGTTTCCCCTGGGCGACTTGTGTCTCGTCTACCATGGTGTACTCGAACCGATCGAATGGAGGATCGCGTGCGGGTCGCCGAACATATTTTCCGGTTCGGCCTCCAGCGACATAACAGTTCGTACGTGCCCGTCTTTGCCGTACCGTGCACCGGTCGAGACGGGTCCGTGACGGTTCTCCTCCGTCCTCGATGCGTCATCGATACGCGCTTCGATGCGTCGTGGATACGCGTTTTGATGCGTCGCGACGTGTCCTCGGATCCGTCAGTAGAACGTGTCGCTACAGTCGTAGACGACCCCGTGACTCGGGCAGATATATTTACAATGTCGGTGATACATCGGCGATTCACAGAGCGGGCAGGGCCGCCCACGGCGGTCGTCGGTTCGGCCCCCGTTCCGGGCCGTGGTGCCCGTATCGGTCTTCGAGGTATTCGATTCGGGGGTCGTGGTGTCCGTTTGGCTGGTGGGTTCCTCGCCGGCAGTCACGGTTGATCTATCGAGGGGTCGCCGGCGGCTTAACTCCCGCGCCGATTCGAAGAGCGGCCATCCAGGTATCCCCGTTCGGTGGACTCACTCGGCCGCGAGCGCCTCGTAGACGTCCTCCGCGACCGCCTCGTCGTCGAACGGCAGCGTCACCACCCCCTCCCAACCATCGTCGGCGAGCGCGTCGACGGTCGCCTCGTCCAAGTCGACCTCCCGAACGGTCGCCCCATCGAGGGCCATGACGATCTCGAAGGGGTCGGGATCGGCCGCCGCTCCCGCGGACTCAAGCGTCTCCTGAAACCGCTTACGACCCGCATCGGAGAGTTCTATCACGACGAGGTGCTCCCCGTCGTCGGGATGCACGCCCTCGACGTGAACGAGGTCCTCGGCGGTGAAGAGGTCGTGTTCGTCCGTCCCGTCGAGTAACCGTGCCATGAACGGGGCCGAGTGGTCCGCTTCCACGTATCCCGTGTTCGAGCCGTCCGGGTCCTCGTCGGTCCCGCTCCTTGCTGGCTCGTCGACGGCCGATGCGCCCACGAACCCGACGGCACCGGCCGCACCGATGGCCACGAGCCCGCCGACCATTCCGCGTCGGGAGAGTTCCATGTTCGAGCGGTCGGCCAACCGACCTAAAAGGGTTTCACGCCGATTCACGCCGCTGATAACTGGTCCTCCCCCAGTTCACCGGTCCGGATCGAACGTCACGGCATCGAGCGTCGTCGTCTCCCCGAAGAGCCAGTCGGCGTGATCGATCGCGTATTCGTGGTGGTCCTCGGTGAGGTATCCCATCGCGTCCGTAACGAGGATCGGTCGATAATCCCGAAGCCCGGCGCTCCCGGCTGTATGCAGCACACAGACGTTCGCGAGCGTCCCACAGATCAGGAGGTCACAGATCCCGTGGGCATCGAGGTGTCCCTCGAGGTCCGTCCGGTAGAAGGCGTCGTAGGTGTGTTTCGTCACGACGTGGTCCCCCGGCTGCACGTCGAGGTCGTCGACGATCTCCGCCTCGAAGGAGCCTTCGAGGACGTGTTCGCCCCACCGTTCGAACTCGTCGTAGTAGTGGTTACCCTCGAACTGCTCGGGTGGGTGTACGTCCCTGGTGAAGACGACGGACGCACCGGCCTCGTGTGCTCGGTCCACGAGCGTCCCCACCGGTTCGATCGCGGCCTCGCTCGCTTCCGCGTGGAGGCTCCCGTCGGGATGACAGAAGCCGTTCTGCATGTCGACGACGACGACGGCGGTTCGGGTCGGGTCGTACATGACCGGTATTCGTGTCCGGGCGCTCATAAACGTCCGCGCGAACTGCCCGTCCGGGAGACGCCGAACGACTTCACCTCGGGTGCACGTCGGGGCTCGATCACCGGCAAGCTACTTACCCGACGGCCCGTTAGGAATTCTATGGGACGGATTCGCATCCTGCCGGGCGTACTCCCCGTCGCCCTCGCGGTTCTTCTCGTCGCCGTCGCGCTCCCGCTGTTCTTTTCGGTCGGGGCCGCCTCGGCGACCGCCCCGGTCGTGGATGCGGCCGACTGTACCGACGAGCGCGAGAACGACCTCGTCGGGTGCTGGGAGGGCGTCCATCACACCGACGACCCGGACGCCGACCTCGGGATCGATCAGGCCGACGGCTTGAGCGACGGGGAGCTCACGAACCTCACCTACCTCAAGATGGCCCGTGTGGAGGCGATCCGCGAGCGGCCCTTCAAATCCGCGGTGGACGTCGATGTGCTCACGCGTGAGGAGTTCGCCGAGGGGCAGACGGCGACCGAGCGGGATCCGGAGTTCGACCGCTGGAACGATCAGGTCTGGAAGGCGCTCTTCGTGATCGGCGAGGACGATTCGAGCGGCGAGGTGATAGACGAGGTGTTCTCCGGCGCGGTCGCGGGCTTCTACTCTCCGGCCGATGACCGGATCGTAATCGTCGTCGACGACGAGGAGGCCGTCCAGGTCTCGCCGTCGACGCTGTTACACGAGCTCGGTCACGCGATGCAGGACCAGTATGACGACCTGAGCGATCCCCGCTACACCGGCGCGACACAGGACGGCGATCTCGGCATCGATGGGGCCGTCGAGGGCGAGGTCGTCTACATGGAGGAGGTCTACGCCGAACGCTGTGCGGACGAGTGGGCCTGCACGCCCGAGCCGACCGGCACGGGCGGGGGCGGCGGCGATCCGAACCTCGGCGTGTTGTTCACGGTCCTCCAGCCGTACTCCGACGGGGCGGCTTACGTCGACGAACTGATCGAGGATGGTGGTTGGGAGGCCGTCGACGAACTCATGGCAGACCCGCCCGAGACGACCCGCGAGACGATCCACCGCGAGCCGTTCGAGCCCACGCCCATCGACCTCAACGACACCGCCGAGGAGGGCTGGGAGCGGTACGCCGACCAGGGCGTCAACGGCTCCGACACGGTCGGCGAGGCGTCGATGTTCGTCTCGTTGTGGTATCAATCGGAGACGCACGGCGCGCAGTTCCGCGACCCAGTCGATATCACGGACACCGATGACGCCCACCCGTATCAGCTCTACAACTACTCACACCCGGCGACGAACGGCTGGGCGAACGACGTCCTCTACCCCTACCGCAACGACGGAGGCGACGAGGAGCGGGACGGCTACGTCTGGCGGATCGAGTGGGACAGCGACGACGACGCCGAGCGGTTCCACGAGGCCTACCTCCGGATCCTCGACGCCCACGACGCCGAGCATCGCTCGGACGGCCTATACGATGTCGCCGAGGGCGACTTCCGGGGGACCTACGGGATCGAACGGGACGACACGACGCTGACCATCGTCCACGCGTTAGAGCCCGAGGAGGTGTTCGAGCTTCGTCCGGCCCTCGACCCGACGGATCCGCCAGTGACGCTCGAGGGTGACGACTCCTTCGACGACCCGGTCGGCGACGAGTTTGGCGACCTCCCCGATGAGCCGACCGGCGAGGATGACGTGGTGGGCAACGATGACGCCCCCGGCTTCGGCATCGTCGTCGCGCTCGCCGCACTTGCCGCGCTACTATCGGCGGGCGCGCTCGTCGCTCGCAGAAGTCGGACCCTTTAGGATCCCGGCCGGGCTACCCTGTATATGGCCGAGTTCGACATCGTCGGGCCCGAAGCGATCCGAGAGGGTCGCGCGACCGACGCCTACTTCGAACGGACCGAGACGACGCTCCGGGAGGCGGGTCGTAACCCACGGGTCGTCGCGGAGGTGACCGCCGACCAGTTCCCCGACGGCGAGTTCGAACTGTTCGCCGGGCTGAAGGACGCGATCGCCTTACTCGAAGGCCACCCGGTCGATGTGGAGGCGATCCCCGAGGGACGCCTCTTCGATGGCGGCCCGGTGATGCGGATCGAGGGGCCGTATCGCTCGTTTGCCCGGCTCGAAACCGCCCTCCTCGGGTTCCTCTCGCACGCCTCCGGGATCGCGACTGCCGCGCTCGACTGCCGGGTCGCCGCACCCGACTCAACGATCCTCTCGTTCGGCGCTCGCCACGTCCACCCCGCGATGGCCGCGACGGTGGAACGGTCCGCGTTGCTCGCGGGCTTTGACGGCTTCTCACACGTCGCCGCCGGCGACCTCCTCGACCGGGAGGCGTCGGGGACGATGCCGCACGCGCTCGTCCTCTGTTTCGGTCCCGGCGAGCAGGAGGCGGCGTGGACGGCCTTCGACGAGGCGGTCGACGAGGAGGTCGAACGGATCGCCCTCTGTGACACCTACACCGACGAACGCGATGAGACGCTCCGCGCGGTCGCGACGCTCGGGGACCGGCTCGACGGCGTCCGGATCGACACCACGGGCTCGCGACGCGGGGACTTCCGGCACATCATCCGGGAGGTACGTTGGGAGCTTGCGGCGGCCGGCAAGCCCGACCTCCCGATCTACATCTCCGGCGGGCTCGGCCCGGCCGACCTCCGTGAACTCCGGGACGTCGTTACGGGGTTCGGCGTCGGCGGGTACGTCTCGAACGCCGACCCGGTCGACTTCTCGCTCGACCTCGTCGCCGTCGACGGCGTGTCGGGCGCGAAACGCGGGAAGCTCTCGGGCGTGAAGGCGGTCTATCGGACCGCCGACGGCGACCATGCGGTGCTGCCGGCGGACGATCCGGCCCCCACCGACGCCGAACCGCTGTTTACGCCCGTCCTCCGTGACGGTATCCTCGTTGACGGCGCGAGCGACCTGTTCGCGCTCGATTCGGGGGTCGAGCGGGCACGCTCGGACGCGTCGCTCGTCGGGTACGGGAAACACTGATAAACGGACGTTCGAGGCCGGTTAGAGCTCCTCAACGGCGCCGCCGTCGGCGCGCTCGCGGAACACCTGTCCCTCGATCAGCGTCACCATCGTGTCGTCGTCCTGCCAAGCTGTCGGGGGCAGTTTCGCCTTCCGGCAGGCCCGTGAAAGGAACTCGGCGCCGGACCAATCGTTCTCGACGGGCAGCGTCGGGTAGAGCCACCCGTGGGCGTTGCCACCGTCGACGGCGACTCCGTGGGTGCCGAGTTCGAGGTCAGAAAGCGGGTCGTTCGTGATCACGGTGTTCGAGACGATACAGACCGAGACGACGATATTGTCGAGTTCCTTCGGTTCGACCTCGGAGCCACAGGAGTCGCCCGAGGCGGCCTGGATCGCGGCCTCGACGATCGCGTGTCCGAGCTGATCGGTCGTATCCCATGCGCCGGCACAGCCGCGGAGGCGTCCGCGTCCGCGGGTCGATTGCAGCCTGACGAACGCGCCGGTTCGCGCATAAAAGGCGTCCCGCATACTTCCGGGCTGCTCCCGTTGTCCCTGCCGTACAAACGATTCGACCGCTTCCCGCGCGAGTTCGACCGCTCGTGCCCCGTCGTCGTATGAGAGTTGAACGGTCTGCGCCTCGGACATACCCTGTATTATGTTGCCGTGGACTTGAACGCTTCCCTTATCGATGAGGGTTCATGAAGGACTCGCGGATGCCCGAATCGTCGACGACTCCGGGGACCGAACGGCTTATTCTGCCACGCGGAATAGTTCCCACCGGACAGAGGGAGCCCGACTCCCGTGCATCAGCATGAGGAAAGTCCCCCCACCGGCCGGACGGGCGACCGGGCACACGCCCGGAGTCGGAGACGGCTGGCTCTGGAACAGCAACGACACCCCCCGCCCCGACCGATGAGGTGTGCGGGTCGCCACCGGCGACCGGCGACGTCCGCGGCCCCGCCGCGGGCGTGCGAACCGACTCGTAAGAGGAGGGAGTTAACCCACCGAGGGCGCGCGACGGCGACGTCGCGGTGACGGGCGGGAACGGATGGAACGGCGAATCCTCGCCGGTGCAAGTCCGTGCCATCAGGTAGTCCGGCCACGGCGCGGACGCTTAGCCGAATGTCGGGATGAACCGAAGGGGGCTTACTCCCCTCAGTCCAGTTCGACCGCGTAGCGACGGCGACGGTCAGCCCCCGGCCCCACCGCCCGTTTAAAAGGGCAGCGGCAGCGCCAGCATCTCCGCGAGCTCCTCGATCTCGTCCGCGAACGCGATGGAGACGTAGAGCAGGGTGAATATCACGGCGTTGTGCAGGCCGTGTAACAGCGACGGGACGACGATGTTCTCGGTGTACTCGTAGACGATCCCGAAGACGAGGCTCGGGAAAAAGAGGACGGCGACGGTGACGAGCCGTCCCTCGATGCCACCGGTGAGCGCGACCACGTGGATGAGCGCGAAGACCGCGGAGGCGATGATGATCGACGGCGCGGCCGGCAGGGTCTCCCGGAGCCGGCCCTGCACGACGCCGCGATAGAGGATCTCCTCGCAGGGGCCGACGACGAGGAACATCGCGACGATGAGAAGCGGGATGAGCGCGGGATTCGCCATCGCGACCTCCGCGCTCTGGTTTGCCGCCGGCTCCGCGCCGAGCAGCTGGACGACGAACGAGATGCCGATCACCGTCACGAGGATCGTCACCCAGCCGACGACGACGACCCCCAACTCGAAGGGGGTCGGCCAGCGTACTCCGAGATACGAGATGATCCCGGAGCGGTCGAACCCGCGCCAGCGGAGGTAGACGAGCGCGAGACCCGCGAAGGCGATGTACTGTCCGACGATCAGCGTAAGCGCCAGGCTCACGACCTGCGGGAGCCCGCCGGTCGCGAACTCCAGCGCGAAGATCCCGAACGACCCGACCACCGCGATGAGCGGCCCGAGCACACCCAGCCCGAGCGCGACGAGGATCGCGGTCGTCGGGGAGTCGCCCGCGTCGTCCCCTTCGTCGCCGACGGCGGTCCCCTCGGGGGGGTCGGGCGTCGGATCCTGTGGATCCTCGATGCCGGGCGTCGACGTCTCGACGCCGCCGTCCGGCGTCGACCCACCATCGACGGTCGTCGACTCGGGACCGTCCCGCTCATCGACCGGCGCGGCGGTCTCCCCGTCGTCGCGGGAGGTATCAGTCATCACCCGATCCTAGACGATGGAGGGTAAAAAGCGCGTTCGTCCCGACGCTCCGCGCGGACCACGCCGTTATCGACGGATGGACGGGCTCATCGATCTCCCGACCTGCCAATCGACCTCCCGACCTGCCAATCGACCTCCCGACCTGCCAATCGACCTCCCGACCCACCCATCGACTTCCCGGCCCGCTCACCGGCTAATCAACTCGTAGTACAACAGCGCGGTGACGGCCCGGCCGTCCCGCAGGTCGCCGTCGATGGCGGCGCTCAGCAGGCGATCATACCCGACGACGCTGACGCGTATCGACTCGTTATCGTCGAGGTCCCGCTCCCCGGTCGGGCGGCAGCCGTGGGCGACGAAGTGGTGGTGGACGGCGTTCGCCATGCCGTTCGTGGGCTCGACGGTGGTCAGGTGTTCGAAGGAGTCAGCCGTGTAGCCGGTCTCCTCGGCGAGTTCGCGGGCGGCCGCGTCGACGAGGTCGTCGCCGTCGGCGTCCTCGACCGACCCGGCCGGGAGGCCGTGGTTCACCCGGCCGACGGCCTGCCGCCACTCCTCGATGGCGACGACGTCGCCCTCGGCGGTGAACGGGAGGATCACCACCGCCGGTGCCTCGTCGACGTAATGATACTCGTCGACGGTTCCGTCGGGAAACCGCACGTCGTCGCGCCGGACGTCGAAGGCCGGACAGCGGTAGTCGATCTCGGTCCCGGTCGTCTCCCACGCGAGGTCGTCCATGTGCGTACCAGCGGCCGCGATCGAATAAAAGGCGGCGGCATCGGGAACGCGGCGACCGACCGGGGGTCGGTCGCGCTCACCGGGGGATTCAGTTGCGGTCGGGTGGTTTAATCCCGGTTAATCCGGGATGACGGTCGGTCCGTATGAAGTCCCAAGGGGTCTTCGATGGAGATATGACTCCGTGGGAGCGCCGCTACGTGGGGGACCTCATCGACGAGCTGGAACGCTACGACCGGATCCCGGCGTCGGTCGCGGATCGGGCGCGGGTCGCCGCCGAACAGGGCCGATATCGGGAGGCGCTCGACACGGTGCTCACGGTCGGCCTCGATCATGGATCGCTCACCATGACCGGGTTCGATGCGCCGGAGAGGACTCTCGACTGTGCGGACGGGCCCGATACGCCGATCGCCAACGAGGAATGAGGTCGCGGCCCGTCCCCTTTAGCTGTTTGGCGTCCCCGATCAGTCGTCGTCCGCGAGACACGAGACGACCGGACACGCCGACTTATACAACACGTCCTGCGTCACGTCGCCGAAGACCGCCTTTCCAACCGGCGATCGTCGAGTACCGCCCACGACGATCAGGCTCGCGTCGACGTGTGTCGCGTGTTCGATGAGCGTCTCCGCCGGGTCGCCGACGAGCCCGACGTGCTCGACGGGGCTCGGTTTCGCGTCAGTGCCGCCATCGAACGCTCGCTCGGAGGCGGTCGTCGCAACGTCCGCGGCCGCATCCCTGATCGCCCCGAACGTCGGGGTTCCCTCCTCGCCGTCGAGCCCCTCGAAGTCGCCCTCCCTGCGGACGTGTACGACGTGGAGCGGCTCGTCGAGGCCGTCGGCGAGACGGGCCGCTTCGCGGATCGGCTCCACCCGTGCGTCCACGTCCGGCACGCCGACGACGACGGTCATCGGTCCACACGCGGGGATCGACCCGCGGTGCCAGCCGACGACCCATCGCCGTCCACCGACGCCCAGCCGCCCGCGTTCAGATCGAGCGCCTCCCCGACGCGCTCGCCGGCGATCGCGCGGGACGTCGCGAGCGGCGAGACGCTGACCTCGCCTTCGACGGTCGCGCGTCTATCCGACCCGGGATCGTCGGCGACGTCGCCGCGGAGGAACTCCCGCCAAAACCGATCCCGAAGCTCCAAGCCCAACTCGCCACGTCGCCCATCGGTGCCCCCCTCCGAGGTTCCCGCCTCGCCCGGACGGAACTCGATCACGTCGAAACCGCGTGCGGGCTCAGTGAGTCGATAGGTCGGTTTGTCCGCGTTCTCGTCGCTCGCGGCCGGGACGTTGACGTTTATCACGTCGGCCCCGAGCGGCAGCCCGTCACGCTCGAATCGATCGACGAACGCCGCGGTCACCCGGGCGGCGAGCGCGAAGTCGTCCCGGCCCGCCGTCGGCGACACCGGGAGGTTCCCCCGGTCGTACATCGAGACGGCGATTCCGGGCGTACCGAGAAACGCGGCCTCCATCGCCGCACCCACGGTCCCCGACTGCCCGAGGATGTGCGCGCCGATGTTCGGACCGTGATTACAGCCGGAGACGACGAGGTCGAGGTCGAGGTCGAGCGCGACGTCCGCGACCGCGACGCAGTCGGCTGGGGTTCCCTCAACTGCGTAGCCGAACGGCCTCTCCGCGTATTCCACCGTCGTCTCCCACCAGGACCGCCGGCCGCCCACGCCGGACTGGTTCGTCGCGGGCGCGACCACCGTCACGTGGTGGTCACCGCAGAGCGCGTCGTGAAGCGCCCGAAGCCCGGCGGCATCGATGCCGTCGTCGTTCGTGAGGAGGATATCGAGGCTCATACGACTCCCGTTGACGCCACCGGTGAAAACGTCGGCGAAAAGCGGCTCCGGCCGTCGGTCGGGCGCGTGACGGGTGCCCGCCGGGTCAGTCCGCGGCGATGCGCCGGCGGGTTCCCGCCAGCGCCAACACGTCGTCGAAGAAGCCGAGCGAGTCGTGGGGGCCGGGGTTCGCCTCGGGATGGTACTGCCGTGTGATGACCTCCAGCTCCTCGCTGTCGAGCCCCTCGACGGTGTCGTCGTTGACGTTCACCTGCGTCACCTCCAGCGGGCCGGTGTCGTCGACGGTGTAGCCGTGGTTCTGCGTCGTCATGATCACCTGCCCGGTACGCAGGTCGCGCACGGGCTGGTTGACGCCGCGGTGGCCGAACGACATCTTCTTCGTCGTGCCGCCGAGCGCGCTCGCGACGATCTGCTGGCCGAGGCAGATCCCGGCGAGGGGGATCTCGCCCGCGAAGGCGTCGACGATCGCTTGCGCGTCGACGAAGTTCTCGGGGTCGCCAGGGCCGTTCGAGATGAAGAGCACGTCCGGGTCGATCGCCGCAACCGCCTCAGGGGTCGCGTCGTACGGGAGGACGTGGACGTCCGCGCCGCGCTCGGTCAGCGAACTGATGATCGAGCCCTTCGCGCCGCAGTCGATGAGCGCCACGTCGGCCTCGCCGCCGCCCTCGTGGACGGTCGGCTCCGCGATGGTGACCTGCGCGCCGATGTCCGTGTGGTCGCTCATCGGGACGCAGGCCTCCATCTCCTCGATTGCGTCCTCCGGGGTCACGTCCTCGCCGGCGGCGATCCCGCAGGCCATTGCCCCCTCCTCGCGGACGGTCGTGACGATCTCGCGGGTGTCGACGTGGTCGACGGCGGGGACGTCCTCGCCGGTGAGCCAGTCGGCGACGTCGTCGGTCATCTCGCGGGCGATCGCCGCACGCGGATGGACCGTCTCGGACTCGAATCGCTCTTCTCGGACGCCGTAGTTCCCGATCAAGGGGTACGCAAAGGTCAGGATCTGTTCGGCGTAGGAGGGATCGGTCAGCGATTCCTCGTAGCCGGTATACGCGGTCGTGAACACTAATTCACCACGTGTACGCCCCGGCGCACGGGCACGTCCTTCGAGCACGCGTCCGTCGGCCAGCGCGATGTAGGCGTCCGACATTACGAGATACGTACGCAGCTTGCCTAATAAATGCGTCGTTCGTAGATTCATTACGATATTCGTAACGGGTAAGTCGGAGGCGGCGTACATGGCGATATGGACGACCTCGATCGACGGATCCTCTCGATCCTCCGACGGGACGCACGGACGCCCTATACCGAGATCGCCGAGCGCGTGGGCACCTCGGAGGGGACCGTGAGAAACCGCGTCGATCGGATGACCGAGGAAGGCGTTATCGAACGGTTCACCGTCACCACCCGCACGGGAAACGTCAAAGCGATGATCGAGATATCGGTGGAGATGAACGTCAACACGGCCGCCGTCGGCGAGCGGATGATCGAGTGGGAGGAGGTGGATTTCGTCTGGCAGGTCTCCGGCGAGGACGACGTCGTGCTCGTAGTTGACGCCGTCGACACCCGCGCGGTGAACGAACTGATCACCAAGGCCCGCGAGATGGACGAGGTCAAATCCACGAAGACGCGGCTCATCCTCGAAGAGCGGCTCGGGTGACCTCCCCCGGTGGGCCGCGACGTGACCCCGGTGCGTATCGAACGCTTATTAGTCCCGCTCAACGAGGCTACCCTCATGAGCACACATGACGCCGACGCCCCCGAAGTCGACGCCGCCGGAAGCGCCGACGATGCGGACGTCGATCACGAGAACGCCCTTCAGGACGTCATCGCCGTCGATCCCGAGGACAACCCACAGGGAACCGTCAACCGCCTCGACGCCCATACCGGCGACGGGATCCGCCACCGCGCGTTCACCTGCCTCGTCTTCGATACGGACGGCCGCATCCTCCTCGCACAGCGTGCGCCCACGAAACGGCTCTGGGACGGCCACTGGGACGGCACGGTCGCCTCCCACCCCGTCGAGGGACAGAGCCAGGTCGACGCGACCGAACAGCGGCTGGAGGAGGAACTCGGTATCACCCCCGACCAGTACGACGACCTTCGGGTGACCGACCGGTTCGAGTACAAACGCTACTACCCGAACGAGGGCGTCGAGTGGGAGGTCTGTGCGGTGTTGAAGGTCACGCTTCAGGATACGTCGCTCGATCCCGACGATGAGGAGATCGGCGGGATGCTCTGGGCGGATTATGAACACCTCCACGAGAACCCCGCGCTCTACCGCCAGCTTCGTCTCTGCCCGTGGTTCGAGATCGCGATGCGCCGCGATTTCGCTTAAAATAGATCTTCCCTCCCGCACTTACGGCCAGTTTGTACTGACGTATTCGAGCGAGATTTCGGACTGATCGAGATATTCCGAGAGCTCGTGAACGATGTCCCCTACCTCACGGGCGGAGAGGCTTTGATCGCGCTGGAACAGAACCCCTGCTGTTTGCTCGATAGCCAGTGTGGTAAAGAAATCGTCGTCCTGCGTGAGGATCAACCGATCGTTTTCCCGGGCATACCGTGCGATCGATTCGTCATCAGCCCCAAGCCCGAGCTCAGGGTGATCGTTGAGTGGGTCACATCATGGCCGAGTTTTTCGAGGTAGTTCACGGTTGCCTGCTCGACGTTCTCATCCGCTAGAAGACGATACGCCATCAGCGCCGAACGTCATCGGGGTCGGTCGTGAGGTGTGCATACGCCTCGGTGGCTGTCCGACGTCGACGCTCGATCTCACGCATCTCTTCGGGGTGATCGTGGTAGTGCGTGAGCGCGCGGTAGACGTCGGCGACACCGATCCCGTGACGGTCGGCAACCGTCCGCGGAGACAGCTCCCGGTCTTCCACCTGCGTTTTGATGAACTGTAGGTGAGGCGCCGACCTTCGAGATGTGGCTCGTCGTGCAGTTCCTGTACGATTCTCCTCGTCACTTGGCTCATACCCTCCCGTTCGCCGTCATCGTACTTGAATGGCCGTCTCGAATTCGGTTATCCACGACGTTACCACCGACACGCCTCCGAAGCGGCGAGTTCAAGGGCGTTCCGGCGTCACCTCCGTGTATGACTATCGTCGTCGCGCTGGCGAACCCGCCGCGTGAGGGACTCGTCGGCACGGAACTGGCCGCCTCGACCCCGCTGTCGACGGCGGAGGCGGCGGAGCTGTACGAAACCCAGCTCCGGGATCTGGTGCTCGCCGTCGACCGCTCCGGGGGCGACCTCCTGATCAACTACCCCGAGCCGGACGCGCTCCCCGAGGAGTTCCGGACGGATGCGTCGCCGGAGGCCGAGTTACGCGCGATCGTCGCCGACACGCTCGGCGGGACCGAGGACGTTCGGTTCGAACCGCAGGTCGGCTCGACGTTCAGCGCCCGCGCGGGCAACACCGTCACCCACCTGCTCCGCGAGGAGGGGGCCGACTCCGTGGCGGTCATGACGCCGACGGCCCCGCTCTGCTCGCGGACGACCATCGACGCAGCCGCGATGAAGCTCCGCACCAACGGCGTCGTTCTCGGGCCGTCCACCGAGGGACGGGTCCACTACGCGGGCTTCACCGAGCCGATCGATTTCGAGGACGCCTTCGAGCGGCCGAGCCTGTCGACGCTTGCAGGGCGCGGTCGTGACGCCGGGCTCGACGTCGAGTTCATCGAGCCACACCCCGTCTTGGAGACGGGTCGGGACCTGCTCGACGTCGTCCCCACGTTGCGCGCGCGGTTCACCGCCGAGCGCGTCGTCCCCAAGTACGTCTCCGAGTTCGTCTACGAGCACGGGCTCGATGTCGTCGCCGAGGACGGCGACGCGCGACTGATCCGGTCATAGCTCCTCACCGTTTTCTCTCGATGTCGACGGCGACCCGGGAGCGACAGGTTCAATTTATCGGGGCGTGGAGTTCGGATCGTCACCTCGGTGGGATGGCAGAGCGGCCCATTGCGCCGGTCTTGAAAACCGGTAGCCTCACGGCTTCCTGGGTTCAAATCCCAGTCCCACCGCATGTATCCCGCTGAGCCGTCGGGCTCGCTCCGTTCTTTATTTATCTCCCGCGCTCCCAGTCCATCACTTTCGCTCTCTCAGTCCGTCGCCCCCCGATCCCCGTTCGTGTAACTATCAGTGGTTACTCCGGGGTGATTTCCCGTCCGGGACGTTCCTCGTCGGTTTTCCGGCGGGACCGCAACTCCAGCGGTACTGATTCGGGCTCCCCGGTAACGCTCACGTCCGGTGGTGTGTGGTATCACGACACGCATTATCTTTAACAGGTTTCGGTTGGATCTATGAGGTGGGTGATTAACCGATGAGCTACGAACTCGATCCGCTTCCGTACGATTACGACGCACTTGAACCGCACATCTCCGAGCAGGTGCTCACCTGGCACCACGACACGCACCACCAGAGCTACGTCAACGGCTGGAACTCCGCCGAGGAGACGCTCGCCGCGAACCGTGAGGAGGGAGACTTCTCCTCCTCCGGCGGCGCGCTCCGCAGCGTGACCCACAACTCCTCGGGCCACATCCTCCACGACCTGTTCTGGCAGAACATGTCGCCCGAGGGTGGCGACGAGCCCGAGGGGGCGCTCGCCGACCGCATCGAGGAGGACTTCGGCTCCTATGAGGCCTGGAAGGGCGAGTTCAAGGCCGCCGGCGGTGCCGCGAGTGGCTGGGCGCTTCTGGTGTACGACACCTTCTCGAACCAGCTCCGAAACGTCGTGGTCGACAAACACGACCAGGGAGCGATCTGGGGCGGCCACCCGATCCTCGCGCTGGACGTCTGGGAGCACTCCTACTACCACGACTACGGTCCGGCCCGCGGCGAATTCATGGACAACTTCTTCGAGGTCGTCGACTGGGAGGAGCCGTCCGCCCGCTACGAGCAGGCCGTCGAGCTGTTCGAGTAACGTCGCTCGGACGTGTCCTTCAGGGCGCGTCGAACCCCGACCGTTTTTTGAAACCCGTATCCAGGGAGCCACGCGGTCACCGTTCGCGCCGACTCCCACATCCTCTTAGCCGTCGGCCCGCGTAGTCTTCACCATGCCGAAACCAAAGGAGGCCTTCGAGGAGACGTTCCCCTGTGACTTCTACACGCCCGCGGAGCTGCTCGACCCGGACCTGCTCTACACCATCCCCGAGATCGCCCGGCTGTTACAGGGGCTCGACGCGGAGGCGACCGTCGACCCCGACACCGAGGCGGTGCTCATCGACTGGGCGGTCCCCTGGGTGATCGTGAACGGCGAGGATCTCGTGATCGCGGAGCCACTCGAGGAGAACGGGCCGGGCTACTACGGGGTCGCCCCACACGCGCACGAGGGGACGGAAACAGGGGAGTAATCGGAGGGACCCGATTCGACCGTTGGACGTCATCGATCCTTGTCGAGGCCGCACCTCGGCGATCGCTTATGTTCTCGTGGGTGATAGCCCGACCTATGTCCCCGCACCACACTCCCTCTCGACGGGGGTATCTCTCCGCATGTGGCCTCACGCTTCTCGGGCCACTTGCCGGTTGCCTCTCCACCGACCGATCGTCCGAGGACGTGGTCTCTACGGAATGGCGTTTTGAGCCCGACTCATCGCCCGAGGCCGACGGCCGATCGTTCCCGCGGATCCGCTCGTCCCCGACCGTCGTCGATGGACTGGTCTTCATCGGAACGGGACCGTTCGGGGCGGCGGTATACGGGGTTGACGCGGAAACCGGCACACAGGAGTGGGAGTATGGCACGGAGGAGGCGGTCTCGACGTCGCCGACCGTGGTCGACGGAACGCTTTATGTCGGCGGCGACGGTCTCCACGCGCTCGACCCGACCGACGGCTCGGAGCGGTGGACGGCGCTCGACCCCGGCCCGATAGTTGGCTCGCCGACCGTCGAAGACGGGGTCGTATACGTCCCCTCGTACCGATCGCTGTACGCACTTGACGCCGTCGACGGCACGATCGAGTGGGCGTTCGAAACCGGTGGCTTCGTGCGTTCATCCCCGGTCGTCGTCGACGGCACCGTCTTCGTCGGAAGCCACGACCACCACCTCTACGCGGTCGACGCCGCCGACGGTTCCGAACGGTGGGCGTTCGAAACCGGGGATCGCATCGACCACTCCGCGCCGACGGTAGCCGACGACACCGTCTTCATCGGCGGTCTCGACCGGGTCCTGTACGCGCTGGCGTTCGATACCGGCGAGGAACGGTGGCGTGTCGAGACCGGCGATCGGATCTCCTCGTCGCCGACGGTACGTGACGACACCGTCTTCGTCGGCAACGGTCGACAGACCCACGCTACCGACAGGGAAGCGCCCCTCGAAAGTCGACTGTATGCGGTTGCGGCCGACACCGGCGAGGAGCGGTGGTCGACCGACCTCGACAGCGAGATCTGGTCGGGGCCAACCGCGGTCGGAACCGAGGCGATCGTGGTCGGCACGAACGACCCGTCCGGCTTCGGGACGGGCTGGCTCTATGGGCTCGATTTCTCGGACGGCGAGATAGACTGGCAAGTCGAGGTCGATGGCTGGGTGGAGTCATCGCCGACCGTCGTCGACGGAACCGTCTTCGCCGGTACCTACGGCGGGACGCTCTACGCGTTTGACACCGACTACACGGGCTCCAGTGACGGGACACGGGTCCGCCAACGTGCCCTCGGTCATCACGATACGCCGAACTGACGGTTCGGTCACAGCTCGTAGGTCTCCCCGTCGACGGCGAGCGGTTCGGCGAAGGCCTCCTCGGCCGGGTAGTAGTGAGCGATGTGGACGAGCCGCGTTCGGGCGGCGTTCAGCTCCTCGGCGAGCGCGAGCGCCCCCTCGCGAGTCATATGTTTCGAGCCGAACGTTCGGGGGACCCCGTCGGGGCCCGGATGGCGACCGCCGATCGGATGGTACCCACAGACCGACGCCGGGACGATGGCGTCGGCGAGCAGCAGGTCGGGGTTCGCGAGCGCCTCACGCGACTCCTCGGATATCGCGTAGCTGGTGTCGCCGGTTATCGAGAGCTTCGCGCCCGTCTCCGGGTCCTCGATGACGACGCCGTAGCCCAGAAGTGGCGGGTGCGAGACCGGGACGAACCGGACGGTGAGCCCGCAGGCCTCGAACGGCTCGAACGCCGGGCGGGCGTGCACGCCGATCCGGTCCTCCAGATAGTCGTATTTCGACCGGATCGTGTCGGCGATACTCTCGTCTTTCGCTGGGTCGACCTCGGCGGGGGCGTGGATCGGCAGGCCGTCGACGAGCCGGTAGACGTTGCCGAGTCCGTCGAGGTGATCGAAGTGGATGTGCGTCACGATCCCCTCGTCGGGCAGCGGCACGTCGGCCGCGAGGAATTGGCTTCGGAAATCGGGGCTGAAGTCGATCAGCAGCGACTCGTCGAGGCGCTCGTTGTGTACGTGAACGGAGAACCGCGATCGGGAGATCCCGCGGTCGCGTGCGGTTCGACAGGTCTCACAGTCACAGCCGACCGTCGGCGTCCCCGTCGTGTCCCCGGTTCCGAGAAGCGTCACCCGCATTGGTAACCCTCGATCTCCCATCCGTTTAGCGTCCACGATCCGAGGTATGTGAGGGACGTACCCCGAGCCAGTTTGAACCCTCGATCTGCGGCGTCGCAGTCCACAGCTCCCCCGCTGACGCGGGGTTTATACTCACCCGTGGCTAACGACCGACGATGCCAGATCGCGAGGGCGGGACGGCGTCGGAGCCGCCGGAGCGTCCGGATCCCGACGTCCCCCTCCCGGAGCCCCTCCGGACGTTCTTCCGGATCGATGCCGTTCGTGTCGACGATGGTCGGATCCGCTACGTCGGCGAGTCGTACGTCCCCGAGCGAACCCTGATCCGGAAGCTCCTCCCCGCCTTCCGCGAGGCGGGCTACGACGTCGACCTCGAGGTGACGGAGGCGGGCCACGTCGTCGTCGCGACCCCGTTCGACCACGGGCGCGAGGGGATCCCGTGGGTCAACGTCACGCTCTTTCTCACCACCGTGATCACCACGCTGTTCGTCGGCGCGTACGGGTGGTACTACGTCCCGCTCGCGGAGATCCGCGCGAACCCCCTCACGATGTTGCAGGCGTGGCCGTTCACCGCCGCCGTGCTCGGCGTCCTGATGGTCCACGAGTTCGGCCACTACCTCGCCGGGAAGTATCACGGCGTCGACGTCTCCTTGCCGTACGTCATCCCGTTCGTCTTCCCGTTCGGCACCCTCGGGGCGGTGATCCGGATGCGCGGGCGAATGCCCTCCAGAAAGGTCCTCTTCGACATCGGCGCGGCCGGGCCGATCGCGGGGCTGATAGCGACGGTCATCGTCACTATCATCGGCCTCTCGCTGGATCCGATTCGGGTGCCGGCCGAGGTGGCGAGCCAATCGGGGACGATGATCCAGTTCAACAACCCGCCGCTTTTGAACCTTCTCGCGGACCTCCTCGGGCAGGAGACGACCTACGACGACCCGCACCTCTCGGCGCATCCGGTGATCATCGGCGGGTGGGTCGGGATGTTTTTCACCCTGTTGAACCTGCTGCCGGTCGGCCAGTTGGACGGCGGCCACATGATCCGGGCGATGGTCGGCCCGCGTCAGGAGACCATCGCCTCGCTCGTCCCGGGGTTCCTCTTCGGGCTCGCCGCCTACCTCTACTACTGGCGTGGGTTCGGGCTGGACGAGTCGGTCGGGCTCTGGGCGTTCTGGGGCGTCTTCGCGCTCGTCATCGCGTTCAACGGTCCCGCCAACCCGGCCGAGGAGGAGCGGCTCGGACCCGCCCGCATGGCGATCGGGATCCTCACCTTCGCGGTCGGGGCGCTCTGCTTTCTGCTCGTGCCGATCGAGGTCGTAACGACCTGAAGGAGGTCGGTATGGACCCGACGCGGCCGGGATCGTCACGGGTTTATCGCCGGAGTCGAACCGTCGATCATGAGCGAAACTCTCGATGACGACCTCTACGTCCGGACGAAGGCGCTGTTGGAGCCGGGCGAGATCGAACTCGTCGGCTGTATCGTCCACACGACCCTCTCGGGCCGTGAGGACCTCGAAATGCATGAACTGACCGTCGCCGCCAACGAGGTCATCGCCGAACATGCCGGGAAGGGCGAGACATACATCGAGGCCGGAAACGACGACACCGACTTCTCCTCGAACCAGTTCCAGGGGCTCACGCTCGAGGACGAGGCGTTCGTCTGGGAGTGTCAACAGCTCCTCCGTGAGGGGACCTTCGACATCGTCTTTTATTACGAGGCGGGCGTCGATCAGGACGCGCTGGCCAGCGACCTCGCCGATCTCGACGGCGTCGATCGCGTGACGCAGGTGCCCTAGGGGGGCGACAGGACGGGACACACTAGATGTGGTCTGGTCACACACCCCCCGATACATTATCTCATCCCCTTCCGTGGAAATGAATATTTAAGCGGGGCTAAATCGCAGTACGGAGTGTATGCCATACGAATACGAGTCGGCGCACGTGGCGCCGGCTGCACGGCACGTTGCGACCGCCTATGAACCACCCGTCGCCACCGACACCGTCGACGGGACCCCGAACGGCGAACTTGTCGCGGGTGAACCCATCGGAGGGCACGCATGAACGCCGACGGCCCGTCCGACGAGTTCTTTTATCCCGACGGCGGCACCGGGAAGGGTGCCACCTCTGACCCGACTCCCGAACAGCACTTCGACATCGTCTCCGAGGTTCTCACCCACGACTACGTGGCCGTCGGTGCCGACACGTTCGCCGGCATCGCCATCGACCGCTTCCGCGAGTTCGTGCCGACCGACGAGGAGGAGACGACGGTCTACTACATTTACGTCGTTGAGGGTGCCAACGAGAGGGGCGAGCCCGACGAACTCGCCGGGGTGCTCTCGCTGCGCGAACTGCTGAACGCGCCCGAGGACACGCCCGTCTCGGAGATCATGACCACGGAGCTGATCACCCTCGGCGTCGACGACGAGATCGAGCCCGCTGCCCGCCGGATGCGTGAGCTCGAATTCCCGGTGCTGCCGGTGACCGACGCCAAAGGCGCGCTCCGTGGCGTCGTCCGCGCCGACGACATGATGGGTGCCATCGAGGAGGAGGCGACCGAGGACATCATGAAAAGCGCAGGGATCTCGTTTTCGAGCGCCGAGGAAGCGCGCTCGACGGCGATCCTCGAATCGTCGATCTCGCGGATCCTCCGGCTTCGACTCCCGTGGTTGCTCGTCGCGCTGGCGGGCGGCCTCGCGGCGGGGCTCGTCATCGAGGGCTTCGAGGAGACGCTGGATGCGGTTATCGTCCTCGGCTTCTTCATCCCCGTGATCATGGACATGGGCGGGAACGTCGGCACGCAGGCGTCGACCATCTTCGTCCGCGGGCTCGCGCTCGGCCACATCGAC
>Ga0207421_10002459_pt1 | contig 22933 bp, 35 predicted proteins | sample SodLakKL_010_SED_4_FD_187542 | JGI IMG/M metagenome (GOLD analysis project Ga0207421, IMG submission 187542) | Alkaline sediment microbial communities from Lake Tanatar, Kulunda Steppe, Russia - 8KL_010_SED (SPAdes) (version 2) | ecosystem: Environmental > Aquatic > Non-marine Saline and...
CCGGTGGAAACCCGTAAAAACCGGTGAAAACGGTGAAACCGGTAAATCCGCCGAACAACTTTCTACACCGAAAAATAGTCAAAAACCGGTGGAAACCCGGAAAAAACGGAAAAACAGGGGAAACAAGGAAAAACCGGGAAAAACGATGCACACGTTTTTTTCGGTGTTAACTGTTTTTTTGCCCGTATCCTTTAGTTTTTTATACGATTAACGGTAAAAGGTTATATAGATATTAATGGCTTCAAAAAATTTTTTGGTTAAGATTCCTTTGTTTTTGGTTTTTTTAACGGTTTTAGCCGTTGTTTCTGTTGGGTCGGGTTTTGAGATATATGACTGGTACGACTTAGATGAAGTTAGGACTGATTTAAGCGGGGAGTATTATTTGATGAATGATTTGGATGAGACCAGTCCGGGTTACAACGATGTTATAGATGAAGCCGGGTTTACACCGATAGGTGCGGAAGAGTATCCGTTCACAGGTGTTTTAGATGGTCAAAACCATACTATCAGGGATTTTAAAAGTACAGGGATGTTTGAATTTATAGATGACGGAGAAGTTGTGAATATCAGTTTTGAAGAGTTTGAGTTTGATGTAGGGATTGATGGTTCTGTTGTATCTCGTAAATCTCGACAGTCTTTTTTTGAGAATATAGAGATAAGGGATTCTAATCTTTCAGGTAATTCAAGAGTGGGTTTTATTTCTGCTGTGGATAAGAACAGTATTTTTGAGGAGATATCGGTTGAGGATTCAAATATTAGTTGTTATGAGCGGTGTGGTTCTTTGGTAGGTAAGGGAAAACAGTTGCTTGTGTTTAATAATAATGTGTCAAATGTGGATGTGACAGGGAATTTAATCGCTGGTGGTTTAGTCGGACAGGGATTCGGAGAGTTTGGGGATAACAGAGTTACAGATGTTTATGTTGATGCTCAAATAGGTGTTGGAGGAGTTATAGGGGATGCAACAAGTTTTAATTTTGAAGACCAGTGGATTGATAGAACCCATTTTGTTTACACCCGGTTTTGGGATACGTTTTTAGAAAACGTTCACTTGGACAATACACATTATGGTTATGATGAAGAAGACCTTAATAGGATTGACTCCTTAAATTCTGAGTTGAATAGAGGTGGTTTTGTAGGGATGAATTATCGTTCATCGGACTTTGAGTTCGAGGTGTCCAATGCGTATATGAATATAGAGTTTGATGAATCGGTGGAGGACGATGGAGGACGTCATTGGGCTTCTATGGTCGGTGTTATGGCAGGAGACCAACAGTATGATACAAGTTCAGGAGAGATTGATATTGATATTGATACTGTTATCACTAATAATTTGCAGATAGTGGATAGTTTTAGCGGGTTGTTGTTTCATTATATAGTTGCTAAGTATGATGAGGAGCTTCATTGGTCTTTGAGAGTTGAAGATGTTTTGGCGGTTGATACGATGCCGGACGGGGATTATAGGTCAGATTATATAACTATTAGTCATTATTATAGGGATTTATTCGATGATTTCAATGTTTCTAACAGCTATATAAACAGGGATAACATGGATTATTTCCCTGATTTTATCAAAGAGGATTTTACGGTTGGAACTACTGATGATTTGACTTATCCGTACAGTGCAGAGTTTTATACGGAATGGGATTTCGAGACGGTGTGGGAGGATGGTTATAATAATGTTTTCAGTGATTTTAATGATAATCAAAATTATCCGTTTTTAAGGTATTTTTTTGAGGTTGAAGAACTTTCTGTTGACATGGTGGAGGTTAATGTTTTGTCTGATACTGAGGCTGAGTTTGTGGGTGAGGTAACTGATTTTGGTGGTTATGACAGTGTTTATGCTGGTTTTGAGTATAGGGAGAGCGGTGAGACGGAGTGGAGTGATACTGTTATGCAGGAGGTGTTTCCTGTTAGCCCTGTGTTTTCTCATGTTGAGACTGGTTTGGAGGAGGATACGAGTTATGAGGTCAGGGCGTTTATGGTTAAGGAGGGTGATGAAGCGTTTTCGGATGTGTTGACGTTCACTACTTTGTCTGAGGATGATGTGGTTGTTCCTCCGGTTGATGAGGTTATGGAGGATTTCGCTATGTTTGATTGGGTTAGTCCTAAGCCGGGTGATGGTGTGTTGGAGCATATGGCTGACAGGTATGGTTTTAGAGCGGAGGTTGTGTCTGATTTGGAGGATGCGTTCTGCACTGTGGATATAACTGTGTATGAGCTGGATGCGTACGGTGAGAAGGATGTTCCTATATATACTAATCGTTTTGAGGATGGTTGTACTGTTATGGGGGAGGTTGAAACTCCTTTTGTGATTGAAGAGGTTTTGAATAGGGAGAAAGGGGATTATTGGGTGGAGTATGAGTTGGAGGCGGAGGATAATGACAGCGTTGTTGATTCTGACAGGATTGAAGGAGTGTTTAGGTATGGTAACTGGGTGGATTATTTAGCTGGTTTGGTAGGGACGGATTTCGAGAATTTCCGGTTGTTGTTAGGAGTGTTTATAATGTTGACGGGGTCTGTGCTCCTTTATGTTTTCACAAGTAGTTCGGAGATGGTTATGGGAGGTTATATCGGTTTCACAAGCATATTTTTGTATATAGGATGGTTTTCCGGGTTTATAGGGTTTATCCTTGCATCGAGTATATTGATAGGTTTTGTTTTGTTGAGAGATTAAACCAAAAAAAAAAGAAAGAGTGGTTGAGTAATGGTAACATATTTACTTAAAGGATGTGAATGTTAAGGTATGGATTGGAACAAAAGTGTTTTCGCTAAGTTTTCACTGGTTTTGGTTATATTGTTTTCTTTTTCAGTGGTAGCGGTGTCTTCTGAACCTGATGTTGAGTATTGGGGTACTACGCTTTCCGCTCCTCATAAGTATGGTTCTTTGGTTAATGTCACGAGTTCCGGCGAGTATACGCAGGTTCTTGCGTATATGGAGTTTAGGGAGGAAGGTGATACGGAGTGGGAGTATCAAACTGACAATATTTTAACTACTGGTAGCCCTACGTCAGATAGTGAGCTTTTGCATTATGAGACAGAGGAGGATGTGCCTTTAGACCCGAATACTACTTATGAGCATCGTATTGTGTTGGTTGGTGATGGGGGTGCGGGAGATTCTTATTATTTCGAGTTAGATTCTCCTGATAATGTTCATACTACGAGTGCTGTACCTGATATTGAGACGTTGGATGTGTTGGAGAAGGACGCTACTTCTCTGTATATTGCGGGTTATATCCATGATTTGTACCATTTTGAGCAGACTGTGTATGATTATCGTAATGATTATGATTCTTTGAATTATACGTTTCAGTTGAGGGAGGAGGGGGAGACTGAGTGGGATGTGAATGTTTCTGTTGATGGTGTTGCGGGGACTGGTATGTATGATGAGATTATTGGTGGTTTGTCTCCGGGTACGAGTTATGAGTATCGTTTTGGTTTGTTGTATGAGGGTGTGACGTATCTTGAGTTGACGGATAGTTATTTCGCTGATATTAAGGTGAATAGTACGGAAGACCCGGAGTTTTTTCCGGGTGAGTGGAGTGTTTTAGAAGCTACAAATATAGGGAGTAGTTCTGCGGTGTTGAACGCTTATATGGAGGATATTGGTGATGGTGTGCCGGAGGAAACTACTATTTATTTCCAGTTGTGGAATCTGGATGATGCTACTGTTGTTGATGAGAATATTTTATATGGTAGTCCTGATACCACTGAGGATTATGTGATTAGCCGGGAGGTCTCCGGGTTAGAGCATAACACGAGTTATGAGTACAGTATATGGGTGGAGTTTGAAGGTGAGGATGATTATGATGTTTTGGAGTACAGCGAGTTCGCTACGTTGGAAGACCCTGATGCCCCTGAACTTATTCCGGGTCGTTTAAGGAATCCTGTGCCTTTTGACGGTCAAGGAGTGACTGAAAGTTTTATCAGAGATAATTTTTTCAGTGTTGACGTTGTTTCTGATGATACTACGACTTGTTGGCTGGATATTGATGTTTATGACGAGGATGATAACCATATCTACGAGTATTTCGAGGAGGGTATTTGCAGTGAGTTAGGCACTGTTTACAACGATAAAACGATTTTAAAGGTTATTAACAGGGAGAAAGGGGATTACCGGGTTGTTTATACGTTGGAAACGGTTGAGGAAGGGGATGTAGTGGTTGTGGATGAGTTGGAGACTGGTTTTAGGTATGGTAGTTTTGTTGATACTCTTGCAGGTATTTTAGGGGTGAACTTTGTTTTGTTCAGGGTTTTAGCTGGTTTTGTAGTTATTATGCTGGTGAATGCGTGGATTTATGTTCAAACTCGTGCTTATAAAACTATTTTTGTGTCTACTGCGGTGTTGGTGGGTATGTTCAGTGTTTTTGGATGGTTTCCTGACATCGTGGTTGTGGCGATGGTTTTTGGTTTAGCAGGGATTTTCGCAGTTGTTTTCGGGAGGATGACTCCCGCAGGGTTGTAAACTTGTCCGGATAAAAACAAAATATATTTATGTGGAGATTAAAAGGGTAAGATATAATGGGTATGAAAGGAACTTTCATTGATTATAATTATCTTATTATAATCATAATGTTTTTTGTTGTTTTTGTGACGGGTTTAGCTTTAGCTTCTGAGAGTATTGAAGGTATTCAGGAGATTACAGGTGTTACGCCTCCTACGGAGCTGGAGGCGTGTCGTTTTGTTATGCCGGAAGGGGAGATATGGTATCAGAAAGGAACGGACGCTGTGAGTTGGACATCAGGTATCGCTAATGAACATGTTCTACTCGACCAGATAAGTATAAATACGTTGGAAGAAGGCGGTGAAAACCATTTAGCTCCTGATGAACCGTTGGAACACATAGCTATCGAGGACTGGGTATTAACAAATTATTTGACCGGGCGGTATACAGAAGTGGCAACCGGGATAGGTACAAGAGGATGGTTCGATATACAAGGAACAGTAATTGTAGAGGATATGAAGTTTTATAGTTGGACTCCTCCGGGTACACATATCACTGTTACGTTGGATAACCTTGTGAACGAGACGGAGAGCTGGAGCTACACTATACATCCTGATAACAGAGAGGATTTTATAGGTTGGTATGAAATAGGTCAAGAAGAAATAATGATTGGTGATAACTATATTTATGTGGATGAAGAAGTTGAAATAGAGTTCGAGCTGTCAAGAGACAGTACAGATTTTGAGTCTCCACGTTTATCGACTGCTGAGATGTACGGAAGCCACGTTGAAACAGAGGATGAAGGTGTTTTAAGAAGAGGTTTGAGAATGGGTAGATGTGCTATGGCACAAACTTTTAATTTGTTCAATATAATAACTTTACAGACAGGTCATATGTGGATAGATATTATATTGATTCCATTCCAGATTGCCTTGTTGTTTTTCATAATTAAGATAGTTGCGAACGTTGTCAGCAGTTTACCGTTGACATAACCAAAAAAAAACAAAAAAAAGAAACACAAAAAAAGAGGATGAAAAAAAAAAGGGTTTTGGGATTGATATGAAACTGCTTAAAAATTTCGGGATTGGCATGATACTGTTAGGATTAGCTTTTGTAGTTCCTGAACTGGATACGTTGTTCGGGGATTTCAGCCAGTTCACGCCTACACAGATTTTTTTGATTATAGGTGGATTGGTTTTTTGTGCCATGTATTTTTTTATTAAACCTGCGACAGAATAGGTGTATAAATATATGAACAAAAACTTTTTTGTAAATAAAAGTTGTTTGGAGGGAGAAGTGAGTTTTTATGGATGATATTAACCTTGTGTTGGTTGGTTTAGCGTTGTTTGTAGCTATGGGAGTGGTGATTACAGGTATGGACACCGCTTTTATTGATTTCACTACTTCTGCCAGAGAGAATTTAACGGTTAACGAGTATGAATGGTTTGAACATGGTTATTGGGATGAGGAGATGAGCGATGCGGAATTGGTGGAGGATGAGGATGGTTGGCTTGTTATGGAAGATTTTTCGAGTGGGGATGTTGCTGTGTGGCGGAGCGATGTTTTTGATGTTGAGGAGAGTCATAGTGTTATTGATGTGAGAGGGTTTACGGAGAATATCCGGTTGCAGTCTCCTCATACTCGGACTGTGACGTTGCAGTTGTATGATATTTCAGGTGATGGTGTGATGTATGAAACTGTTTTGTTGGAGGGTAGGAATGTTTTTGACGTTGGTATTGAGCCTGATACTGCTTATGAGATTAGGTTGGAGTTTAATGCGGGGCAGTCAAGTCCTCGTATGAGGCGTTTGGAGTATAATTATTTGGCTCGGTATTTTTCCGGGTTTACTATGGAGGATTTCAGTTATTTTGTTTTGGTGTTTTTGTTAGCTGTTGTGGTAGGAGCGGTTATGAAAGATTGATTTCAAAAACGTGGAATTTGTCAGTAGAACTTTCGCCCATGAAATTATGAGACAAATGAAACTGCACATTATAAAACCGGTTAACGTATGTAAACATGTTAAGAGGATGTTTGAGATAGTTGGAAAAAGTTGATATATGTATGTTAGATAAAGGAGGGTTTTTTTGAGTTATGACAGATATCAAAGATGAAAGATTAGATGAAAAGTTGAGGGAAGCTACATGTCTTTTGGTTGATGTAGCGTTTAAAACTTCAAAAGGAGATACTAAAATTGTTCAAAACAATTTGGAGGATAACAAACTTTTTATAAATGGCGATGAGTATGCTCACAGCCTTACTTTTGTTTTGAAGAAGACGAGAGAGGGTAGTGAAGTGGTTGAGGAAGATGATAACAAAAAAGATAATAATAAGGTGGAAAACTGAATGAAAGACGAAGAATGAAAAAGGGTTTGTGATGGCGAGGAGGAATATGGTTTTTTTCTTGATTATTTTTTTAGGCGTGGTTCATGTGTGTTGTTGAACCTGTTTGTATATACACAGAAAACCTTTCCACTATACTACCTCCATTTTTATCTGTGAAAAAAACAGTGGCAATGGTTTGAATATGATTGTTTTTAATCGGTGTGTGGATGGATGTAGATACCCGGAAATATATCCTCCCCTCACTCCATCAAAAACAAAAAACCAAAAAAAATTTTCACAGAATCCCTAAACTATCCCCAGCCTTCTCCAACTCCTCCATCTCCTTCTGCCTAATCTTCTCCAAATCAACATCAGGCTGTCTAAACTTCTCCAAACTCTCCTTCACCCTATACCTACGCCTCAACTCCTTTCTCGGTAAAGGAATATCCCTCCAAACATTCTTCTCCCTCTTCCACTCAGAAGCCTCCGCCTTCTGCTCCTTCTCATGATGCTTAATATTATAATAAGCCCTCGCCCTCTTCTTAGAAACCTCACACTTCAACATCATATCCACATGATGCCTAACACCCGAATCCAACTTCTCAAAATAAGGCAACACAAAAATATACACATTCTGCCTAACCCTCTGCAAATTCAAAGCCTGACGCACAGCACGATTCAACCGAGACAAATAATTCTCCTTAGCCAACGTCCGGGCACACTCATCAAAAATATAACACTTCAAAAAACCATTAATAACATCCGTCTCCTTAAAACTCAACGTCTTCAAAAACTCCTTCACATCATAAATCTGCAAATCCGTATCCCAACTACCATGCAAAATCCCAATCTCATTATGAAGAATATCCGCAATATGCAACGCCTTCATAGACTTACCCCTACCAGTCTGACCCACAATTGCCATCTTAAAATCCTCCCCCTTAACCAACTTCTCACACGCCTTAGCAATAAAAAAGGGATACCAACCATACTTAACCTCGCCAGAAGGAGTCTTCCACTTAATAAAATTATCCTTGTTAACCAACGCCCTCCTCATACGGGTTTTAGGGTCTCCGATATTAATTATAGTAGAAGTCTCTTTACGATACGCCTTAGTAATAGACTCTATACTGTTCTCTTTAGTAAACTGCTCCAAACCACCAGACTCTAAAATCTTATCAGTTATCTCCTCAATATTTTCCCCCATAATACACTCACTCCCTCTAAAAAAATACCTTGATAAACCTTCCACAAACAACACAAACACACTTTTTTGTCTATACGATATACTTGTTGAAAAAAAAAAGTGTGTTTAAAGGCTATTGAGAAATTATTTGTACTTAGATAGTTATTAATTTTTCGGAAAAAAAGAAAGGGTGGTAAGGGGAAAGAATTTTTTTTTCCTCTCCCCTACATCAAAATTTTTTTTTTGAAGTATTTAATGTCTTTCTATCCCTGTTGTTCATTGACAAAATATTCTTCTTCTAAATCGTCAAGACCCATGAGAATGTGTTTTGTGTCTGTTCCTTCTCCTTGTCTGTACCATTTCACTGTTTCTCCTTTCAAACCGTTTTTCACTCGTCCGAATCTCATTAGTTGCCCGAACTTTGAGCCGGGAGTAGTTCCTTTGTTCATGTCCCAAACATATTCTTCCCCGTCTACTTCTATCTTCACTCTGAAATATTCTTCTTCTGTGTCGTTCCAGTCTTTTTTGGATTTGTATAGTTTTCCGTTGGAAAGGAATTTGATTTTTGTTTCTCCTTTCGGTACTTTGAAGTAGTCTACCTCGGTTGAGAGTTTTTCTGCTTCTTTTTCAAAGTTTGGCTGGTTTTGTGTTTCGCTATTCCAGACTTCTTTTTCTTTTTCTTTTTTGTCTTCCATTTTTTGTTTCACCTTTTTTTGTGATATGTTGACCATACCTTTATGTATTGAAGGTTTTAACATTCAACTATATAAAAGTATTGTAACTCTTGTATTGCTGGTTTATATTAGTTGTATCTGTTGATATGCCGGGTTTTTTCCACATATTTGTGTGTATTTATTTGTAGTGGGGAGGAATTTTTTGAAGTTGCCGAACACATAGAGTATAATCAAAAATACATTAATACACAAATAAGTGTGATAACTGCTGAATAATATAAACAAAAAGTCTTTACTCTAAACCCGGTATATTCGGACATGTCTCTGGAGCAAATGGAGACGGAAACATAACAATTCTTATAATGAAAAATAATAATCTTCCCTACACATATATGTGTATGAATATACATATAATTTTTTTCAGCATTTATCACATTAACTTAATAATCCGTCTCCATTTGTTCCAATGTTACTTATTTGTATATGAATATTAATAGAAAGTATATATGTATATATACAAGTATAATAATATATGATATTACTTCATATAACTGTACAGTTTTTTGAGTTTATAGAGCCTGTATCAGTGGGTAAAATGTTAAATAATATATTATAATTTTATATAAGATTTCTATATAGTTATATGTACATAATGTACTTATTTGTACACCATCCCTGTACATATAATTATAGGAAAAAGGTGTTGGATATAACCGTCTCCATTTGCTCCAATAATAATTTCTTATTATATATAACTTGGATATAACCGTCTCCATTTGCTCCAATAATAATTTCTTATTATATATAACTTGGATATAACCGTCTCCATTTGCTCCATATATAAAGGTATTCTTTTTTGGAATAGAAAAATCCGTCTCCATTTGCTCCAACCTACATTCAATATAACCATTACAACATATATAACAAAAAATATGTAATCAAGTAGTTACTTTCCAATAACACCAACACATCACAACAATAAAACATAAATGTATAACTGAAAAAATAAGGAAGTACCTGCTTTCAAGCACATAAAAACAAGGGGAAGAAAAACCATATAATAAGGGGAAAAACAACTATGAATATACCAACAAAGAAAAAATATTCTAACAACACAACACACTACTACAATGGGTGGTAAAGATAAATTTGAAATTAGATTATGACGATATAACCAAATTCTATCAAACCTTTTTGACAAAAGAACATATATACCAAGTTTTCTATAAAACAGGTTATGCATCCAAACAACAAAAAATAGACTCCTTAAAACACTTAAAATCCCTTGTCAATGAAAACAAACTAACAGGGCTACAATGTTGCTCACTAAACCCGAGAGACAAACAAATAAAAGGTATCGACAGCGTTTCAGCTCTCAAAAACATATTATTTGACATAGATATTAAATCCAAATATAAAGAAAACGGATTAGCATCACTAAGAGACAAAAGAAAAGCTAAAAAAGTAATGGCAGACCTTGTAGAACACCTTGAAGAAAAAGGTTTTGAGGTAGGAGGGATTATAGATTCAGGAAACGGATACCACGTATATCTACCTGTGGACATCCCGTTATATTTCAAAAATAAAGAAGAATGGAAAAAAACTCCTGTATACAAAAAACTTGTTACATTGGAAAAAGAAGCGAAAAAATTTGAGATAGATAGAGTTGAAATAGATAATATCTCTAAAGACATCACAAGAAGAGTGAAACTACCGGGTACATGGAATGTTAAACCTGATATGGATGAAGAGCGTTATAGGAGAGCTAAAATAATTGAGATAAAAGAGTTTTCAAGAGATAACAACAATGAAGTATTCAAGGAGTTGGAGGCTTATGAACAGGATAAACCTTCTAAAAAATCTAAACCGGATTATGACCCTGAAAAGTTAGATGAACGTTTAGAAAAAGCGTTGGAATTTGATGATAAGTTCAGAGAATTATATGAAGGAGATACCTCTGAATACCCTTCTCGGAGCGAAGGAGAACTCGCTTTAGCCTGTAAATGCGTATATTACGGTTTTGACCCTTACACAGTATTAGACTCCTCTGGAATGACCAAATGGGATGAAAAACAAAAAAGCTACAAAAAACTAACAGTGAATAAAGCAGAACAATACATCTCCTCACGATTCAACTGGGAAGAATTTAACTCAAAAAACACAAAAAACATAGATGCACCTGATTTTGAAGCAGTAAAAGAAAACTACTCCAACCTGCTATTTGACAGAGATAAATACGGAGGAAAAAAAGGAGTAAACAAACAAGACGCAATATATTATTTAGAAGACTCGGATATACCAAAACTAACTGCATTTAAGAAAATTAGTGAATACCTGTTAAAAAAATTCGATATGGTCACTATGATAGATAATAAGGCTATATGGTATTTCTCAAACCCTGTATATTCGTCTAATGGAAAAGAATTTATAGAACAACATTTACATGACCATTTCGGAGAATATATATCTACTTATTGGGTTAGAGAAGTTATTGCCGATATAAAAAGAGCTACTTATACAAAAAGGGACAAGTTGGAAAAAGGAAAAAATTTTTTGGCGTTGAAAGATTCTTGGCTGGATTTAGAAACATTTGAATTAACCGCTCCTAACCCTGATTATTTTGTTTTTAACGAGTTAAATATAGATTATAACCCGGAAGCGGACTGCCCTAAGTTTAAAGAGTTTTTGGAAGATAGGATGCCTTTAAAAGAAGATAGAATCCTTTTACAAGAATTTTTAGGAACGGCTTTGTTAAGAGATAAAGTCCATAAAAAAGCCTGTATAATTGTAGGATATACTGATTCCGGTAAATCTACGTTATTAAGAGTTATTGAGGAGATATTTGGGAATGAAAATTGTTGTCATGAGAATCCTAAACGGTTAACCGGGTCGAGATGGTCTAAGGTGTCTCTTCAAGGTAAATTGTTAAACATTGCTCATGAATTAGAAGGAGGAAAAATGAGTAATCTAAGTGTTTTAAAAAAGATTTTTGACGGAAATCATATTGTAGCAGAACGTAAAGGACAGAATACTTTCTCTTTTGAACCTACTTGTGAACATATTTTTGCTGGAAACAAGTCTTTTCATGCTGAAACATCGGATACTGCTTTTTGGAATAGGTGGCTGGTTTTGGAGATGCCTGAATCATTGCCAGAAGAGGATAAGATTAGAGGGTTTCACGAGGTTTTGTTGGAGGAGAAGGAAGGTATTTTTAATTGGATGTTGGAAGGGTTGAAAAGATTTAGGGAAAACAATAATTATTTCACTGTTAATAGAAGTTTTGAGAAGGAGAGAGATAGGTGGCGTTGCTGGGGTGACTCCGCTCAGAGATTTATCCATAGCTGTATTTACAATGACCCTAAAGGAAGGATTTCCAGTGAGGAATTGTACGATATTTATTTGGATTGGGTGGAGAACCGGACAAATTTAGACCCTTATAGTCATAAACAGTTTACTTCATTTGTTAAACAAATAAGCTATGTCCGTTATAGCCGTAATCTCAGGTTTGACGGTAAAAAAATGAGAGGGTTTACTAATATAGGTGTTGATGCGGATGGGATGCGGAATTTAGCTGAGGCGTTAAAACAAGGAAGAACGTATAGCTTGGAAAGAGTGTTTGATAAAAAACAACAAGTAAGGAATTTCATAGCTCTCAAAAACGATGGAGAAGGAGTACACATAGATACACTATTCGAGTTTTTTGAAGAGGATGATATACTTGAAAGCGTGATAGATGAAATGCTTGAGAACGGAGATTTAATGGAATCACCTCCCCATCATTACCAAAACGTATACTGAAAGAAAAAAAAAACAGGTTAACAAACGTAAACAAAACACCCGGAAAAACCGGTTTCATCCAGTGAAAACCAGTTTTTATCCAGCGAAAAATTGTTTCCAACCCGGCGAAAAAAACAGGTTAAAAACCCGCTTAAAACCACCCGATAACACCCTCCAAAAACAACCTAAAAACACCGATTTTATCCAGTGAAACACCTTTTTTATCCACACAAATTGATTCTACCACACCCGGATACAACCGCCCACACCGGTCAACTAAACACCGTCAAACCGCAGAAAAACAACGGTACAAACCACCCGGAAAAAAGGTTGAAAAACCGTTTTTATCCACTGAAACACCGGTTTTATCCAGCGAAAAATTGTTTCCAACCCGGCGAAAAAAACGGGTTAAAAACCGTTAAAAAACAGCGGTTTCAACCCGCTAAATAACGGGTAAAAAAGGTTGAAAAACCGGTTTCATCCAGTGAAAAACGGTTTTTATCCATGTAAAATAGTTTTTGGTTATAGGGGTATCCGAAAAAATTTTTTGGATAAGAAAAAGTGTAAGAGGGAAACCTGTGTTAAAGCAGGTTAACCTCGTTTTGACAGATATAACACCCGCATTTAGGGATTATATCGTTTAGTTCATCTTCTGTTTCCGGGACTCCATAATCCCTTATTTTTTCTAAGACTTCCCATCCTTTTTGAACCAGTTTTTCCACTCTATCCTTGTCTTTCTGGATATATAACGCATTTCCTAAGTCGAATGAAGGTATTTCATCGAGTTCGGAGATACTCGGGTAGTGTTTCATGGAAAAGTCTTTTCGAGACATGTAGACTAATTGTCCTCGTGGATAGTCAAACCCATGCATGTATATTTGTAGTTGGTCTACATGTTTTTTTCTTGGTGGAGAGAATTTGAACCATCCTCCTCTTGTTTTAAAGTCGTATATTACTTTGTTTTTGGTGTCAACTGCATCCGCTGTACCTACAAATTTCAGTCCGTTTATCTCTGTTTCAGGCATGGGTTTTTCGGATTCTATGTGGTCTTCCATGTCGTTTTTGATTAATTGTTCCATGATGTGGTGGAGGGATGTTCCTATGTTGACTATCCTTAATCCTTTTTTGTTCATATCGGATAGGTTTGTTTTATTGAGGTATAACTGTCTTTTACAGTACCCTATTGTTGATGCGTGGAATTTAGGGGATGTGGGGTCGGTGTCGTGCCCGGTATATTCTCTGTTTCTTTTTTGAAGGTAGTTTTCGAGTTTTTTCTGCCATTTGATTGGTTGTGGTGTTTTTCTTTTCATTGTTTTGAGTAACCTCTCTGTATTATTTTTATCGGTTGCAATACTTTTATATACTTTTAGTGCTATTTTTTTAGTGTTATACGGAGGTGAATACAAAAAATGGAATTGTTAATCAAAAAGACGAGGATAAGAGGCAGTACAAACCTAAACGTTTCCGAAAACTTTTTCGATGCGTTTAACGAGAGAGTAGTAGAAGAGTTCGAGAGATGTCTGGAAAGAGCTAAGAAGAACGGTAGGTCAACTGTGATGGATAGAGACGTGTGAAAACAACGATAAACACAGAGGGGGATAGATGATAAGCGTATACTGTGTACAGAGATAGCTGGGTTCTATCTCCCTTAAAAAACTTTTTCAATATAACTGTACAAAAAAAAAAGAAAGGGGAGGAGGAGGATATATATGACTAAAATAAATAAAGGATATCAAGGATACTTAGGATATACCAAACATGATAACTTTTCTGAGATATCGGACATCATAGGGTACAAGTTGAATACCGGTATTAACAGTATGTTATCCGCTAAGTCGGTATTATTTCTACGTTTTTGGTTTGAAGAACTTGAAAAAGAAGTGGAAAAACGGGATGTTGAATGGTTTGATGACCTTGTTGACAAGGTTAAAGATAGAGGGGATTTTTGAGTATGTCGGAGTTTGTTAAGTCTGCATTGGAATTTGCGAGGAGTTGTGACGGTTTGATAGAGGTAGATGGTAAGGATGGTTTATTTGTGGTTGAGAAGTTGTCTAAGGGCGAGATGACTGTTTTTGTTGATTTGAGGAATGGGTTTTCTTATTACGGTTATCGTGGTGGAGAGGTTGTGAAGGAGGGTATTCCTGTTTTGTCTTGTGTGAATAAGGTTAGGTCGCATTTTTTTGCTAAGGGATGCATGACTCTTGACAGTTTTACGGGTTAGAATGGATAAGATATATATTTATAAAGGTTTTGTTACATATATGTAGTGGGAAGGAGGGTTGTAAATGACACAAAAAATAAGTATACCACAGACAATAGCCTTGATATTATTCTTTTTCCTATTTGTTATACTGCTACCTGCCCTGATAGGAGCATCATTTCACTATATGGACAGCAATGAACACACAGAAAACGACACAACACTTACAGACACAGAAGTATACTTGTACTGTAAAGCACAAGGCTTTGACGATGGAACAACACATCCAGATACCTCTTATAGTACCTGTAAACAGATAAGAGACAATGGACTTGTAGAACATTACCGTATAGAGGATTCCGAAATTCGCTACCATATATGTAAACAAAAATATATATCGGAGAAAATAGGGGAAACCATTGAATGAAAAAAGAGAACCAAAAAACAAAAAAAGAGGTTTGTGATTAAATATGACTAAGACATTTCATTTTCAACCGCATGAAAACGGGTTGTTACCCGCAGTACCACATGGAAAAACAGAAAACAAGGACATGGAAGGATACTGGATAAGAGATAACTACTGGGTGTGGAGAAACGGTTTCCACCGGGAGTCTATCGCTAAAGCGTTTGTAAACATTTTTGATAGATACGAGAAGTTGATAGAGCAACAAGAAGTGTTTCCTGTACGGTTTGATGAAGGTTATGAGCAGAATAAGGAGTGGGGTAATTTTCAAGTGGATTCTTATGCTAATCTTTTAGAGGTATTGGCAGTACATGGGTATACTGAACGTGCTGAGAAGATGCGGAAACATGTTTTGAAAAACGTGTCTCAGAAGGATAGGAGTATATGGGAGGAGCGTGAAGATTATCATCCTTATACTTTTGGTTGTGTGGCTCGTGCGTTAAGTAAATTGAGCGAGGTATCTGATAAAGTATCTCAACATCAAGTTGAAGGGTATGAAGACGTGGCTATTGTTTTGATGAAGCAAGGCAGACCCGACCTTCAAAACCTGTTTTTACCGTTGTTGAGGAAGCGTTTTTATGATGTTAGATGCGATATTGTGGCTAATACTTCTTGTTTATTAGGGAGGAAAGGAGTTAGGCGGTATAAATATGATAAGTGGGATGGAGTGTCACATTCCTTGAGAGGAACTAATAAACATGGAGTGGAGTGGATTTTAGGTTATTTAGCTATGATGGAGTATCTACCGTATTATCCTTTGGATAAAGGGTATGGGGAGGATGTTTTAGGAGCTGTTAATGAGATTCATTATGAGGTAGGGGAGGAGGGGTTGCCGGAGAGTTTTTATAGTGTTACGGGCGAACCGAATAGTAATCAGCCTTTAATTTGGGCGGAAGCTATGTATCATGGTGATTTAGATGGATGAGAAATATGAGAATTGTTTGTATGATGAAGGAGAATGGGTTTTGTTACCTGATGGATGTAAAGGAAAGTTTTTTGGAGAAACTGAGGAGGGGTATGAGATTGAGAGGGATTTCCAGTATTTGGTTCTTTATGATAAGCTGGATATTGATTTGTTGAATGTCGGTATTCCTTATAAGGGTCGTTTGTCTCCTTCTGAGTTGTATGATGGTGTTAGGCGGGATGGATAAGGGTAAGCGTACTAAGGTGAAGGCTAAGAATTTGTTGGAGGAGTTAGGTTTTTTGGTTCATAAGCGGATTGAGTTGAGTATGGTTGTCCATGATACTTCTATTTTCGGTGTTTTTGATTTGGTGGCGTTGAGGGATGGTTGTTTGAGTTTTATTCGGGTTGTGAATGGTGAGGCGGGTGGTGTGTTGGATGAGGTTTTTGATGTGTTGGATGGGGTTGTTGGTTCTTTTGATTGTGGTTGTGTGAGGTTTGAAGTGTGGGTGAAGGTGGATTATGCTGGTTGGATGGTGTATAGGTTGGTGGGTGGGGAGTGGGAGTTGTTGGTGGATGAGAGTTCGGTTACTTGTTTTATGGGTGATTTGGTTAGGGCGGAGTATTGTTGAGAGGGCGGTGGTTGTGTGTTTTTTTGTTCACTTGTATATATCTATGTATATAATATAGTGTGATTTCTAAAATAATACAAGGATATATAAATGTTGGGGTACACATATAACTATACACAAAGGTGAAACCAACACAATGGAATGGATAAAAGAACTAAGAAAAAAAGCAGAACAAGACTTCAAACCACAAAACAAAACAAAACAAAAAGCAACAATCCTACACACACTACCAACAGGACAAAAAATCGTAAACACAAAAAAAGACTCAGAAAAATACATCATAACACCACCCAACAACAAAACACTATACAGAAACGACATAATCCTCATAGACACAAAAAACACAAACACCAACACAAACACCAACACAAACACAAAAAAACTACCAAAAGCAACCTACATCAAAACACTAAACAAAACAGCACACACAAAAATAGACATCCTCTACGACCTACAAAAAATATTCGACATACCAGAAGAACAAATGATAATGGGAAAAAACGGAAAACCACAAGCATTCCACACACAAGGACTCAAAAACATGTTCTCAAAAATAGAACAACTCCTCAAACACTTCCACAACACAAACCAAAACGAGGGATAAACCAACCATGACCATAGAAGCAACAATCAAAAGATACGGAAAACAAGGAGACCTCATAGCAGAAACCGAAAACAGCAACAAATACATCATCATCAAAGACAAAGCAGACAGCCTCAAAAACAGACACTTATTCATCGGAGAAAAAGTCCTGATAGAAATAACAAAAGACTCAGACAGCTACTATTTCGGGAAAGTAACAGACATCCTAAACAAAGAAACCCCGAAAAAACGACATGCACTATTAGACTTAGCAACCCTCGCAGAACTCAATACAAATGAAGTCATCATAGCCAAAAAAGGAGTAGAATACGAACAACTAACAGGGATAACAAAAAAAGGAGCGATAAAACTAATAAAAACAATAACATCCCTAAAACAAAAAAACGAGCAACTTAAAAAAGCATTCAAACAACTCAGCAAAGAAAACAGAAAAAAGAAAAGAAAGTGATACCATATGACAATCAAAAAAGAAATAATCAAAGACATCCAAAAAGTAGACAAACAAACAGACGGATACCTCTCATACAGAAAATACATATCAAAAGGAAACTACGGTTCAAAAATCTACAAACACTTCAACACATGGGCAGAAGCCAAAAAACAAGCAGGGCTTGTAGTAAAAGGAACATCGCTTTCAAACACCGCCAAAAAAGTAGAACAGCTTTTAAAACAAGGAAAAACAAGGAACGAGATAATGAAAAAATTAGGGATTTCAAAAAGCTATTTCTACACAATAATCAACACCAAACTCGCAGTAGACACAAGAAACAAACTCACAGTACAAGAAAAAACAAAAGGAAAGAAAAGATTAATCTTCAACGTTAAAGAAGACGTACTCAAAAAAGCAGACATCCCTCTCAAAAAAGACAAACCACTCTACTACACCGTAAAACCAGACAAAGACAACAACACACTCATATTTGAGTTTCACAACTCCAAATACATCTTCAAAGAAAACTAAACCCAAAAAAACTCGAATCATTAACTCTCCCTGCTTAACAAAAAACCCCTCTCTCTTTCAAAAAAATTTGTGGGAGAGAGGGTGTTAAGCAGGAGAGCATACCCACAATCTAAAACTTTATATTCAGGTATATATCAATACTATAACATAGGAGGACAAAAAAAATGAAGATAACACATTTCCGATATCGGATAAACCAAAGATACAATTACACAGATTTTATAGGGGCAAACGTTTCTCAAAAGGACGCTTACTCACTCGCCGATTTGTTCAACCATCCAAATGTAGCAGTGTATGAAGTTCTATATATCGGAGACCCTACAGTCAACTGGTTACTCACAAGAGAAGAAGTAGGTATGCCCGGAAAAAGTTTCAAAACAAAAAAAGAAGCTGTTAAATCAGCTAAAAAAACAGCTAAAAAAGACAGACCTTCTGTACTGGTAATATACTACCAAAAAGGAAAAATACAAGACTGGTATCACTACCCCACAAAAAAATAGGTGAATAATATGATGAGAACCAATTCCTTGATGGAGGAAGTAAAAAAAGAAACAAACACCGGTAACCTTAAAGACGCATTTGAACATATTTACAACGACAAAAAACCTCTTAGTAACGGTAAAACGGTTTTAAGAGAAGCTGTGAAAGTGCTTAACAGGTTAACATATGATGAGAGAACCCAGTTAATGCATAGAAAAGACATCTCTAAACAACCACAATTTGATTATAAGAATGGTGCGGTAGTCCTAAAAAACGTACCTCAGATAGTTGTGGACAGAGGAGCAATAACCGGCAGACCGATTATAATGAGAGAGTTCGACCTGTCTCCTATGGTCATGGACATGATGACTAAAAAAGAATACATAGAGGACAGAATCCACTGGTTTTACCGAAAAGTAGGGTACACCTTAGACGACTACATAACATTTTTCAAACACTTAAACCGTGAAAGACTGAAAGGATACGACAAAAAACGATAAACAAAAACCGGAACTCCCGCTCTGCGAATCCAAAAAAAAGGTGTAAAAAGAATACTATGAATCCTAAAAGAAAAAAAAGGATAAAACAAATCATAAAACTCAAAGCAGTAGGGCTATCTCAAAGACAAATAGCGAAAAACGTTGGATTATCCCAATCACAAGTATCTCGAGAACTTAAAAAAATAATGAAACTGTACAAACAAAACCGGGTTCATATAGATGTCCGGGTAAGGTTCTCTTAAACACCTATTAACAACGAGTATACAAAAACCTTTTTAAGGGTTCACTTCCAACAAACATATACAACCACTCACTGATATTCCCTTGAGTGGCTGTTCCATGAAAAGAGAAAAAGTTGAGGTGAAATACGCCGGGCAAAGAAAAAACACTCGGAGACAATTGAAAGCAGATACAAAAACCTTGAAAAAAAAACCGGTGTTAGAGCTAAACCAAACAAGAAAAAAAGAGGGTTTTCAACCCAAAAAATAGAGTTGTCACCTATTTCCCTCTTTTTGGTTTCATAGATATCCTCTAACACCTTTTTACCCGTTTTTGTATTAACAAGGTAAAGCCCTTGTTCAAATGTCTTCCCTACCGAGTGAATCAACAAATATTTGCCCGGTAAATACTATTTTTTTTGGGGAGGAGCAGGACAAATGGCATTTAAATTACCTACCTACAACCTGCCTTTCCCGGAAAAAAGAAACAAGATAGGAGAGAAAATATACCTAATTGGAGGAGGACAAAAAAAAATTCGTTTGTCAACTTCCCTAACAAAACAAACAAACAAGGAAAAAAAAGAGGATTTCTAATCATCGGTTGTTCCTTGTTTCCATGACAGGATTTACTCCTTCACAGGTGTACCCTCTCTCGTATCCATGTTTTTTTTTGTTCCGGGAATTATTTCTATGCTCCTCCCTACCACTGTTTATATATAACATATATAACCAAAAAAAAAGGGAGAAAGGGAGGGGAAAAACAACTAAAATGGTATCTAAAAAACAAAAAGATTTCAAAAAACATGTTAAAGAGTTAACGGATAAACACGTTACTCCTGATATAAGACATTATTACGGGTTTCTCGCTAACAGAGATTTAGACAGTAAAAAAGCTCTTATAGACCGATTAGAAGAATTAAGGGATAAAAACATAGTAGTGAAAAAAATTAATATGGATAAAGGAATTATAGAGTACCGCTCCACTGAAAAATGCAGGAGGATACATAGAGAATACGTCACCACAGAAGATAGAGCGGTTTTATTGTTGTTCCAATGCTTATACAATATTTGTCTAAGAGATATTTCAGACCATCGAGAGCGTTTATATGAGGCGGGTAGAGATATTAAACAGAATTTTGATGTGAATCTTTTCAGGGTTTTAAGAGATAACATGGATGTTTTCAGCAATTTCAGTGTCCCTGACGATGTATTGGAGTCGCTTGAGAGAGATATGGAGACCCGGTATTAAACATGATTTCTGAACATATAGAAGATTTAAGGGTTTTGAAGAACGGGTTACAACATGTCGTCATACCTCGTGAAAACGGGTTCTACGCCACTAAAAAAAGGGAGGTAGTTGATAAAGTTGTTTACTACCAGTTATTTGGATATAACAAGTTTAGCAATGAGGCTAAGATTTACGCATTGTTAGAAGTAAGCAGTAAACCTATCAACAGAGTTTTGAACATGGTTAGGCAAAACAGGTACATGACCGATTTCCTAAAGTTTTCCGAGTTACTTGTTAAAGCTAAAGCAGATATTTACGATGCTCAAAGAGTTCTCGATATAGAATACGATGTTTTAGACGAGATAGATAATGTTTTGTTCGGAGCGGATTCTGACCTTGTAAAAGTAGGGAAGAAACCGGAAACCCTTTCTTTTGATTAATCCCTCTTTTTTTATGTGTATAGACAATTTTTTTATACCAGTAGATTTAAACTTGTATATATAGTAGGGTTTTTTTGAAAATGGATATACCCAAAAAAATGAAATCAATAGGTAAATGGAAACTGAGAGAATATTCTAAATCAGTGTATCGTTGGGAACATTTTGAGGCGGAAAACGGTTTCGGATTCCCTTTAATAGTAACTCTGGAACATAAAAGGCTTGTTGTAGGTACAGAAAGTTATTGGCAGTTTGAACCTCCTATGGGGTTCAAAGGATACCGCAAAGAGTTTAGCGACAAAAACGTTGCGTTGAAACATGTTAAAGACTGGATGAAGAGGCATCAAGACCTCTAACCGGGACAAAAAAAAAATATTGTGAGAAATAGGTATTTATGGCAGGAGAAAAATGTACGAGAAAGTTTTGGAAAGAAGTTAAGAAATGGTCTGGAAACACAGGTACTATTTGTAGAAGCGGAGGTAAAAAAAGAGCTACCCGCCATCCTGCAAGGTCAATAGATATGGAAGTTAATAGAGACCGCACTATTGTTTCTGATACAGGTAGGTTTGTGAGGCGTATGGTGTGGACTACTGCGATAGCGGAATATGACAGAGCTACTGATACTCTTGTGTTGAGGGATGGAGGTTATCATACGAGGTTGACTAAGGGTAGGCTTAACCAAGTTTTGAAAAAACTCGGGTTAACCATTCGGCAAAAGGATTATGTATGGTACATTAATGATGAGGAGTGGAGGTCTCCGTACACAATCCGTAACGTAACTCAACAAATCTAAAAAAAAAAAAAAACAAGGTTTTGAATATGCCAAAATTAAAAAACTGGTCGAGGGTAGAACCTCCAAGAATTGAACAAGTTGAAATGCAATGGGAAAACGATAGTGATAGACAAGATGTATATATTGAAGAAGCAAGTTACAGAGATAGAGATAAAAATTATATTAAGGGGTATATAGTAATACTTCAAGACAGAAATCGTAGAAAAAGAGTTATTATAAATAAAGAAGAAACTTTGGAAGAAGCAAGAAAGTCCGCTGTTAAATTTATGCGTAAAAATCCGGTTGTAGGGTTTTTACCCGGATTAGAAACCGATTCTTGGGGTTTTGTAAAAAAGTGAGTTTAGACAAGTAGCCCCACGATTAAAAAAAATATTCGTTTTGGCGTGTTCACAACGCTCGCTACACCATCCTCCGAACTGAAAAGCTCGGAATTTGGCTTACCTATGTGTTTTTTAGCTATGTTACAAGCTCCGTTTATATCAGCGTTGATTATTGTTGCGTCACTTGCTTGGAACAATCCTCTCTCGACACGACTACCTTCATACTCTTCCTGATGCTCTACATCTTCATAATCAAGGAAACTGCATTTACTAGTATAGGCTTCGTTTTGTAGTTCAAACTCAATTCCTTTTTCTTCCAGCTTGTGTTTGAGTTTCTGTTTGAACTTGTCGAAGGGTATCTGGACGAAGTTCTGGTTGTTGCTGTCGCCTATATCTATGTTTTGTTTCCAACCTTTTCCGTCACTGCTATCCACTGAAAACTGATTCATCCCTGACCTTGAATCAAAGATTCGAGGATAGGGTCTTCTCAGCAAAAATGATAAAAAACTGGTCGAGGGTAGAACCTCCAAGAATTGAACGAGTTGAAATGCAATGGGAAAACGTCACGTATAAGTGCTGAGAAACATTTTAGTGAACGGGTTTTTTATACTAGCACCCCAAATTAATAAATAGGTATTAACAGGTGAGATATTATGGCTAAAAAATACAAAGTAGAAGTTTTTTTATATACGAATGACGTAAGTTCAAGACTTATAGAGGTAAAAGCTCCTATGAAAGAAGCTATTTTAAACGCAAGAGACAGATTTCTTAGTAATTACATTGAATTTGGTAGTCC
>Ga0207421_10002460_pt1 | contig 22914 bp, 24 predicted proteins | sample SodLakKL_010_SED_4_FD_187542 | JGI IMG/M metagenome (GOLD analysis project Ga0207421, IMG submission 187542) | Alkaline sediment microbial communities from Lake Tanatar, Kulunda Steppe, Russia - 8KL_010_SED (SPAdes) (version 2) | ecosystem: Environmental > Aquatic > Non-marine Saline and...
CTGGTCGGAGTAACCGACCTTGTATGCAAGCTCAGCCTGGGAGTGGCCCGCGACAACCGCTCGTGCAGCCGCCCGGACACGCGCGAGCTGAGACCAGAAGACTGGTGGCCTGCCTGTGTGCCTCCGCAGCAGCCGCTCCAGTGTCCGCCGCGACACACCAAGCGCACCGGCAGTCTCCTCTACACTCACCGGGAGCTCAGCTATGGCCGAGAGCGCTTCAGTAACTCGAAGGTCGCACACCACGGCATCTGCAACTCGTATGATGGTGAAGTCAGGGTCCTCAGACCGGTCATGCATCAGGTTTTGCAGGGCCGGCTTGGGTAGTTCCGTCCCGGGAACAAACCGATAACCCACTAACTCAGCACCCTGTGGGATCCCGGCGGTCATAATGCCGTCCTGAAGGAGTGAGAGCGACCATCTTGGTCTTTCGCCTGGAACGCTCCAGTGAATGAGGTCTTGGCATCCGTCGGGGATAATGAAGCGGGGGATATTGTCTGGAGACCGGTAGGTCCAACGTTCAAGTATCGGAGTTCCTGTCGATGGTACTGCCACGTCTTCCACCCTCGGGTCGTGTGTTCTGTGCAGATGATATCACAGCATCTTCCACTGAGTGGCAAGAAGCTGTGGGATAATAGCGATACTATCTTCATCGAACGAGCGAGGAGTAATATGGCAACGACGCAAGAGTATGTCGAGTTCGTATGTGGCCAGATCGAAGACGACCGGACGGTACGATACAGAAAGATGTTTGGCGAGTACATGGTCTATGTGAATGATAAACCATTGTTGAACGTTACTCGTGTGTGATAACACCGTTTTTGTGAAGCAACTCGAATGCATACGGCAGTTGAGCGCTATAGAAGAGCTGGACCAGGTGATTTCGGTTTCTACCAGAAGAAAACCGAAGAAGAAAAGCGGTTGAGCAGGCGTTACCAGTTTCTTAGTGACACGGGTAACGTGGTGAGCTTTGTCTACGGTGTATGGACGCATCAGAACAGCACGAGCTACCCCGCCCGCCCCGCGCGTCGCCCGTCGAGGTGGTCGGCCAAAGCGGCGTTCTCGCCGGCGATTCTGCCGAAGACCAGGCAGTCGGTAATAGCGCAGCTTCCCAGGCGGCAGGCGCCGTGCACACCTCCGGTGACCTCGCCGGCGGCGTACAATCCTTGTATCGGTCTGTGATCCAGAGCGATAACCTGGGCGCGCTCATCGATCCGCACGCCGCCCATCGTGTAATGAACTTTGGGCCAGATCCTCATCGCAAAGTATGGGGGATGTTGAATAGGGGGCGAATCGGTGAGGATGGGCCGTCCGAACTCATCGTCGCCCCCCCTACTCACAGCCGCGTTGAAACGCTCCACAGTGCGAAGCAGCGGTTGCGCGGGCAGGTTATACCGGCATGCAAGCTCTTCAAGGGTGCCGAACGTTTGGACAACGTTCTTTCGAAGCGCCCTGTCTATATTCCAGCCCGACCGCGTGACCGCCGCCTGGTCGCTGATGCAAACGCAGGGCGAGCCGATCTCCATCACGGCCTCGCTGAGCAGTTTGCGGTCGGATTGCTCGTTCACAAACCGTGTCGCGGTGAGCGGATGTACGAGTATACCGTACAGAAACCCTATGTAGTCGGCAAAGAGCGGTCCGCTGCCGAACCCCTTCTCATCCGGGGATGCCCAGGGGCCGAGCTGGATATGCGACAGATGGACGGGAGTTGAGCCAATCCTAAGCAACGTCACCAGCGCTTCTGCGGTCGCGAACTTGTGATTGGTTGTATCTACTTCCTGGGATAATCGGGGGGCCTGCGTCGAACGGAATGGCACATCAGCACCGAATCCGCCGGTGGCGACGACTACCGCACGTTCGGCCTTTACCCGTTTAGTGTTTGTGCCGGTTTTCTTTCGAGCGTCGTACCCCTCTTCGACAACTACTCCGCAAACCCTGCGCTCATCCGTCACGAGAGTGGACAGCGAGGTCGCCGTTCTGACCGACACGCCGAGCTCTGCGGCTTTTGTCACGAGCGCCTTGATGATCGTGGCGCCGGTGATTCCCTCCGCGGCGTAGCAGCGAGGCAGCGAGTGGCCGCCGAAACGGTCCACCCGTTTAAGGTACTGCACTCCCAGGTAATCCGCCGACCACTGAAAGGCTTCAGCGGACTTTTCGGTCAGGACACGAACCAAGGCCGGATGGTTGAGCCCCATGCCCGCTTTGAGCATGTCTCGGTAGAAGAGTTCGGGGGAGTCTTGGATGCCGGAGCTTTCCTGGAGTGCGGTGCCCGCAGCGGCCACACCTCCGTCGCTGATAACGGAATTGCCCCCGGGAGCCTTCATCTTCTCAAGAACCACCACGGACGCGCCCGCGGTGCGCGCCTCAACGGCAGCCGTGAGGCCGGCGAACCCGGCTCCTACTACAATCACGTCGAAGGTCTCGTCCCAATCAGACATCGCGGTGCCTCCCGGCGGTGTCAGCCGTGTCTCGCCGCGGCGCCCGATGCCTCTTCGTGTTCCTCTTCATCGTCGCTCTCGCCCATGGCGACCTCGACCGTTTTGGCGTTAGCGAAAGCGTTGGTAATTCTGTCGATGATGATAGCGAGAAAAACGATCGAGATCCCCGCCTCGAAACCCTGACCGATATTGACGCGGTTGATCGCCAGAAGGACTTCCATACCAAGGCCACGATTACCGATCATGGACCCGATTACCACCATAGCGAGCGCCATCATCGTGGTTTGGTTGATGCCCACCAGGATGGACGGCCGCGCCAGCGGCAACTGCACATCGAACAACAGATTCCAGCGGTCCGCCCCAAACGCTTTGGAGGCCTCGATAACCGCCGGCGAGACCTCACGGATCCCTACGTTGGTAAGTCGAATCACCGGTGGAATTGCATAGACGATCGTCGCAAAGGTGGCCGGCACCCGTCCAAGGCCGAACAGCATCAGCGCCGGAATTAGGTAAACAAACGACGGCATGGTCTGCATTGCGTCGAGAACCGGTGTGACGATGTTTCGTACCGGGTTACTCCATGCCATGAGGATACCGAGCGGTATTCCAAGCGCGACGGAAAACGCGACGGAGACGATTACAACCGACAGCGTGTTCATCGCTTCCGCCCAATACCCGAACGCGCCGACGAGGAACAGCATTACGGCAATCGCCGCCGCCGCACGCGTGCTGCCGATTGCCCGCCGCGCCAGTAGACCAATCGCAATAATTGCTACCCACCACGGAACAAACACCAACGCCCGTTCCACCACGAGCAGTACCTGTAACCCAATCGAGCCTATCCAGTCAAAGACGCCGCCAAGGTTTGCCAGGATCCAGTACATACCGGTGTCCACCCAGTCTGCGACAGGGATTCTGATCCATTCGGGGAAATCACGCATCGGCATCCTCTGTTGAAAGGGCGTTGAGAATTGCGCGCGGACGTACAACGCCCAGCAACCGCCCGTGCTCGTCGGTCACAGGCACGTGATAGCTCCCGGAACTGACCTGGCCGAAGAGATCCTCAATGACTGTGTCGGGCGGGACCGGCTGCACGTAAAGCAGGTCTTCTTCATTCAAGATGTGTTTCTTTTCTTTGGCGAGCCGCTCGATCACATCGCGCGTGGCCACGCCCAGATACCGCTTCTTACGATCGACCACGAACGACCACTCGCATCGTTGATGCTCCATCATAGTACGGGCAGTAAGCGGCCCCTGCCGGCGGTAGAGAAGAATCTCGGGATCTTCCATCACCGTGGCGGCGGTGAAGACACGCGCGGGACTCGCGTCGCGGGTGAAAGCCTTGACGTACTCGTCGTGGGGGTTGTTGAGGATCTCTTCAGGTTCCGCCACCTGAACGACCCGGCCGTCGCGCATGATCGCGATGCGATCGCCCAGTTTCAGCGCCTCGTGCAGATCGTGCGTGACAAACACGATTGTCTTGCCGAGCTCCGCCTGCAGGTCCACCAGCTCGTCCTGCATCTGCCGCCGGATGAGCGGGTCCAGCCCGCTAAACGGCTCGTCCATGAGCAAAATGGCCGGATCCTTGGCAAGCGCTCGAGCAAGCCCAACCCGCTGCTGCATACCGCCCGACAGCGACGCGGGGTAGTAGTTTTCCCACCCCGCAAGTCCTACGGTTTTCAGTGCTTCAATGGCTCGCGCTTCGCGTTCTTCCTTATGGTTGCCGCGCAACTTGAGTCCGTAAGCGGCGTTCTCCAACACGGTGTAGTGCGGCAACAGTCCGTAGTTCTGGAACACCATGCTAACCTTGTCACGGCGAAACTGGATCAGTTCGTCATGGTCCATTGCAACGACGTCTTTATCAGCCACCCGCAACGCGCCCGCAGTAGGCTCCACTAAGCGCAACAGCGTCCGGATCATTGTAGACTTACCGCTTCCGGAAAGCCCCATAATAACAAACAGCTCGCCGCTCTTGACCGCGAAACTTACGTCTCGCAAGGCGATAACGCAGCCGGTTCGGCGCTGGAGATCCTTCTTGGGCACATCGCGATACCGAGGCGTGAGAATCCGCTCAGGATTCCGCCCGAACACCTTCCACACGCCCTCGGCCTGAACCATGACCTGTGGGCTGCACGCGTCCTCAGACTCCGGCCCCGATTCGACTTTGTCGGTGTTTGAGTCACTCACACGCTAATAGGTTACCGCAATGCAGCGCGGATATTGGCTTCTATCTCCTCGCTGACCCACTCCGTCCACACGTCGTCCCGGTTGCGGAGAAACCACAGTGCGGCGCCTTCGGCGTCGTCTACTTCATTGGCCAGCACGTTGAGGAACTCGTTGTTCACCTCGATGCTCGTGCTGTAATGCGAGAGGAAATCTTTGACTTCCGGCAGCCGCTCTGCACTCTCAGCATTCATCAGGATGTCTACCTCGGCGGCCGGAAACTCAGATCCCCGCAGCCGTATCATGTCCAACTCATACATTATTGCGGTAGGCTCCCAGTAGTATCCAACCCACGGCTCCCCTCGTTCGTACGCCCCGCGCATGGATGCGGCCAGTGCCGTACCGGAGCCGGGGAGAAAAGCGGTGTACAGGTCCGTGAGCTCGAACTCTTCCAGAATCTCTTCGCTGATCTCACCTGCGATCCACCCCGGAGGCGGGAAGATGATTTGCCCCATGCCGGGATTCTCCCGGTCGGGAAACAGGTCAACGTATCCTCTAAGATCCGCAACCGATTCTAACTCGGGGGCCACAGGGTCTATTCCGCGGTCGGGGTCGCCTTCAACCATATAGCGCGGGACATACCAGCCTTGGGGACCGTCAGGAAAGTTCTTGCCGATGTTGACAACTCGCCCGGCCTCCTTCTCGGCAGCATACGCTTCCGGGAAGTTGGAGTGCCAGGACTCCATGTTGACATCGACATCGCCTGCGGCAAGACCGTTGAACAGTGGAATGGTGTCCCCGGGGATGAAATCCACACTATACCCGCCGTACCCATTCTCAAGGATAAATGCCACGATCCGATTATGGACCAGAATGCTATCCCAGGACGCATCGGCCATGGTAACTTCGGTAACGTCTTCCTCCGCTTCACCGGCAGCATGAACTCCAGCCGGAGCCGATATGAGCGTCGCTATCGCCGATAAAACCAGCAAACAGGTTTTTGTGCCTCGTTTCATGACTACTCCTTTCCGCTCAAGGCGGTCTACACACGCGCATTATACCATGAGTTACTGGACCAAACTCCGGTTAATGACACGAGTTTTGTGGGTGAGTGCTCAGCAGAGTATATGCAGCGTGCGACAGGTGACGGTAAGATCGGGCTGTACCACCGTCGGCTCCTCATTCCGCCTTCGCCAAGTCCGCTGGTGCCCCGTGGTGGCAGTGCGATAGTACAACGGTAGTTCGACCACGGGGCGGCGTCAATATACCCGCGGATCGATCTGCATCTATATGACAACATGCGTCATTCTTTTTCTCCGGGAGGTGCGCATGTCACGCGTACGCGTCAAAATCGACAAGTTCACCGGCTACGGGACACACGTTCATGTGACCGTCCGTGCGGATGATGCGGAACAGTCGGAACGAGTGATGAAGTTCCGGTCGCGGGAGACCGCCGTCCGCTGGGTGCACCATGTCTTGGAAACGGAGTTTGATCCGGACCTCGACGAGATCGTCTGGGAGGATACGCAGACGCAGAAGTGGTTTTACGGCGAGGGAGACTGACCGGTGTGTATCACGACGATTGCATCACAGAGGTCCGCGCCCTCACCCCTGTCGTTCAACGAGGCGCTCCAGCGCGTCCAGCAGGTAGTCGATATCCGATTCCGACACGTCCAAGGGCGGACGCAACCGGATCTGGCCGGGACCGGCGCCCAGCAGGACCAGGTCCTCGTGCTCGAGCGCGTCGTCGATGAGTTGTGGTTTCCGGTCCGGCTTCTTCAGCGTGAACGCCTGGTAGAGGCCCAGGCCGCGTACGTTTTCCACCACCTCGGGCCACCTGGTCTCAAGGCGCTGCAGCCCGCCAACCAGACGCGCCGCCTTCCGGGGTACCTGTTCGATGAGCCGTTCCTCCTGGACGATCGACCACTCCTGGACGAAGCGGACCATGTCCGACAACGTTCCACTCCAGGTCGAATCGAGCACTCCCACGTCCTCCATCGACTCGTGCATGAACACGACGCCGTTGGCTAGCTTCTTTGCCGCGGCGACCGCCCTGGGCGGATAGGGAATATCGAACGCGTCGATAGCGAATATCTCACCGCACTGCCCGCCGGCGGTCCGATGTCCCCCGGCACCCTGGATCGGTTCGAGGATCACACCGGCGATCTCATCGTGGTAGTTGTCGAGCAGATACTCGACCGTCGCCAGGCTGGAGTTCAGGATCGCGCGGTTCTCCCGGTCCGTTCGCGAGGTATTCCACGCCGGAAAGGGCACCTTCAGGTTACCCGGAGCGACGCCGTGGAAGTTCCTGGTGATGATCGGGTCATGGTCGCCGCCCGTGACGTTCAGCGCGAACACCGTAGGACGGAATAGCCTTGATGCGCGCCGGCGCTACCGTCGTCGCCATGCGGAGATTCCTCGTCGAGCAACTCGAGCTGCTCGGCGTAAGCCTGATATGACGAACCTCCTGTCCTACATGAGGTGCGCTGTGTCCGAGTGATTGTTGTAACGCCATGCAGTAGAACCAATCTCTGTTGCCCCAGCGGGCGGTTACATCGCTGCATTAAGGTCGAGCGCAACGTCGAGCGCGGGCGCACTGTGGGTAATCCATCCCACCGAGATGTAGTCGACTCCGGATGCTGCGATTTCGCGAATACTGTGCAGCGTGATACCCCCGGATGCTTCGGTTGTCGAGCGCCCGGCGACCATAGCGACGGCTCGAGCGAGCGTCTCCGGCCGCATGTTGTCGAGCAGCACCGCATCCGGCGGACCGGCGGAAAGCGCTTCTTCGAGCTGATCGAGAGTATCGACTTCCAGTTCGACCTTCCGCATGTGACCGGCCGCCGCCTTCACCCGCTCGATTGCCGGCCGGATGCCGCCGGCGATCACGATGTGATTGTCCTTAATGAGCACCGCGTCGCCGAGGCCGTAGCGGTGGTTCGTGCCGCCCCCGAGCCGTACGGCGCACTTCTCGAGAGCGCGTAGTCCGGGGGTCGTCTTGCGGGTACACGTTACCCGGGCGCGGCGGCCGGCGATCGTGTCGACGAGCGCGGCGGTTGTTGTAGCAACTCCCGAGAGGTGGCCGAGCAGATTGAGCACGGTACGCTCGGAGGTAAGGATCGCGCCGGCGTTGCCTTCGATCTGCAAGATAGTGTCGCCTGCGGTGACGCGCTCGCCGTCGTCGCGCTTCTTCGACAGCTTGATTTGCGGATCAAGCAGGCGAAACGCGCAGACGGCGGCCCCCAGACCGGCGACAACGCCGGGCTGCCGGGAGACAATCCGGCCGGTGACCCGGCGGCCGGCGGGAACGATCGCCTCGGTGGTAATGTCGCCGCCGCATCCGAAGTCCTCGGCCAAGGCGCGGCGCACGATTTCTTCGATAGTAAACAGATCGCCTCTCATTGGACTTCCAGCATACGTTCGACCGCGAGGCGGGCGGCAACGGCTACCCCAGGATCGACGGTAACTTCCGGCTCGAGCGTCTCGAGCGAGCTGCGAATACCGGGGAGGGTGACGCGCTTCATGTGCGGGCAGAGATTACACGGACGGACGAACTCGGTCTCCGGCGCCTCGGCGGCCACGTTGTCGCTCATCGAGCATTCGGTGACCAGCAGCACGCGGTCGGGTTGCTTTTCGCGCACGAAGCCGATCATCTGCGAGGTCGAGCCGACGAAATCCGCCTCCGCGAGAACCTCCGGTGCACATTCCGGGTGTGCGATGATGCACAGGTCGTCGAAGGCTCCTCGATACTCGATGAGCTCCTGCGGGGTGAAACGCTCGTGCACTTCGCAGTGTCCCGCCCACGTTATAATCTGCACTCCGGTCTGGCCGGCAACGTACTTACCGAGGTATTCGTCCGGGATGAAAATGACCCGCTCGGCGCCGAGCGACTCGACGATGCGCACGGCATTCCCGGAGGTGCAGCAAATGTCCGACTCAGCTTTTACCGCCGCGGAGGTGTTGACGTAGGTGACAACCGGAGCGTCCGGGTACGCCTCGCGCAAGCGCCGTACATCGGTGGGCGTGATCGACTCGGCGAGCGAGCAGCCGGCGCCGAGGTCGGGAATGAGCACGGTCTTCTCAGGGTTCAGTAGCTTTGATGTTTCGGCCATGAACTGCACGCCCGCCTGCACGATGACCGACGCGGTGGTTTCAACGGCGCGGCGAGCGAGGGCGAGCGAGTCGCCGACGATGTCGGCCACGCCGTGGAAGATCTCGGGGGTCTGGTAATTGTGCGCGAGGATCACCGCATTCCGTTCGGCTTTCAGACGCAGGATCGCGTCGATCTCGGGTGCGAAGACCGGCCACTCGATCTCCGGGACGACCGAGCGCATCTTTGTGTAGATATGATCAACGCGCTCGGCGACGTCGGGGGTGTATGCCGCCGGTTCGGCGCTCTGTGCGGTTGCCGGTTGTGTTGCGGTGCAGGTCGTCATACTAGCTCCTTATACTCCTAATGAGCATTAAATGGGGCGGAAGAGTCCCTTTATGCTTGAAATGAGTATAAGGGAGATTGCTCGTCCGCGTCAAAGGGTCCGGCGAAAGCTCTTCTCGCCCGTGTACGATCGCGGTGTCACACCAGGCCGGCGCGCCGTGTCGCCGACATGCGTACCCCCGGCGACGGCCGTTCGAGCTCGACCTCGCGGCGAAAGCGCATGAGCTTCGCCGGCCGGCCGCCGGTCTCCTGCTCCACATCGCCCGTCGGCTCGACGAGCTGCTGGTTGTATACGAGCCGCCGGAAATTCTGCTTGTGCAACCCCGCACCAGTGAGCGCCTCGGCGGTGCGCTGCAGAGCGAGCAAAGTGAACGACTGCGGCATCAGCTCGAAAAGCACCGGCCGGTACTTGATCTTTCCCCGAAGCCGTCCGATCGCCGTTGCGAGCATACGGCGATGATCGGTGCCCATAGGGCGGCCGGGCATCGACGCAGCCTGCGCCGATGGGTGTAAAGCGTCATCGTACCACGCCTCGGGAATGAGTCCCGCCTCGTATAGCAGCTCGTAGCGCTCGAGCACCCGTTCCTCGTCACGCGGCATCCCGTTTTCTCCGAAAGCGAGGCGTATGCGCGTGCGCCTCCGCGCGCGCACCTCGTCGCCATCACCCGTAGCGGCCCAATATTCGAGCCGGTCGCGCACGGTACGCATCGATTTCGGCTCGCCGCCTCGCCAGTCCTCCCACGGCAGATGCTCGTACCAGCCGCGCCAAGCGGCGTCCGAAACCGAAGCGAGGGCTCCGTCTGCGTGCACGAGCGCAAGGTATGCAACCGAGATATTTCGGGCGGCACGAGCGCCGCCAACCCGCTCGGCGGCCGCGCTCGTCGCGCCGGCGCGACTGCTGTCGCCGAAGGTGTAGAGTTGCTCGACGTAGCCGAGCGAGAGCCGAGTCTGCCGCTCCACCCACTCGCGAAGACCTGCCTCGAGCGTGTGATGCTCCGGCCCGAGCGGTCCCCACGGCAGGTGAGGCCTTCCGCCGGCCTCCGGATCGATCTCAAGCACGCACGGCATCCGGTCGCGCACCGACACGATCACCGCGGTTAGGTCGACTGTAACGTTGCTCGAGACGACACCTGTCACCCTTCAGATCATTGCACGTTGACCCACTCGTGCCAAGACTCGCACCGGCGGATTAACAATGCATGCGTCGCTCGCATCGGACATTAACTCTCTTCGGAAAACTCCTCACGATATCCGCTATAGAACAGCAACGACAAGAGAAAGGCGCCTGCCGCCAGATAAGAACTGGAATAGATTCCGAACGGCGTGACATCCTCCGGCATCTCGGCCAGGCCCTCGAGCATCCCGACCTCGCCGCTCTGCACCAGTAACAACGGAGTGACTGCGATCGATAGAAAAAAGGCCAGCTTGAGAAAGAAGCCTTGAAGGCCGAAGAAGAACCCTTCGATCTGTACGCCCCACCGGCGACTCTCTACGGCGCTAATCTCGCTCAGCATGGCCGGCGGAAATATGAAGGCTGCTCCGGCGACCGGAATCCCGAAGATGAAGAACAAAACGAATCCGCTCCACGCCGGCAGCCCCCGGCCCAACACAGTCAACAGCAGCGACAGTACAGCGAGTGCGCCCAGGAATATGAGTAACGGTCGCTTGTATCCCACCCGTTTTGCCAGCCGATTCACCGGGTAGAACGAGAGCGCAGCACAGCCGAACAGCAATCCCGAAGCGAGTGTAATGCTTTCGGTCCCGTAGCCCATGATATCCTGCACGTAGTAGTTCATGGAGGCTCGAAGGGTGTTGAACCCGAGAAAGAAAAACAAAAATCCGAGCAGATAAAAAATCAGGGAGCGATTGCGCCGGATGCGCTGCAGGGTCCCGAAAAAGCTTTCGCTCGACTCCTTACCGCCTGAGTATTTGCGCTCGTCGACCGAGAATACCGTGACAAGGACCCCCGCTGCCGCGAGAGCCGCCAAAATCGTCATCGTAACCCGCAGCCCGAACTCGTCGTCGCCACCGCCGAAAGCCGCGATCAGCACGCCCGGCACGATCATCGCCACTGCGGTGTACAGCAGGCGGAAGACGGACTGCCAGGTCGAGAGATTCAGCCGATCGCGGCGCGACCGGGAGATCTCGGGAATCAGCGCGTTATAGGGTGCGCCCACGATTGTGTAGAACCCGAAGAACAGCGAGCCGATCAGCATGAGGTAGAGAAACGTGGGGATATTCGACTCTTCGGCGACCGGTGGGACGAAGAACGCTATCGTGGCCAGCGCCAGCGGGATAGCGCCTACGGCGAGGTAGGGAATGCGCCGCCCCCAACGGGTTCTGGTGCGGTCGGAGAGATAGCCGAACAGCGGGTCGGCCACCATATCCACCAGCCGCGACACCATTAACGCCACTGCAATCAGAACCGGCGGCAAGAGCGGCCGCAGTGTCGAGGCCGCCGGCGGGAGATAATAGTACAAGACCCACTGCGCAAAAATCTGGTCGACGATGGCGTAACTAACGCCGACGCCGTAGAGTATCTGTATATGCCGGGGAACCCCGGCATAGTTCTCTCTCGTGTCCATTACGCCCCTTGTAGAACGGAATTATCGCGCTTCCCCCTTCAGTCTTGCAAGCATGGCGCGCGCTGAATAGCTTACGACAACTGATCGGCCACGTAACGATTGCCGCCCTGATGCTTAGCACGATACATGCTCCGGTCGGCTCGCCGGTTCCAGGCTTCGCTGTCCTCGTCGGGTCCAAGGAGAGCCGCCCCGACGGAAACGGTGATCGGTGTGCCCTGCTCCCGCGTCTGTTGTTCAATGCTTTGTACGAGCTTCCGACAGACGGTGTGCAGCGCCTCGCCGTCGGCGTTCGGAAGTAAGGTGATGAACTCGTCTCCTCCGTAGCGAAACGACCGGTCAGTGATGCGGGTTGAACCGGTGACAATCTCGGCCATGTGCTGCAGAACTTCGTCGCCGACGGCGTGACCAAAGCTGTCGTTTATGTCCTTGAAGTTATCGGTGTCCATCGCGGCCGTCCGGTTGAGCTGAAGTTGTTATCTTGTAACTCTCTTCCATATAGCAATTTACGGCCTATTTTACGATTTATCGATTTGAACTGACTCTACCGCGTCTGTATGCTACACCCACGTTGTCTTTCAGCACGGGGATGGATGCCTATGAATCAGGGGCGGACGGTCTTTTCTCAAGTCATGGATTTCCTGCCGATGTACGAGTTCCGCAAGTGCGTGCACCGGTACAACGGAAACTATCGCGTACGCAGCTTTTCCTGCCTCGACCAGTTTCTGGCGATGGCGTTCGCTCAAGTCACCTATCGAGAGAGCCTGCGCGACATCGAGGCCTGTCTCGGTTCAATGTCGAAAAAGCTCTACTACATGGGCTTCCGCGGTAAGGTCACCCGCACGACACTGGCTGATGCCAATGAAAACCGCGACTGGCGGATCTACGCGGACTTTGCCCTGGTACTCATCCACGTCGCTCGTGGGTTATATCAGGACGACCAGCTCGGCGTAGAACTCGATCAGACAGTGTACGCCCTGGATTCGACAACGATAGATTTATGCCTCTCATTGTTTCCTTGGGCACAATTTCGCACGACAAAGGGAGCGGTGAAGCTCCATACCCTGCTGGATTTGCGAGGGAACATACCCTCATACATCAAAGTCACCACCGGCAAGGTGCACGAGGTGAACATTCTTGACGATCTGATCGCGGAACCGGGATCCTGGTACATCATGGATCGGGGTTACCTCGACTTTGCTCGCCTGCACCGACTGACGGTATGGACTGCATTTTTCGTGACCCGGGCGAAGGTGAACCTGCAGTTCCGACGGTTGTACTCTCATCCGGTGGATAAATCGAGTGGGCTCCTTTTGGATCAGACGATCATATTGACCGGTGTGAAAACCGCTACCGATTATCCGGAGAAACTTAGACGGGTCAGGTACCGCGACCCCGAAACCGGCAAGGTCCTAACATTCTTATCGAACAACTTCACCGTCTCGGCTGAAACCATAGCCAAGCTCTACAAGAGTCGCTGGCAAGTGGAGTTGTTTTTCCGGTGGATCAAGCAGCATCTGCGCATCAAATCATTCTACGGTAACTCGATGAACGCGGTGAAAACGCAGATCTGGATCGCAATTTCGGTGTACGTGCTGGTGGCAATCATTAAGAAGCAGCTGAAACTGGACGGCAGTCTCTACACAATTCTACAGATTCTCAGCGGGACTGCGTTTGAGCAACTCCCTATAGAGCAAGTACTTACGAATTCCGATTACACTTTTGAGGACCCTGGCTCTGATAACCAGTTACTACTCATAGACTTATAACCGGACAGCCGTGACCACCGACCCCCAAAATGCGCCTAACCGACGCTTGACACGAAAACATAACAACCTATGAGTCGCGGTACAGTCGTTCATTTCCGCTCATCGGGATGACTGTTCTCCAGGTTAAGCCGTTTCTACCAGTATTATCTGCTGTTGTTCGGCGGGGTGAACGCAAACGCCAGGCCGGTTCTCACAGCTGCTCGCCCTGCTCCACGAAGGACCTGATGAACGCGCGCGGCGCACCGGGGTACATCTCGCTCTGCCTTATAAGCTCTACCACCGCAGCGAGATCCTGATCGAGTAGCTCGTACAGATCGTAGTACAGTGACAAGTCGCCGCCGTATTTGTAACCGGCGTCGACACGCGCGTTGTGGAGCGGTCGTTCGGCCGCGCCCCGGTAGCGAACGGTGCGAAACATCGAGTCATAGTTCCTGCGAAGCGTCTCCTGAGACTCGGCGAGGATGTTTTCCTTGGCGAGCAGGCGTTGCCGGCGCGTTTCCAGCTGTCGATACGCATTTGAGAGGCGCGCGTGCAGCTCGCTCATCCATCGCCGGTAGGTGCGGCGGTCGGCACGCCCGTCCGCAATCGCCCGGTACTCCTTCGAATCGGGGCCATGCTTCTCGCGCACGAACTGAGCGGCGCCCTCGTCTCCGACAAAGGTAGCGATCTCTTCGTTGTACACATTCTGCCCGTCTAGCCAGACCGTGGAGTGCATCTCCTCGTGAATGATGAGGTTGGCGAGCCGGCAATCACTGTAGTCGGCCATGAAACTGTAGACAGGGTCGGGAAAATAGCCGAGGCTGCTGAACGCGTCGACGCGACGTACCAGCACATCGTACCCTTGCGCACGCAGGCCGGTGGCGACAGTTCGGGCCTGCGCGGGGTCAAAGAAGCCGCGATAGAACAGATCGCCGACGACCGGGTAACTCCAGGACACGCGCTGCATGCGGTCATCGTGAACCTTGGATATGACCGAGAGCAGATAGTCACGCTCGAGCTCGGTGTACCGCGTGAAGTTGTCACTTTGAGCGAGCCCGAGCTCTTCATACGCAAACCGGCGAATCTCCGCGACACGATCGAACAACCGTTCGGTCTCCTCATCGAGCTCGCCGCTCGCGCGCAAGGCGCTAATTTCCTCTGCGAACACGACGGTGCGCACATAGCCGATGCCCTGATGGACGAAGTACTGCCCGTCGAGCCCAAAATAGATGCCGAACACTACCAAAATGGCCGGTACGATTCCGGCCGCCACACCAACTCGTCTCATCATCGCTTCAACGCCCTGATTCAACTTCGCAACCCAAGCCGGATTAAGTCAAGGGTGTGTCAAGAATTTGTGGCTTTACCGTCAAGGTCTGTCAAGGTTACGTTAAGGACAGAGCCCTGTGCACGTAACATCATGGCAGTCTGGCTCCAAGCAGCTATGGCTGAAGATCGGATTACCACCCCCGCTGTTAGGATAGTTGTCGCGTAGACTGGAGAGGCCGAGGGGGTTCCCCCGCGGGGGAACCCCCTCGGCTCGGCAACCGGGGCGGGGAGATTTGTGTTTCCACTGACTAGGGACCTGGTGGAGGCCAAGAACGACGTGCTCGCGGGGAAGCAAGACCGGTCGGCCGATGTCATCTCCACCATCCAATAATTCACGAGAAGTACGCCTCAGTACTCGATGAGATGGATAGCTCCGGCTAACCGGTTGTAAGCGTGGCCTGCCGACGGCGTAGCGCCCGAGGCGCGGGAGGCGCAGCCGGCACAGTGGCTGATTGAGCTGGAGTTGTGAGGCGGGTGTCTGGTAAGGGGGATACTAGGCGGTCCGGTAGGATACAGTCGCGCCCCCAAATTGGCGCTGCACATCGCCGACCCCCGGAAATGCCACAAGCCGCACCGTCCGCTACGCTACCCGCCTCTTGGAGGCGGGGCTCAACATCCGCTTTGTCCAACGAGCGCTCGGCCATGGGCGTCTCGAAACGACGATGCGCTATCTCCATCTCACCCGCAATCGCCACGACGACGCCTACCGCATCATTAACTCCGTCATCTAGGAAAAGATCCGCTACGAACCGTTCAAGGGACGCTGCAACCGGCCTCACGAACTAGATATTTGCATCCCCGGGTTCCGCTTCCGGGTTGCGATATCGGCGAATGATCTCCTCCATGTCGCGCAGGTGCGAGGAGATGCTTCCGGCGGTTGGCTCGGTCTTCTCCTGTATCTCTTTGAAGCTTAGGCTTCCGACCACGCTGCTTGCCAGGAGAGAGACAATAGAGAGGCGGTTGCGGTCGTGCAGGAGTTCGGTATCGCCGGCCATTAGGAATCAGTACTCCCGATCCGACCGATCCTGCTCATGCACCAAAGGCCGTAGACGCTGAACCCGCCGCCAAAGCCAACCGCCGTCATGAGCAACGGAGAGATATCTGGGAACAAAACCACGACCGCAACAAAGAGATAGAGCCACAGACTCATGAAGGTGTACTCGGTTAGCAGGAACGCCACGGCATACAACATGAAGGCGGTGGCAATGCCTCCGGCGAGCACACGGCCGGAACAAGGTAAGCGGCACCCGCGCGCACCGCCACAACACTCAGATACGACATCAGCACAACCAGCAAGACCTGCTGAGAAAACACAGCCGGTGAGCACCACAAGCCTAACACCGGGGCTGCCGGAATTCGCCTAATGAAGCCGTTGGTAGCACGAATTGCGCCCTTAATAACGGCAATATCGGCCTCAAGTTTCCTTCAACACACTATTATGCCGCATGACTGCGCCAAGGTTCAGAGTTTCCGTCTCGGCTACGCGGTTTTCCGGTTTCAGAGGCTCAGCCGCTCTGAGCCCAAAGAGGATTGTGTTGGAGAATTTCGTGGTAGACCGGGCAGTCCTCGGCGTGAGCGCCGGGAAGGTACCCAATACTCATGAGGAACTCACCAACGATCTCACCGCCGGTGAAGCGGAACTGCTTCTTAAACAGTTTCACCCAGCCGTCTTTGGAGAGAGGGTGATGGGATTCCAGCCAGTTCGCAAACGAGCCGTGGCTTTCCTGCAGCGTGAGAATCGTCTGGGCGTTGGCAATAGCCGCGTCTACCTTGAGCCGGTTGCGGACTATTTCGGCGTCCGAGAGCAGACGCTCACGGTCTTGCGCATCGTAGGCGGCAACCGTGGCGATATCAAACCTATGGTATGCCCGCCGGAAGGCCGCCTCTTTCTTAAGAATGAGCTCCCAGCTTAAGCCCGCCTGGTTGATCTCCAGCACCAGGCGACAGAAAAGCTCGTTGCCTTCATGCAGAGGAAAGCCGTACTGCCGGTCATGGTACGCAGCGTGCAGTGCCCGGCGCTCCGGCGGCAGTGTAATTCATGATTCACTTTGTAATATATTACTTGTGATCGTCAAGGTCGGTTGTCGATTGTTTTGTTTCCGAATCGACAATTTCACAGTTTGCTCCAAGGAGGTACCCATGTCAAAGATTGGCGCATGTCTCTGGTTGGATACTCAAGCCGTGGAAGCGGCCGAGTTCTACACCACCCTGTTTCCCAACTCCCGCATTACCGGAACTACCCACTACACCGAAGCCGGGCAAGAGTTCCACGGCCACGAGCCCGGGGCGGTAATGACGGTGGAGTACGAAATTGACGGATTTGCATTCTCGGCCCTCAACGGCGGCCCGTACTTCTCGCTCAACCCTTCAATCTCGTTCTTTGTTCGATGTGAGAGCGCGGACGAGGTCAACCGTCTCTGGAACGAACTTGCGGTCGACGGCACCGTTCATATGCCGCTGGATACCTACCCCTTTAGCGAACGCTATGGCTGGATTCAGGACCGTTTCGGAGTCTCGTATCAGCTTGTTGTGTCGTCCAAGCCGGTCACGCAACGCATTGTTCCCAGCTTGCTCTTTGTTGGGGCGGTCTGCGGTAAGGCCGAGGAAGCAATGCTCTACTACGTGTCGAGCTTCAAGAACGCCTCTCTTGGCGAGCTTGCTCGTTACGGAGCCGGACAGGAGCCCGAGATCGCGGGTAGCGTGATGTACGGCGAGTTCCAACTGGAAGGCCAGTCCTTCGTGGCCATGGACAGCGCCCAAGACCACCACTTCAACTTCAGCGAGGCAGTCTCGCTCATCATCGACGCAACCAACCAGGACGAGATCGACACCTACTGGAACGCTCTCTCTGCAGTTCCGGAGGCCGAACAGTGCGGCTGGCTCAAGGACCGCTACGGCGTCTCGTGGCAAGTGTTCCCTAACGCCGAGATGAACCGGGTACTCACCGGCGACGACGAGCTCCGCAAAAGGCGCGCCTTAGAAGCATTGTTTCAGATGAAGAAGATCGATCTCGCCGCACTATGGGAAACGATCCAGTAATATCCGCCGCGTTCGGGAGCGATTTTGGCTCATGCTTCAGGAAACTGCGTGACTCGTTCGCTTCGATCCATTCCTCTCGGGCACTCGTTGTGAACTCAACGGTCACCGGCGGATAACTCTCCAAACCGAGTTGCAGGCGACCGGCACCTTTCTGGGTCGGGACCAGATCGCTCGTTTGAGGCGTGAGATGGGCTTGCGGTGCATCCGGAAGCGGAAGTTCAAGGCCACGACCAACTCGACTCACTCGCTTCCGGCGGTGGAGAGTCTGCTGGACCAGCAGTTCGCCGTCAGCGAGCCCGGGACCGTGTATGGGGCGATATCACCTACGGCTCTACCGACGAGGGATAATACATCGAGGACTTCTATAACCGAATGCGTCGCCATTCGGCTCTTGGCAACATCGCCCCGGCGACCTTTGCCGAAAATCATCTCTCAGAAAGCAGATCCGCATGAAGTGGCCGTGTCTACTATTAACAGTACAGGCCAGATTGGCCCGTGGCCGTATCTATAGATACGCAGGACACCCACCCAAGATCGCCGGCAGTTCCGCCGGAGCGTCATGTTAAGAAGCCATTCAAGAGGTTATCCAGTTCTCAACTGTTAAGCCGCTGACACGATTGAACTCTTTCTCATTATTGGTGACGAGAACTCCGTCGTGCGCCACCACGGTCGATGCGATAATCAAATCATTCGGTCCAACTATCGTCCCTTTCGCCTCAAGTTCGGCGCGTATTCTTGCGTATTCAATGCATTCGTTGTCCGAGAATCCGACAATCCGAAACGGGAACAGAAATTCTTCCAACAACTCGATGTTTACACTCGATCTCCGGCTACGATATGCCCCGTAGAGTAGCTCGGCCTTCACCATCGACGGAATTCGAATCTCCTCGGGATGACGCCTCAGAAGATTTTCCGCGATTGAGCCGTACATCCCCTTCAGATAGTAGACGCAGATGTTTGTATCGAGAAAATAGTTCACAGCTGCTCGCGTGGAATGTCGGTGTCGAAGTTCTCCACTCGATCAACGTGGAATGTTTCATCGTCGATTGCACCGAAGAGCTTCTGGTAGTTCTCCGGCCAAGACCTGTCCATAGTTTCACTAAGCTTCCGAACCACATACTTGGAAACCGAAACGTTCTCCAGTTTCGCAGCCGTCTGCAGCCGTTTCAGGGTTGTTTCGTCGATATATAATGATAGCTGCGGCATTCCTTGCCTCCGTATAACATATAATATACTTGCTCGTATTACATCGGTAAACCCAATAGCATCGATTGCTTCCGGTTTTCCCGAATCTTCCCGAGGCAGTACGAGCACGCCATACATCACCGCGCCATATCTTGGATCAGTGTCGTATTCGCCTCAACACTTCGCCGACTTCTGTGAGCAATACAATAAGAAGTACGCAGCCACCAACGCCTGTACCGCCTCGAGCGTATCCGGCAGATCGGCGAGCGGTTCCTGGCAGTGAGCGTATTCCGGCGGAGTTGCCTTCAAGTTCCTCTTGAAGGGCGACCATAGTATGAGATGTGAGAAGACCGGTGTCCTGGACGAGACGGTACCCCGTCCACACCGCTGAGCGGTAATTCAGGACCCCTGTCGTTTCTGGGGTCATCTGCCTGTCGTCGGCAGCGAGCGCACGGTCATTCGCAGGCAGGCCTAGCCTCATCATGTTCATTATAGAACGTTTCATGCACATGAGAAGCCTGTCGTGTGCATGACGTGTGCACGACGACTGCCACTCGATTCAACGACGCGCGTCACCTGCGCCCTCGGATCGGAACGGATCTGGGACTAACAACGTCCGATTATACCGGCACCGGTTGTGTCCGGCCGGCGACCGCACGAGAGACGCGGTGTGGCCCCGTCTCAACCACCGAGCAGCCTGCCGATCGCCACACCGCCGTACACACCCGCGTTGCTTCCTATCGCTGTGTTGCCGTCGCTAAAACGAGGTCCCGCCACGGCGCTCACGCCGAGGTACGGCTCCAGAATGAAGCCGCCTCCACCGGGCGCGATACGGTAGCCCGCTTCGAGCGCCGGTCCAATAACTACAGTGGTTAACCGGTCATTACCGTCATGCTGCATCCACAAGGTCTGAGCGCCGAGTGCCGCGTACCACCCGGAGGTGCCGCGAGTCTCGCTGCGGAGGTTTCGGCGCGCGAGTGCCTTGAGTCCGAGTTGCAGATAGCCGGAACCCTCCGCCCGGCTCCAGAACGCCGATACGCCGTACTGAGCGGACCAGCGTCGGCAGCGCGGGCGAACTACCGCACCGCCAAGGTGCGGGTTCTCGACCGCTATCCCGTACACCATCGCCGGGAGATCGGTTCGCAGCGCCGTGCGGTCGCCGGCCGTTACGTGATCCGGAGACACCACAGTTGCGACCAAGATCACGATCGTTGCTGCTAAGACAACATATGAGCTTGTATACTTTTGTAGCCTTTTCATGGTGTCGCCGCCTTCTCGATCGCCTTCAGTACCGCGAGGCTGCTGTAGGTAGCGCCGCTAACGGTGTCCACCGCGAGGCTGTCGGTCTCTACCACGCGTTCGGCAAGACTATCAAAGTCGTCACTGCTCTTGAGTCGGTCCGGACCTAGGATAGTGATCTCTGTGAAGCTTCCGTCTGCGACCAGCACGCGAACCTTTGCCCTGCGGTGCAGCACCGCGACCCCCGGCGGTACGGCGATGCGGTACTCGGCTTGGTACTCACCGTCGGAGACCGACGAGAGCTTCGGATTCTGCGGACGCACGTTTTGAACGAACTCATCGGGATCGAGGGCTGCTATACCGCCGCAACCCGACAGCACGCCGGCAAAAAACAAGACGGCAAGAGAGAATAGGCCGGCGGCGCGAAGCGACACGGCCCGCGAGGGCTCATGAACGGATGGTTTCATCGCCGCACCTCCCTGCGGTTGCAAAAAACTGCGCCACCGATCGCAACCGACTGCGCACCTCATCGGTCGGCATGCCGTGCCGGCGCTTGAGAACGTACTCAAGGCGGAGGCCGCGAAAGGCGTATCCGAACGCCTCTCCGGCTCGGTGCGCATCCTCGATATGTGGTAGCAGCCCGCGGGCATGCATCCAGCCGAACGCGAAACGTGTGAAGCCGACCATGCGTTCGGTGACATCGTAGATCAGCTGTGCGGCTTCAGGGTTTACAAACTGCTCTTCGGAAACGACTACCCATGCGTCGGCGATCAGCGGCTGATCGGCGTGCGTCATGTACCAATCGATCAACGCGTTCAAGATCTCCTCGGCGCTCCGGTGCTCAAGGCGTGCAAGCATTTCTTCGGGCTGTTCCGGTGGCCGGATCTCGCTGCGAAAGAATTCAAACACAGCTGCAAGAATCGCTTCTTTGCTCGCATAGTGGTTGTAAAGCGACGGCTTGCGAATCCCGACCTCCTTGGCGACGGCACTCAACGGCGTGGCGCTGTATCCGTGGCGCGCAAACAGCCTTATTGCCGACTCGAGCACCTCCCTCTTCGTGTTTCTGCCCCCGGTGCGTTTCGTGTCTTTTGTGTCACTCATCGAGTTCTGCTCCTCCAGTTCCCGTGTACTTGGTATTTGTACTGCACGCCAGCGCTGACTTGACCGCGTTTAGCACCGCGGTCTTACTCCAACTGGCCCCGCTCGTGATGTCGACATCGGTGGACTGATGGTGAATTACGGCGTCGGTTACGGTTTGCAGCCGATCCGACAACCTTCGCGTTCGAACGACCTCAATGCGGTCAATACGTCCGTTCTTCACCGCCACCTCAACCTCGGCCCGGCGGTACACCACAACCGTTCCGAAAGGCGGCGATACGCGATGTGCTCCGTGGTAGACGCCTGCCGGAAGACGCGACACCGCGCCCTCAGTTATGCGATGGCTATCGTCGCCGGCCTCCGGCAGACCGCTCGCCGATGTGCTGCAGGCGCCGAAGATCGCCACGAAAGCGACCATGACGGCGATGCAGATCGCGATAGACGAAACACCGCGCCACCTACCGAACCCGCCAACCGGAGTTCGACCTTCATTAATTCTGTCCATAAACGCTCTCCTCCATTGACAAACTACCGACCGTTAGGTAGTCTATAGCGCGAATCTATACTACCGATCGGTAGTTAGTCAAGCGCGGAAAACAAATTTGTGGGGTCAGTTCTATGGGTATAGTTGAACAGGTGCTGCGATTTCTGAGCGAGACGGTCGGAGCTCGTCCGGTAGGAAGCCCCAGTAATCTGGAGGCGCTTCGTTACCTCTCGGCGTTGGCCAAGCGCTGGGGGTTCACGGTGCATGAGCTGCCGTTCGAGTGTCTTTCGTGGGAACACCGGGCTTCCTTCATACGGGTAGGCCCAGATAGGATCCCGGTTTATCCCGGACCGTATTCCCCGCCGCTCAGCGGCAGCTACCGCATTGCTCGGGCTTCCTCGGTTGAAGCGTTGCGCGACTGTGAGTTCTGCGGTGCCCTTCTGGTGATACATGGGGCGCTCGCCGAGGAACCGCTCATGCCGACCGACTTTCCATTCTATTTTCCCGACGAGCACAGAGAGATAATAGAGCTCATCCACGCCGGGGCTCCTGCGGGCATCCTCGCACTAACAGGTAAACACCCGCTGTGTGGTTTGAGTCCCTTTCCGCTGTTTGAGGACGGAGCACTGGGAATCGCGAACGCGTTTGCCTCGGCCGAGCACCTTGCGTCTTTCTACGCCGCCGAGTTGAGGAATGAGTCGGCCGAGATCGAGATAGCGTCTCGAACCGCACCTGCCCGCGGCACCCAGGCGGTGTTTCGAAAACCGGGAGAAGCTGAGGTGCTCAGCCGGCGGCACCGCCACCGTAACCGTGACTGCGCTCCGGAGGTTCAAGACCCGCGGATGCTCGTCTGCGCTCATATGGACACCAAGTACGACACCCCGGGCGCCCTCGACAACGCCTCCGGCGTTGCGGTCATGATGGCGGTGATGGAGCGTCTGCAGGCGGATGCTTCGCTCACGGCGGTGGAGTTCGTGCCGTTTAACGGCGAGGAGTACTTCGGCGTTTCCGGTCAACTCGCCTACCTTGCGTACTTGAGGGCCCATCGGCACCCCGAGTTGCCGGGCGTGACCGAGGAGCCGACCTCTCCGGTAGAGTTGGTTCTCAATATAGACGGAGTTGGGCTCCGAGGTTCCGATACCGCGCTCTCGAGCTATAATTCACCGAAGCCGGATCT
>Ga0207421_10002462_pt1 | contig 22905 bp, 16 predicted proteins | sample SodLakKL_010_SED_4_FD_187542 | JGI IMG/M metagenome (GOLD analysis project Ga0207421, IMG submission 187542) | Alkaline sediment microbial communities from Lake Tanatar, Kulunda Steppe, Russia - 8KL_010_SED (SPAdes) (version 2) | ecosystem: Environmental > Aquatic > Non-marine Saline and...
GCAGCTGGGGCAGCCGGTACGGGACCTGATCCCGGAGCTCGACTCGGCGGAAAAGTCGGTCAAAGACGCGGAGAAGCTTCTGAACCGGCTCCAGGCCGGGCACGAGGTGCAGCGCCTCGATTCTGAGCTGGAACAGCTCAACCGCACGATCAAGGTCAAACAGGACAACATCGCGCGCCTCGAGCAGGAGATCGCCCAGCTCGAGCAACGGAAGCAGGACGCCGAGCAGGAACGGAAGAAACAAGCCAAGAAGCGTGGATCCGAGGATGACCTGGTGAGCCTGGAGTAGCGCCCTACCCCGCACCGGGCAGCGGTTCAGCCCGCCGGCCCTTCCCTGCGAAGCCTATCCCGTCTACACTAGCCCCGTCGTGGCGGAACAGGAGCTCTTCACACAGGACGAGAGCGAGCGCTTGCCGCTCGCCGCACGGATGCGGCCCCGAACTCTGGATGAGTTCATCGGGCAGGAACACATCTTGGGTCCCGGTAGACTCCTGCGTCGGGCGATTCAAGCGGACATGCTCAGCTCCCTCATCTTCTCCGGACCGCCCGGAACCGGAAAGACTACGCTTGCGCGCGTAATCGCAAATACCACCCGGAGCGCATTTACCACGCTCAACGCCGTCCTCGGCGGAGTTGCGGAGGCGCGCCGGGCCGTCGAAGAGGCGCAGGAGACCTATCGCTACCACGGGCGTCGCACCATCCTCTTCGTGGACGAAGTCCACCGCTGGAACAAGGCACAGCAGGACGCGCTCCTCCCCTGGGTGGAGAATGGAACCGTGATCCTGATCGGAGCCACCACGGAGAACCCGTTCTTCGAGGTGAACTCTCCGCTCGTCTCCCGTTCGCGCGTGTTCCAGCTCAAGCCGCTCGAGGAATCACACCTCCGTGATCTGGCTCGGCGGGCGCTTTCGGACCCGGAGCGCGGCTACGGCCGGTACGACGTCACAGTTGACGAGGAGGCGCTCGACCACCTCGTACGCGTTGCCGACGGCGATGCCCGGAGCCTTCTCAACGCGCTCCAGCTGGCGGTGGAAACAACCTCCTCCTCATTCCCTCCGCCCCCGGGCGAGGCGATATACATCACCCTGGAGGTTGCCGAGGAGAGCATTCAAAGAAAAGCGCTTCTCTATGACAAGGAGGGGGACTACCACTTCGATGCGATCAGCGCCTTCATCAAGAGCATGCGCGGCTCCGATCCCGACGCCGCCCTCTACTGGCTCGCGCGGATGGTGGCCGCAGGCGAGGATCCCCGCTACCTATTTCGCCGGATGCTGATCTTGGCATCCGAGGACGTGGGGCCGGCCGACCCGCAGGCGCTCGTCGTCACGGAGGCCGCGGCTGCCGCGTTCGACCGCGTGGGGATGCCCGAGGGCCAGTACCACCTCACCCACGCGGCGCTCTACCTGGCCACGTGCGAGAAGTCGAACACCGCCCTAGGCTACTTCGACGCTCTCTCCGCAGTGCGCGAAGAGCGGAGCCACGACGTCCCACGTCACCTTCGCGACGACAATCGCGATGCGGCGGACTTCGGCCACGGCGAAGGATACCGCTATCCGCACGCGTACCGGGAACACTGGGTAGCGCAGCAGTATCTCCCGGCGGGACTCACGGGGCGCGTCTTCTACCGGCCGGGACGCCAGGGCTGGGAAGGAGCCCGCCGCGAACAGATCGAGCGGCGGCGTGAGCTCCAGCTGGCCCAGATGCTTGCGGAGCCCGACGACGCCGAGGAGACCTTCACCGCGACCCCCGGGCGGCGCGACCCGGCGCCGTGGCTCGCGCGTATATCGGAAGAAGCCGGACGCCTTCGCGACGCCGTGCGGGAGAGGGTTGCAGCGCTCCTCGAAGCAAAACGACACCACCGAATCTTGGTCTGGGAAGCGGACGCCGCCCTCCTCCTCTGGGATGCGGTGCGCTCGGCCCCGGAAGGAATCTCCGTGGGAGTCGTAGGAACTAAGCGAGGGGCGGAGGCGGCACGCGGGCTCGCCGAGCAGATCGATCCGCTCGAACGCCCCGCCGTGGCCGCGGGCCTCCCGAGCGCGCTCGACCAAACCACGCCGCCTCTGAGCGATCTCTCCGCCGGTATCGCATTCGAGCGGATCGTCGCCGACCGCCTGGTGACCCGGGCCTTGGCTCGCCGCCCGTCCGCGAGTGCGAAGCCCCCGGGCGCGGGGACCGCGAGCGCGGGGGGCGCGGGGGACACGAGCGCGGAGGCCGGCGCAAGCGCGCGAGGGACAAGCGCGGAGGCCGTGAGTGGTGGGGGCACGATCGCAGGGGGGACGAGCGCGGGCGGCGAGAAGGAGTTGCCTCGGGCCGGAGACGAGGAGAATGCAGAGGAGCCCGCCGAGCACGAGCTCCGCAGCCTCCTCGCGTGGGCTGCTCCGGAGGCGCGGCTGATCTTGGTCGAATCCGCGCCGAGCCGAGGACCTCGCCTGAGCCGTCTCATGGCGGAGGTGAGTAGCGGCGCAGAGGTACACAACGGCACCGCAGGCCCCCCTGAGAGCGCCGAGCCGCCTTCGCCCGCGAGCCGGCGGCGAGGCTCCGCGCCTCCTGAGGCCGCGGGCAGCTCCGGAAACTCCGCCGATCGCGGGAACCGCGAGAGCCCTTTGAGGGCGGACGACGCCTGGCCTGATGCCGAAGCCTCCCGGAACGCCCGAACCTCCGCGGACAACCAAGCGGTGAAAGCTCTGGCACACGTTGAAGATCGTCTCTTCTCACCGGAAGACGACCCGGCAGCACGCGCCGCCGGGGCGTTGGAAGCTCTGGGAGTGGTCGTCGAAGCGCGTGAGCTCGTCGAGATCGAGCGTGAGCGAACGCTCGAGCCCCGGGAGCTCCAAGCCTGGCTCGATCCGGAACACGGCTCCTACGGGAGGCTCCTCCGCGAGGAGCTCGGCGACGAGCGCGCTGAGGCGGTGGCGGCCACTGCGACTGCCGCGCTCTCCGGCCGGAACGTAAAATGGCACTCGATACGAGAAGTCATCGTTGCCCGGCTGAAGTGAGCCCGGGCGCGCCTCTTGGCGCAGGGGCCGCAGCGGATACCCCGCAAGCGGCGGGGCGCGCGGCAGGGCGATCGGCAGTGAGCCCGTCCGCCGCGCGCCCCGGGGTGCGGGCGGCGGGGCGAGGGAGGCGGAGCTCCGGGATCGGGGAAGCATGAGCGGCGGAGGAAAAGCCGGCGGGAAGGGCCGGCATCCCCGAGGTCGTCCGGCGCGAGGAGTAGGAGCGGAGGACCCGACGGCGCCGGGCCCGGGATAAGGGGGGCGGGGCCGTCCGGCGCCGGAGGTGGGGAACTGCGCTCGGGCGGAGAGGTTCAGCCCGGGGGTGCGAGGTAACGAGTGGGGCGCAGCGGCCGGGCGGGGCCGCGTTCGGGGAAGGAGGTGAGAGCCGGACGGTGGGGGCGGAACGCGCCGGGGGGAGATCTGCCGGGCCTGGCGCCGGGCGCCCCGAAGGATGATTGAGAGGCGATGAGTGGCACCGGAGCGGCGGCCGGCGAAGGTCAGTAGCGAGAGGACCGGTAGACGGGGAGGCCGGCTTGTGAGGGGATGGATAGCTCGTGACGGGGGAGGCCGGCTTCTGAGGGGGATGGACAGCTTGTGAGGAGGGAGGCCGGCTTCTGAGGGGGATGGACAGCTCGTGAGGAGGGAGGCCGGCGCCGACGCGGGCTCCGCGGTGAGGAGAGAAGAGCCGGGGGGGTGCCTTGGTACCTTGACAAAGCGGGCCGGGATGGGCACCTTATGGTCCGTAGGCGGACAGAGGCTACCGTTACATGGTGGATGTAGTTCAGGGGTAGAGCACCAGATTGTGGATCTGGGTGTCGCGGGTTCGAATCCCGTCATCCACCCCGTTATGCACTGAGCGCTGTTGGGCCGGACGGGGTATCCGCTCGTTCCGGGCTTGCAGAAAGACGGTGCTTTCATATAGGTTTTGTTTCGCTCGTGTGCGTCCGTAGCTCAGCTGGATAGAGTGCCGGACTTCGAATCCGTGGGTCGCAGGTTCGAATCCTGCCGGGCGCACCTTCGAAAACTGCGTGGGCCGTTAGCTCAGTTGGTAGAGCAGCAGACTCTTAATCTGCGGGTCGAAGGTTCGAACCCTTCACGGCTCACTGCAATTCCCGGAGGAGCGCGGGCCTCCCCGTAGCGGGCGGCGGCGCCAACCGGAGCGCCCGGCTGTCGGGATGCGCACGGCCGGATATTGCCGAGCCTATCGGGTCCCGGAGGTCGGGCGGAGCCGCCGTGCCCCGTCCGGGATACATGATTGACGACGGGGCGAGTTTGCGGGTATCTTGCGGACGGGGCCTGGAGCTTCCCCCGGAGGTCCGGGCTGGAGCTATCGGGCGGACACGTACGCGAGAGTGGTGAAATTGGTAGACACGCCAGATTTAGGATCTGGTGCCCATTCGAGGCGTAAGGGTTCGAGTCCCTTCTCTCGCATGGGACCTACGGTATAAGAAGCGCCGTACCGGCGTGCTCCGGCGGGAGTAGCTCAGGGGTAGAGCGCCACCTTGCCAAGGTGGATGTCGCGGGTTCAATTCCCGTCTCCCGCTCTTTGCTTGCTCGGCAACCGAAAGGCGGTCGCCGTTCGAGAGAGCGGTGAATCGCCTTTTCGTGTATTGTGAACGGCTTTCGATATCGCTTCGACAAGCCGCCGATCGGTGAGCGCCGGGTGCGCGGCAAGCCCGTGAGGAGCCTGAATCTCGGGTAACCTGTCCGTGGCTGTCCCGGCGGCACCGCGCATGGGGGAGACTGGTTTCGACGGGCAGCCGGAGAGGCCGGCCTGCCGGCGCGCCTTCCGCCGGGATATCGGCCGTGGACGAGTTCTGCGCCGCCACTCCGCCGCCTCAAGAGCCTGATGAAGGAAGGACACATCCCGTGATCGCAAACAAGGAAATCGAGCGGATTGAGAACTCGGCGGTCAGACTCACGCTGACCATTGAGCAGGACTACGTACGCCGTCGTTACGACGAGCTTGTGAAGGACTACGCCAAGAAGGTGCGGCTGGACGGGTTTCGCCCCGGAAAGGTGCCTCCGGAGATTCTGGAACGGAAGTTTGGCGAGAGCCTGAAGGCTGAAACGACCGAAAAAGTGGTCGAGGAAGGGTTACGCCAAGCCTTGGAAGAGATAGAAGAGCAGCCTCTTCCCTATGCCCAGCCACAGGTGGACGGCGAGCTGGGGTTGGCGCCGGATGCGGAAGGCGATTTCACGTTCACCGTGGTCTACGATGTCTATCCGGACGTCAAGGTCGGCTCCATCGAGGGGCATACGATCGAGATCCCGAAGGTCGACGTGACCAAGGATGATATCGAGCGCGAGCTCAAAAAGATCCAGGACCAGAACGCGATTGTCATGGAGAAGGAGGGGGCGGTAGAGGAAAACGACATCGCCACCGTTACGTACGCCGAGCTCGACGAAGACGGCAACGAGGTCCCCGACACCCGCCGAAAAGAGTTCACGTTCACCGTAGGAAGTGGGAACAACATCTACGGCTTCGACGAAGACATCGTGGGTATGGAACCCGGCGCCACCAAGACCATCGAAAAGACATTTCCTGAGGACTACCAGTACCAAGAGCTGGCGGGAACGCAGAAGCGAATCCACGTCGAAGTGACCTCAGTCAAGCAACGCGATCTCCCGCCGTTGGACGACGAGCTTGCTCAGGACGTGAGCGACAAGTACGAGTCTCTGGATGACCTCAAAGCGGACCTCAAAGAGCGCCTGGAGCGGCAACGGGACCAGAAGCTCAGAGAGACGAAGAACGAGCAGCTTCTGGAGGCTATCGTGCAAGATAGCGAAGTCCCGGTTCCCGAGAGCATGGTTCAGGCGGAGCTGGACGCCCAGTGGCAGAGCTTCATCGGGCAATTTGGTGCTTCCGAGGACAAGATCCTCCAGCTCCTCTCGGCCCAGGGACAGAGCAAGGAGAGCTTCACCGACCAGTGGAGGGACGGCGCGGCCGACCGCATCAAGCGACGACTGGTTGTGCTGAAACTCATGGAGCAATTCCCACAGGAAGCGACCGACGAGGATCTACAGGCGTTCTTCGAGGAGCAAGCGGCCGGAAGCGCGATGAGTGCGGACGAAGCCCGGGAGCACTTCGAGAAGAACAACATGCTGGACCGTGTAAAGGACCAGATCAGCGAGCGTAAGCTCTTCGATGCAATCTTGGAGAAGAACAAAATCAAAACGGGGAAGAAGACGCCGCTGGTAGACGTGCTGGGTGCTAATGAGTAATTTCACTCTGAGAATAATGGAGAACTAAGACAGCATGAACGCACAGAACAACACGTTGGTCCCTTACGTAGTAGAACAGACAGGCACCGGCGAGCGGGCGTACGACATCTACTCGCGCCTGCTCAAGGATCGCATCGTCTTCCTTGACGGCGAGATCCACGATGTCACTGCGGATCTGGTGGTTGCACAGCTCCTTTTCTTGGAGTCCCAAGATCCGGAGAAGGACATCGATCTCTACATAAACTGTCCCGGCGGGTCGGTGACCGCGGGGCTCGCGATCTACGACACGATGCAGCACGTCCGGCCGAACGTTTCGACTATCTGCCTCGGCCAGGCGGCAAGCATGGGGGCGATCCTCTTGGCGGCCGGAGAGCCGGAGAAGCGGTATGCGCTCCCTTCGGCCCGGGTCATGATGCACCAGCCGTGGGGCGGCGTGCACGGCCAAGCGGCCGACATCGGACTGCAGGCACGTGAAATCGTCCGCCTGAAGCAACTGTTGATCGGGTATTTCGCCCAGCACACCGGTCAGAGTGAAGAGCGGGTCGCTCAGGATACGGAGCGTGACTTCTACATGTCTGCAGAGGAAAGCATGGAGTACGGTATCGTCGACACCGTTCTGAGGCGGGAGAAACATGAGCAAGCAGAAGAATGACAACGCCAAGATCTGTTCCTTCTGCGGGAAGAACGCAGACTTCGCCCGACGACTGATCGCCGGCCCCGGAGTCTATATCTGTGACGAGTGCGTGACCGTCTGCAAGAAGATCCTGGATGAGGAAGACGACGTCATCTCCTCCGAGTTTCTGGAGGAGGTTCCGTCCCCTCAGGAGATCAAGACGTACCTGGACGATTACGTCATCGGACAGGAATCCGCAAAGAAGTACCTCAGCGTCGCAGTCTATAACCACTACAAGCGCGTAACCCAGAAGAGCAAGTTAAACGACGATGTTGAGCTCGAGAAGGCCAACGTCCTGATGATCGGCCCGACCGGGACCGGAAAGACGCTTCTGGCGCGTACACTCGCACAGAAACTCAAAGTTCCGTTTGCCATTGCGGACGCCACCACGCTCACCGAAGCGGGATACGTCGGCGAGGATGTCGAGAATATTCTCCTCAAGCTCTATCAGGCTGCGGGCAATAACATATCGGCCGCCGAGCGCGGCATCGTCTACATCGACGAAATCGACAAGGTTGGCCGCAAGAGTGAGAACGTAAGCATCACGCGCGACGTCTCCGGCGAGGGCGTACAGCAAGCGCTTCTGAAGATCATCGAGGGGACGACGGCGTCCGTGCCGCCGCAGGGAGGCCGGAAGCATCCGAGCCAAGAGATGATCCGGATGGACACAAGCAATATCCTCTTCGTCTGCGGTGGGGCGTTCGTGGGCTTGGAGAAGATCATCGAGCAGCGGGTCAGCCAGCATCCGATGGGCTTCGCCGCCAATATCCAACCGAACCGCGAGCAGAAGCTGGAACAGCTGTACGCCCAGATGCATCCGGACGACCTGATCCAGTACGGGCTTATCCCCGAGTTTGTGGGACGACTGCCGATCAACGTTACGCTGAACGAGCTCACGGTGGATGACCTGCAACGGATCATCGTGGAGCCGAAGAACTCGGTCATCCGGCAGTATCAGACCAGCCTGAGCCTGGACGATGTGGATCTCGAATTCGAGGACGACGCAGTTCGCGCTATAGCTGAGAAAGCGGACCGGCAGAAGACCGGCGCCCGCGGACTGCGCGGTATCGTCGAAAACGTCATGATCGATCTCATGTTCGAGATCCCTTCAATGGAGGGCAAGAAGAAGGTGGTGATCACCCGCGACGTTATCGACAACGGAGAGCGGCCCGAGATCACACTGGTGAAAAAATCTGCATGAAACCCGACAGGCGCAGCACGAGACGCTCCTCGCCACGTGCGACGGTCCCTGTACTACCGGTGCGGGAAACTGTCGTATTCCCGGAGAGCTCGGTTTCGTTCGTTCTCAAGAAGGGACCGGGGCTCTCCCTTGCACTGGAAGCGGCCGAAGGCGACCGCGAGCTTCTGATCCTGACCACGGAGAGCTCCCGAGCTCAAATCACGCCGGACGAGCTGGCACGCACGGGGACTGTGTGCCGCATCTTACACTGTAACCGCCTTCCCGATGGTAACTGTCGAATACTTCTCGAGGGGCTGCGCCGAGTCCGCGTAAACGCGTTCATCGGCTCCGGCCCGCCCTACCGTGCCCAAGTGAGCCCGATCGGCGACAGACATAAGAACCCTGCGGCCGGCGACCGGCGCGCACGCGCTCGCGGGGGGTTCCTGCGCGCCGGTACGAAACGCGAAGGGAGCCGCGGAGACGAAGGCGGCGGCCGAGAAGGCGCCGCCCGGGAAGGTTCCGACCGGCACGGCGCCGGCGGCGACCGGCAACGCGGCGCCGCCGGCGAGGACCCCGAGCGTCGAGTGCGCGGCCGGCACGGCGCCGCCGGCGACGGCCCCGCCCACCAAGTACGCGACCGGCAACACGGCGCCGCCGGCGACGGCCCCGCCCACCAAGCGGATGCCGAGCCAGGTACCGGCGAAAAACACAGCAATACACAACACGAGAGCGGAGCATACGACCGCTCAGGGACCACCCCCGGCAAGCGCGGCGGTAATCGCCGCCGGCGGTGGCCGAAATGGCTTCGGCTTCCGTTCGGTAACCGTCCCGAGCACCAAGAAGGCTCCGGTCGCGCCGGCCCGGACGATCGCGCTCCCGGGGCGGCGCCCTCTTCCGAAGCCGGTTTGACGGAGGGGGCGCCGCGCGAGGGAGAATCGCATGAGGTCGGCTCGGATGCGGCTACTCCGGCTGAGGCAGAATCCCCCGCCCCTGCGGACGAAATAGACGGCGAAAACAAGTGCCACGCGGCCGACCGGGCGCACACTGAGGATGCCGGTCCCGATGACGACCGAGAGCGCCCGGGCGGTACCGGTGGCGCTGCCGGTACCGGTGACGGCGCGGTGCCGGACGGCGCCGGTAGCACTCGCGGTGCCGGCGAAAGCGGAGCGGGCGATAGCCGGCCGCCGACCGATGATGGCGGGGCAGACGGTGAAGGCCGGCGTGACGGTGCGGCGCGGCGTACCGGTGAGAGTAGGCCGGGAGCCGCCGGCCGACCGGACGATCTGCAACAGCTCATGCGAACCATCGCTGACGGCTTTCGCCGCTATACGCAGGCCAGCCAGTCGCTAGGGCCGACCGCACGCAAAATCCCTCCGGACGTGGACCAGGCGGTCCGCTCAACCGACGATCCGGACCGGTTGGTCGATCTGGTCGCCGGACACCTTCCGCTTCCGCTCGAGAACAAGTTGGAGCTTCTGAGAATCGAGAATCCCGGAGAACGGCTGGACCGGTTGGCGGTGGAGATCGAGTCGGAGCTGCACGGAGTGGAGTTGAAGCGCTCGATTTCGTCACGTGTTCGCAAGAGACTGGAGAAGGGACAGCGCGAATACTACCTAAACCAGCAGCTCCGCGAGATCCAGCGCGAGCTCGGCACCAAAGATGAAGACCCGACCGGGGCGGAAGAGCTCAAGCAGCGTCTGGCCGCGAAGGATCTGCCGGACGCAGTGCGGACTAAGGCCGAGCGTGAGGTTGCCCGGCTGGGGCGACTTCAGCCGGTGAGCCCGGAGGCGGGAATCCTTCGCAGTTACTGTGAGTGGATCGCTGAGCTTCCGTGGCTCGAATATTCGGCGGACCGGCTCGATCTTGGGGAAGCGGAGCGCATACTCGACGAAGACCACTACGACATGGAAACTCCGAAGGAGCGTGTGCTGGACTATATTGCGGTTCACACCCTCCGTCCGGACCAGAAGGGGCCCATCCTCTGCTTTGTGGGACCGCCCGGCACGGGCAAGACGAGCCTCGGGGCGAGCTTGGCGCGTGCACTCGATCGGCGTTTCGTCCGGCTGAGCCTGGGCGGCGTACGCGACGAAGCTGAGATTCGCGGCCATCGTAAAACCTACGTCGGCGCGCTCCCGGGCAAGATCATCCAGTCCATCCGGAAGGCCGAGCGCGCGAATCCGGTGCTGCTGTTGGACGAAGTGGACAAGCTCTCCAGTGACGTCCGGGGAGATCCGGCCTCGGCGCTCCTGGAGGTGCTGGACCCGGAGCAGAACAACTCGTTCTTGGACCACTATCTGGAGGTACCGTTCGACCTCAGCCGCGTCATGTTCGTGACTACGGCGAACTCCCTTCACAACATTCCTCATCCGCTGCGCGATCGGATGGAGATCATCGAAGTGCCCGGCTACTCGGAGCTCGAGAAGCTTAGAATCGCTCAGCGGCACCTGATACCCCGGCAGATCTCACAGCACGGGCTCGACGACGCACGTATAACGATCCGACGCGATGCGATCCGCGAGCTCATCACCAGCTACACGATGGAGAGCGGCGTGCGAGAGCTCAATCGAAACCTTGCCACCGTTTCTCGAAAGCTTGCTCGTCGGGCCGTCTCAGAGGGATACCGAGCTCCCTTGCCTCACAGTGAGAACGGCCCTGAAGAATCCGGAGAGACCGGTCCAAGCGCAGAAGCCGGGGCTGCAGAATCCACCGACCGCGTCGCTGCGGATGAGCGGAGCCAAGGCGGTGAGTCGACGGACACCGTGGCTGCAGCGGACTCGCCAGACTCGAGGGCGGACGAGTCGGTGGGCGCCGACCCGAGTTCCGACAGTGGTGCGACCGGAACGGCGACTGCGGGCAGTAACGAAGGTCACCCGGAAGAACCGGCGGACGCCGACGAAGTAAACGAGGCGCGGGAGCGCTCAGCCGTGCCCGCAAACGGTGCCACGGGATACGAACCTCTCGGGACCGCAACCGAGGCGCCGGCTGACGAGATGGGCGAAGCTCCTGCCGACGAAGTCACAACGGACGCCACCGTCGGCGTATCGGCCGAGCAGGCTCCCGGCAAGCCGGGGCATGCCGAGCTTTCCTCAAGCGCCCGGCCGATATCCGAGTTCAGGGCGGTTGTCACTCGACGCACGGTACGCAAGCTTCTGGGGCGACCTCGCTATGTGCGAGATCTGCTCTACGCTGAGAGCCGGCCCGGTGTAGCTCAGGGGCTTGCCTGGACGGAGACCGGCGGTACTGTCATGCCGGTCGAAGTGAGTGTCTTCGAAGGCAGCGGCGAGCTCATACTGACGGGAAGCCTAGGGGATGTCATGAAAGAGAGCGCCCGGATCGCCGTGAGCTTCATTAAGCACCATGCGCACCAGTTCCATCTCCGCACCGACGTATTCTCGCATTCGGACCTCCACATCCACGTCCCACACGGCGCAATTCCGAAGGACGGACCGTCGGCAGGGATTACTGTCACAGCCGCTATCCTGAGCGCGTTGACGGGAATCTCCCCCGTAGAGCATACGGCCATGACCGGCGAAATCACCTTGACCGGACGCCTGCTGCGGGTGGGAGGAATCAAAGAAAAGGTACTTGCAGCAATCCGCAACAAGCTCCACACTGTGGTCTTGCCGGAAGGGAACCGCCCTGACTGCGAGGAGCTCCCTTCCGAGATTCGACACGACGTGCGGTTTCTGTTCGCGGACTCGACGCTGGCGGCACTGCAAGAACTCTTCCCGGCCGGCCTCGATGAGGCCCGTTCTACCTGATTGCACCGTTGAAGCGGAAGGTCGTCGAGCCCGACAAGCCCGAGACGTCCCAGTGGCAGTTTCGGGCCGGAACGCCGTGCGTCCCAACCAGAACCCATGAGGAGGGCCCGTATGGCCGGATCGTTTGCGGGGCGGAGCTTTCTGACTCTGCGTGACTACACGCCAAAGCAGATTACCCGGCTACTGGATCGCGCAGCCAAACTCAAGTCTGAGCAAGGCGCTAGTAGCCAGAAGAAGCGGCAACAGCGGCTCGCGGGGTATTCGCTGGCGCTGCTATTCGAGAAGCGGAGTACTCGGACCCGATGTGCGTTCGAGACTGCATTCGGGGAAGAAGGCGGCCATGTAGTGTTCCTGAGCCCCCAGGACATCCACTTAGGCGTCAAGGAGACGATCGAAGACACTGCCCGCGTGCTGGGCCGCATGTTCGATGGGATACAGTTCCGAGGGTATCGCCAGGATACGCTACAGACTTTGGCCGAATGGTCCGGAATCCCGGTCTACAACGGTCTCACCGACCTCTATCATCCTACGCAAGCGTTGGCGGATCTTCTTACCATACGCGAAGAGTTCGGCGACCTCAGCGGCCGGACTGTAGTCTACTTGGGTGACGGCAGAAACAACGTAGCCAACAGCTTGGCCATCGGATGCGCAAAGCTCGGCATTAACTGTCGCATTGCCAGCCCCGGCACGCTGCAGCCCAACCCGGATGTCTGGGCCGTAGCAGGCGCGGAGGCGGAGGAAAGCGGCGCAACGCTGGACCGGACGACCGACGTCGATCAAGCGGTGGTGGGCGCTGACGTGCTCTATACGGACGTGTGGGTTTCCATGGGGGAGGAACAGCAGGAAGCCGACCGGCTCAAGGCGCTCCGCCCGTTTCAGGTAACCAACGAGCTACTGGAAGCCACCGGGAACCCACATTCGATCTTCCTTCACTGCCTTCCCGCGGTACGCGGCAACGAGGTCACCGCGGACGTACTCGAAGGCCCGCGGTCACGCGTCTGGGATCAGGCGGAGAACCGGAAACACACTATCAAAGCGGTTGTCCTCGAGTCGCTTGGGGTCTGAGCGGCGCCCATTGGCGCCCACACAGCTGCACCGCCCCAACGGTCGCGATGTGCAACGGGTGCGCCACGGGAGCGTGAGCCGGCGCATTTGCACGACCTCCGCCCGATTCGTATACTAAAGGTGGGATATCCACGGAGGGATAGTACTGTGAAGAAGCTTCTGATCGTAATCGCACTGGCGGGAATCCTCGTCGTGCCGGGAGTGCTTGCCGAGGATGATACACAGCTCTATGCGCGCTCGTTTCGCATAGCTCGAATCGATGCCCATGAGATGGGTTATCGGGTTCTCTATCACCAGGACAGCGGGCGGCTTTCGGTGACCTACTTCCCTCATGAATGGTTCAGCAGAGCTGACGGGGCCGGGCGGCTGTACATGGAAGTGAACCGTTCCGTGCCCTTCATGGAGGTTTTCTGGAAGGACGGCGAATTCTCGCACGTGAAGGTCTACGCACATCGTGACATGGGACATCCGACGTGGCAACGATGGCGTCCGGACGAGGACCCAACTGAGTATTTCGACGTGGATGTACCGGTAATCGAGCTTCGCTGATCCGGGCGTGCAGCCCCCGTGCGCTCGGCCTCTGAACGCGCGGGCCTTCCCGGCATGCCGGAGCCGGCAAGCCGCGGGGCCTCAGAAGCCAGGCAAAGCGATCTCGAAGTCTGCGATACGCATTCCTCGGTACTCGAGAACACAAGAGACGGCACCGGCTCAAGCAGGCAGGACGTCGGGCGGCCGTGACGCGCTCAGACCGGTCTGGAACTCGGGCCGGCCGAGACGCGCTCAGGGAGGCAGGGTGTCGGACCGGCCGAGACGCCGCCGGACCGGGCATTACCTAAACCCGGGCGAGGCGGCGCCGGAGCCGGCTTGCAGCGGCCGCGACGCGCTCGGGACGGCAAGACCAGGAGCGGAACAACAGATGGAAGAAACTGCGGTACCAAGAAAGGTCCACGCAACCGTACAATCCGCTCGCCGCGCGCTCATCCTTGGACACCTGGAGCCCGACGGGGACTGCATCGGAGCCTGCATTGCACTGGCAAGCTACCTCAACCGACGGGGCGCCGAGACTTGGCTTTTTGACGTGGGGCCGTTCGATCGTCGCGAGATACAAGCGTACGCCGACTCCTTCCGGCCCCGTATACCGGAAGAGCTGCAACGGCCCGACAGTGAGACCGTCGTCATCGTCCTCGATTGCTCCACGCCCGAGCGTCTAGGAGAGCTTGCCAACGACATTCAACAGCTGCGCACTGTGGTCGTTGACCACCATCCCGCCGGAGTGGACTTTGGAACAACCCGGTGGGTCGAACCGCTCTCCCCCGCTACATGCTACCTCGTTCAACTCCTCATCGAAGCGAACGGAGACATCCCCACGCCGGAGGAGGCGCGGCTGCTCCTGTTCGGTATCGCAACGGATACCGGTTTTTTTCGGCACCTCACAGCTGAGCAGTCCTTTGTGTTCAGTGCGATAGCGCGACTCGGTTCGGCAGGCGCATCGCCCAAGGCCATCCATAGGATGATGTACGGAGGGCGCACGCTCGCGTCACGCAAGTTGTTATCCAGAGTTCTCGACCGCCTCGATCCGCACTGCGACGAGCGTTTTTTCACGAGCTTCGAAACCAAAGAAGACACCGACCAAGTGGGGATGAGTAACCGCGACAGCGAATCCTTCTACCAACTTGTGTTCTCAATTGAAACGTGCGAGGCCCTTGCATTCCTTCGTGAGGAGGCTCCAAACCGCTGCACCGGTAGCTTGCGCTCGCGAGACTACATCGACGTGTCGAGTATAGCGGAGCAGTTCGGAGGCGGTGGGCACAAACACGCTGCCGGTTTCCTGGTCGAGCGACCGTACCAGAGCGTGATGCCGGAAGTAATCGCGGCCTTTCGCCGCGCGTTTGCTGAGGCCGACGCTGCCCGTCACAGTGCTGGTGCTTCGTCGTAAACGGCCGGCGCGCAGTAGCTCCCGGCCGCCTTCCCTCGCTCCTGCCACGTAGCCTGCCGCGATTTCGGGCCCTGCCACCTTCGCTCCTCTACCGTTCCTCCCCGTCCCCCCGCTCCAACTCCGCCTTCACTTCCTGATTCCACAATCCGTTTGCGCCCGCTCATTTGCGCTGGGACGCGTGCGTACTCTGGTACTCCCCCTAAGGTCGATTCCTTGCATTGTAAATGGAGGTAAAGCCCGATCCAAGAAGCGCTGCGAAACAGCCACACTTTGCGCCGAGATGTCCGTAGAGTAGGCATGCTAATTGCTTAGAAAGGGGCAACGTATCCAAAAGGGGGGATCAACAATGACGGAGCTGACGCAACTAGTCTGTCGTTACAAGGCCGGACGGACGGAGTATGAACTCGTGGAACACCACATAATCCTGTGGATCTTCAAGCTACCGTGCCTTAAGCGCCGGCTAACCGAGGACGAAAGAAGCGAGTTTCTACTCTACATGTACCCGAGAATCCCCAGGATCGTGCACTCTTTTCGCTATATCGGCGTTCCCTTCGAAGCCTATCTCAGAAAGACGGTATACTACCGAGTGACCAGCTTTCGAAGAGCATACCGGAACACGCTCTTAACGCGTACGGTCGGGCGCCGGATTCTGGCGCGGCAGCAGCCCACCCTCGCGCCCCCCGAACCGGACGGCCATAACGATCACGCCGGACCGTCCGAGGCCCCTCGGCTTCGTAAAACACGGGTAACTCCTGAGTGCGACACCGCCGGAGACGGCGCAGGCATCTCGGATGATGAAGTCTTGATGGCGGCTGAAGACAGCGGCCGAAGCGAGCTAAGAGCGCGAGGCGGCAGAGGCCGGCTTCCCGACCGCGCACGAATCGCATATCACGATATGCGGCGCCCTCCGGGCGGCGGTCGGCCTACTACGGCTCCCGACGCACCAAACCGGCCTCGCCCGCTTAGCGAAACCGTGTCACTACCGCCGGAGCTCGATTTCCGCAGGCTCGGGGGAGTCGGGCAGAGAGTAGCTCGTCGCCGCCTTCTCACCACCGTACTGAAATGCATCTGCCAACTACCCGAATCGCAAGTAGCTCAGCTGGCGGAACTGTGTGGCGTGGACGAGTCGTGGCTTCTTCGGTGTCGAGAGCACTTTCTCCGGAAGCTCTCGCCACGAATTGGTCGAAGGGTCGTTCTCCGGCGACGCCGACTGCATGCATACTTCAGACTCCAAACGCTCGAGACAAGACTCGCCGATAGCGAGAATGACGAAATCCGCGAGACCCTCAAGCGCCGGGTGCGAATTGCCCGCACCCGGTACCTGAACGCCTCCCTTTTGGCGATCAGAGATCCGCTTCGCCCGAGCAACGAGGAGATCGCCACCTTGGTAGGTGTCTCCCCTGGTACCATGCACAGTGAGATGTCGGTTATCCGACGGGCCGTGCGCCATTACAATCGCCGCAGGCGAATGGAAGATCGCGATGACACCGGCGATTCTTAGCGCAGAGAAGGAGAACGAAGGCGCAGTCCGGAACAAACGCTTGCCCCACAGGGAAAGACGCTCGACGATCGTGGCCGGGTTGCCTATGATGGGCTCCGATGCGAATCCTCCTAGCAACGAACAACCAACACAAGGCACGGGAGTTCACCCGAATTCTGCCGGAATTCTCGGTTCTGCGTCCGATCGACGTGGGTTTGGACTTCGACTTCCCGGAAACCGGCACCAGCTTCCTGGAAAACGCCTACGGGAAGGCACTTCACCTGCTAGACGCGGCAACTTCATCCGGCGATCTCGAGCGTTATGCGCTGGATGCGGTATGGGCGGACGATAGCGGCATCTGCGTCCACGCTCTGGAGAACCGACCGGGAGTCTACAGCGCCCGGTATGGAGATACCCCTGAAGCGCCGGCGCCTCAGGATCGGAAGAACCAGCTGCTCTTGCGCGAGCTGTCCGGTTCGCCGGATCGGAACGCCCATTACGTCTGCTGTGCCGTTGCCGCGCTGACCGGTGATCGCTTTGCAATCGTACAGGAAGCATGGCACGGACAGATTGCATCCAGGCCCTCCGAGGGAACCGGGGGCTTCGGCTACGATCCCGTTTTTTTCCTTCCCGATCTCGGTTGCACTGCCGCGGATATCAGCGATCGTGAGAAAGACTTGCGATCGCATCGCGGGAAAGCTGCCAGACGGCTTGCCGCTGCGCTCCTCCACCCGGAGTAGACCGGCTGGAGAGGTCAACGCTGAGCGATACCCGGACGGACATCGATTACGCTCAAGCAAACCGTTTTGACAACCGGCTGGGGAAAAACTACGGTATGCGAAGCTATCGCGCTTCGCGCCGCGAGTGATCGGCCGCGTAGTGACGTTTACAAGGTGTGAGGAGTATATGAGCTCGACCCAGACAATTCCTGAGCGGAGCGAGGTTCCGGACGAGCACAAATGGAACCTTCACAAGCTCTTCGAGTCGGACCAAGCGTGGGAGAAGGGGCTCCAAGAACTAACGGAGCTCATCCCCCGATTGCAGGATTACAAAGGGACCCTCGAACACTCGGCAGCCCACCTTGCAGAGGCAATGCAGTTTCTGGACGAGGTATCGATGCTTGCCGAGCGGCTCGGGTATTACGCGAATCTACGATACGCCGAAGACGCCGGCGACCCGCGCAACCAGGAGCGCTACGCACGCGCAATCCGCGCTCTGTCGGAAGCCTCTACGGCGGCGAGCTGGGTGGAGCCGGAACTCCAGGGCATCCCGGATGACACGATAGAGGCCTTCCTCAAGGACGAGCGCCTGGCCCAGTACCAGGTCAAGCTTCGGAAGATCTTGAGGATGAAGCCGCATGTGCTCTCGGAACAGGAGGAGAAGCTTCTGGCCATGCAGGCGGAGGCAAACCAGACCCCGCAGAAGGCGTTTCACGCCCTCATTGATGTCGATCTGGAGTTCGGCAACGTGGATACGGCCGAAGGCCCGCGCCCGTTGACGCAATCCACGCTGCACAGCTTTCTGCTTGATCCCGACCGGCGTATCCGGGAACAGGCTTATCGCCAGTTCTACCGCGGATTTGACGCCCACAAGAACACCATCGCTGCGCTCTACTCAGGAAGCGTCGATCTCGACATCTACAAGGCGCGCGTGCGGAGCTTTCCGTCAGCTCGCGCTGCGGCCCTCTTCCCGGACAACATACCCGAGAGCGTATACGATAACCTTGTGGAAACCGTAGGCGCCTATCTGCCGACTCTCCACCGCTACTATCGGCTCCGCAAGGAGGCACTGGAGCTCGATGAGTACCACCTATTCGACAACTATGTCCCTTTGGTACCGGAGGTCGAGGTACGCCATGCGTACGAGCAAGCTGTAGAAGTTGTCTCCGAAGCGCTTGCCCCGCTGGGTGCGGAGTACACTCGAACGCTGCGAGACGGGCTGCTTGGCGACTGGGTGGACCGATACGAGAACAAAGGCAAGCGGAGCGGCGCATTTTCGGCCGGGAGTTACCACGGCGATCCCTACATTCTCATGAACTTCAAGGAGGATGTGCTCCGTGACGTGTTCACCCTTGCCCACGAGGGAGGACATAGTATGCACTCGTACTACTCGGCGCGGAACAACCCGTTTGCGCACTACGACTACACCATTTTCGAGGCCGAGGTGGCTTCGACGTTGAACGAGCAGCTTCTCCTGAAGTACCTTCTGGATCGCGCCGAGACGGAGCGGATGCGAGCGTACCTTATCAACAAGAGCATCGATGACTTCGTAGGCACGCTTTTCCGCCAGACCATGTTCGCGGAATTCGAGCACCTGGCGCACCGGACGGTAGAAGAAGGGTCGCCGCTTACTCTCGGCCACATTCGGGAGCTATATCGCGGTCTCCTGCAGAAGTTCTTCGGTCCCGACGCAACGCTGGACCCAGAGTCCGATCTGGAGGCGCTTCGGATCCCTCACTTCTACCGCGCGTTCTACGTGTTCAAGTACGCAACAGGCCTCAGCGCGGCAGTCACGCTCAGCCGGCGAGTTATGGAAGGAGGCGACGCGGAGCGCGAGGCCTACTTCGACTTCTTGAAGTCCGGAGGGGCGCGCTTTCCTCTCGACTCACTCCGCCTGGCCGGAGTCGATATGGCCCAGCCCGACCCCATTGAGCAAGCACTCAACGTCTTTGCGTCACGCCTCGGTGAGCTCGAAGAGCTTCTGCCGCGGGTGCGCTGAACCGGGGCATGGCTACGGCGTGGCCGTGATTCCGCTTGCGCTTCTGCCGCGAGTGCGCTGAGCCGGGTGCGGCCCCCGAACGTGAGAGCGCCCGTACGGTAAGCCGGACCGGCGCACACGGGGCAACGGCGAACGGGTCCGGCGCAGAAGAGCTGCTACGTACACGGCGTGCCCCGATGAAAAAAGGCAGCGAGGAGGAGACATCATGGAAGCCTACGGTTCTGAATCCGTTTCAGATTCACCCCGCCCCGTCCGGCAGGATGTGCTGGAGGTACGCGCCCATGAGGCGGACATCAACCACGAGCTGGCACCCCCTGGTCTTTTTCGATTCCTCCAAGAAGCGGCCTGGAAGCACGCGGAGGAGCTCGGGTTCGGCTACTCTCACCTTGGCCGACAGGCCCTCTTGTGGGTACTCGCCCGCATTACCATGGAGGTAACTCGCTTCCCACGGTGGGGGGAGGCGGTCCGGGTGGAGACATGGCCGGTGGGGACGCACCGCCTGCTGGCGCTCCGCGATTTCCGCGTCTACGACGAAGAAGAACGTGAGCTCACCCGCGCAACAAGCGGATGGCTTGTCCTCGACGCCACAACCCGCAAACCCCGGAAGCCGGAAACAGTCATGAACAGTGAGAACACCCCGCTGTCGCCTGGTATCTTCGACGATCCTCCACGGAAGATATCGCTACCCGAGGAGCTTACGCGGCCTTCCGGAGGAAAGCGCGCAGAACCGGACTCCGCTGGAGGCAGCGCATTTGCGGCGGAGTGCGCCAAGCCCGCCGCTCTTCCACATGAGCCTTCCAACGAGGAACGACTCGTTCGCTACAGCGATTTGGACACGCAGAGGCACGTGAACAATGCGAAGTATCTCGAGTGGATTTGGGATACGCTCCCGTGGGATCAACACGTGAAGCAACGCGCCGTAGTCCTGGATGCCAACTTTCTCCGGGAGACGAATTACGGAGACCGGGTCACGGTAGCTACGCATCCGAACGTGGGGAACCCCGTGGGCAATCACTCCAATACCCGTAAGGAGATTCCGCGAAGGGAGACATACCATATCGTTTCTGCCAATGAGACGGGAGCCTGTACGGCCAGAGTGCTCTGGGCCCCCAGAGGGGCGACCGGTTAATCTTGATACAATCTTTATACGCATTGGCTAACCCATGGACAGTACTTCCCGACCATAGGAGAAACAGCTTTCGGGCAAGGAGTAGTATCGAATATGAAGCAAGTGAAGCTAACAGCAGTAGTAACGGTCGTTCTTCTGACTTTCGTCGGGACAATGGCATGGGCCCAGCTCGGCCCTGACGAGCCGGAAGATGAGTTCCAGGAGGACCTCGAGGAGCCGGCGCCGGAAGAGCCGCCCGCCGAGGATCCGATGATGCCTGAGCAACCGGACGTAGACGTGGACCTGGATGACGACGAGATGTACAACTTTGCGGAGGCGCTTCTAGAGGTCCAGCTCGTTCAGCAGGACGTCCAAATGGAGGCGCAAGAGATGATCCAGGGCTCGGACATCGGCCTGGAGCGCTTTCAGGAGATCCATCTCGGTTTCTCCGATCCCTCCGTTCCTGAGCCGGAGGACGTCACCGACGAAGAACAGGCGGAGTATGAAGACGTCATCGACGACGTCGAAGAGGTAGAGGTCGCAGCTCAAGACGAAATGGAAGAGATCGTTGAAGATCACGGCATGAGCGTGGACAGGTTCAACGAGGTCGCGATGGTTGCCACCCAGGACCCGGAGCTCTCCAATGAGCTCAACCAGATCATGGCGGAGCTCATGCAGGAGCACGATGAATTCCAGCAGCAGCCGATGCAGCCCGAGCAACCGGAGCAGCCGCCGGAGGACGAATTCTAAGCGTATAGCTGCCGACTTTCTCCAGCTGGAGAGGAGGGGCCTTCCCATGGGGAAGGCCCTCTGTATTTGCGGGCTCCTCTCCATTTGCAGGCGGAAGGTCTCATACAGCGTACGTTGGTTGCGCCGAACAAGATCTCACTATACTACCAGTCTAGGGCTACTACGGCCTGCAAGCTTCCGAAACGTGCTCCGCAAGAGCCAACGGAGCCGCTTGCGCCGGATTCGATACCAGTACGCCGAACGTCCTGCCGTCTGCCCCGTGCGCGTTCGGGACTCCACGGGCCATCGCCGGTGCAACTGCGATGAACAACAACAGAACTATCATAAGCACAACGAACACCTTTGAGCCAGGGCAAACGCAGTTGGACAGTACGCCTGGAAGCGCGGCGGCGAGCGGGTGGTCGTGGGCGCTTGCAGGGGCCCTGGTGGTGTGGTGAGATGGGTAAGTACTTGCGTCAGCGGCTTTCGGCCGCCGCCGTCGAACCGTACTGATCCGACTGCGTTTGCCCTGAGCTTAGAGCCGGCACGTCTTGACATGAGCGTGCTTTGTGTGTAGCGTTGTGTTCCGTAAACTCAAAGGGGAATCGCGCCTACTAGGAGTAGCAGGCGCTCAAAGCCTGCGGCGGTGGTGAAATTGGTAGACACGCTAGCTTGAGGGGCTAGTGGGCATTACGCCCGTGGAGGTTCAAGTCCTCTCCGCCGCATAGAAAACTCATTACTATATAGCGCGTTACGAAGCTCCCTGAAAACCCGGGAGCTTTTTTGTGGCTCGCTCTCAACAGGAGAGTGGCCAAAAGGTGACCAATTTTTCGGCTTTTCCCCCTGACCTGACTGCTAGGGACTAGGGAAAAGATCAGCAGGTTTCTTACGCAACAGACTCAGAGTGGGCATGTGAATAGACCCACAGCGGATAGAGTCGTGGGGCAGGCCCCGTCCTTCTTCCCGAAGCCGCGCCATAGCCTTCATTGCAGCGGCGATCATAGGAGGCGGGCCGCACATATAGACTTCCTAGCCGGTAAGGTCTCATTGCTCGAGGACGGATCCAGCACGGCCACCGAGACTCGGTCTCGGTCTTGCGGGTCGGTATTGCTGACTGAGCACGCGCGGAACACCTCCGGGCGATCGTCGACTTTGAGAAGGGCGAACTGCCCCGGTTCATAGTTCGCCTGCGTTTCTCGTATCCGGCAGTGGATGTCACGTTCCTGAGTTCTTGTGCCTCACCCACCGGAGCACCAATGACCGCTGCTGAAGTCGCATCACGCATCGGCTCGGATTTCCGACGCCAGGTCCGCAAGAGCCCAAATCCAAGGAACGCCTATCTCCAGGTTTACTCGGAGAAAACGGGAGTCGATCTCAATATCGCCGAAGGGAAAACTGCGGACACAGAAGCAAACACGGACCAACCGGTCCATCTGGCCAGCGTCGGCAAGCTATTCACCTCGACGATAGTGGGCATCCTCAGCGAGCGCGGAGAGCTCTCGTTCTCCGATCCCCTGGCGCAGTACCTCGACGCGGAGCTCATGAGCGGCCTACACGTCCTGCGCGACACCGACCACTCGAGTGATATCCAGATCCGCCATCTGCTCAATCAGACCTCTGGACTCGACGATTTCTTCTGGCCACTTCTGAAGGAGCTCCACCGGAATCCTTCCATGCGGATCACGCCGCGCGAGGCGGTCGAGTGGGGAAAGCGAAATCTTCCGCCGAAGGCGAAGCCGGGGGAGAAGCACCACTACACGGACACCAACTACCACCTCCTCGGGCTCGTCGTTGAAAGCATTACCGGGAAGCCGTTCCATGACGCACTCCACCGCCTGATCTTTGAGCCGCTCGGCATGCAGAGCGCGTACATGCAAGGCTTCTCGGAGCCGGCTGTCGCCTTGCAGCAGCCCAACGACACTCGCTACAAATCGAGGGCGTTGCGGTTTATGCTGTCCAAGGTGATCAGGCCGCTTCTGAAGTGTGGGTAGATCGACATCAGCTCCGTGTGATTCCGACTCGGATTGGTAACGGCGG
>Ga0207421_10002463_pt1 | contig 22903 bp, 17 predicted proteins | sample SodLakKL_010_SED_4_FD_187542 | JGI IMG/M metagenome (GOLD analysis project Ga0207421, IMG submission 187542) | Alkaline sediment microbial communities from Lake Tanatar, Kulunda Steppe, Russia - 8KL_010_SED (SPAdes) (version 2) | ecosystem: Environmental > Aquatic > Non-marine Saline and...
CTGTTCAGAGAGACCGCACATGAGGTTTGCACCCCTGCAGGTGCTGACCATGTGATTGAGCGCGCCGAACGTATTGCGCGCTCGCTACAGATGGCGGTCGAACAGGCGCAGGCCCGCCCCGATGCTGTTCCTATTCTCAGTTAACGAAAGGATGTGCCAATGCATGACACTACATCTATCCGTGATGCGGCCGGGAAAAGAAGCTACATCCCGACGGTCAACACTGGTGGCCTTCTCGCAAAGTTACCTCCGCTCATAGAGATGGCAGCACAAGTTGAATCCATCCATTTCGGCGAAGAGAATGTGCCCGAAGCCCTGTCTGATGTTCTGCACCAGTTGTTCGTTGAGATGGAGGCTCACATGAAAGGGCAAGAGGCCACCCTCTTCCCTGCCCCCCGCGAAAGTGGTGATTCAGGCATCGATGAGATGATCACAACGTTGCGGGCCGAGCATGATAGACTCGCGACCTCTTTATCAGAGATTCGTGGCCTGACCTGCCAATTCATCCCGCCGGAAGGCGCTTGCCGGATGTGGACCGCGCTTTACGCAGATCTGGCAGAGTTCATTGTCGATCTTGAGGAACAAATGCGGATGGAGACCGAGGTGCTTGCTGCTCGGTTTGAGTCGCGCATATCAGCACAGGCGCGCCATATTCGTCGCCGCCCTGCATGGCGCATGAATTTAATCCCGACACTCCTGATCCACAGCAGGCGCGCGACGTTGCGCGCTGGCGGCGGGCGGAACGATTGCGGCTTGCTGCCCTCAGGGACGGGTTGGGGCAGTCGGGCCGCGCACAAATAAGTAAATCAATCTCGCGGCATCTGGAGTCGGTTCTGGCGGCGCGCAACATAGGTCAAGATGTGATCCTCTCTGGCTATTGGCCGATCAAGGGAGAGTCAGACCTACGCCCGCTTTTGTCCCGACTGCATCAGTCAGGTGTTATCATAGCATTGCCGGTGGTCGAGACTCGCGTCGCCCCGTTGGTGTTCCGTCGCTGGACCCCCACGACACGGATGATCCGCGGCGACTGGAACATCCCCGTCCCACCACCTGACGCAGAACGGCTTTCGCCTGATATCGCGCTGGCGCCCTGCCTTGGTTGGGATGCGAGGTGTTTCAGACTTGGCTGGGGCGGAGGGTATTTTGACCGGACGCTGGCCGCGTTGCACCCTCTGCCCTACACGATAGGGATCGCGCTTTCTGCCGCGGTACTGAACACCATTTATCCGCAGCCCCATGATGTGCCCCTCGACGTAATCGTGACCGAACAAAGTATTGCCGCGGAAAGAAAGGTTTTGCCATGACTGCCACCACCACCGAACAGATGCGTGCATGGACCGGCCCTGCGATCCTGACTTATGGATTTCGTCCGTTCTTCTTTGCAGCAGCAGTTTGGGCGGCGCTTGCCATGGTGCTTTGGGTGCCGATGCTGTCGGGACATCTGGTACTACCGACTGCATTTGACCCCGTCAGTTGGCACGCGCATGAGTTCCTTTTCGGCTATCTGGGCGCAGTGATCGCGGGTTTTCTGCTAACGGCGGTGCCAAACTGGACCGGGCGCCTGCCGATTGTGGGCTGGCCGCTGGGCGCACTGACCGCGATCTGGCTGGTTGGACGACTTTTTGTCTCCGGATCGGCGTTCCTCCCGCCGCTGGTGGTTGCGATGGTTGATCTGGCCTTTCCACTGATTTTGGCACTGGTGATCGGACGCGAGATCGTTGCGGGCAAGAACTGGCGCAATCTGATCGTCGTGGGAATGCTTGGGGTATTCGCTCTGGGCAATGCCTTGTTCCACTGGGAGGCTGCGCGAGGGGCGTATGCCGCGCAGGGTGTTGGTTTCAGGCTGGGGCTCGGGGCAGGGATCATGATGATTGCAGTTGTCGGCGGTCGGGTCGTTCCGTCGTTCACTCGCAACTGGCTGGCCAAGCAAGCAAGCGGGGCCTTGCCCGCATCGCTGATGCAGCCTTTTGACAAGATCGCACTTTTGGCACTGCTTGTCGCATTACTGCTTTGGGTCGCATTGCCAAACGCCCTCGTCACCGGTGCGGCGCTGATAATCACGGCAATCCTTCACTTTGCGCGCCTCTTCCGCTGGGCTGGCCATCGAACACTGTCGGAGCCATTGGTCACTGTGCTGCATGCAGGTTACGCTTTCTTGCCGCTTGGCGCGCTGGCAATGGGGGGCGAGATACTTGCTCCGGGTCTATTGGGAACGGCGGCAGCAGCGCTACATCTCTGGATGGGCGGCGCCGTGGGCCTGATGACGCTGGCGGTGATGACACGCGCGACGCTTGGGCACACAGGACAGGCATTGACTGCAGGACCGGGCACTGTTGCAATATACGCCACATTGATCTTGGCAGTGTCGGCGCGTGTCGCTGCTGGAATCTGGCCGGGCAACGCGGCGTTGTGGCATATGTTTTCGGGGCTGTTCTGGATACTGGCTTTTGTGGGTTTTGCCGTAATCTATGGCCGGCTCCTTCTGCGCTTGCCTGCCGCCAAGAAGTTGTGAAAAGGCATCTGTCATGGGTTGGGGTGAATTTGCAGCCGCCTATATCGCCTTCTTCTTGTCACACGCATTGCCGATCAGACCACCAATACGACAATGGCTGGAGGCGCGGCTGGGGCGCAGTGGCTTCACGCTGGCCTATTCGGTCCTTTCAATTGCGATCCTTGGCTGGCTGATCGGCGCGGCTGGGCGCGCGCCTTATGTGTCGCTTTGGCCCTCGGCATCCTGGCAGAACCATGTGCCAGTTGTCGTCATGGTGCCGGTTTGCCTGATTATAGCCCTGTCAGTGGCCCGACCGAACCCATTTTCCTTCGGGGGCGCGCGCAATGACAGCTTCGACCCTGCCCATCCAGGTATTGTCCGGCTGACACGCCATCCGCTGTTGCTGGCACTCGCTCTCTGGGCCGCTGCGCATCTGGTGCCGAATGGTGATCTGGCGCATGTGTTCCTGTTTGGCACCTTCGCTGTATTTGCGTTACTGGGGGGGCACCTCATTGACGCGCGTAAGCTGCGCGAGATGGGCACTGATTGGCAGCGGTTGCGCAAAGCGGTGACACAAGCGCCTTTGTTCTCGCGATCGGTATCAGGTGACGTGGCCCTTCGCCTTGCTGCGGGTATGCTGTTGTATCTGGGGCTGATCTGGCTGCATCCGGTCATCTTTGGTGTCAGCCCGTTGCCGTGATGAGGATGCGAGCAGGCTTGCCAGATGTCCGAATGCTGTTCAGCGTGGTTTCAGGCTGCATCCGGCGGGGATCTGTCATTATGTTGAGTAATCGTCGATAAGCGGGTCTGGTTTCGCAAAGCGTTCAAGATCTACCTGATCATTGATCCGAATGCGCATCCCGTCCACTTGCACACCATAGGGCTGCAGCCCCTTGAACGCCCTGCTCAGGTTCTCAGGGGTCATGCCCAGAACAGAGGCAAGCCTTCGCTTTTCGAGAGTAAGTTCAAACTCAGCCCCGCCGCCACAGCGCTTCTGGTGCCGCAACAGGTAGTTTGCGAGCCGCTCGAGCGAAGACCTGAGCTTCAGATCCTTTTGGGTCTTGACGACTGTGCGGTAACATTGCGCCAGTTCCGCAACGATGGAACGCGCAAAGTTGCTGTCAGCATCGAAGACCGCGCGCACGTCCTGACTGGGGATCAGCGCGATCCGACTCTTCTCCAGCGTCCGGGCCGACATCAGATAGGGAGCATCCCTGATGGTAGCTGCAAGGATGAAGGTCGAAACCGGACGAACGGTCGCCATGCTGGTTTCGCGACCATTCCAGGTTGAGAAAAGGTCGACGGAACCCGAAACAACGATATGAAGAAAATCGCATGGCTCACCTTCGGTAATCATTTCGATCTGCGGCGGAAAATTCTGTACATATGCGCCGCGCATAAGAGATGCAAAATGCTCATCCTCCATACCTGAAAAGAGACCCAGCGCGCGAATGTCAGGGTAATCCGAATCGGGCAAGCATCGACGCATCTAGTTTTCCTCTCTGTTCAGATCCAATTTGTTAATTGATTTTTATCAAGAAGCCAAATGATTGGCGTCACATCTGCTCTTGATCCCGCAGTGCGGGATAGGCCAAATATTTCTATAAGCCATTTGTTTCATTAAGGTTTATCAGGAAATTGATTCAGATCAAATCGTCTTACCTATTGCACCGGCAGGACTGACACAGATCCCTCTTGGGAGCAAACTTGTCATTCGAGCCGGAGCCCTTGCCATGCAAACCCAAGCCACAGCCTCGCTCGCGGATCAAAACCGTGCCCTTGGCCTAAGCACGATTGCCTTTACGGCTTGCTTTGCGGTCTGGACAATCTTTTCGATTATCGGCGTGGCAATAAAGGAAGAATTGGGGCTGACAGAAGCCCAGTTCGGCCTGCTCGTGGCGACACCAATTCTTACTGGGTCGATCAGCCGTCTGTTTCTGGGCGTAGTGACAGAAAAATATGGCGGGCGTCTGGTGTTCTCAGCCCAGATGATCCTGACAGCGCTCGCCACATGGGCGCTGACGCTGGCAGACGGCTACATTACCTACCTGATTGCAGCACTTGGTATCGGGCTGGCGGGCGGTTCCTTCATCATTGGCGTGGCCTATGTCAGCCGGTGGTACGATGCGGGTCGTCAGGGCACCGCGCTGGGTATCTTTGGTGCGGGCAACGTCGGTGCGGCCGTCACCAAGTTCGTTGCGCCCTTTGTCATGGTGGCTTACGGCTGGCATGGCGTTGCCCATGTCTGGGCGGCAGGGCTTGTCATTATCGGTGTGCTGTTCTTTGTGCTGGCCAAAGACGACCCGGAACTGGTTGACCGGCGAAAGACTGGTGCCAAGGGTCCAACGCTGGCACAACAATTCGCGCCGCTGAAAAATCTTCAGGTCTGGCGGTTCTCGCTGTATTACTTCTTCGTCTTCGGGGCTTTTGTCGCGCTTGCGCTGTGGATGCCGCATTACCTGATTGACGTCTACAATGTCGATGTCCGCACAGCGGGTATGGCCGCCGCCTCGTTCAGCCTGTCGGCAAGCCTGTTCCGCGCATACGGCGGGCACCTCAGCGATAAGTTCGGGGCCCGTGCGGTCATGTACTGGACCTTCGGCTTTTCGTTGATCTTTCTGTTCATGCTGTCCTACCCGCCGACCGATTATATCATTCAGGGCAAGGACGGCCCGATCGCGTTTACGACTTCGATGGGGTTCTGGCCCTTTATTGTTGTTCTCTTCGCGCTTGGCTTTTTCATGAGCCTTGGCAAGGCGGCAGTGTTTAAACATATTCCGGTCTATTACCCCAAGCATGTGGGCGCGGTCGGTGGCCTTGTCGGCATGATCGGTGGCCTTGGCGGGTTTGTCTTGCCGATCAGCTTCGGTGTGCTGCTGGACCTGACTGGCATCTACACATCATGTTTCGCCCTTTTGTTCGTGCTGGTTACCATCGCGCTTGCCTGGATGCATCTGTCTGTTCGGGCGATGGAAAGGGCCGCACATGGCGACAGCCTGGATGCGCTGCCGCAACTGCCCGAGATGCAGGACATCCACCACCCCAACGACACGGCGATGCCGCGCGTTCTGGACGACTGGCATCCGGAAGATGAAAGATTCTGGCAGGAAAAGGGCCGTCGCATTGCACGTCGCAACCTGTGGATATCTATTCCCTGCCTGCTTCTTGCATTTTCTGTCTGGATGGTATGGTCGGTTGTGGTCGCGCGGCTGCCTGCGGTCGGCTTTGATTTCACCTCATCGCAGTTATTCTGGCTGGCGGCACTGCCGGGTCTGTCGGGGGCAACGCTTCGCATCTTTTACAGCTTCATGGTGCCAATCTTTGGCGGGCGGCTATGGACGACGTTGTCTACCGCTTCGCTACTGCTGCCTGCAATCGGCATTGGATATGCAGTGCAAAACCCTGAAACACCATATCTGATCTTTTTGGCGCTGGCATTGCTTTGCGGCTTCGGGGGCGGGAACTTTGCCTCGTCTATGGCCAATATCGGTTACTTCTACCCCAAATCCGAAAAGGGCAATGCGTTGGCCATGAATGCGGGCCTTGGCAACCTTGGCGTCTCGGCCATGCAGTTTCTTGTGCCGATCATCATCACTGCTGGGGTCTTTGGAGCAATTGGTGGTCAACCGCAGATTATGTCCGATGGCGGACAATTGTGGATGCAGAATGCAGGCTTTGTCTGGGTGCCCTTCATCATTGTCGCGACCGCAGCTGCATGGCTGGGCATGAACGACATCGCCGATGCGCGCGCCAGCTTTGCCGATCAGGCGGTGATCTTCAGCCGCAAGCATAACTGGCTGATGTGTGTCCTCTACACCGGAACCTTTGGCAGCTTTATCGGCTATGCGGCAGGCTTTCCACTTTTGACACGGCTGGCCTTTCCCGAAGTCAACGCGCTGAACTTTGTGTTCCTTGGGCCACTGGTGGGTGCCTTGTCGCGCGCCGGAACTGGCTGGATCAGCGATCGCTGGGGCGGCGGGCGCGTGACACTCTGGACCTTCGTCGCCATGATCGTGGTGACATTCGGCGTGATCCTCTTTCTCGGTGCGGGATCGTTCATCGGCTTCTTTATCTGCTTCATGGCACTGTTCTTCCTGACAGGGGTGGGCAATGCGTCCACATTCCAGATGATCCCCGCAATTATGGGCCGCGAAGTGCCACGGCTGATGCCGCAGCTTTCCGATGCAGAACGGCAACGCCAGATTGCAATGGAATCCGGTGCGATCACGGCGTTCACCTCGGCCATTGCAGCATACGGCGCGTTCTTCATCCCCAAGGCCTATGGAACCTCTATTGCGATGACCGGCTCTGCCGTTGGCGCGCTTTGGGCCTTTCTTGTTTTCTACATCATCTGCGTCGTGTTGACCTGGATTTACTACACCCGGCCCGGCGGACTTCTGCACGATATCGAACATGGCCGCACGCCTGGTGCTGCCGCTCAACCCGCATAATCCGGAAAGGACAGCCAAATGAGCCATATCCTGGACAGACTGAACTTCTTCTCGAGCAAGGAGTTGGAACAATTCTCGAACGGTTGGGGGCAAACCACCAATGAAAACCGTGATTGGGAAGACACCTATCGCAGCCGTTGGCAGCATGACAAGGTTGTGCGCTCGACCCATGGTGTGAACTGCACCGGATCGTGCAGCTGGAAGATATATGTCAAATCCGGCATTGTCACATGGGAGACGCAGCAAACCGACTATCCGCGCACCCGTGCCGGAATTCCCAACCATGAACCGCGCGGCTGTGCCCGAGGTGCGTCCTACAGCTGGTATCTCTATTCTGCTAACCGGGTAAAAAACCCGCTTATTCGCGGCAGCCTGATGCGTGCATGGCGCAAGATGCGCGAAACCATGACGCCGGTCGCAGCCTGGGCCGCGATCCAGTCCGATCCGGTTATGCGGGCATCGTACGTCAAGACCCGCGGCAAGGGCGGTTTCGTTCGCGCGAGCTGGGACGAAGCAACCGAGATCGTCGCCGCCGCCAATGCCTACACCGCGAAAACTTATGGCCCTGACCGCGTCTTCGGGTTCTCGCCGATCCCTGCCATGTCAATGGTCAGTTATGCCGCCGGTTCGCGATACCTCAGCCTTCTGGGCGGGACTTGCATGTCATTTTACGACTGGTACTGCGACCTGCCGCCGGCAAGCCCGCAGACCTGGGGTGAACAGACTGATGTGCCCGAGAGTGCCGACTGGTACAATGCCGGCTTCCTGCTGCTGTGGGGCTCCAACGTGCCGCAGACACGCACGCCGGACGCGCATTTCTACACCGAAGTCCGGTATCGCGGCACCAAATCAGCTGTCATCAGCCCGGACTACTCCGAGGCGGCGAAATTCGGTGACATCTGGTTAAACCCGCAAGCGGGCACGGACGCGGCACTGGCGATGGCCATGGGCCATGTGATCCTGCGCGAATTCCATCTGGACCGACAGGCCGAGTATTTTGAGGACTACGCCCGCAAATACACCGATATGCCAATGCTCGTGCGGCTGGACGCGCGCGATGGCCGCCTTGTGCCGGGCCGGATGCTGCGCGCCGAAGATTTCGATGGTGCGCTGGGAGAGACCAACAACCCGGACTGGAAAACTGTAGCCTATGACGAGACGAGCGAAAGCATCGTTGCCCCCAATGGCTCGATCGGGTTCCGCTGGGGTGAGGAAGGCAAATGGAACCTTGAGGACCGCGCCAAGGGGGCGGACACCAATCTGCGCCTCAGCAATATCCTTGACGGGGACCATGACGAGGTCGTCGGCGTCGATTTCCCCTATTTCGGAGGGGCAGCCACGGGTGATTTCGTGAAATGTGCGCACCCTGACGTGCTGACGCGGAATATCCCCGCGCGCAGTGTGACGCTGGCCGATGGGACCACCGCATTTGTAGCGACGGTGTTCGATCTTTTCTGCGCCAATTATGGGCTTGATCGTGGGCTTGGGGGCGATTGGGTCTCAGCCGATTTCGCCGAGGACAAGCCCTACACCCCCGCATGGGCCGAAAAGATCACCGGCGTGGAAGCAGAGAAGATCATCGCCGTGGCGCGCGAGTTTGCTGGCAACGCGGAAAAGACCCGTGGCAAGTCCATGGTCATTCTGGGGGCCGGGCTGAACCACTGGTACCACATGGACATGAACTATCGTGGCATCATCAACATGCTAGTGATGTGCGGATGTATCGGCCAGGAGGGGGGCGGCTGGTCCCATTATGTGGGCCAGGAAAAACTGCGCCCGCAGACCGGTTGGCAGCCGCTGGCCTTCGCGCTCGACTGGAGCCGTCCACCGCGGCAGATGAATTCGACAAGCGCGTGGTACGCCCATACTGACCAGTGGCGCTATGAGACGCTGACGGCAGGGGAGATTCTGTCGCCCACGGCCCCTGAGGGTGATTGGGATGTGTCGCTGATCGACTACAACATTCGCGCTGAACGTATGGGTTGGTTGCCCTCGGCCCCGCAGTTGAAAACCAACCCGCTCGAGGTGTCCAAGGCGGCCAAGGCTGCTGGCAAGGACATCAAGGACTATGTCGTGGAACAGCTGAAGTCCGGCGGGCTGCAAATGTCCTGCGAAGACCCGGACGCACCCGAAAACTGGCCGCGCAACCTGTTCGTGTGGCGCTCGAACCTGCTCGGGTCCAGCGGAAAGGGGCATGAATACTTCCTCAAGCATCTGCTTGGCACTGATCACGGCGTAATGGGCAAGGATCTGGGCGAAGAAGGCGGCGTTATGCCGAAAGAGGCCATCTGGCACGAAGAGGCCCCGCGCGGCAAGCTGGACCTTCTGGTAACCATCGACTTCCGCATGTCCACCACCTGTGTCTATTCCGACATCGTTCTGCCAACGGCCAGTTGGTATGAAAAGGACGACATGAACACCTCTGACATGCACCCGTTCATTCACCCGCTGCAAGCGGCGGTGGACCCGGCCTACGAGTCCCGCTCGGACTGGGATATCTTCAAGACCATTGCACGGAAATTCTCGGAAGTGGCACCCGAGGTTCTGGGCGTCGAGACTGACATTGTGCAACTGCCGCTGTTGCATGACACGCCCGGCGAACTGGCGCAGGCCCATGTGCGGGACTGGAAGAAGGGCGAATGCGACCTGATCCCCGGCAAGACCGCGCCAAACTACATCGCGGTCGAGCGCGATTACCCGGCGCTCTACAAGAAGTTCACCTCGGTCGGGCCGCTACTGGAAAAGCTGGGCAATGGGGGCAAAGGCATCAACTGGAACACAGACCTAGAAGTGCAGCAACTGCGCGACCTTAATGGCGAAGTGCTTGATGAGGGTGTGTCGAAAGGTCAGCCGAAGCTGGAATCCGCCATTGATGCCTGCGAAATGATCCTGATGCTGGCGCCGGAAACCAATGGCCATGTCGCGGTCAAGGCGTGGCATGAGTTGGAAAAGCCCACCGGGCGCCAGCATGCCCATCTTGCCGAAGGCGCGCATCACACCAAGATCCGCTTTCACGACATTGCTGCACAGCCGCGCAAGATCATCTCCTCCCCCACATGGTCGGGCATCGAGAGCGAAACGGTCAGCTACAACGCGGGCTATACAAATGTGCATGAGCTGATCCCTTGGCGCACGCTGTCGGGACGCCAGCAGCTTTATCAGGATCACTTGTGGATGCGTGCCTTTGGCGAGGGTTTCGTCAGTTACCGCCCGCCGGTCGATCTGAAAACCATCACCAAGGCAGTCAACAACGACGCGGCGGAAGGCAGCCCCCATGTGGTGCTGAACTTCATCACACCCCACCAGAAATGGGGCATTCACAGCACCTATTCCGACAACCTGTTGATGCTGACGCTCAACCGGGGCGGGCCGGTGGTCTGGATGTCGGAGATTGACGCCGCCAAGGCCGGGCTGGTCGATAACGATTGGGTCGAAGCCTACAACATCAACGGCGCGCTGACCGCGCGGGTGGTGGTCAGCCAGCGGATCAAGCAGGGCACATTGTTCATGTACCATGCGCAGGAAAAGATCGTGAACACGCCCGGGTCAGAGAAAACCGGCAATCGCGGCGGGATCCACAATTCCGTCACCCGGACAACCCTGAAACCCACGCATATGATCGGCGGCTACGCCCAGCTTTCCTATGGGTTCAATTACTACGGCACCGTGGGCAGCAACCGCGACGAGTTCGTGATCGTCCGCAAGATGAAAAACATTAATTGGCTGGACACACCCGCGTCCCGGCACGCAACCCCGAAAGTGGAGGCAGCGGAATGAAAGTTCGTGCGCAAATCGGCAAGGTTCTGAATCTGGACAAATGTATTGGGTGTCACACCTGCTCGGTCACCTGCAAGAATGTCTGGACCAGTCGCGAGGGTGTTGAATACGCCTGGTTCAATAATGTCGAAACCAAGCCCGGCACCGGCTATCCCACGGATTGGGAAAATCAAAAACGCTGGAACGGTGGCTGGGTTCGCAACAGCAAGGGCAAATTGCAGCCCAAGCAGGGCAGCAAATGGCGGATTCTGGCAAACCTCTTTGCCAACCCCGACATGCCCGAGATCGACGATTACTACGAGCCGTTCGACTTCGACTATGACCACCTGAAATCCGCGCCCGACATGGATCACTTCCCCACGGCGCGGCCCCGGTCCAAGATCACGGGCGAGCGGATGGAGAAGATCGAGAAAGGTCCGAATTGGGAAGAGATCCTTGGCGGGGAGTTTTCCAAACGCAGCAAGGATTACAACTTCGAGAATATCCAGAAGGAGATTTATGGAGAGTATGAAAATACCTTCATGATGTACCTGCCAAGGCTGTGTGAACATTGCCTGAACCCGACCTGCTCGGCCTCTTGCCCCTCGGGTGCGATCTACAAGCGCGAAGAGGATGGCATTGTCCTGATCGATCAGGAAAAATGCCGCGGCTGGCGGATGTGCATTTCAGGCTGTCCCTACAAGAAAATCTATTACAACTGGGAAAGCGGCAAATCGGAGAAATGCACCTTCTGCTATCCGCGGATCGAGTCCGGCCAACCCACCGTCTGTTCGGAAACCTGTGTCGGGCGCATCCGCTATCTGGGTGTCATTCTCTATGATGCCGACAAGATCGAGGAGGCTGCCAACTCTGAGCAGGTGACGGATCTCTACGGCGCACAGATGGATGTGTTCCTTGACCCGAACGATCCCGAAGTGATTGCCGCTGCCCGTCGTGACGGCGTGCCTGAAGACTGGATCGAGGCAGCCAAGAAAAGCCCGATCTGGAAAATGGCGATGGACTGGAAGGTCGCCTTCCCGCTGCACCCCGAATACCGGACGCTGCCGATGGTCTGGTACATTCCGCCATTGTCGCCGATCCAGAACGCAGCTCAGGCCGGTCAGATCGCGATGAGCGACCAGATGCCCGATGTCCGCTCGTTGCGGATTCCGGTCCAATACCTCGCAAACATGCTGACAGCCGGGGATGAGGAACCGATCGTAAATGCGCTGGAACGGATGTCGGCGATGCGGCTCTACATGCGCGCTCTGACCGTGGACGGTGTGCGCGACGAAGGTATCGCCGCGCGTGTTGGCATGGCGGGCCGGACGATCGAGGACATGTACAAGATCATGGCCATTGCTGACTATGAGGATCGTTTCGTGATCCCCAGCGCGCACCGCGAACAGGTCGAGGACGGTGAAGATATTCGGGGTGGCTGTGGCTTTACGGATGGCAATGGCTGCTCCACCGGATCGGACAACAAGTACTCGCTGTTCGGTGGCAAGAAAAAGAAAACATTTTCCCTGCCGACGGAGGCATTCTGATGAAGAATCGGACACTCAAGGCAATTTCGCTCTTGCTGAGCTATCCAACAGCGGAATTGCAGGCAGGAATGCCCGAGATTGGTGCGGTGATCACAACCGATCCGCAGATCGCGCCTGAACTGCGCAAAGCGCTGAACCCGCTGCTGTCGCGGCTGGCGCAGGGCGACATATACGACGTGCAGGAAGACTACGTCATGCTCTTTGACCGCTCGCGGACGCTGAGCCTCAACCTGTTCGAGCATGTCCACGGCGAAAGCCGCGATCGGGGCGGGGCGATGGTCAGCCTGCTCGAAACATACAGGGCTGCAGGGTTCGAGCCTGCAACGACAGAATTGCCCGACCATTTGCCAGTTCTGCTGGAATTCCTGGCGACACGACCCGAGGCCGAGGTTCAGGACATCTTGCAGGATGCGGCGCATATCTTCGCGGCCATCGGCGAACGTCTGGTGCGGCGCGAAAGCCATTATGCGCCGCTCTTCCCGGCATTGGTGCAGCTTGCGCATGCGCAGGCCGATCCGGCAGCCGTGGCCGAATTGCTGGTGCAGCCTGATGACGACCCAACCGATCTCGAAGCGTTGGATGCCGTCTGGGAAGAGGCCGAAGTCACCTTTGGCCCCGACCCGAACGCGGGCTGCCCGCAAGTGCGCGACATGCTGAAGCAGATGGACCCGCGCGCGCCCGACACCGAGCGCCGCCCTCACGCAGCTGAATAGGAGCAAGACCCATGTTTGGAAATTTCGATATCAACTTCCTGATCTTCGGCATCATGCCCTATGCGGTGCTGGCAATTGCATTGATCGGGTCAATTGCACGCTATGAGCGCGATCCGTACACTTGGAAAACCTCTTCCAGCCAATTGCTGCGCCGCAAGCAACTGATGTGGGGCTCAGTGCTGTTTCATGTGGGTATAATTGTGCTGTTCTTTGGTCATCTCGTCGGGCTGTTCACACCTGTCTGGCTGCTTGATGCCTTGGGCATAAGTTACAGCTTCAAGCAATGGGTTGCGGTTCTTCTGGGTGGTGCGGCGGGCCTCGCGGCTTTTGTTGGTGCCAGCATGTTGCTGCATCGGCGATTGTTCGATCCACGCATCCGGATCAATTCCAGTTTTGCCGATATCGGCATTCTCGGCATTCTATGGCTGCAGATCGTCATCGGCATGGGCACGATTGTTCTGACGTTGGGACATATGGACGGCTCAAAGATGGTGCAGTTCATGACTTGGTCACAAAGTGTGATGGGGCTGCAGGTTAACGCCTGGACCGAAGTCGTGGATGTTCACTGGCTCTACAAGCTGCATATCTTCCTCGGCATGGTCATCGTGGCGCTGTTCCCGTTCACCCGTCTGGTTCATATGCTGTCGGTGCCGATCCGCTACGTAACACTGCGACCGGGCTATCAGATCGTGCGCTCACGCCGCTCGCGTCCGCTTGAAGAACGGCGCCTGGCTCATGACGCAGTGCAGGGCACGCCCGGCTCCTCGGTGACGACATCTGCCCTGATTGAAGAACGACGTCGCGCCCTTGACGCGCTGCAACGCAAACCCGGCCCATCGGCCACAAGCCCGGCGGAGTGACTGCCATGAATCTCGCACTTTTCCCCAATGTCGTCGTGAACGGCGAACCCATTTCCTCGGCGGCCATTGCCGCCGAGGCCCAGAACCATGCAGCCCCCAAGGGCAAGCCGGGGCTTGCTTGGCGCAAGGCAGCGCAAGCGTTGACCATCCGCGCCCTTTTGCTGCAAGAAGCCGAAAAGCGTGGTCTGACAGCAGACGTGCAGGAACTGGCCCCGGGCCGGTTTGAAACCGAGGACGAGGCGCTTATTCGGCAACTTCTGGAAGACGCCCTTGAAATCCCACTCATCACCGACGCTGACATCAATGCCGAATGGGCTCGCGACCCCGCCCGCTTCCGCTCTGCCCCCTTATGGGACGTGTCGCACATCCTTTGTGCTTGTGATCCGCGGGATCAAGAGATCAGCGCGGCTGCGCGGGAACGGGCCGAAGCGCTGATCGAGCGTCTCCGAGGCGATGCCAAGGGTTTTGCCGCGCTGGCCGCGCGCGACAGCGATTGCGGGTCCAAATCCGCAGGTGGCGCTTTGGGTCAACTCGGCCCTGATGACACGGTGCCAGAGTTCGAGGCGGTGCTCCGCGGTCTCAATGAAGGGGGCATGACGCCAGAGCCAGTGCAGACGCGCCACGGCTGGCACATAATCCGGTTGAACGCAGTCGCGGCGGGGCTCGTGTTGCCGTACGCGATTGTCGCGCCGAAAATCGCGCAGGCGCTGGAAAAGGCCGCCTGGGCACGTGCGTCGCGAGACTACATTTCCCGTCTGGCGGCGAACAGTGACATCCAGGGTGCAAATCTCAAGCCGATCTGAACCATTCTTGATGAGGGACAGACATGATACCGATACCGATGCATCGGCGCGGGGATGCTCAATGCCCGACCGACCTTGTGCTTTTGAGCCATCCACTCGCCTTCATTGCAAATAATAATTTCTGCGTGCGGCGGGTTTGCACCGAGATCGAGCGGATCATCGGTTCGGAAGCGCTGGATCGTGAGGCAGCACAAAAGGTTCTACATTTCCTGAACGAGGATCTGCCCACCCATCTGCGCGACGAGGCTGAGGATCTCTTCCCGCACATGCGCCGCCGATGCCCACCCGAGGACAAGATTGAACAGTCGATCACGCGCGTAATGATCGACCAGGGTGCCGCCAGTGCGCTGCTGCCGCGGGTCCGAAACATCCTTACGCAATGCCTCGAAGCCCCGGGCGTGCCAACTGCGCCTGAGGCCGAGCAGCTTGTGCAGTTCATGACCCATGTCCAGCGTCACCTTATCGCAGAAACGGCGATTCTCTTACCGCTTGCCCGCGTCCGGCTAACGACCCGAGATCTGCAAAGCATGTCTTTGCGCATGAAGACGCGGCGGCAATTTACCTCAGGAGACATATTTTGCTGAACAAACTTCTGGGCCGTACCCCTGACGCGCCAGGGTGGTACGATTCCGCCCCCAACTTGGCCGCATTGCAACATCTCGCACCAGAGGGTTGCGGGTGCGACACGATGCAGTACTCCAAGGCGATGGTCAGCATTGATGAGGCCCTGGCCTGCATCGCAGCAAAGTCGCATGAGGTGACCGGTACCGAAGAGATTGCACTTGTTGATGGCATTGGTCGGGTTTTGGCTGCGCCCGTTCGGTCGCATTTCATGGCACCTCCCTTCGACAACGCCGCGATGGATGGCTATGCAGTCGATACTTCTACGCTCACAGGTCATGGGCCGTGGACGCTGTCAGTTTCTGACCGTGTTGCCGCCGGACAAGCACCGGCTGCGCCCGTCACAGGGATGACAGCTGCGCGTGTATTCACCGGCGCTCCAATTCCCGCTGGGGCGGACGCCGTGGTGATGCAAGAAAACACTGTTCGTATCGGCGAAGATGTGCGCCTTTTCCGGCGACCGGAAGCAGGTCTGAATATCCGCCGCGCTGGCAGCGACATGGCCGCCGGAGAGACGATCCTGCGATCGGGCCAGCACCTCGAGCCTCGTGCGATTGCCGCCTGCGCAGCAGCTGGGATCGGCAGCGTAACCCTGCACCGGCGCATTCGCGTTGCCCTGCTTGTGACAGGAGACGAGATACGACAGGTGGGAGACTCCAGGCAGGTCACTCAAATCTGGGACGTCAACACACCCATGCTCGCAGCCATACTGGCCAAACCAGGTATCGACCTAATTGCCCCGGAACGGGGTGCTGACAGCCGCAACGGATTGCGATCCCAATTGGCGGATCTGTCAGCCCGGGCAGATCTGGTGATTACGACAGGCGGGATTTCAGTGGGTGAAGCGGATCATGTGAAACCTGCGCTTGGCGATCTGGGCGCGGAGGTCTTCTTCAGCGGCGTTGCGATCAAGCCGGGCAAGCCGGTGTCGTTCGGGCGTGTGGGATCTGCGCTCTGGATGGGCCTTCCGGGCAATCCGCTCTCGGCCTTCGTCACATGGCAACTGTTCGGAACGGCGCTGGTTCGGAAGCTTGCAGGTCACAGATCCGACAATAACCCGAGGCGGCACGTCATTACCGCGCACGCTATTCGGCGCAAGGCAGGGCGCTGCGAATTGAGGCCTGCAACCCTTGCAGGCTTCGATGCGCTCGGGCGTGAGATCATGTCCTTCGAGGATGCCACTCATTCCGGCCGTGTCAGCCGACTGCCATTTGCGGATGGCCTGATGTTCCTGCCCGCTGAAATCGAACACTTACCGCAGGGCGCACTCGTCGAGTTCCAACCCTTTTGTCAAACATAAGAGCTGATAAATATGAAACTTGCATATATGGCGGCCCCTGGTCGCGGCGATACGGATCTGATCCTTTTCCAGTTGGCCAATGACCTCGCTACGCGCGGTCTGAAGGTCGGTGGTGTCGTGCAGATCAACACTGACCGGATTGATGGTGGATCCTGCGACATGGATGTTCAGGTTCTACCCGACGGGCCAGTCATGCGCATAAGCCAGAATCTTGGCCGTTCAGCGCGCGGCTGCCGGTTGGACCCGGCAGCTCTCGAAAGTGCTGTGGGGCTGGTCAGCGCCAGTCTGGCGAGGGGGGCAGACGTGCTCATAATCAACAAGTTCGGAAAGCATGAGGTTCAAGGACGCGGGTTTCGTGAAGTCATTGCAGCCGCATTGGCAACGAATATTCCTGTCGTCGTTGGCCTCAATGCGCTGAATTCACCAGATTTCGAGGAATTTTCAGGCGGGCTTGCTGTGCGGCTGCCACCTATTGGCGCAGCAATAGAAGAATGGGTCAGCGAAAATGTTGGCCTGAAGCGGGACACTGCATCGTAGGCAACACGTCGCAAGATTGTAAACTACCGTTATTGCGAAGGTGGGCGTCACAAAGCTCACGTGTGGCGCTGCAATACTTGCCGTTTGCAATGTCTTGCGAAGCCGTGTGTCGCTAAGACCAAAAGTCTCAATTGGACTCCGTGAAATCGGGAACATCTTCACCAGGCCAGTTTGCATTATCTGAAAATGCGCGGCCGCACACAGAATAATAGTTTTCTGGGGCGCTGACTGAAATAGACTGAACGCCTGGTGTGGATCAGGTGCGCTGTTCAGTAATTCTGGGTTGACCCTGATTGTAATCGCGGTTTCTTCGTATTTCGTTAGTCCACTGTAGGTAAGGTATGCGACCGCTTCAGGCATTTGCTGCGGATGCGGTGTTGCACCGCAATCAGACGGCTTTGCCGCCCCTTATGACGTTGACCGCAGATCGATGTGACGGCCCATTGCTACCCTTCAGCGTAAATTGCATGCTGCAATGCCGCGTCGCCAAACCGGCCGCTCATGTTCGTCGCAGCGATCCCTGCTGCTCAATGTCTCTGATGCAGAAGAATCTGCCGTTTATGAATCGCTCCGGGTTTGTCGGAGACCATCAACTTAAGTAAGGATGATGGTTTTGACGAAAAGCAAAATGGCAAATCGCTACTCGCCCGAGGTCCGCGCACGAGCGGTCCGGATGGTGTTCGAGCATCAGGGCTCATACGAAACGCAGGCGGGCGCGATCGCGGCCATTGCACCCAAGATTGGCTGTATTCCTCAGACCCTGCGTGAATGGGTCAAGCAGGCTGAGAAAGACAGTGGCATGCGCGATGGCGTGACCACTGAGGAACGGGACCGGATCAAGGCCCTGGAACGTGAGGTTCGAGAGCTGCGCCAAGCGAATGAAATTCTCCGCAAAGCCTCAGCTTATTTTGCGCAGGCGGAACTCGACCGCCCACTGAAGCGATGATTGCCTTCATTGAAGATCAGCGCATTGTTTACGGCGTCGAGTCGATCTGCAGGGTTCTGCCGATCGCGCCGTCAACGTTTTATCACCGCCTCGCATGTCGCGCTGATCCTTCCAATGCATCGGCGCGACATCAGCGGGATGCGGAATTGCGACCAGAAATCAAAAGGGTCTGGGATGAAAACTATCAAGTCTACGGGGTCCGCAAGGCGTGGCACCAGATGAAGCGCGAGCGCTTTGATGTGGCCCGCTGCACGGTTGCACGCTTGATGAAGCAGATCGGCATCCGTGGGGCTGTGCGCGGCAAGGTGGTCAAAACAACGGTTCCAGACACGTCAGCGCCCTGTCCGCGTGACAAGGTGAACCGTCAGTTCCGGGCGCCGGCACCGAACATGCTGTGGGTCAGTGATTTTACCTACGTGTCAACTTGGCAGGGCTTTGTTTATGTGGCCTTCGTCATCGACACATTCGCTGATCGCATTGTTGATTGGCGGGTATCGCGGTCTGCCAAGACAGACTTTGTTCTCGATGCCTTGGAACAGGCCCTGCATGATCGACGGCCTGTCCAGAAGAGCGGCTTGGTCCATCACTCGGATCGCGGCGGGCAATATTTGTCTATTCGATACACCGAGCGTTTGGCCGAAGCGGGCATTGAGCCATCGGTCGGCAGCGTCGGCGACTCATATGACAACGCCCTCGCGGAAACCATAAACGGCCTCTACAAAACCGAGCTGGTTCACCGTCAGGGCCCGTGGCGCAACATGCAGGATCTGGAAATGGCGACACTCGGCTGGGTCGACTGGTTCAACAACCGGCGCCTGCTTGGCCCAATCGGAAACATACCGCCAGCAGAGGCCGAAGAGAACTTCTATGCACAGCGCAACGTGCTCGATATGGTCGCGTGAAATGAAGCTATAGGTCTCCGACGAAACCGGAGCGATTCACTCGGCGGCGCTGTCGACGCCACGCTGCTGACGCTCCTGCCGCAGTCGCATGTCAAGCTGGACGGGACCAATGTGACCGCTGCCGCGCTTACCATGAGTGCCACGGTGTCGGTCACCGCCTCGTTCACCGACACTGCCGATGCTTCCGACACAGACAGCGCTTCCGATGCAGCCGTTTCAATCGTGGTCGTCGACTCCACATCGAAGGTCGAGGTGCTGGGCAACAGCACGCTGGCGGTCTCGGGTGATGTCGGCCTGAATGCCACTACCAACCTGTCGGTAACCAGCACTGCCGATGGCTCGGGCGGCACCGCTGGCGGCACCGTTGCCATCACAACGGTCAGCGCCGAGACGATCGCGCAAGTTTCCGGTTCGTCGAGCATCGTTGCCAACGACAGCGACCTGCCGGACGCGATCAACATAGGCGCGGCGCTGACCAGCAACGTTTCCACGACCGCCAAGTCGACCGCCGGCGGCGCGGAAGCAAGCAACGACGGCACAAACGAGTCCGAACAGCAGCTCGCCAACAATAATGCCGAAACCTCTGAGGGCGCGGTGAGCTTTGCCGGCTCCGTTGTGGTGACCGTCTATGCGCCGGTAACGCAAGCCATCATCGATACCTCCGGGTCGCTCGCCACCGCCGGGGACATCCAGCTGACCGCCGCGGCCACCGAAACCATCACCACGGTCGCCGACGCCTCGAACACCGGCAGCGGCGGCACTGGAGTCGGGGTTGCTGTGGCCATCGGCGTCGTCTCTCCCGAGACGCGGGCCATTCTGGATGGCTTGGGCAGCTACACCGCGCAGAACGTGACGCTTTCCGCCACGCTTGCGGCGGACAACACCTACAAGACCGAGGCCAAGTCGGGGATAGGCGACAGCTCGAAGACCGGCGTGGCCGGGTCGCTGGCGATCAATGTCGTCACGGCCACTGTCGAGGCGCTGGTGCGGAGCGGTGCGGCGATTAATCTGAACGGCTCTAACCTTTCCCTGGCCGCCACCAGCCAGACCAAGACCGAGACCAGCGCCGTTCCCCATGAAGATGGCGTCACGTCTGAGAGTCTCGGTATCGGCGCCTCGGTCGCGCTGACGATCACCGACAACCAGACCCTCGCGGCTATCGAGGATTTGGCAGAACTCTTCGGCGCTGACGCCATCGCGCTCAGCGCCAGCGGGACACACAAGACAACCTCCACGGCCACCGGCGGCGCCAAGGCGACCGACAGCTCGGCCACCGTCGCCACGCCAGTTGTGGCGATGACGTTTGCATTCGACCAGACTGCGGCCATTCTCGGGTCCGGCGCACCGCTCATCCTTTTGGGCGATCTTGGCCTGACCGCGTCCCATGACAGCACCATCACCACGAAGGCCGAGGGTGATGCCGAGGGCGGATCGACTACGCTTCGCGCATCGTTCGCCCTGACCATCGACGAGCAGACGTCGCTCGCCGGCGTGCTGCGCAGCGTGACAACTGCCGGCGGCGCTGTAGCGCTGGCGTCAACGGGGCTTTACCAGACGCGCTCTGAAAGCAAGGCAGCTGCGGCTGGCGCGTCCGACAACGGTGGCAGCGGCGACGGGGTCGACCAGCAAAATCAGGCCGAAGCCGGGTTTGGCAGCAATCAGGCAAATTCCAGAACCGGGAACAGCACCACCAATTCGGCAGCACCCGACGCGTCCACCTCGGACGGTTCAATTTCCGCCGCGGCAGCTATCAGCCTTGCGCTTGGCGAAACCAGCACGTTTGCGTTCATTGCCGACGGCGTGGCCATCATTGCCGACGGATCAGTGTCGATCACTTCGGCGGCCAACAGCGACAGCGCGGCGACAGCCGATGGCAGCGCCGCCAATGGATCGAGCGGGACGGTCGGCGCGGCAGTGGCGATCAATTCCAGCACTGTCACCAACCGTGCCAGCCTCGGCGCATCCACCATCACGGCGAACGGTCTTACTGTGTCGGCCACGATGGCCGACAGGTCTGGAGAAAGCCCTGATCGGCACGAGTTCAGCGCCACATCCGAGTCCGGTGCCAGTGGTGGCAATGTCGGGGTGGCCGGGTCTTTCGCGCTTAATCTCGGCACTGCCGTCACCGAGGCGATTCTTGCCGACGGTGCCACGGTGACGATGATCGACGGCTCTGACAGCGATACCGACATGGGCAGCATAGCGCTGCTGGCAGAGTCCTCGACCAAGCACGAGGCCAAGGCCGAAGCTGCGCAGGAGAAGGGCGCAAGCGGTGATTCAATCGGCGTTGGTGCGTCGGTCGCCATCACTGTCGGCGACAACGACACACATGCGGTGATTTCGGGCGAGGCCGTCATCGATGCCAGCCATGACGTGACTGTCTTGGCATCTGGTAGCCATACCATTGTGGCGACGGCCAGTGGTGGTGCGGCAGGGGGAACCGCGGTTACACCAGTGGTGGCAATTGCCGTCGGCCTGAACGATACGACGGCGGAAATCGCCACCGGCACGGCCTTGACGATCGGTGGCGATCTGTCGGTGACGGCGACGCATCGCAACGATACCGCGTCGGCCGCCAATGGTGCGAGCGAGGGGACGAATGCGGCCATCGGCGCCAGCTTGGCCCTGACAATTGCGGAAGATTCTTTGCTGGCCGATCTGGCGCGCAGCGTCGAGGCGGGCGGGGCTGTGCTCGTGTCTGCCACCAGCCGCGCCGCCTCGCACGCCGACGCCAAGGCCAGCGCCGCTGGTGCCTCTGAAGACAATGGCTCCAACAGTAACGGTGCGCAGACCCAAAGCGACGCCCAGGTCGGTCAGGCCAATGACCGCAGCGGCGGGACGGGCACCAACAATGCGCCGAGTTCCGACACGTCGTCCGGATCGGTGAGCGTCGCGGCCGCCATCGGCATCAATGTGGCGCAAAGCATGGCCTCCAAGGCGGTCATCGGTGGCGAGGACGGAGCTCCGATCACGGTTGTCGCGCAAGGCGGCGTTGCGGTGCGCAGCAGCGCCAACCACGATGCGGCGGCCAACGCCGATGGCAGCGCGGTGACGAAGAAGGACGGCACCTCGATAGGGGCGGCGGTCGCAGTCAACGCCTCCAACAGCCGGAATCATGCTCTGATCGAACATGCCTCGGTGACCGGCGACGGCGTCATCGTCGAGGCCGACATGGCCATCCAGGAGATTGACGTCGCGGCCGTCGACCGAAAGACGGTGGTGGTGGCCGACAACACCATCTTCGTCGGTGCCCAGGAAGAGCTCAAGACCGGTGAGGAGGTTGTCTACAAGAACGGCGGCGGGGACAACATTGGCGCCCTCACTGACGGCACGACATACTTTGTCATCAAGGGCGACAAGGGGCTGATCAAGCTTGCCGCCACGGCGTCCGATGCCGCTGACGGAACTGCGATCGACCTGACCAGCCAGGGCTCGGGCACCGCCCATGTTCTGGAGCGGACCGGAAATGACAACATTACTTTCGATCCCGCCAAGTCCCGCTTCGAGATCGACCTCGACCAGCCGCAAGGGCTGGCAACGGGCGAGGCGGTTGTATATTCCAACGGCGGCGGTGACAACATTGGCGGCCTCACCGATGGCACGACCTATTTCGCCATCGTCGAGGGCGACGGTTTGCTGCGGCTGGGAGAGACGCGCGACAAGGCGCTCAAGAATGAGGCCATCGAGCTGACCTCGGTCGGCACCGGCAGTGATCACAAAATCACCTCCGACAGTCATGCCGCCGTCGCAACAGCGAAATCGGGAGCAGGCGGCGGCAAGATTGGCGTCGCAGGATCGGTGGCGATCAATGTCGCGCAAGGCGACACCACAGCGATGCTGGGCGATGACGCGGTCATCACCGCCGAAGATGGGTGGACCTGTCGCGGTTTGGTGCCGCTCCTTTGATAGCGTAATGTGCAACAAAGGAGATGAACCATTGGCACAGGAAGAACGGAAGAATTTCGAAAAGATGCGG
>Ga0207421_10002464_pt1 | contig 22902 bp, 21 predicted proteins | sample SodLakKL_010_SED_4_FD_187542 | JGI IMG/M metagenome (GOLD analysis project Ga0207421, IMG submission 187542) | Alkaline sediment microbial communities from Lake Tanatar, Kulunda Steppe, Russia - 8KL_010_SED (SPAdes) (version 2) | ecosystem: Environmental > Aquatic > Non-marine Saline and...
TGATTAAGTCCACCTCGGTGGAGCACCAGTACCCGAACTGCTGGCGTTGCAAGCTGCCGGTTCTTTACCGGGCTACCGAGCAGTGGTTCGCATCACTTGACGGATTTCGCCAGGATGCCCTGAGAGCGATAAACAAGGTCAAATGGGTTCCCTCATGGGGAGAAGAGCGTATTTACAACATGATCGCCGAAAGGCAGGATTGGTGTATTTCCCGCCAGCGAGTCTGGGGCGTGCCCATCCCGATCTTTTATTGTCTCAACTGTGATACACCCCTGATCAACAACGAAACTATTGAAGCGGTTAGCAATCTTTTCAGCAAAGAAGGATCGGATGCCTGGTTCACCCATGACGCTGATGAGATTCTTCCCGCAGGAACTGCCTGTTTGGAATGCGGCCATGAGAAGTTTAGAAAAGAAAAAGATATAATGGATGTCTGGTTCGATTCCGGTTCGAGCCATGACGCAGTCTTAGAAACCCGCCCGGAACTGCACTGGCCCTCGGATCTCTATTTAGAAGGCAGCGATCAGTACCGCGGCTGGTTCCATTCATCGCTGCTCACCGCTGTAGCTACCAGGGGCGAACCCCCTTACCATGGTGTATTAAGCCACGGCTGGGTTGTAGACGGGGAAGGAAGAAAAATGTCAAAATCCCTGGGCAATGTTATTGCGCCGGAGGAAATCATCAACCAGTACGGAGCCGATATCTTAAGGCTGTGGGTCACTTCGGCCGATTTTACCCACGATATCAACCTTTCCGAAGATATTTTGAAGCAGTTGATCGAAGTATACCGCAAAATACGGAACACTATTCGTTTCCTGCTGGGCGGCTGCTATGATTTCGATCCCGAAACCCAGGCTGTGAAATACTCAGATATGGAAGAGCTTGATCGCTGGGCCCTGTACCGGTTGAACAACCTGATCGAAAAAGCGACCGGGGCCTATGAAAGTTACGGGTACCACCAGTTTTTCCATGCTCTCCATAACTTCTGCGTGGTAGATATGAGCAATTTTTACTTAGATGTGATTAAGGACCGCCTTTACTGCTCTGCACCCGGCGATCAAGGCCGCCGCTCGGCACAGACCGCTATGATGACCATCTTAGAACACCTTGTTTTGATGATGGCCCCAATTCTTACTTTTACTGCCGAAGAAGTTTGGCGGCATCTGCCTGGCAGCCGCAAGCAAAGTGTCCAGCTGGCTGATTGGCCCGAAAGCAGGCCGGAGTGGGATGATCAGGAACTGGGTAGCCGCTGGGAAACCCTCTTAGAACTCCGTGATGAAGTTACCTGGGCCTTAGAACAAGCGCGCAAGGATAAGGTCATCGGCGGTTCTCTGGAAGGTTCGGTTACCGTTTGGGCCGATCAGGATATCTATGATAAAACCAAGGACTATGCCGATCAACTGGACAACATCTTTATCGTTTCTTCAGCGGAACTGCTCCCGGGACGGGACCAGGCTTCTCCCCAGGCCGTTGAGGGGCAACGGCTTCCGGTTAAAATCCTGATCAACAAGGCAGGCGGGCACAAGTGCCCCCGTTGTTGGATTTTTACCGAGTCTACAGATGAATTATGTCCCCGCTGCAGCGAAGTAGTAGCTCGCCTGTGAAGTTGAAAATATGATAAAATATAAGGCGCTGAGCAAAAAACCGGGAGGATATAATCTTTGCGCTTATTGGCGATAGTAGTCGGCAGCACGGTGTTTCTTGACCAAATTTCCAAGCGGTTGGTGGCTGAATATATGGAAATCGGCCAGCAGATTACCGTTATTGACAACTTTTTTTATATTACTTATTTACGCAATCCCGGGGCTGCTTTCGGCATGCTGCCCTACCAGACTGCCTTCTTTATCGCAATTACCCTGGTGGTTGCTGTCTTAATCCTTTACTATTACCGGATGTTGTCCGAAGACTACCGGTGGTTGCGCCTGGGCTTGTCCCTGCAGCTTGGCGGGGCGCTGGGCAACTTAATTGATCGAGTTGCCGGCGGCTACGTCATAGATTTTTTGGATTTTACCATCTGGCCCCCGGTTTTTAACATTGCAGATTCAGCAATTGTAGTCGGAATCGGTTTCTTCCTGGTAGCATTTTGGCGAGATATTGACTTTGGCAGTGAGAGGAGCTGATTATTTGTACCCGGTCCTCTTTGAAATCGGGAATATTACCGTCCATTCTTACGGTTTGATGATCGCCCTGGGGGTGATTGTCTGTACCATCGCCCTTTACCTGGAAGCCCCCCGGGAATATATTAACCAGGATCACCTTGTAGAGGCAGTGATTGTATCTGTGCTAGCCGGGTTGGTTGGTGCCCGCCTGATGTATGTTGCTTTGAACTGGAGCTACTTTGCCGCTAACCCGGCAGAGATCCTTTTTGCCCGGTTTGAAGGGCTCTCTTTTTTCGGCGGCCTGTTCTTAGGGGCAGCTGTGCTCTATCTCTGGAGCAGCCGGCGCAAAATTTCTTTTTTAAAGGTTACCGACATGCTTGCTCCTTACCTGGCCCTCGGTTACGCTTTCGGCAGGGTTGGCTGTTTCCTGAACGGTTGCTGTTACGGCCTGGAAAGCGATCTGCCCTGGGCTTTACCGGTGAGTATGCATGACGACATTTTACGTCATCCTGTCCAGCTATATGCTGCCCTGGGAGCGATCCTGCTGTTTATCATCCTCAAATTGCTTCGCTCAAGAAAACCCTTTGTCGGCTTCATGCTGCCGGCCCTTTTTGCCCTTTACGGGGTCTTGCGCTTTACCACAGAATTTTTTCGCTTCGAACCTGAGTTTTGGATAGGCCTTACTCCGGCGCAGGTCTTGAGCCTTGCAGTGACATTCCTTTCCGTGCTGGTGATCATTTTTTTCAGCGGGACTAAAAGGCGTAAAACCTCAAGCACCGTCAGCGGCGAAAACAGTTCCCGCGCTTCCCGGAGAAGGGAGAAGAAAAAAAGGGTGTCTGTCGATGAATGACCGGGATAATGGCCCCGGGGAAGAAGCAATTTTAGACGATGAAAAGAATATGCTCGTTGATGCCGGAAATGCCGGCATGCGCCTGGATCGTTTTTTATCCGAACAGCTTGCCAACTTTTCACGCAGCCATATCCAGAAACTGATTGAGTCGGGTCAGGTGACGGTAAATTCTATCAGCTGCCTGGATAAAAATTACCGTCTGAACGAAAGTGATCAGGTTGCTCTTTCTATTCCTCAAAGTAAAGAACTTTCAGTAGAACCGGAAGATATTGCCCTGGAAATAGTTTATGAAGATGAGGATCTGCTGGTGGTAAGCAAGCCCCGTGGGATGGTGGTCCACCCCGGTCCCGGACATGGAAGCGGGACCCTGGTGAATGCCCTGCTTTATCACTGTAGCGATCTTTCTGGTATCGGCGGAGTAATGCGACCGGGTATAGTTCATCGGCTTGATAAAGACACTTCCGGTCTTTTGGTGGTAGCCAAAAATGATGCCGCCCATAATACTTTATCCGAACAGTTGAGCAATAGAAAACTCAACCGCGAATATATCGCTTTGGTAAAAGGGCGCGTAGAACCACCGGTAGGGCGTGTTGAAGCCCCGATTGCCAGGCATCCCCGGCACCGCAAAAAGATGGCAGTAGTAGATGGGGGCAAAGAAGCGATTACTCGTTACAGGGTCCAAAAATACTTCAGGGGATACAGCCTGCTGAGAGTGAACTTGGAAACAGGCCGAACTCATCAGATCAGGGTTCACCTGGCCCATATCGGCTACCCTGTGGCCGGTGATCTTACTTACGCTAAAGGTTCCTGGCGTGATTTGCCGCCACAGCTGGCCGAAGCTCATGCTCTCCATGCCCGCAAAATTATTTTTATTCACCCCCGCACCGGCGAAACCAGGCAGTTCAGTGTCCCCTTGCCGAAAAGCTTCAGGGAAGGTTTGCTCCTGCTCAAAAAAGAAACTGACCGGGAGGACTCTTAAGCCACGGCGGGTTTCCAATTCCTCCCTTTCAGGGTACGACCCCCAAAACCATTTTATTCCAGGCCAAAGCGCTCACGGAGTTTTTGATCGCCGGGATTGGCGGTAACGGTGTTAAAGTTTTCATAAAAAACCGAACCGGGTTTGCTGCCCGGCCTGCGCCGGACATGGCGGACTTCGGTGTAATCTATATCTACTGCTCCGCTTTCCCTGCCCCGGCTGAAATATGCAGCCAGGAAAGCCGCTTCCTCGATGTCTTCATCCGGGGGAGGAGAGGGAGCTTCTTTAAGCAGCACGTGGCTGCCGGGTATTTCCCTTGCATGGAACCAGGTGTCGCGCCTGGCGGCGGTTTTAAAGGTGATATGATCATTTTGGCGGTTGTTGCGGCCGACTAAGATGGTGTGGCCTGCCGAAGATTTAAACTTAAACGGTTGCGGGGCGGTATCGCCCTTTTTCTTTTCTTTGCCCTGCTCTTTTTTGGGTAAATAGCCCGCCTCAATCATCTCCTGGCGTATTTCTTCAAGCGAGGATAGGTCCCCGCTGTCAAGGGCATAGAGTAGGTTTTGGCAATATTCTATTTCCGTTTTGGTTTTGTTGATTTGGGCGCGGATTTTTTTTCGGCCTTTCTTGGCCTTTTGATAACGGTTGAAGTGGCGCTGGGCGTTTGCGCTAACCGACTTGGCCGGGTCAAGGGGGATTTCTACCATTTCTTCTGGGTTGTACAAATCCGGAAGAACTACACTATCAGCTCCCTTGGGGACCTCGTGGCCGTAGGCTAGAAGCATTTCCCCAAAAAGGCGGTGCCTGGGGGCTTTGGTGGAAGCTTCCAGCTCTTTTTCCTGCTGTTTCTTTTTGTTGGTCAGGTTTTTCAACCGCTTGTTGACAGTATTTTTAAGCTGTTCCCGGAGGGTTTTTTCCCGGTCTTCACTGATCAACATTCCGTAAAATTGATCAAGCATTGTGCAGGCTTGCTCATATGTGACCTGTTTTTCCCCGGCCAGGTGAGTAAGCTCTATCGCTGCATATATTTTTTGGTCCGGGAGCATTACCGGTGTAAAGCGCCCTGCCTCAGATTCTGCGAATATTTTTTTCACTTCTTCAAATAAATGCTCATCTGCGGTATCTGCATGGCTTGTCTGCTTCCAGCCGCTGCGGTAGAGCAGTTCTCTTGCCGTCAGTGGACTGAGACCGCCGACGCTACTAAAAAGGGCTTGTTCCGGCTCTTTCCCTTCATTTAAAAAATACCTGAAAAAAGCAGAAAACCTTTGGCAATTCATCTCCAGGGGGTTGAGTTTGTTTTGCGGCGGGACGGGACGGTAAATTTCTCCGGGGAGGATTGCCCGCCTGGGATTTTTCTCCCAGGACACGGTTTTGGCTGCTCCCAGGACGTTATCTTTATCATCTACCAGGATCAAGTTGCTGCGGCGTCCCATTATTTCGGCAATCAGCCTGACAGGGGGCATTCCGTAGGGTGGAGCAAATCTCATTTCTAAGATCCGTTCCAGCGGAGGAGTGAAAAAATCCTTGACTCGCCCGCTGATCAGGTATTTGCGCAAAAGCATGCAGAAGGGAGAAGGTTTGTCCCTGTGGCTATAACGGGAGTGAGTCAAGTGGATCCTGGCATAACGGGGATCTGTAGAAAAAAGAAGGCCCGGTTGGTGACCCCGTGAATGAAGATAAAGAATTATTTCACCGCGCTCATTTTCGTAAACTCTCTGCACCGGGGCCCCGGTTAGTTCTTCCTGCAGTTCATCTTTTATTGCTTTCATAATTAGCGTATCAAATGACATTTTGTTTTCACTCCCGCAATCCAGTATAATCGGTAATGGTGAACATGGCAAATAAACAGTCCGCCGTGGTTAATTATTCCTTGAGATTACCTGCAATTGATGTTAATATAATTCCAGCAAATATTAGTGTAAGTTGACGATTTAGCTAGAAGTTGCGGAACAATTGCTCGTAATGGCCAATTATTGAAATATACCGGAAGGAAGGAAACCTTTGATTAACAGCATGACCGGTTATGGTCGCGGCAGCAGCTCAAAGGAAGGGTTCACGGTATCGGTGGAACTGCGCTCGGTGAATCACCGCTATGCCGACTTTTCCGTGCGTATGCCGCGGGAACTGTATTTCTTAGAAGATCAGATCCGGGGTATGCTGCAGAAATCAATTAAAAGGGGAAGGGTCGAGGGCAACGTGGCCTTAGACGATATTCCCGCCGGTTTGCGACAGGTGCAGGTCAACTATGAACTTGCCGAAAGCTACCATCAATCTCTGCAAGCGCTCTGCAAGCACTTAGGTATTGAGGATGATGTGAATTTAAGTCATTTGCTGCAGATGCCGGAGCTTTTTAAAACAGGCGCCCTGGTCCTAACGGAAGAGCAAATTTGGCCGGCAATTAATGCATCTTTACAGGAAGCCCTGGAACAGCTACTGGAACAACGCAGCAAAGAAGGGGAAAATCTTTGCCGGGATTTGTTGGAAAGATGCGACCGGTTGGAAGAGAAAGTTGCCGCCGCAACCGAACGGGCCGAAGCTGCTAAGGAAGAGTGTCGCCAGCGCCTGGAACAGAAATTTGAAGAAATGCTGGCCGGGCAGTTCGAAGAAACCCGCCTGATGATGGAAATAGCCATTCAGGTGGAAAGGATGGGCGTTGATGAAGAACTGGTCCGACTTCAAAGTCATACAGAAGCTTTCCGGAATAATTTGAGCGGAACAGAACCAGCTGGGCGGAAGCTTGATTTCATCGCCCAGGAAATGTTTCGCGAAGTAAATACGATCGGTTCGAAAGCCGGTGATTATCCGCTAACAAACATTGTTGTAGAAATGAAAGCGGAGTTGGAGAAAATTCGCGAACAGGTGCAAAATTTAGAGTAAGGTGAAAGGGGTTTTACCATGAACATCAAGTTGATCAACATCGGGTTTGGCAACATAGTTTCGGCTGGCCGAATAATTGCCATCATTAGCCCTGAATCAGCGCCGGTTAAACGGGTTATCAGTGAGGGCCGCGAACGAGGTATGCTCGTTGATGCTACTTACGGACGCCGTACCAGGGCAGTGATCATTGCCGACAGCGGCCACATCATTTTATCGGCGGTCCAACCCGAGACGGTCAAGCACCGCCTGCAGTCGCGTGAAGCAAGCCTGGAAAATGAAGAAAATGACTAGATAAACGGGAGGCGCTTAATGGCTGAAGGTATTCTTTTGATCATATCCGGGCCTTCCGGGGTTGGCAAGGGGACCGTGTGTCGGTTTTTGCTGAAAAAAAAAGAAGCCCTGAAATTATCTATCTCAACTACCACTCGTCCACCCCGGCCCGGTGAAGTTGAAGGGAAAGAATACAATTTTACTACGACCTCCCGGTTTGAAGAAATGATCGCACAGGATTCCTTTTTAGAGTGGGCGATCGTCCACGATCATTATTACGGTACCCGCCGGGATACAGTCCAGGCTCTTTTAAATGAAGGTGAAGATATAATTCTAGAGATAGACATCCAGGGTGCAGAACAGATCAGGGAAAAGGTCCCCAAGGCTGTTTCCATATTTTTAGCACCGCCTTCTATGAAAGACCTTGAACAAAGGATTACCGGGCGCGGCACAGAAGATTCGGGAAAAATTAACTCTCGTCTGGAAACGGCACGGCGGGAGATGGAAGCGTACCGCTTCTATGATTACCTGGTGGTTAACGATACCGTGGAAAATGCGGCATTGTTGATTGCCTCAATAATTGATGCTGAAAAAAGCAAAGTAGCTCGTGGAGCCCGTCCACCTTGTTGGGGAGGTGAGAGCAAATGATTTATCCTTCAATTGATGATTTGGTGGAGCATTTTGACAGCAAGTATACCCTGGTGATTGCTACTGCAAAAAGGGCGCGTCAGCTGCGCAACGGTAGCAGGAAAACTATCAAGAAAGATTACCAGAAAGATGTAGCTACCGCCTTACATGAAATTGCGGCCGGTAACATTGAGTATGAGCGTTTTCGTGACGGGATTAAGTAACCGGGCTTTAAATATTCAGAGGAGTGTTTTTATTGCAAAAAGTTATCCTCGGAGTTACCGGCGGCATAGCCGCTTATAAAGCTGCCGAGCTGGCCAGGCTTTTTGTCCGCGGTGGCGTTGAAGTGCAGGTGGTAATGACCCCGGCAGCTGCTGAGTTTGTTGCTCCTCTGACCTTCCAGACGTTAACCGAAAAGCCTGTTTATATTGGTATGTACGCTGAAAGATCCGGGGAAAAGATCAGGCATATCAGCTTGCTCGAAGATGCCGAGATCATGGTAATCGCCCCGGCGACAGCCAATACCATTGCCAAGATGGCTGCAGGTATGGCTGATAACCTGCTGACCACCCTCTACCTGGCGGCTAAGTGTCCGGTAGTGGTAGTACCCTCGATGAATATTAATATGTACGAACACCCTGCCGTCACTAAAAATTTGGACATACTGCGGAGCTATGGTTGTTATGTAATGGACCCCGAATCAGGCGAGCTGGCCTGCGGCGTCTATGGTAAAGGCCGCATGCCGGAACCGGCCGATATTTACACCTATACTGCGGCAGTGCTCAAACCCAAGGAATTCAAGGGGATTAAGGCTTTAGTCAGTGCCGGGCCGACCCGGGAGCACTTAGACCCGGTCCGGTTTATCAGTAACCCAGCAACCGGTTTAATGGGTTACGCCCTTGCCCGTGCCTTGAAAGAACGTGGCGCAGAAGTAACCCTTGTTAGCGGGCCGACTCATCTTGAAGGCCCTGCCGGGGTGAAAAAAATAGCGGTTACCAGCGGGGAAGAGATGTACGAGGCGGTATTTGAGCACTATAAAGATTGCCGGCTGGTGATCAAGGCAGCCGCTGTTTCCGATTTTCGCCCTCTCAGAGTTGAAGAGCGGAAAGTAAAGAAAGATAAGGCTTTTTCCGACCTTGAGCTAACTAAAAACAAGGATATTCTTTTAGAATTGGGCGGGAATAAGGGGAATCGCATTTTTGTCGGTTTTGCCGCTGAAACAAACGATGCCGTCGAAAACGCCCGTGATAAATTATTCAAGAAAAACCTTGATTTGATTGTGGTCAATGATCTCAAGGAACCGGGAGCGGGTTTTGCTGTGAACACTAACAGGGTGGCTATTATTGATCGCGCAGGCAAAATTGAAAAACTGCCGCTGATGGGGAAAGAAGAGCTGGCCCACCGTATCTTAGACCGGGTAGCCGAACTGTTATAATATGATATCGAGCAGGTGCGGTGTGATCAGGATTTCGACGAAAGCGGCAATGAGTAAAAGAAGAACTACCAGGGGCAGGATGGAGATTGCTTCTTTCCAAATATAGCGGAAACTCTCCAGGCGGTTTTTGCCGGGCAGAGGTTGAGCCACGCAGTGGTAACCAAATTTCAAGCCGATCGCGCCGCAAAGAAAAAAGGCAAAAAGTTCAAAAATACCGTGCGGCATCAACCCGAACATTACCGAGGGAAGAAGGGGGATCCCTTCTTGCGTGGTAAATGCCAACAGGGATCCCACCAGGGAGCCGTTTAGGCCGAGTGTAACCAAAGGTGAAATTCCCGCCAAAAAACCAAGCAGTAGCATCTGGGCCATTGATAAAAAATTATTCATGAATACCATGATAGCACCGATTATCGGGTGAGTGCCCAGGATCGTGGAAAACAGCTCTTCGAGCTGATCAATTTGCCCGCCCGCGGCTTCTTTGGCAAGCTGCGGGTTTGTATAGGTAGAAAAATAAAACAGCAGGGCTGCAGCCAGGAAAACCGAAGCAGCCATGAAAATCCAGGTGCGGTTGTTTTTTATAACTACCTCAACCGGAAAAAACAATCTAAACATAGAGCTTTACCTTCTTTCATTTCTGTCTCATAGAATAAATCTTACCAGAATAACCCGAAGGGGTAAATAGATGCCGGAATATGCCGAAGTAATAATCGACCTGGTCAGCCACGGGGTTGACCGTCCTTTTCACTACCGCATCCCACCCGAACTGCAGGAAATGGTTAAACCGGGGGTGCGGGTAAATGTCCCGTTTGGTAAAAAAAACTACCAGGGTTATGTGCTGCGCCTCCTGGAAAACACTCCTGTAGAGAACCTCAAGGATATAAAAAGTGTAAACGACCCCGAGCCCGTGTTGACTGATGAACAAATTGCCCTCGCCCACTGGATGGCTTTGCATTTCTATTCTCGTAAAATCGATTGTCTCCATGCGATGATCCCGGCCTCCTTCAGAAAAGGGGGGCGGCCGGGTAAAATAAACATGGTCGAGGCAGTGCCCGGTTCAGATGAAGCCGACCTGGGGAAAGCGCCGGCACAGCAGAAAGCGCTTTCTATAATCAGGGAAAAAAAGGCTGTTCCTAAAAAAGAACTTGCCAACCTGGGGATAAGTGCTCAAGCTGTCAGAGCCCTGGAGGAAAAGGGGCTGGTAATCACTGTATCCGTCGATCGCTTCTTTGAAGAAACCGGTGAAGGAGGCGCCCTGACAAAACCGCATCTGCTGCGTGAAGAGCAGAAAAGGTGTTTTGAGCGGATCGATGAAGCCTTAAAGAGTCTCTTTCCGGCAAGGTTCCTCCTGCACGGGGTTACGGCAAGCGGAAAAACCGAAATATACCTGCAGAGCATTGCCCGCTGCCTGGACCGGGATCGTACAGCGATGATCCTGGTCCCGGAAATATCACTCACCCCTCAAATGATCGACCACTTTGAAGGACGTTTTCCCGGCAGGGTTGCCGTTTTGCATAGCAGGTTGACCACCACGGAAAAGAACCGGCAGTGGCAGATGATCCTAAACGGCCGGGCTAAAGTGGTCCTGGGTGCTCGTTCCGCGGTCTTTGCTCCCCTTGAAGCAATTGGTTTAATCATCATCGATGAAGAACATGAAAGCACCTATAAGCAGGAAGAGTCCCCGCGTTACCACGCCCGTGAAGTAGCCTGGTGGAGAGCCCGTTACCACGACGGGGTGCTGCTTTTAGGCAGCGCCACTCCATCGCTGGAAAGCTACTACCGGGCCCTGGAGGGTGACACGGTCCTCTTAAATATGAAAGAAAGAGTTACTCCTACCCAGCTGCCCCCTGTGACGGTGGTTGATATGCGCCGGGAATTGAAAGAGGGGCATCGCTTGATTTTCAGCCGCCCTTTGCTTAAGGAACTTGCAGGGGTAATTGAACGTAATGAGCAGGCTTTACTCTTTATCAACCGGCGTGGGTTTGCCGGGTTTGTGCTCTGCCGGGAATGTGGTCACGTGGTTCGCTGTTCCTCCTGTGATGTTTCAATGACCCTGCACATGGACAAGCAGATGATGTGCTGCCACTACTGTGGCCATCAAGAAGCGGTGCCGGTAACCTGTCCGGGCTGCCGGGGCACAAAAATACGTTATTTCAGCGCCGGGACCCAGCGTGTTGAAGAAGAAGTAAAAAAACTCTACCCTGAAGCCTCTTTAATCCGCATGGACCGGGATACAACGGCCAGTCGTGAAGCGCACAGCCACTATTACCGCCAGTTTCGGGAAGGCCGGGCTAACCTACTTATCGGCACCCAGATGATTGCCAAGGGTTTCGACTTTCCGGAAGTAACCCTGGTGGGGGTAGTGGCTGCCGATACTACCCTGAACCTCCCCGACTTTCGCTCACCTGAGCGGACCTTTCAGCTTTTGACCCAGGTAGCCGGGCGCACTGCGCGCGGTCCCCGAGGAGGGCAGGTCATTGTGCAGACCTATCGTCCCAACCACCACAGCATTTTAAGCGCAAAAGAGCATGACTACTTGAGTTTTTTTGAAAACGAGCTGGAAAACCGGCGCCAGCTGGCTTATCCTCCATTTTCGGAACTCTTGCGGTTCCTGTTCAGCGGTCCCGATGAAGAATCTGTTTTCAACGCCTCTTCCTGGTTTACCGAACAGATTATTCCCCTGGCCGGGGAAGCTGAACTGCTGGGGCCGGCTCCGGCCTCCCTCTACCGGATCAAGGAGCATTACCGGGTGCACAGCCTGCTTAAAGGAAACCACCTGGTAAAACTTGCCCCAAAAATCAAGCAGGTTATCAGGGAGTACCATCGCAGGAAGCTATCTGAAGATGTGCGCCTGGCAGTAGATTTCAACCCTCAATCAGTGCTATAATTAAAAAGATGGTTACTCCACTGTCGCGCTGTATTTTGGCCGGGTGACATTGCGATAGAGCGGTTGCAATGGCCGACGAAGCAAAGGTTGTAGCCGGTCGTCCTGCATGGAAGCAGGCCGCCGAGGCCTAAAGCCTTAGATGGCGAATGCTAAAGCGTAACCAAAGCGAAAGCCTGCAGCTTAAGTCGTTGCCATTGCCCGCGATGAGCCGGAACCAGTCCAAAATGCAGCGCGGTTGAGTAGATATCTAAGATGCAGATATTGACTGCGATCCGTCATTTTTGCCTGCTAAAGGGGGTAAAAGGTTATGGCTCTTCGTAATATACTTAACGATAACCATTCTTCCCTGCGCACTCGTGCCCAGGAAGTGAAAAAAATAAACAGCGCAGTTTTGCGCCTCATCGACGATATGATCGAGACCATGCACGAAGCGGACGGGGTAGGCCTGGCCGCTAACCAGGTAGGGGTGCCTAAACGGATTCTCGTCGCTAAAAGCGGTGAAGAAGAGGTTATCGAACTGATTAATCCACGCTGTGAACAAGCCGAGGGTGAGGCTTTAGGTATTGAGGGTTGCCTCAGCGTGCCCGGCTGCTACGGGGAGGTTCCTCGGTCGGAAACTATAGTAGTCAGCGCTATGAACCGTGAAGGCAAAACGGTTCGCTTTGAGTTGGAAGGCCTCCCGGCGCGCATCATCCAGCATGAGATGGACCACCTTGAAGGGCTGCTTTTTACCGATAAAGCAGTGCGCATGGTCGATCCGGAAGAATTAAAAAGTGAGGAAAAAAGTTGAAATCGCTCAAGTTGATTTTCATGGGAACACCTTCATTTGCCCTTCCTTCCCTGGAAGTGCTCTATAACTCGGAACACAAGCTTGCTGCGGTAGTTACCCAGCCGGACAAACCGGTGGGACGAGGGAAAAAAGTTCGCCGCAGCCCGGTCAAAGAATGGGCCTTGAAGCGCGAGGTCACAGTAGCCCAGCCGGAAAACCTGCGCAATGAAAATTTTTTTCGCTGGTTGCGGGAGATGGCCCCGGACTTAATTGTAACTGCCGCCTTCGGGCGGATTTTGCCTGTGGCAATCTTAAATTTGCCGCCGCTGGGATGCATCAACCTGCATGCCTCATACCTCCCTTTCTACCGGGGAGCGGCCCCGATACACCGGGCAGTTATGGAGGGAGCCACTTACAGCGGTGTTTCCATAATTGAACTAACCTCCGAACTTGACGCGGGCGATATTATTATGCAGGAGAAAGAAGAAATTTTAAAAGAAGATACCGCCGGGATGCTCCACGACCGCCTGGCCGATAAAGGAGCTTCTCTTCTGTTACAGGTAGTCAATTCCCTGGCTGCTGGAACGGCAAAACCTTTTCCCCAGGATCCGCAACAGGCAACTTATGCTCCATTGCTTTCACCGGGGGAAGAAAGGTTGGACTGGCAGCTAAGCTCAATCGAACTATACAACCGCATCCGCGGCCTGAACCCCTGGCCGGGGGCCTATACTACCCTTAAAGATCAAAGGCTCAAAATATGGCGGGCGGCTCCGCCGGAACAAACAAAAGCAAAAGATCCCGGAAGTACCTGTGGCAAGCCGGGCGAGATTCTTGATGTCGGGGACAGCTATATATCCGTTGCCTGCGGCAGCGGGAAGCTTGATTTGCTTGAACTACAGCCGGCCGGGAAAAAAAGGATGGACGCCGGTTCGTTTTGCTGCGGTTACCGGATTGAACCAGGGTTACGCTTTAATGAGGAGCAGCAGTCTTGAAGGAGCCCAGACCTTTACCGGCAGAAGCCCGCGAAGCGGCCTTGCAGGCCCTGCTCAGAATGGAACAGGACGGGGCTTACCTAAACCTTGCTCTGCCGCCTTTGCTGGAAAAACTAAACAAAGAAGACAAAGGCCTGGCCGTACAGCTGGCCCGGGGTACGGTTCAACGCTTAAACACACTTGATTGGGCCTTAAATTACTTTTCCCACCGCCCGGTGAGGACCCTGGTTCCGTGGTTGCGAAACCTGCTCCGCCTCAGTGCTTACCAGCTGCTTTTCTTAGACCGCATTCCTGGATATGCCGCCGTTGATCAGGCAGTACGCCTGGCCTGGCGTTACGGGAACCGCGGCACAGCCGGCTTGGCCAACGCTGTGCTCCGGCGCATGGATCGCGAAAAAGAAAGCTTGCCCTGGCCGGCTCCCGAAGAAGATTTTATTCGTTATCTCTCTCTCACCTACAGTTATCCCCTTTGGCTGGCCGCCCGGGTGGTCGGAAGGATGGGGGTTAAACGTGCAGAAAAGTGGTGCCGGGCCGGGAACGATCCAGCCCTGACCGCGATTCGCCCCAACTCATTAAGGGTAACTCCAGAAAAATTGATTAATCTCCTTGAAGGGGAAGGTTTTGCAGCAAGAAAAAGCGAACAAACCCCTGGGATGTTGCTGGTAACTTCAGGTGGCCGAGTGGCGGAAACAAAGTCTTTTAAAGATGGTTTATTTACCATCCAGGGCGAAAGTTCTGGCCTGGTGGCGCCCCTTCTACAACCACGGCCCGAAAAAACTATAATTGATCTGTGCAGCGCCCCGGGAGGTAAAACTACCCACTTAGCCGAACTTAGCGGTGACAGGGGCAGGATCATTGCTTTAGATAGGCATGAAAAGCGCTTGCAACTTGTATCCAGGGCTGCAGAGCGTCTTGGCCTGAAAAGCATTTCTACTATTTGCGCAGATGGGCGGTCAGCCGGTGACCTTAGACTGCCCGCTCCTGAGGCCGTGCTGGTCGATGCTCCCTGCTCAGGCATAGGGGTGATCAGGAGGTTGCCCGAAATAAAATGGCGCCGCAGCGAGGATGATTTCCTGGGCTTTCAAAAACAGCAAACAGAATTGCTAACAGCAGCCGGCAAACTGCTTCGCCCGGGAGGCAGGTTGCTTTACTCGGTATGTACCAATGAACCGGAAGAAACAACCCAGGTGGCAGATATCTTTGAGCATGGTTCCGGTAGGAAAGAGTTTACCAGGTTTGACCTTTCTTCCTTGCTGCCCGGGCCGCTTCAACAAAGCCGGGAAAGCGACACTGCAATCCACCTGTATCCCGATTTGCACGGAATGGACGGCTTCTTTATAGTTCTCTGGGAGAAAAGTGGTTGAATGCCTTATTCACAGGTGTAGTTATAATAAAATTTAAGGTTCATCTAAAATCGGGTTGCATTTTGGTCAGGTAATATTGCAGGTAAAGCGGTTGCTGTTTTCTTGCTTCAACCCGGCCTATTTGCTATACTGAACTTGGCTGAAGGGGAAGGATAGAGATCATAAAATGGGGAGGCTTTAATCTTTGCAGGTAACCGGATTAACTAACCGCGGTTTGGAACGACCACGCAATGAGGACAGCTGTTTTGCCAGGGATGATACCGATCTGGCCCTGTTGGTGGTGGCCGATGGTATGGGTGGTCACCAGGCAGGTAATGTTGCCAGCAGTCTTGCTGTTTCCATGGCCGAAAATCTATGGGAAAAACTGGATCGTAATGTGATCCTCTCCACCGGAGGAGCGCGGCAGTTAATCAGCCGTTACATTGTTGAGGCCAATGAGCTAATTATTACCGAAGCCAGTAGTTCCCTGGATAAAAAAGGTATGGGGACTACCATCACCGCCGGCCTGCTGTGCGGAAACTGCTTGACGATAGGCCACGTTGGCGACAGCAGAGCTTACCTGATCAAAGATAACCGGATCGAACTATTAACCAGGGACCATTCACTTTTAGAAGAGTTAATTGAGTCCGGACAGGTTGATCCGGAAGAGGCTAAAAGCCACCCGCAGCGTCATGTCCTTACCAGGGCTCTGGGAATCTCTCGGGATCTTGAGATAGATGTGATTGAACAGGATATAAGCGAAAATTCAATCCTGCTGTTTTGTACAGACGGGCTGACCAGCCTGGTTCACGATGAAGAAATCCTGGCTTTAAGCCGGGAAACATCAGAACCGCAAAAGTTGGCGGAATCATTAATTGAGTTAGCCAACGAAAGAGGCGGGTATGACAATATCACCGTGGTTATCGCAGCCGGTATTGGGGGTCACCAGTGTTGATGGTTGGTAAAGTTTTAGCAGGACGCTATGAGTTGATTGAAAAAATTGCCGAAGGGGGTATGGCCCGGGTTTACCGCGGTCGTGATTTAGTCCTCAAGCGAACCATAGCGGTTAAGGTGCTTAAAGACCAGATGAGCGGCGATGCTTCCTTTCTTCGCCGTTTCGAACGTGAAGCCCAGTCAGCGGCGGCCCTTTCTCACCCTCACATTGTCAATATATACGATGTAGGTGAAGAAGAGGGGACCAACTACATGGTTATGGAGTACGTGGACGGGATCAACCTGAAAGAATATATCAGGGAAAAGGGCAGCCTCCCGGCTCATGAAGCTTTGAGCATCGCCCAACAAATTGCCGAGGCTCTAGAACAGGCTCACTCCGCCGGAGTTGTTCACCGCGATATTAAGCCTCAAAACATTTTATTCTCTCGTAAAGGCAAAGTTAAAGTAACCGACTTCGGTATTGCCATTGCCGGTGATGGGGTAACTGTCACGGCCGGGGATCAGATCATCGGTTCGGTGCAGTACATTTCCCCGGAACAGGCCCGCGGTGAAGTGGCTACCAAGCAGTCCGATCTATATTCACTGGGTATTGTCCTTTATGAGATGGTTACCGGCAAAGTACCTTTTATCGGGGAAAGCCAGGTGGCAGTGGCGATGAAGCATATCCAGGAAGAAATTGTCCCACCCCGACAACTGGTTCGTGATATTCCTGAATCCTTAGAGCGCATTATCTTAAAAGCGGTCCGAAAGGACTCCGCCGAGCGCTATACCACCGCTGCCGAATTCCTTGAGGACTTATTTTACGCCCAGGAAAAAGGGATTACCCGGGTGGCGCCCGGCCGTAGCGCTTACAGTAATTCCGGTGAAAATGAAGATGATGATGTGGTTTTAAAACCTGCTGCTGGAGGGGCTGTGAAGGACAACAAACCGCAAAAACCGCCCAGGAGCTGGAAATGGCTGAAAGTATTAGTTGCTTTCTTGTTTGTGCTTGGGCTTCTGGGAGTAGGAGCTTATTATCTAAGTAGCTATCTTTTCCTTCCGGAAATTGCCGTTCCCGATGTAAGAGGTCTGAGCCAAAATGAAGCATCAAGAACGCTGAGGGAAGAAGGTTTGATCCCGGGTTCGGATATATCTTACATCTACGATGACGAAATACCTGTCGGTGACGTGGTCAAAACCGATCCACCCGAAGGGCGCTTGGTACGGCAAGACCGGGAAGTAGACTTATTTGTCAGCAAGGGACCGGAATATATTGTTACCCCCGAGCTGTCCGGGCGCACGGAACAGGAGGCACGTACAATCCTTAATGATTTAGGCCTCCATATGAGCGTGGTCCGGGAATACAACGAAGATGTGGAAAAGGGTGAGATTTTCCGCCAGGTCCCCGGCGAGTCATTTCGGATCTCACCCGGTGAAGAAGTTGTGGTTTACGTCAGCGAAGGGCGCGGGCCTTTTGAGTTGGCCAACCTGGTTGGTTATTCCGAGCAAGGAGCAATCGATTACCTTGAAGAAAATGATCTAAGACCTCGGATCAGGACTGAGTTTGCTGTCGGTTCATCCGGGCATGTAATAGAACAGAAACCGGAACCGGGTGAAGAAGTTCGCCCTGGTCAGTCCGTTGATTTAATCGTCGGTGAATAGGGAGGTTTTACTTGCTCCAGGGAAGAGTGATTAAAGCAGCCGGAGGCTTGTTTACTGTCCTTGATGACGAGGGTGGTGAATACCTTTGTCATGCCCGCGGATCGCTCAAGCAGGATAAAAAAGGTCTGTTGGTTGGCGATTGGGTCAAATTTGATATTGTTAAAGATGGTGCCGGAACCCCCACCGGGGAAGGGGTGATCGAAGAAATGTACCCCCGCAAAAATTCTCTGCCCCGGCCGCCGGTGGCCAATGTTGACCAGCTGGTCGTAGTTATGTCTTTAAAACAACCTGAGTGCGACTGGCAGCTGGTTAACCGCATGCTTGTTTTGTCAGAAAAAGAAGAACTCCCTGCAGTAGTTTGCTTAAACAAGACCGACCTGTTTACTGACCAGGAACAGGGTGAATTAGACGGCAGGCTGGATCATTTTCCCTACCCGTTCTTTTATACCAGCGCTGTCAGCGGTGAAGGCTTAAATACCCTCAAGGATAAATTTATAGGCTACTGTTCGGTTCTGGCAGGCCCTTCCGGGGTGGGCAAATCAACACTCTTAAATGCCATTTCTCCCGGACTTTCCTTGCAAACCGGCCCGGTTAGCAATAAAATCAAGCGAGGAAAACATACTACCCGCCAGGCTACTCTTATACCCCTGGAAACGGGAGGTATGGTCGTGGATACTCCCGGGTTTACCCGCCTAAATTTTTTTGATATCGAACCGGAAGAATTACCCGATTTATTTCCTGAATTTAGAGCCCTGCATGATAGTTGCGGTTTTCGCGACTGCCGGCACTTGAGTGAACCTAAGTGCGCTGTTCGCGAGGAAGTTGGCAAACTAATCAATTCGATGCGCTATGAACATTACCGGTATTTCATGAAAGAACTGAGCAAACAGGAGGCTTTTTAATCTGATGAGCGTTAAGATAGCGCCTTCACTTTTGTCCGCTGACTTTGGCAGATTGCGTGAAGAGGTGCAAAGGGTTGAAGACGGTGGTGCAGACTGGATTCATTTGGATATTATGGATGGGCACTTTGTGCCGGCAATTACAATTGGTCCGGCAGTGGCTGCTTCTTTGCGCCCACATACTGATCTATTCATGGATGCTCATTTAATGGTAACTGACCCGGAGAGCAAGATCGATGCCTTTGTAGATGCCGGGGTGGACCTGGTTACAATCCAGGTGGAAGCCACTTCTCACCTCGACCGGGCCCTGCGTAAAATCAAAACAGCAGGTGTCAAAGCCGGTGTAGCTCTTAACCCGGCTACTCCTCCCGAGACCTTGGAATATGTCTGGCCTTTGCTTGATCTTGTCCTGGTTATGAGTGTTAACCCCGGAGCAGGCGGCCAGGAATTTATTCCGGAAGTTTTGCCCAAGGTGAACTGTCTCGCTGCCCGGGTAAGAGAGCGAAGCCTTAATGTCGAAGTGCAGGTGGACGGTGGTGTAAACGGCAAAAACGCAGATCAAATTGTCAAAGCCGGGGCGACGGTGCTGGTAGCCGGATCGGCAATATTTAAGGCGGAAAAAGGGATCGCCTTAATCAGCGAGATGAAAAAACTAAGTCCTTAACTTGAAAATATTACAATCTATGCTATACTTTATTCAACCGTTATCTTCGGGGTCAGGTGAGAAAGGCTTTGCCTTTCAATTCCGAACCGGCGGTGATGCTTCCTTTAAAGGGGAGCTTAGCCCGCGAGCCTTTAGTGGCAGATCCGGTGAGAATCCGGGGCCGACAGTATAGTCTGGAAGGGAGAAGAGACGGCTTAAATAATGAGCCATTCAAATCCTTGAAGAAGACCCTGAAGCTATGCTGGCGTTCAGGGTTTTTTACTTTTTAGAGATTAAGGGGTGAGTTACTTGGATGTCGACGATCGATTCATGTGGATGTCCCTTGACCTGGCCCGCCAGGGCCGCGGGCGCACCAGCCCCAACCCGATGGTGGGTGCCGTAGTAGTTAAGGATGCGGAAGTGGTAGGAACGGGTTATCACCAGGCTGTCGGACAACCCCATGCTGAGACAATCGCCTTGAAGAAAGCCGGGGATGAAGCCCGGGGGGGCACCTTATATGTTAATATCGAACCCTGTTCCCACCAGGGTCGAACCGGCCCCTGCACGGAAGCTATTATCAAGGCTGGTATCAGCAGGGTAGTAGCGGCAATGGAGGATCCCAATCCCCTGGTTTCGGGGCGTGGTTTCGCCAGACTCAGGGAAGCCGGGGTTACGGTAACTACTGGAATCTTGGAGCATAAAGCCCGCCGTTTAAACGAAGCTTTTATCAAGTACATCTCTACCGGGCTGCCTTTTACCGGGATCAAGGTGGCAATGAGCTTAGACGGCAAAATCGGGACCATGACCGGTGAATCACAGTGGATTACCGGCGAGAAATCGCGCCAGTTCGTCCACCGCCTGCGTGACTACAGTGATGTTATAATGGTCGGCATCCAGACTGTACTTAAAGACAACCCCAGACTGACTACCCGAATGGAAGGCAGCGAGGGCAAAGACCCGGTCCGGGTTATTGTAGACAGCAGCGCTCGTTTGCCAATCGATGCCCGGGTGATCGAAAGCGGATCGCAGTCCAACACGATCCTGGCTGTGACTGAAGAGGCGCCTGAAGAAAAGTGCCGCGTTCTCGAAGAAAAAGGGGTGGAAATAATGACCCTGCCATCAAAAGACGGATGGGTCGATGTCAAGGCCTTGATGAAAAAACTGGCTGAACGCGAACTATCCGTCGTCCTGGTAGAAGGTGGCGGCAACCTGAATTACAGCTTGCTCGAAAACGGCCTGGTTGATAAACTGTTTGTTTTTATTGCCCCGATGATTATCGGCGGCCAGAAAAGCCCCACGGCTTTTTCGGGAAGCGGTGTCGAATCTTTAACCGGGGCCTGGTCGGTTGAAGACATTGAAATGAAACAATTCGACCGGGATTTATTGCTGATCGGTTATCCGGTTTCCGGTAAAACAAGTGAACAAAAATCGGTAGCAAGGATGCAGTAACCGGGCTGGAGGGGAGTTTACTCCTTTAACGGTGAATGAGCTACTGCTCAGCTAGAGCCGTACTGCTTTTGGGCCGGGGACATCTCTGGTAAAGTGGTCGCAATGGTCGGTGAAGCAAACACGTGAATAATAAGTAAGGATGTCCCAGGAAATTTTAATTGAAGTTCAGCGGTACCGGGATAGGAAAACAAATAAACGGACCCGTTTTTCTAGGGTGCCGATAGCGGATGGTGAAGTATTTGTTTACAGGTTTAATCGAAGAACAAGGCATAGTTCGCCGCATCAACAGTTCTACAGAAGGCGCCGGCCTGGTTATCGGCGCTGAAAAAGTCCCTGCTGGATTAAAGGAGGGGGACAGTATTGCTGTAAACGGTCCTTGCCTTACTGTAACCGAACCGGGGAAAGAAAGCTTCACCGCCTGGGTGATGCCCGAGACCTTAGAGAAATCAAACTTAAAAGAATTAACCACTGGGCACCGGGTCAACCTGGAACGTTCCCTGACCCTCGGAAGCCGCCTGGGCGGCCACATAGTCAGCGGCCACGTCGATGCGGTGGTTACACTTTCCGGAAGGCAGCAGCAAGGAGGCGCAGAAATTTTGTTTTTCCGTACTCCTCCCGAGCTGCTCCGCTACATTGTTCCCAAGGGATCAGTAGCATTAGACGGGGTCAGTTTGACCGTAGTCGATGTGGATGAAAATGGTTTTTCGGTCGGGATAATTCCCCACACTGCCGGTCAAACCACCCTGGGCTTCAAAAAAGAAGGATCGCTAATAAACTTGGAAGTGGATATGATCGGCAAATATGTTGAAAAAATACTTGCCACCCGGATGGAAGGAGAAAAAGAACAAAACCAGGGGATCAGCATCTCTTACCTCCAGGAAAAAGGATATCTTTAGCTGTAAGGAGTGAACTCATGTGACATTTAACACCATTGAAGAAGCGCTTGAAGATTTGAGAGAGGGGCGCATGGTCGTCGTGGTCGACGATGAAGACCGGGAAAATGAAGGCGACCTGGTTATGGCTGCCTCAAAGGTGACCCCGGAGGCGATTAATTTCATGATCCGCTACGCGCGGGGCCTTGTTTGCGCACCTCTAACCCCGGAGCGGGTTGCGGAACTGGATCTGCCCCAGATGGTCACCAACAAAACTGATACTCACTGTACCGCCTTTACCGTTTCGGTGGATGCCGGTTCCTGCACTACCGGGATTTCGGCATTTGAGCGGGCTCAGACGATCGAAGCGCTGATCGATCCCGAAACCAGGCCTGCGGATTTACAGAAGCCAGGTCATGTATTTCCCCTGGAAGCCAAACCGGGTGGGGTACTTCGCCGGGCGGGGCACACCGAGGCGGCGGTGGACTTATCCAATTTAGCCGGCCTGGGCTCTGCCGGGGTTATCTGTGAAATAATCAATGAAGACGGTAGTATGGCCCGCTTGCCTCAACTGGTTGAGTTCTGCAAAACGCACAATTTGAAGTTGATTAGCATCGCCGATTTGATCAACTACCGGATTAAAAAAGAAAAACTGGTCTGGCCTTCAGCCAAAGCTGAAATGCCCACAATATTTGGGACTTTCGAGCTCACTGCCTATGAAAACAATCTGGATCATCTGACTCACCTGGCCCTGATCAAGGGTGAAATCGATCCTGAGAAGCCCACCCTGGTGAGGGTGCATTCCGAATGCCTGACCGGCGACGTGTTCAGTTCCCTGCGCTGTGATTGCGGTAACCAGCTGAACCAGGCAATGAAAAAAATAGCAGATCACGGGTCCGGCGTTTTAATTTATATGCGCCAGGAAGGCCGCGGTATCGGGCTTTTAAACAAGATCCGCGCTTATGAATTGCAGGACAAGGGTAAGGATACGGTGGAAGCCAATGAAGAACTGGGGTTTGAAGTAGATCTGCGCGATTACGGGATCGGGGCGCAGATTATGGTCGATCTCGGCTTGAAAAATATCAGGCTTTTAACCAACAATCCTCGCAAAATTAAAGGGCTTGAAGGTTATAGCCTGAACATTGTCGAAAGGGTTCCCTTGGAAACAGAGCCTTGTCAGTATAACTGCAATTACTTGACAACCAAGAAGAACAAGCTTGGTCATTTATTAAACATTACTTGAAATAATAACCGGGAGGGAACATCTTGAAAACTTTTGAAGGAAAACTGGTTGCTCGTGATTACCGCTTTGCCATTGTTGT
>Ga0207421_10002468_pt1 | contig 22893 bp, 21 predicted proteins | sample SodLakKL_010_SED_4_FD_187542 | JGI IMG/M metagenome (GOLD analysis project Ga0207421, IMG submission 187542) | Alkaline sediment microbial communities from Lake Tanatar, Kulunda Steppe, Russia - 8KL_010_SED (SPAdes) (version 2) | ecosystem: Environmental > Aquatic > Non-marine Saline and...
GTCTTGCTCGTCGAGGATGAACAGAATCTTCTGCCGACCATCCGTTCCCGTTCACAGGTCGTCCCCTTCCATCCTCCCGCCAAAGCGGTCATCGAGAAAAAACTCCTTGGTGAAGGTTTCGATGCGCCCCTGGCCAAGTTGGCCGCGAGGATGTATCCGACCGTTACCGAAGCCCGCGACTTTCTCGAAGACGAGAACACCATGGTTGTTGTCGACGCGGTCTCCGATCTGTATGAGGCGCTTGCCAAGGACGAATCACCGCTCATCGCCTTTCGCCGGGAGGCCGATTCCCTCCTTTCTTCGCGAGAAAGCGCGGCCATCCTCCTCGATGTCTTCATCCACTACCAAAAAGACCTGATCTATGGTAAAATAGAAAACCGCAACCAAATAGCCTTTGTCGACCGGATCGATACCATCGAGGCTTTGGCGGAGCGTTTTTCGCTTTCCGGCCTCCTCGATGTACTCGAGAGGATGTTGACGTTCAGAATGCGCTTCCGCAGCTTCGTCAACGTCCGTCTGGCTTTCGACAATATCATGCTCGCACTGGGAAGAGGTTTGGAACATGGAGAGTAGAGTCGTCGGCGTGCGCTTCCGCCCGGCCGGCAAGAAATACTATTTCGATCCCAAGGACATGGATCTTTCTCCCGGGGACAGAGTCGTCGTGGAAACCGTTCGCGGCGTCGAACTGGGCGATATCATAGAGTCTGCGAAGAATGTCCCCAAAGAAGATTTGCACGCCTCCTTGAAACCGATCATCCGCAAGGCGACCAAGAAGGATCTGGACAAGGATGCCCGTCATCGTGACGAGATTCCGCAAATCCTTTCGCTGACCAAAAAATATGTTGAGAAGCACGATCTCGGTATGAAACTCCTCGATGCCGAATACACGCTCGACAGGGCGAAACTCATCATCTATTTCAACGCGGAGGGACGCATCGATTTCCGCGAACTTGTCAAGGATCTCGCCAACGAGTTCCGCCTGCGCATCGAACTCCGCCAGGTCGGGGCCCGTGACGGGGCGAAATTCCTCGGGGGCATCGGCCCTTGCGGCCTTTTGCTCTGCTGTAACACTTTTCTGGCAGAGTTCGAGACCGTTTCCATCAAGATGGCCAAGAACCAGAACTTGTCTTTGAACCCCTCGAACATCTCCGGTCTTTGCGGGAAACTCCTATGTTGCATCCGTTATGAGGATGAGACATATATCCACCATCGTGAGGGGATGCCGAAAATGAACAGCCGGGTGGAGACGGCGGACGGAAAAGGCAGGGTCGTCGCCAAGAACATCCTCGAACGAAGCGTGAAAGTCGAGTTGGACCAGGGTGGACAGCACCATTACGCTGTAGACGATCTGCTCCATATCGATGAGTACGACCCCCTTGAATTCGTGAACAACAAGAACGGGAACAACAACAAACATGACGAAAAAAGCGACAACGGCTGATTCCCGGGAATCCGTCCACACCCTGCTCGGCCACACGGACATGAAAATCATCCAGAGGAAGGACATCCATCCTTTCTCGATCGTCTCGGCCTTGCTTGCCGATTTCGCCTCCCTCCGGAAAAACACCCGGGTGGTCGTGGATTTCGGAACCGGATTCGCACCTGTGCCGCTTTTTTTGTCCAAACGTTCCGAAAAAATCAGAATCCACGGTATCGAGATCAATTCCGAAGCGGCCGACATCGCCAAAAGGAACGTGAAACTGAACGGGCTCGAAGAGCGGATCTTCATCATCGAAGACGACCTCAAGAACGCTTCCGCACACTTTCCGCCTTCGAGTGTCGATCTCGTCACCTGCAATCCTCCCTTCTTTCCGCATCGGGATATTGAAGAGAGCGATGTCGCAACGGGTCGCACCATCGCTTCGCGGGAGGTCACGACCGACATCCGCACCATCGCCCGCGTGGCCGCTTCCATCCTGAAGAACAAGGGCTGTCTCTCCCTCGTGCATCGGTCGGAACGAATCGATGAGGTGTTCAAAGCACTCGGCGAGCAGCGCCTCTACCCGAAACGCATCCGTTTCGTCCATCCGCGGATTGATGCCCCGGCGACCACGGTACTCATCGAAGCCCTCCACAACACCGCTCCGGGCGTCACGGTGCTTCCCCCTCTCATCGTCCACAATGAGAGCGGCTACACCGAAGAGGTCGAAAGAATCTTTTGCCGAAAGCGCGTGAGACCATGGAAATGATGAAGAGTTTCACGGAGGAAGCACCGACGCTTTTCCTCGTCGCCACACCGATCGGTAACCTCGAGGACATCACCTACCGGGCGGTACGCATTCTGGGCGAGGTCGATATCATCTATGCCGAAGATACGCGTGTGAGCCGAAAGCTCCTTTCGCATCACGGCATCAAGACGAAACTGGCGAGCCTTCACGCCCATAACGAGGAGGATCGCGCCGACATCGTCCTGCAGGTGTTGCGGGAAGGCGGTTCGGTCGCTCTCGTGAGCGATGCCGGTACCCCGCTCGTGAGCGACCCGGGTCTGGTCCTGACAAAGAAAGTGGCCGAGGCCGGCCACCCCGTCGTCGCCATTCCGGGTCCGAGCGCTTTCTTGCCGGCGCTTGTCGTTTCGGGTCTTCGCACACATCCTTTTTTGTTCTACGGTTTCCTTCCCGCGAAGAAAGAAAAGAGGCGGCGCACGCTGGAGACGTTGCGAGACCTCCCCTACACGCTTCTTTTCTATGAAGCGCCGCATCGTGTCCGGGGGACGCTTGCCGACATGGCCGACATTCTCGGAAAAAGGCGGGCCGCCCTCTGTAGGGAACTCACCAAACGTTTCGAAGAGGTGAGACGCTTCCGTCTCGACGAGGCGAGCGACCTTCCCGATTTGAAAGGGGAGATGGTCGTCGTCGTCGAAGGCGGAGAAGAGAGGAAGCAACTGCCCGAATCCGACCTCGCCGAACATGTCGAGATCCTCATCGCCGACGGATTGCCGGAGATGGAGGCGATCAAAAAGGTCGCCCGCATGCGCAAACTGAAAAAGAACACGGTCTACATGGCTTTCCAGAATAAGAAGAAACGCCAGAATTCCAAACGTTTCGAGGAGTGAGACCTCATGGCCAAAACCTACTACATCACCACCCCGATCTATTATCCGAGCGGGAAACTGCATATCGGCAACACCTACACGACTGTCCTTTGCGATGCCCTCCGCCGCTACAAGGACATGAGAGGCTACGACACCTTCTATCTCACCGGCATGGACGAGCACGGCAAGAAGATCGAGACGGTGGCGAAGGAAAGGAACCTGCCTCCCATCAGACATGTCGACGAGATCGCCGAGGAGACCGAGAAACTCTGGGAGCGGATGAGAATCTCGCACGACGATTTCATCCGCACGACCGAAAAGCGCCACAAGACCGTCGTACAGAAAATTTTTGAACGTCTCCTCGACCAGGGCGATATCTATCCCGGGATGTATGAGGGCTACTACTGCATGCACTGCGAATCCTTCTTCACCGAGAGTCAACTGGAGGAAGGGAACCTCTGTCCCGATTGCGGCCGCGAGACCTCGAAACTCCAAGAAGAGAGTTATTTCCTCCGCCTCAGCAAATACGAGAAGAAACTTCTCGATTTCATCGAGAAGAACCCCGGATTCATCACCCCCGAATCAAGGAAAAACGAGGTTGTCGCTTTCTTGAGGCAGGGTCTCCAGGACCTCTCGGTCTCTCGCACGACTTTTGATTGGGGTATCAAGGTCGTGAGCAACCCCAAACATGTCGTCTATGTCTGGATTGATGCGCTCTCGAACTATTTGAGCGCTCTGGGGTATTCGACCGATGACGATGCCAAATTCCAAAAGTACTGGTTCGGAGATGAAGTGGTCCATGTCGTGGGCAAGGACATTCTTCGGTTCCATGCGATCTATTGGCCGATCATGCTCATGGCGCTCGATATCCCCATCACGTTCCGCCTCCATGTCCACGGTTTCTACATGCAAAAAGAGGGCAAGATGAGCAAATCCAAAGGCGGCGTGATCTATCCCGACACCCTGATCGAGAACTACGGTCTCGACGAACTGCGCTACTTCCTACTCCGTGAACTTCCCTACGGAAGTGACGGGGTGTTCACCCCCGAGAGTTTCATCGATCGGATCAATTTCGATCTCGCCAACGATTTCGGCAATCTCCTGAACCGCACGATCTCCATGATCAACAAATACTTCCAAGGGAAGGTCACCGCCTATTCCGAAGCGACCACGCCGTATGACGAGGATTTGCGCAAGGTTGCCGAAGCGACCGTCGCGGACTATGAGACGCTCATGGACGAGCTCAAGGTCGCCGAAGCCATCAAGACCGCGTGGAAACTCATCTCCCGCGCCAACAAGTACATCGACGAGACGACACCTTGGCTCTTGGCGAAAGACGAAAGCAAATCGGGCGAGCTCGAGAACGTCCTCTACCACCTCGCCGAATCGCTCCGCATCGTCGGCATCCTCCTCCGGCCGATCCTTCTGGAAGCGAGCCGGGCCCTCTTCAAGCAGCTCGGCGTCCCGAAATCGCTTCGCGAGTATGAGACCGTGACATTCGGGGAACTCTCCGAAATCACGGTCACGAAGAAACCCTCGCCTCTCTTCCCCCGCTTGGATGTCAAGGAGGAAGTGCAAAAACTCCAGAAAGTCATCCGGGGCGAGGAAGAAAGTGAAAAAACCGAAGAGGATGAGACCCTGGTCAGCCTGGATGATTTCACGAAACTCGACGTACGCGTGGCGAAAGTGGTCGAATGCCGGAATCATCCGAACGCCGACAAACTCCTCGTCCTCACCGTCGATGTCGGCGACCTCGGGACCCGACAACTCGTGGCCGGTGTGGCCAAGCATTACGAACCGAAAGAACTCGAAGGGAAACTCGTCGTCGCCATCGTCAATCTCGAGCCCGTGAATCTGAGAGGCGAAAAGAGCGAAGGCATGTTGCTCGCGGGGTCGAACGAAAAGACCATGGAAATCCTTTTCGTGAAGGATCTCGAACCCGGCGATCCCGTCCAGTGAAGAGCCCCACAAAAAGACATTTCTTCATTGACATTTATCCGCAAATGAGCTATTATATACGTCGGTACATTTTTGGCTGCACATGTTTTCGTTTGCATCGGGCCAACTAGGAGGCAACCATTATGAAGACTTTCATGGCAAAAAATGAAGATATCGAAAGAGCATGGCATGTCGTTGATGCGAAAGGGCAGACATTGGGCCGCCTCGCCAGTGAAGCGGCCGCGCTCCTTCGCGGCAAACACAAGCCGTCGTTCACCCCGCATGTCGATTGCGGCGACCACGTAATCATCATCAACGCCAAGGACATTGAGCTTTCGGGCAAGAAATGGCAGGACAAGAAATATTACCGCCACTCCCAACACCCCGGGAGCCTCAAAGTCCGGACCGCTGCGGACATGAAGGAGAAACAGCCTTGCCACATGGTGGAACTCGCCGTCAAGGGAATGCTTCCCAAGGGGAGTCTCGGCCGGCAGATGTTCAAGAAACTCCATGTCTACGAAAATGAAGACCATCCCCATCAGGCTCAACAACCCAAACAGTACGAGCTCGAGGGTTAGGAGGTAGGATCATGGCAGCAGAAGCGATGTACAAAGGCACAGGACGCCGCAAGAACTCGACCGCCCGCGTCATTTTGAAACCGGGTTCGGGTGAATTCGTCGTAAACGGACGCCCCATCGAGGATTACATCCCCTCGGCGGCCACGCGTCTCGACATCTACCAACCGCTGGAGACCACCGACACCAAGAGTTCCTTCGACATCCAGGTGAACGTCGACGGCGGCGGTATCACCGGACAGGCCGGCGCCATCCGCCACGGTATCGCCAGAGCCCTCGTCGAGGTGAACCCGGATTATCGGAAGACACTGAAGAAAGCCGGTTTCATCACCCGCGACCCCCGTGAGAAAGAACGCAAGAAATACGGTCTGAAAAAAGCCCGTCGCGCGCCCCAGTTCAGCAAACGTTGACCATCGTTTCGAAAGCACGCCGCCGCGTGCTTTTTTTCTATGTCTTGCCAGACATGTGTCCCGCATACTATAATGGATACGCAAACGCCACCACCACGGGAGGAACGATTATGAAACCACGTGTGCGCTACGCCCCGAGTCCGACCGGACATCTCCATATCGGCAACGCCCGGACCGCCCTCTTCAACTATCTCTTCGCCAAAAAGAAAGGGGGATCCTTCATCATACGGATCGAGGACACCGACATGGCGAGAAACATCGAGGAAGGCACGCAAAGCCAACTCGCACAGCTCGCCTGGCTCGGTATCGACTGGGACGAATCCATCGACAAGGAAGGTGCCCGCGGGCCCTACCGGCAACTCGAACGTCTCGACATCTACAAAGAATATGGGGAGAAACTCCTTGATGCGGGCAGGGCCTACAAGTGCTACTGCACGGAGGAAGAACTCGCCGAGGAGAGGCGGCAACAGAAAGCAAGGGGCGAGACCCGCCTCCACTATTCCCGGAAATGCCTGCACGGCCCCGAGAGGGACGGGCCCTACGCCATCCGCTTCCTCGTTTTCCAAGATGCCGAATACACCTTTTTCGACATGATCAAAGGCGAGGTCACCTTCAAGAGCGAAGACGTCGGTGATTTCGTCATCATGAAACAAAAAGGCATCCCGACCTACAATTTCGCCTGCGCCGTCGATGACGCTCTCATGGAAATCACCCATGTGCTCCGCGGGGAGGACCATATCACGAACACCCCGCGACAGCTCATGATCCTCGACGAACTCGGCTTCGACCGCCCCGTTTACGGTCATATGCCGCTTATCGTCAACATGGAGGGCAAGAAACTCTCCAAACGCGACGAGTCCATCATCCAGTTCATCGAACAATATCGTGCCCTGGGTTTCTTGCCGGAAGCGATGTTCAATTTCATCGCCCTTCTCGGCTGGAGTCCCGCGGCGGACGAGGAAATCTTCTCCCGTGATGAACTCGTCGAGCGTTTCGACGAGGACCGTCTGGCTTCCGCCCCCGCGACTTTCGACACGGGAAAACTCCACTATGTGAACAACCGCCATATGAAGAGACTCTCCCGCGAGGAGGTCCTCGCGCTCTGCCGCCCCTTCCTCGAGGAAGCCGGCATCGGCAAGGAAAAAGACGAGGCATGGTTGGAAAGCCTCGTCGCCGTCTTTCACGACCGTTTGAGCTACGGCAAGGAGATCGTCCGCCACTACGAAGAATTCTTCTCCGCCCCCTTCGTCATCGAGGGGGAGGCTCTCGATTTCCTCCGTCAAGACGGTGTCAAGGAACTTCTGGTCTCATTGCGCGAAAAGATCCATCAAGCGGACACGTTGGATGCGAAAACCCTGAAGACCCTCATCAAGGAGACCGGCAAAGAGACAAACATGAAAGGGAAGATGCTCTTCATGCCGGTAAGGATTGCCGTAAGCGGCTCTATGAAGGGGCCCGACCTCCCCGAGATGATGAATCTTCTCGGCCGGGAGACCCTGCTTGAGAGGCTCGAAACGACGCTCGGAAAAATCCGAATGCCTTGATAATTTCCGTTTCATGGCTGTATTCAGCGAAAATATTTGCATTTTTCCCATCGGCATTGTATAATGGCAATATCAAGTTTGAAAAGGAGATTTTTGGTTACATGACAGGAACAGTCAAGTGGTTCAATTCGGAAAAGGGCTACGGTTTCATCACGAAAGACGAAGAGTTCGTCACCGAAGAAGAGAAGGATGACGAAAGGAAACGCGACATCTTCGTCCATTACAGCGCGATCAATCAAGAAGGCTTCAAGACTTTGAACGAAGGCGACAAAGTCGAGTTCGAAGTTGTCGAAGGCGATCGTGGTCCCCAAGCTTCCAGCGTAGAGAAAGTTTGACCGACAGATGGAAAAACAGGGTTAGCGCCCTGTTTTTTATGTGGGAAGAAAAATGATAACGGCGACCGACCGTGTAAATCATGAAAAACCGGGACCGATATGATAAAATAGAGGATAGCCCGATTATCGAGAAAAAGGTGACGACCATGAGAATCCACAACACCCTCACGAACCGGGTGGAGAAATTCACCCCCATCCACAAAGACACGGTGAACATGTATGTCTGCGGACCGACGGTCTACAACTACATCCATATCGGCAACGCCCGCCCCGTCATCTTCTTCGATGTGGTCAGGCGCTATTTCGAGCACAAAGGCTACACGGTGAATTTCGTCTCGAATTTCACCGACATCGACGACAAGATCATCACGAAGGCCCTCGCCGACGAGACCGACGAGATGACCATCGCCAACAAGTTCATCAAGGCGTTCTACCGCGACATGGAGCGTGTGGGCAGTTCCACGAAATACCTCGCTCCGCGCGTGACCGAATACATGAGTTCGATCATCTCCTATATCGAGAAACTCCTCGAAAAGGGGTATGCCTACGAAGTCGACGGCGAAGTCTTTTTCCGCGTCGACAAGGTCGCAGACTACGGCATCCTTTCGGGGCGGAGGAAAGAAGAACTCATCGAGGGCGCCCGCATCAGCATCGACGAGAAAAAAGAGAACCCGCTCGATTTCACGCTCTGGAAGAAGACGGACGCCGGCATCACCTTCCCCGCTCCCTGGGGCGAAGGCAGACCCGGTTGGCACACGGAGTGTGTGGCCATGATCCAAGACATTTTCGGCGGCAAGATCGACATCCACGGCGGAGGCAGCGAACTGATGTTTCCGCATCATGAGAACGAGATAGCCCAGAACCGCGCGTTCGCGGAGCACCACATCGCCAACTACTGGATGCACAACGGCCAACTCATGATCGACGACAAGAAGATGTCGAAGAGCGAAGGACGCATCATCCTCGTCAAGGACCTCGACCAGGATTACATGGGATTCCGCCTCTTCACGCTTTCCAACCATTACCGGAGCCCGTTGGAATACACCGATGAGATCCTGAAGAGCCATGTCAACCAGTGGGAGAAAATCAAGCGGACCTACAGCCAGACCTTCTATCAGCTCGATTTGGCGGACCGTCTGGACAGCAAGCCCTTCATCGACAATCATCTGAAAAGGATCAACCAGAAATTCATGGCGGCCTTGGATTCCGATTTCAACACCGCCAACGCTCTGAGTGAACTCTACAACCTCATGAAATACGCCAACCAGAAGCTCCGGCAGCGGGACACCTATCCGGAGATGCGCGGCGCCTTGGAGGTCTTCGACACCTTCTTCCGCATCTTGGGACTCCGTCCCGAGGTGCAGCGACTCACCCAGAACGACCGCGCCATCTACACGGCCTGGACCGCCGCCCGCAAGAACAAGGAATTCGACAAAGCGGACCGCCTCCGCGAAAAACTCCTCGAGCGAGGCATTCTCTGATGCCCTCCTACAACGGGAGGACCCTGGCCTATATCGGCGATGCGGTCTTCGAACTCTACGTCCGCGAACGTCTTCTCGCAAGCGGCAAGGTCCGGCCCGAGAATCTCCACAACGCGGCGATCGAGAAGACAAGCGCTCCGGCGCAGGAAAGGATCCTCGAAGCCCTGACGTCCCATTTGAGCCCTTCCGAGAAAGAGATCGTCAAAAAGGGACGCAACGCTTCGATCGCGAAGAAACCCAAGAACGGCGATATCATGACTTACAAGCGGGCGAGCGGCCTGGAGGCGCTTTTCGGACATCTGTATCTGGAAGAGAACACCGACAGAATCGATGAACTGATGTCTCTCATCTTTTTTGGATGACTGCGGAAACCCCGCAGTCATCGTTCTCTGCATGCGCAATTTTCGCAAATGGAGACGGTTCACTCCGTGCTACAATGGAGCCGAAAGGATGATTCGATGAAAATCGCCGGGAAGAACCCGATACGTGAAGCGTTGCGGGCGAACCGCCAGATCCACAAGGTGTATGCGGCGAATCCGAAAGACCCCCTTGTTTCGGAACTGAAAGGACAAGGGGTGTCCGTGGAGGTCAAAGACAAGGACGCTTTGGACAGCGAATTCGGTGAAGGACACCAAGGCATCGCGGCGGAAGTGGCGCCCTATGAATGCATGGATTTCGCAGAGGTTTTGAAAAAACCTTCACGGCGTGTGTTCCTCATGCTCGATTCCATCGAGGACCCCCAGAATTTCGGCGCCATCATCCGCAATGCGGACGTTTTCGGCGCCGATGCTGTCATTTTCGCCAAACACAGGAGTTCGCCAATCACCCCGGCCGTCGTCAAGGTTTCGGCCGGTTCCATCGAGCATGTCGACCTCGTCCGGGTCACGAACCTCAATCAGGCCATCGACAGGATGAAGAAAGAGAACATCTGGGTGGTGGGTCTCGCGGGCGAGGCGGAAAAGACCATCGCTTCCATCCCCAAGGACACCGACCTCTGTCTGGTCCTCGGGAACGAACACAAGGGTCTGCGCCCGCTTGTCAGGAAAAACTGCGATTATCTCGCCAGGATTCCCATGCGCGGCCGGGTGGCGAGTCTCAATGTTTCGGTGGCGAGCGGTATCGCTCTCTACGAAGTGACGGGGAATTGAGAGATGTATCCAAGACACAACGACTACGAGATTGTCGACAGGATCAAAGAAGGTGACGAGGAGGCATTCGACCTCCTCGCCGGCCAATACGAGCGTTTCATCAAGAAGAAGATCCACAAATTCAATCTGGCCTATGAAAAGGAGGACCTCGTGCAGGAGGGACTCATCCTCCTCCACAAGTCCGCGCTCATTTTCGACGAGTCCCGCGGAAAGACTTTCACCCGTTTTTTCGAGATGAATCTCGAAAGGCTCTTCATCTCCCGCATCAAGACCTTGAAAAGGCGGAGCGAGACGGGCCGCGTCTATGAGAAGGATATCGCCTCGTTCAACCACCGCGTCCGGGAATCCTCGGTCTACTACCCGCTCTATCTCGAAGAAGTCCGGGAGGTGCTCTCGCCGCTCGAATTCGTTGTGTACCACCGATGCGAGATGCGTTGCGAGGACCACGCCTCCATCGCCTCTTCCCAAGGCTGCGACACCAAGTCCGTCTACAATGCCTTGCATCGCGCGAAAGCCAAAATACGCGCATATTTCGGCGATTAATCGTTGACAAAGCCCCCCCTTTTTGATACATTATATATTTGCAAGTGCAAGGTTGTGATAACATGCGCAAACGTATCCGCCTGATATGCGAAGTATGTCTGTCGAGGAACTACACGGCCATGAAGCATGCTCACGAGAAGGAGCGCATGTCCGTGAAGAAATACTGCAAACGTTGCAAGAAGCACACCGTGCACAAAGAAAGCAAATAGGAGAATCAGCCATGGCAAAAGAACCTATGGACAAAAAAAGCAAAGTTCTGCAAGTGCTGAAGAAGGAGTATCCTTTCGAGAGCCTCCTTTTGGGGTTGCTCGGATCACTCGTTCTCGTACTCGGCATCTATATCTTCGAAGGACGCCACGTGACGATCCGTTGGACCGACCTCTGGATTTTCGCGACGTCGATTCGCATCAACATCTTCGCCATCATCGTCATGTTGATCGGTGTGGCGGCACTCTTTGTGGCTCTCGCTCCCTTCTTCTTTCCCGGGCTCAAAGAGATGCGTCGCGTTTCTTGGCCGAAAAAGAAGACCATGTATGAACACACCGGTCGCGTCTTCGGATTCGTCATCTTTCTCGGCCTCATGTTCATGATCTACGACCTCGTGCTCCGTCCCATATTCGAAATCCTCTATGACATGGGTGTCTGAGCATGAGTGAAGAAAACAGCGAACGCAAATGGTATGTCGTCCAGACCTATTCCGGTCAGGAGAACTCGGTCAAGACGAACCTGGAACGCCGCATCGAGTCGATGCAGATGGAAGACAAGATCTTCCAGGTCGTCATCCCCGAACAGATAAAACGCGAGCGAAAACCCGACGGAACGACCAAGGAGAAAATCGTCAAGCTCTATCCGGGCTATGTGTTCATCGAGATGATTGTGACGGACGACTCCTGGTTCGTGGTCCGGAACACCCCCGGCGTCACGGGATTCCTGGGCTCGAGCGGCGGCGGGACCAAGCCGATCCCTCTCCCCCCCGACGAGATTAATCCCATCCTGAAACGCGCCGGATTGCTCGAGACGCCGAGCCTCGATGTCGAAATCGGTCAAAGGGTGCGGGTCACGGCCGGCCCCTTCATGAACCGCATCGGCCGCGTCGAGAACATCGACCATGAAAAGGCCATGGTGACCGTGCTGGTCGAGATGTTCGGCCGGGATACCCCCGCACAACTCACGTTCGACGAGATCGACACGAACGTTTGAACTTGACAGTCAAGAAACATGCAGGCTATAATGGCGTGGCATGTCGCATGTCATGCTTGTTTTATGAGTGGGAGGGCCAAGAGCCCGCTTACCACATCATGAGTCAGAGGAGGTGACCATCGTGCCAAAAAAAGAGGTCAATAACGTCGTCAAACTGCAAATCCCCGCGGGGAAAGCCAATCCAGCGCCTCCCGTCGGACCCGCGCTCGGCCAGGCCGGCGTGAACATCCAGGAATTCTGCACCAAGTTCAACGAGAAGACCCGCGACCAGATGGGAAACATCATCCCCGTCGAAATCACGGTCTATAAAGATCGTTCCTTCACGTTCATCACCAAGACGCCCCCCGCGGCCGCATTGCTTCTGAAGGCGGCGGGCATCGAGAAGGGCTCCGGCGAACCGAACACGGAAAAGGTCGGTTCGGTGACCCGCGAGCAGGTCAAAGAGATCGCCGAGATCAAGATGCCCGACTTGAACGCGAACGATATCGAGGCGGCCATGAAGATCATCGAAGGATCCGCCCGCAACATGGGAATCACCGTCAAAGACTGAGCATTTGGTTGTGTATCGCAGCTGGATGTGGGAGGAAAATCCGTCAATACCACATTTAGGAGGAAGAAGCATGGGCAAAAAGAGCAAAAAATACCGCGCGGCCCTCGAAAAGGTCGACAGGACCAAGAAATACGCTATCGATGAAGCGGTCGCGCTGCTCAAGGACATCTCTTTCGAAGGTTTCGACGCATCCGTCGAGGTGTCTTTGGATTTGAACGTCAACCCCCGGAAAGCCGACCAGAACATCCGCGGTGCCATGGTTTTGCCGCATGGAACGGGCAAGACCAAACGCGTGCTCGTTTTCGCCAAGGGCGAGAAGGCCAAAGAGGCCGAAGACGCCGGCGCCGATTTCGTCGGCGACGAGGAACTCGTCGAGAAGATCCTCGGCGGCTGGATGGAATTCGACACCGTTGTCGCCACACCGGACATGATGCCGAAAGTCGGAAAACTCGGACGCACATTGGGACCCCGCGGTCTCATGCCGAACCCCAAGACCGGCACCGTGACCCAAGACATCAAGAAAGCGGTCGGCGAGATCAAAGCCGGAAAGGTCGAATACCGTGTCGACAAGGCCGGTATCCTGAACATCCCCGTCGGCAGGCGCTCGTTCGCATCAGAGAAGATCATCGAGAATCTCCGCGCTTTCTATGAGACCATCCAGCGTTCGCGCCCCGCGACCGTCAAGGGCATTTTCGTCCGCAACATGGCGATCGCGACGACGATGTCTCCCGGCATCAAGGTTGACACCACGACCATTTTGTAGGACAATAGGCGTGGCACAATTGAATCGATATCTGTCGAAGACCTCAGGCGCCTTCGGGCTTAATCTCCTGAGCAGACAAAAGAAACCGGATTTCCCGCCTCTTTTGTCGTCTTGACAGAAGAGGTTTTTTCATGGACATTACCAAGGAGGTGGAACCGTGTCCGAAAAAGCGATTGAAAAGAAGAAAGACCAAGTCGCACAACTCGCGGAGAAGATGAAAGAGGCGAACTCCGTCGTCGTCGTGGACTATCTCGGCTTGACGGTCGCCGAAGCGAGTGAGCTCCGTCGTGAACTGATGAAGAACGGCTGCGAATTCAAGGTCGTCAAGAACAACATCATCCGTCGCGCCGCCGAAGCTGAAGGCCACAAGGAAATCCTCGAACACATCGAAGGCCCCAACGCCCTCGCTTTCAGTTTCGAAGACAGCGTCGCCGCGGCGAAAGTCATCTACGATTTCGCAAAAGACCACAAGAAACTCGAACTCAAGGTCGGCATTGTCGACGGCGAGTTCATGGACAACGAGAATATCAAGATGATCGCCACAATTCCCTCGCGCGAGGAACTGCTCACCATGTTTGCCGGAGGCATCCTGGAGCCCGTCAAACATCTCGCCATGGGGTTGAACATGCACATCGAGAACCAGGAAGAAAACCGGGAAGAAAGCCAAAACGACCAAACCGAATAAGGAGGAAAAGGAAATGGCCAATCTGAAAAACGAAGAAATCATCGAAGCTTTGAAAGTGAAGACACTGCTTGAATTAAAGGAACTCGTCGACATGATGAAAGAGGAATTCGGCGTCGATCCGAGCGCCGTCGCCGTCGCCGCACCCGGCGCCGCGCAAGAGGACGAAGAACCGAGCGAAGTCACCGTCACGCTCACCAACCCCGGTCAGAAGAAGATCGGCGTCATCAAAGTCGTCCGCGAACTCACCGGTCTCGGGTTGAAAGAGGCGAAAGCGCTCGTCGACAGCGCCCCCGCCCCCATCAAGGAAGAAATCGATCCCGAAGAAGCCGAGAGCATCAAAGAGAAAATCGAAGAAGCCGGCGGCGAAGTCGAAATCAAATAACCTTCATCCAATTGAAAAACCTGAGTGGAAAGCTCAGGTTTTCGCCTCGATGGAGGAAAGAGGGGGTGAGTGGCGATGAGCCATTACTTCAGCGAAAAGCAGGAAGGGCTGGAAAAGGACGAGCGGACCCTCTCCTACGAACATGCGGGCAGGGTATTCACTTTCACGACCGCTCGCGGCGTTTTCGCCCGGAACGAAGTCGATTTCGCCACCCGCCTCCTCATCGCGACCATCGAAATCGAAAAAGGGACGACGCGTCTTTTGGACCTTGGCACCGGCTATGGCGTCATCGGTGTCGTGCTCGGTGCGCTTTATGATCTCAAAGTCACCATGACGGATGTGAACGAGCGGGCCCTCGCACTCGCCAGAAAGAATCTCGAGAAGAACCGCGTCGAAGCCGATGTGTTGAAAAGTGACGGTTTCGCCGCCCTTTCGGGTGAACGCTTCGACCTCATCGTGACGAATCCGCCCATCCGCATCGGGAAAGACAGACTCTTTCCCATGCTGGAAAAGGCCCGCAAACATTTGTCGGAGGGCGGAGCCCTCTGGCTCGTCTGCCACAAGAAGCACGGAGCGAAGACCATGAGGAAACATCTCGAGAAGACCTACGACGTCGAAGCCAGAGAAAAAAAGAAGGGTTTTCACGTTTTCGTCTGCCGCCCGCTTTGACAAAGGACGATCCCTTGTCTCTTTGTCATCCGAATCCAAGCTCCCATGACGTGGTCGTTTCCTGACTTCCCGACCTTGTCGGGAGAAACGCTCGTGTATTGACGAAAAAACATTGACCACTTGACGGTGCTATGATATAATGTCAAATTGCGTTACAATGCGCTTTTTTGTCTTGCCATGATCTTTTTATCCATTCGAACGGGGTGTATACGTAGTGAGCTACTCGATTGTCAAATACGGTAGAAAGCGCGAAAGAAGGAACTATTCCCGCATCAAATCGCAAGTGGAACTACCGAATCTCATTGAAGTCCAGACCAAGTCTTTCTACTGGTTCATAGAAGAGGGGCTCAAAGAACTCCTCAAGGACATTTCGCCGATCGAGAACTTCACCGGCGGCTTGGAACTCTATTTCGAAGACATCGAATTCGATGCACCGAAGCATACCGTGCATGAAGCCCGTGAAAAAGAACTGACCTACGCCTGTCCGCTGCGCGTCGGCGTGAAACTCGTCGACCACAGCACAGGCGTGATTCAACGTCAGAAGATTTTCATGGGTGATTTTCCGTTCATGACCGACCGGGGCTCGTTCATCATCAACGGCTCCGAACGGGTCATCGTGAGCCAGATCGTCCGGAGCGCGGGCGTATTCTTCGACAAGGAAGTCGACCGCAAGACCCTCCGGAGCCGCTATCTCGGACAGATCATCCCCAACCGCGGCGCCTGGCTCGAATACGAGACCGACTCGAAGAATGTGCTGAACGTCAAACTCGACCGTTCGAAGAAGATTCCCTTGACAACGCTTCTCAGGGCGATCGGTCTTTCGACGGACGAACGCATCCTCGACCTCTACAAGAAACACGCCCATATCGACCAGACACTCGAACGCGACAACACGAAATCCAGCGAAGAAGCGATCCTCGAAGTGTATTCGAAACTCCGCCAAGGCGAGACCGCGACAGTCGACGGCGCCATCAAGTTCTTCGTGAGCCGTCTTTTCGATGCGAAACGCTACGAACTCGCCAAGGTCGGACGTTTCAAGGTCAACCAGAAACTGAACGTCTTGAACCATGTCCGCGGCAAGCCGTTGGCCGAGGATCTCGTCGATCCCGAGACCGGGGAGGTCCTCGTCGAGAAGGGTGTCACCATCGACAAGAAGACCGAGAAGATCCTCGATGCGAACCGCCACCTTTTCACCCACACGGTGCCCGGTGTCTTGGCGCACGATCTCGATTATGATTTCGCCGAGCAGAAGGACATCCTCGACGCCAACCCCTATCTCGAGCATCTCTCCGACGAGGAGAAACTCTCCGCTATCAAGGCGCAGCGTTTCCTTTCGGCCGAAGAATACGCAAAAGCGCATCTCGAAGCCCAAGGCCTCACCAAGAAGAAATTCATCGACAAGGAAGGCAACAAGGCCTACGACGAGATGGTCACATCCATCGAGGAGACGCTTGCCAAGGACGAACTGGAACTCTCGCTCGCGAAAGTCGAGATTCTCGACATCAAGCACACGAACAAGGACGATGAAGAAATCGACGTCCGGGTGATCGGCAACGACTCTTCCGAGACGGAGGAACATCTCACCCCTTCCGACATCATCGCTTCCGTGAGCTATTATCTGAACCTCATGGACGATTACGGAAGACTCGACGATATCGACCATCTGGGCAACCGTCGGCTCCGACTCATCGGCGAACTGCTCAAGAACCAGTTCCGGATCGGCCTTTCCAAACTCGAAAAGAACGTCATGGACCGCATGAGCACCCGCGACACTTCGGAGATGACGCCGCAGAACCTCATCAACATCCGACCCTTGACTTCTTCCATCAAGGAGTTCTTCGGCTCTTCGCAGCTCTCGCAGTTCATGAGCCAGACGAACCCCTTGGACGAGATCACCCACAAACGCCGCATAAGCGCGCTCGGTCCCGGCGGTCTCACCCGCGACCGCGCCGGTTTCGAGGTGCGCGACGTGCATTACTCCCACTATGGAAGGATCTGTCCCATCGAGACCCCCGAAGGGCAGAACATCGGGCTTATCAACAGTCTTTCCACTTATGTCCGGGTGAACGAGTACGGTCTCATCGAGACGCCCTACCTCAAGGTGCGACGTGAGGAAAAAGACAAAAAAGACGTGGAGCTCTATGTGACCGCTGAACATCTCTTCCTCACCGCCGACCAAGAAGAAGAATACGTCATCGGCCAGGCCAACATCAACCTCGATGACGACATGCGCATCGTCGACGACCACGTCGTCGCACGCCACATGGGCGAGACCAAGATGCACCACAAGCACGAGATCGACCTCATCGACGTCTCGCCGAAACAGATTGTCAGTGTGTCCACAGCCTGCATCCCCTTCCTCGAACACGATGACGCGAACCGTGCCCTGATGGGCGCGAACATGCAACGGCAGGCGATTCCCCTCTTGAAACCCGAGGCCCCCTATGTGGGCACGGGCATCGAGCACAAGGCCGCAAAAGACAGCGGTGCCTGCATCGTGGCGCAGCGTGACGGCGTTGTGAAGTATGTCGACGCAAGAAAAATCCTCGTCGAGGAGGAAGACGGCAACAACCGCACCTACCATCTCGAGAAATTCGAACGCAGCAACCAGAGCACGCTGATAAACGAGAAACCGATCGTCCGACCCGGCGACAAGGTTGAAGCCGGCGAAGTCATCACCGACGGACCGGCCATGGATGAAGGCGAACTCGCCTTGGGCAGGAATGTCGTCGTCGCCTTCATGACCTGGAACGGCTATAATTACGAGGACGCCGTCATCCTTTCCGAGCGTCTCGTCAAAGATGACATCTACACTTCCATCCATATCGAGAAATATGAAGCCGAAGCCCGCGACACCAAGCTCGGCAAAGAGGAAATCACCCGCGAGGTGCCCAATGTCGGTGAGAAGGGACGCCGTTTCCTTGATGAGAACGGCATCATCATCCCCGGCGCCGAAGTGAAAGAGGGCGACATCCTCGTCGGCAAGGTCACCCCGAAAGGTTTCACCGAGGAGACCCCCGAAGACCGTCTTCTGGGCGCCATATTCGGCAAGAAAGCGCACGAACAGCGCGACACCTCGCTCCGCGTGCCCCACGGGGGTGGCGGCATCGTCCATAGTGTGCGGCACTTCTCCCGTGAAGCGGGCGACGAACTCCCGCCCGGCGCGAACGAGGTCGTGCACGTCTTCATCGTGCAAAAACGCAAGATTTCCGAAGGCGACAAGATGGCCGGACGCCACGGCAACAAGGGCGTCATCTCGAAAATCCTCCCCGAGGAGGACATGCCCTTCCTGCCCGACGGCCGCCCGGTCGACATCATGTTGAATCCGTTGGGCGTGCCTTCACGGATGAACATCGGCCAGGTGCTGGAGATCCATCTCGGCATGGCCGCCGAGAAACTCGGCGTCCACATCGCGAGCCCCGTCTTCGACGGTGTCGAAAGCGAAGATTTGGACGAGATCATGCGCGAGGCGGAACTCAGTCATAACGGCAAGACCCCTCTCTATTCGGGTCTCACAGGTGAACGTTACGACAACGATGTCGCCGTCGGCATCATGCACATGATCAAGCTCGACCACATGGTCGACGACAAACTCCACGCCCGGAGTGTGGGTCCCTACACGCTCGTCACCCAGCAACCGATGGGCGGAAAGGCCCAAAACGGCGGCCAGCGTTTCGGCGAGATGGAAGTCTGGGCGCTCGAGGCCTACGGTGCGGCCTATTGTCTGCAAGAGATGCTCACGGTGAAGAGTGACGACATCATCGGCCGGAACAAAGTCTTCCGCGCCATCGTCGACGGCAAGAGCATCCCCGAACCGAGTCTCCCCGAATCGTTCCGCGTTCTGACAAGGGAACTCCAGTCCTTGGGCATCAGCGTGGAACTCATCAACCGCGACACACATGAGAACGAGGCCCGCAAGAGCCTCGTGGAAGACTCCGCCGAACACGACTATGTGGAAAAATACGGTTTCGATTCCTGAATGAGGACAAGGTGATTTGATGAGCCAGAAATACCTTCATTACAAAATCCGCTTGGCATCCCCCGAGGAGATTCTCTCTTGGTCCTTCGGAGAGGTCAAGAAACACGAAACCATCAACTACCGCACGTTGAAACCCGAACGTGACGGCCTTTTCTGCGAGGTCATCTTCGGACCCCAGAAAGATTACCAGTGCGCCTGCAACAACAAGAAGAAAAGCGCCCACACCGGCAAAAAATGCAAAGACTGCGGTGTGGAGATCACCGAAAGCAAGGTCCGCCGCGAACGGATGGGCCATATCAAACTCGCCGCCCCGGTCGTGCACACCTGGTATCTCCGCAACACGCCCTCGCGTATCGCGACCCTGCTCGACATCAAGTCCAAGGACCTCGAAGAGGTCGTCTATCTCGCGAGCTACATCGTCATCGACAAGGGCGACACCGACCTCCATTACAAACAGATCCTCTCCGAAGCCGAATACACGAAGAAATACATGGAATTCGGCAGCCGCTTCAAAGCCCTCACAGGCGCCGAAGCCGTGAAGGTCCTCCTGCAGAAGCTCGATTTGGCGGAAGAGGCCTACAAACTCAGAAAGGCCCTGCCCACCGCCTCCAAGCAGAAACGTCAAAAACACATCAAACGGCTCGAGATCATCGAGGCCTTCCGGAAGAGCGACAACAAACCCGAATGGATGGTCATGGACGTTCTTCCCGTCATCCCGCCGGAACTCCGTCCCATGGTGCAGCTTGACGGCGGCCGTTTCGCGACCACGGATCTGAACGACCTCTATCGCCGCATCCTCAACCGCAACAACCGCCTGAAACGCCAGAAGGAACAAAACGCCCCGCATCTCATCACCAAGAACGAGAGGAGGATGTTGCAGGAGGCGGTCGACGCTCTCATCGACAACTCCAAACGCGGCCGGAAAGCCGTCGTCGAGAAGAACCGTCCCCTGAAGAGCCTCTCCGACATGCTCCGGGGCAAGCAGGGACGTTTCCGTCAGAACCTGCTCGGCAAACGCGTCGACTATTCGGGCCGGAGCGTCATCGTTGTCGGTCCCGACCTCGAGATGTATCAGGCGGGCATCCCTCGCGAGATGGCGATCAGTCTCTTCAAACCTTTCGTCATCCGCGAACTCATCAACCGCGACATCGCCAACAACATCAAAAACGCCAAGAAACTGATCGAGGATTACGATCCGAGAATCTGGGAGGTCCTCGAGGAAGTCATCGAGGAGCACCCGGTCCTTCTGAACCGGGCGCCCACCCTGCACAGACTCGGCATCCAGGCATTCGAGCCCAAACTCATCGAGGGCAAGGCCATCCGCTTGCATCCGCTCGTCACCACCGCTTTCAACGCCGATTTCGACGGCGACCAGATGGCGGTGCATGTGCCGCTTTCGGAGGAAGCACAGGCCGAGGCCCGCGTCCTCATGCTCGCATCGAACAACATCCTGAATCCCAAAGACGGTAAGCCCGTCGTCACCCCTTCACAAGACATGGTGCTCGGCAACTACTACCTCACTCTTGAACGTACCGACCAGATAGGCGAAGGCAAGGTCTTCAAGGATTCCAAGGAAGCGCGTCTCGCCTTCGAGAACGACGAGATCGACCTGCACGCCGTCATCGCCCTCAGGGCTTCCACCCTCGGCAACGCCCCTTTGACGGACAAACAGAAAGAGAGCTATCTCATGACCACCATGGGGAAACTCATCTTCAACGAGATCCTCCCGAGGAGCTTCCCCTATCTCAACGAGCCCGAAGCGGCGAATCTCGCCGAGAACACCCCCGACAAATACTTCGTCGGCCGCGGCGAGAACATCCGCGAAGTCATACAGAACCGCCTGGAACTCGAAAAACTCTATCATGAACTCGCAAGGCTCCAAAGAAGGAGCGTCGACGCCACCCCCGAAGAAGTCAAAGCGGTCGAGGAGGAAATCATCAAACTCGAGGACAAGGGTGCTTGCCGCCTCGCGAAGCCCTTCGACAAGAAATTCCTCTCCCGCATCATCAGTCGCGTGTTCGCCGATTTCAAGATCAACGAGACCTCGAAGATGCTCGACAAGATGAAAAACCTCGGTTTCAAATATTCTACCGACGCCGGCATCACCGTGAGCGCCTTCGACATCCAGCCCTACAGCAAGAAGGGCGAGATCATCCTCGAAGCCGAGAAGAAGGTCGAAGAGATCCAAAAGATGCATGACGCCGGCTTTCTCACCGACAATGAGCGAAGGAGTCTTGTCATCTCGGTCTGGGAGGACGCCAAGGAACAGATCCAATCCGGCATCCGCGAAGAACTCACCGTCGACAACCACATCCATATGATGAGCTCTTCCGGTTCCCGCGGCAACATCTCCAACTTCACCCAGCTCGCCGGTATCCGGGGCCTCATGAGCAACCCCTCCGGTCAGACGATCGAGCTTCCCATCAAGGCCTCCTTCCGCGAAGGCCTCACGATGAGCGAGTTCTTCATCTCCACCCACGGTGCCAGGAAAGGCTCCACCGACACCGCCCTCAAGACCGCCGACAGCGGCTATCTCACGCGCCGTCTCGTCGATGTCAGTCAAGACCTCGTCGTGACGGAGAACGACTGCGGCACCGACCGCGGCACCTTGGTCGAAGATTTCAAGGACAACGACGGCAGCAACATCGAATCCCTTTACGACCGGATTGTCGGCCGCTACAGCCAAGAGACCTTGACGCATCCCGAGACGGGCGAAATCCTCGTCGAGAAGAACACCTACCTCACCGACGAACTGGCGAAAGAAATCGTCGACGCGGGTGTCGAGAGAATGAAAATCCGCAATGTGCTCATGTGCAACGCCCACGGCGGCGTCTGCAGGAAATGTTACGGAAGAAACCTCGCCACCGGCGAAGAGGTCGAAGTCGGGGAAAGCGTCGGCATCATCGCCGCCCAATCCATTGGTGAGCCGGGGACACAGCTCACCATGCGCACCTTCCACACCGGCGGTGTGGCCGGTGCCGACATCACCCAGGGTCTCCCCCGGATCCAGGAACTCTTTGAAGCACGCGATCCCAAAGGTAAGGCCATCATCGCCGAATTCGACGGGACGATCGAAAAGATCGAGCAGATCGATGAACGCTACAAGGTCACCGTCACCGGTGAGATCGAGTCGCGCGAATACGAGACCGACAGCAACGTCACCCTCCTCGTCGAGGAAGGCGATAACGTGCATGCGGGACAAAAGATCACCGAAGGCTCCATCCACCCCCGCCAGCTTCTGAAAGTGACCGACGCCGAGACCGTCCAACAATACATCCTGAAGGAAGTGCAGAAGGTCTACCGTTCGCAGGGCGTTGAGATTTCCGACAAACATATCGAGATCATCATCCACCAGATGATGTGCAAGATCGACATCGTTGTCGAAGGCGACACCGAACTACTCCCGGGCGCCCAGGTCGACCACAAGACATTCCGCAAAGCGAACAGACAAGCCATCGCCGAACGGAAGCGGCCGGCCATCGGTCGTCCCGCCCTCCTCGGCATCACCCGTGCGTCCCTCAGGAGCGATTCGTTCCTCTCCGCCGCGAGTTTCCAAGAGACCACCCGGGTTCTGACTGACGCGGCCATCCGCGCCAAGACCGACGAACTCGCGGGACTCAAGGAAAATGTCATCATCGGCGGCCGCATTCCTGCGGGAAC
>Ga0207421_10002470_pt1 | contig 22888 bp, 21 predicted proteins | sample SodLakKL_010_SED_4_FD_187542 | JGI IMG/M metagenome (GOLD analysis project Ga0207421, IMG submission 187542) | Alkaline sediment microbial communities from Lake Tanatar, Kulunda Steppe, Russia - 8KL_010_SED (SPAdes) (version 2) | ecosystem: Environmental > Aquatic > Non-marine Saline and...
ATTGAAAAAGTACTTTCGAATTCAACAGAAAGGAAGATAAAAAAACAAGTCATGTACGCATGAAAAAAACTATTCTTCTTCGATATCTCTTTCTATAACTAACGGACCTACATAATCGCAGTTTTTACAGTGATACTTATAGCCTGTTATAAAGGCTGCCTCAGGAAAGATCTTTTGACTCCCACAGTTTGGGCACTCTAATTTTTTTGTCGGTTTTTTCATGATATCCTGTATTAAAATGTCCCCTGGTCGTAACGGGCCGGTTCATCGTCAGGTACGTCCAACTCCCCTCCCTGACTCTGACCAGGGGTGTGTCCAGTCCTGGGGTTGGTCCCTGATCACTTTTGGGACGTTTCATCCACATCACAGGGGGACCCATCAGGACCGTGTCCGGTTCTACCGGACACCTTTAACATGAATGTTGAGGTATTTCAAACCATCGGATTCGTGTTTAAGAAAAAATTTGCTGAAACTCAATGTGAAATGTTTTATAATAGATATTCTTAATACGTTGCTAGATGTCCGCTACCAATAACGGCTCATCGAAACAGCGGAAGAATCAACTGTTTTGGAGGTATAACCTTCCATGGTAAAAAATGATAGAAAAAGTAATGAGAATAAGGCGAACAAAATAAAAAAACCAAAGAAAAAAGTGATGAAAAGGAAAGACAAAGAAAGGACTGAAGACATCAAAACGCTGATGATAGCTAGTTACAGGGAAACTTATTCTGAGGAATCATTAGATGTGATAAGACAGATAATCCAACAGGAAAAACCTGAAAAGATAATAATTTTGAAAGCGATCGAACAAAAAACTCCTCCGGAGATGGTCGATGCTAATATAGGTGTGGAGAGCAAAAAAGACTTTCTTGAATCGGTGCAAGAGGAAAAAAAGGAGCAGGCTGATAGATATGCCCAAGACCTTATTGATCTGATTGAGAAGTTCGACATACCTTCCGATGTGCACCTCAGGAAAGGAGAGGATGTGGCGGACGAAATCATCGACGAATTCGAAAATTTTGATGTCGATCACATCATAATACACGAACCGAAAAAAGGTCCTCTTGGTAAAGTGATCGAGGGCAGCATATCGGAAAATGTTAAAAAAGGTGTAAACACTAGGAAAGTCACATTATTAGAATGAGTTGCTTAACGATGTAAGCCTCTAATAGTGACTCGGACTAGTTTGTGTAATGTAAAATTTTATACACAAAAGAACCTATAATTGAGGTAGAAAATGGAATCAGTTGCCAGTGATATAAGCTCTAGCATAGCCGAATATAAGATGAATTTGTTCAGGTACTTGAGAAGTGATAGAGTACAGGGAGTTATAGGTCTACTTATATTTGCTATACTTATTTTGATATTCAATCAAATAACTGTTGATCCTACGACAGCTCAACAATATTATGGAATAGCTATTCTCTTTTTGGCAATATATTATTGGCTCTTGACGCCAGTTTCTTATATGTTTACAGCATTCTTGATCATCTCTTTCTCCGTGATGTTAGGGATCATTGAACCAACAGATGCTTTCACCGGTTTTGCATCAACTACCATTTTCTTTTTATTGGGAGCTTTCATTTTGAGTCTTACGATAGAAAAATATGGACTTCATAAAAGGATCGCTCTCAAAGTATTGAGAAGATTTGGAGATAGCCCCAATCGGTTCATTTTGGGTATAGTCCTTATAGGTTCTTTTCTCGCGATGACTATGCCCGCTCATGGTGTTGCAGCTATATTCATCCCTGTTCTTCTTAGCATATATTCAATTTATGAAGAAGGCGAACTAAATCCTAATTTCATAAAAGCTAGTCTACTCGGCCTTTCTTTCTCTACAAGCGTGGGCAGTATGGGAACTCTATTAGGAGGAGCTAGAAATCCGTTAGCGATAGAGATTTACTATTCTGAAACGGGAAAATTTATCTCATTCGTAGAGTGGTTCATAGCGGCGATACCAATGGTTCTTCTGATGACTTTCTTCGTGTATTTTGTATTGATAAAGATATTCGATGTAGAGGGCGTAGATATGAGAAAGTTGCGTAGAGGGATCAGGACCGAAGTTGATGAGATGGGTGAATTTTCGATGGGAGAAGGAAAGGCACTTGGCTTTTTGATATCTGCCTTTATCGCCTGGGCAGTTCTAGGTCAGATATTCGGTATGGGAGTTATAGCGGTGTTTATCTCCGTAGTTATTGCCCTCTCAGGTACCATAGGTTGGGATGATATCGCTCAGAGACTACCTTGGGGGACCATATTTCTGTATGGAGGTGCGATATCATTGGGATTTATTTTGAGTGAGTCTCAAACTCTACAATTTATCGGTACTTCATTATTGGACATGGTCGGAAAAAATCCATTCCTCCTCCTTGCTATGTTCGCTATTTTGACCGCCTTCCTTTCGAATGTGATGAGCAATGCCGCCACTACAGGTGTTGTTTTGCCGATAGCTCTCTCGGCTATGCTAGTGATGGACTTCCCTGACATACTCCCAGTGTACCTTGTAGCACTCCCTAGCGCTTTTGCCTTCATGTTCATTGTGGGTACACCTAGCGCGGCCTTAGTTTACTCTACAGGCCATTTAGATCAGAAGGACTTTCTAGTTTCTGGATTGGTGCTTAATATCATCGGTTTAGCGATATTTCTGACAATTGGATTGGGATGGTGGCGATTACTAGGCTATTGGTAAAAGTGGGATGTTTATGAAAGGATCTAATAAAGATAACGTAGAAGAAGATAACACCTTACTCATAGTGTGTTATGAAAAGCCCTATTCTGAAACCTCTCTTGAGGTGATTAGAGGTACTATAAGAAGAGAAGAACCGTCCAAGATAATAATTTTGAAGATTATAGAAGAACCTCAGATGAGTGACATGCTTGACACGAGGATAGGAGAAAAGTCAAAAGAAAACTTCATCGATTCAGTGATAAAAGACAAAAAGAAAAAAGTGGATAAGTACGCTGAAGATATTTTAGAGGTCACTGATGAAACTGATATACCCACTGAAGTTCGTTTAAGAAAAGCCGAAGTGATACCAGATGAGATTGTGAAGGATTACAAAAGATTGGGTATAGATTATATTATTATCCACGATGACGATAGGGATCTTTTGGAAAGATTAGCTAAAGGTAAAATTAAGGCTGAAGTAAAAAAACGGGTGGATGAAGAAAAGATTACGGCACTTGAATGAGATGTTAAAGCTTTACTTACAATGAAAGGTTTAATATCGAAGGTCTTCCAAATAGGTCAGTACTAAATATATGTCACTAGTAAGATTAGGAAAGATACACCTTCACTGGTGCGATCGCTGTAACGTTCCGATAGTTGAAGAAGGGGATTGTGCACTCTGTGATGGAGAGTCAAGGAAAGTTGAAATTACTCCGCCGGGAGACGTTAGACCCGCATTCGATGAAGATATAGAGCTCATAAGAGAGACTATAGATAGACAGTGGGGCGAGGATTATTCGTATGAGATTTTTTCTGAGAGAAAACCGGTAATTCTCAACGGTATCCCGTACAGAGATCGGATGGACGAAGTCATAGTTGACGGTGAAGTCATAGGTGCTTTAAGATACAATCCTGAGAGAAAATTGGAAGGTAAAGATCCTTATGAATTCATTTTAAGACCGTGGAAGGGTTTGGAAAAACCAGAGGAACGTTTCGTCGTGGTAGACCAAGGTGCTGTGGAGCCAATTCTTGGGGGAGGTAGTGTATTAGCTCCAGGGATCATAAACGCAGACGAAGCTATCGAAGAAGGTGATGAAGTCATAGTTACCGACGAATCCGGTAAAGTCCTATGTTCAGGTTCCGCAAGATATTGTGGTGAAGAACTTATAGAAGCATCTACTGGAAGAGGTGTTAAAAACAGATGGAGGATATCTGATTATTCCCCGAGCGAAAAGAAATCGAGTTGGGATGATGTAATTAAAGCTAATCAGGAACATATCGATGAAAGAGTTGAAGATGCGGTAGAGTTCGTAAAGAAAAATATAGAAAAAAATGATCTCCCTGTCGCGGTGGCTTACAGCGGTGGAAAGGACTCGCTTGCGACTCTTCTCGTTTTATTGGAGGCCGACATAAATCCAGATATGATATTCATCGATACAGGGATAGAGTTACCGGAGACCCTAGAGAATGTCAGGAATATAGCTAAAAAATACGATCTCACTCTAAAGGAGAAAAAAGCGGACAGCGGTTATTGGAACAATGTAGATTATTTTGGTCCCTCGGCTAGAGATTACAGATGGTGCTGCAAGACCTGCAAGCTCGGCCCAACCTCTCTACTAATCAAAGAGAATTATGAGAATGGAGTCCTTTCTTTCATAGGTCAGCGGAGATACGAATCTAAACAGAGGATGAGTCAAGGAAGTACATGGGATAATCCCTGGGTTCCGGGCCAAGTCTCCGCTTCACCGATACAGGACTGGACCGCATTTCATGTTTGGCTTTATCTGTTTTCAAAAGATGCTGATTGGAATGAATGGTACGAAAAGGGTTTCGAGAGGATAGGCTGTTGGGTCTGTCCCGCTTCGGATCTAGCTGAATTGGATAAACTGAAAGAAGAATTTTCTCAGTACGAGAGATTTGAAGAAGCTCTTGAAAGATACGCAAAAAATAACGATCTACCCAAAAAGTGGATAGAGCTCGGTCTATGGAGATGGCTTGATATACCTAAAAATATGGAAGGACTTCTCGATAAAGAGCTTGAGGACACAAAAAGGGTAGAGATTGAGAAGTCTGTAGAAGAGATGTTAAAGGACTCAAGAACCGAAAATTTGCTTAACGCACTTTGTGATGTGGAAGAAACATCCCTAGAAGAACTCGATAAAGACGAAGTTCTCAAGTTACACAAAAAGGCTCTTTATTGTGTAGAATGTGGAGTTTGTGTAGGCAGTTGTGAAAGGAACGCTTTATTATTCGAAAACGGCATAAAGATAGATCCAGAAAAGTGCATACACTGCGGTAGATGTCTGGGAAAATGCCCAGTAGTTCATTTCGATGCAAGGGTCTGATCAGATATATCCAAAAAAACATCTTTCAATTTTTTGTAAGGTGCATCGGTTTTGATTCCTGTGGGAGAGAAGTGTGTTCTCGAAGTTTTGAATCCCTTTTCTTCTAATTTTTTTTCTATTTCTTCAATGGGTGGAGGAGCTATCTTCAATATACTGCTTATCTCGTTGGTATCGTAAAAGAAAGGAGGGAAGCTCGATTCGCTTTCCCAAAGAGAAATCAACTCTTCATCTAACTTTCCTAGAGGGGCTAGCTCCTTAAGAACCTCTTCGGCAAATAGATTTCCAATCCAAAAAGGACCGCTTGTTTCTTTTCTCTTCACTTCCTCGGATTCCCATCTACCGTTATAAAAGCTGATCCGCTCAAGTTTATTCAAGCATCCATCAGCCCTACTTTTACCTTCACCTATCTGCAGATAGGTCCGAAAGTGATGACCTTCGTAATAAGATAATAAAGGTCTTATCCATCTGTTGTGCCTAGCGGCCTCTTTTGCACAGTAAGCTAATAAAATCCTGAGGCCATTTTCGTGTCGGCACCAGTTGTTAGCTGGATGGGAGGAATATCTTCTGAAACACGGTTTAGGGTAAGTGCCGCACAACACGGCGGTATCTGTCGCGGTGACTCCGACAACGCCTTCATGAGAAACGGTACGAGCGGCAATAGGGTAATAGGGAACCGGCGTACCAAAAGGATCGATATCGATATAGTCATATTGGTATCTTCTTTTAAACATATGCTTTTCTATAGACTCATTACTTATCTTTGCCTGGACAGAATTTTTTTCAATATTACTCCTAATCAAGCCCGCTGCTCTCTCAGATACATCATTGATGGTTATATCCGAAACGGGTGTTTCTTTCGCCGCCCTGATGCCTCTTATCCCTGAAGCTCCCATACCGTCCAATAACCGCACTTTTTCGTCTGCCCAACTATTCAAAAAAGAGACAAATATATCTCTACTCTTCTCCATGGAGGGATTGTAAAAAACTCCATCTCCTTTCTCTTTCGGCCCTTCTAAATCTTCAAAATCTGGAACCTTGATCTCGACTTCGCCTTCACGTATCTCTTCGAGATTCACCTTCAACCGCCCTTGAGGTCTTCCTTTATCAGATCTAACACCTTATAAGGTAGAAGGTCTTTGTTCACATCGGTTAATTCTAACATCCTAACGTCGTCACGTCTCCTGATCTCCTGGAGGAGTGGATTCCTTGATTTTTTCTCGAATGTCAATATAAGAGGTTTGTCGACTTCTAATACTTTCTTTACGGTCTCGTAGAATTCTTCGCTCTCAACCTGCATCTTTCCTATCTCATCTACAAGAATCACGTCTTTTTCATTAGCTCCGTTACGGATAGCTTTGACCCCGACTTCGTTCAAAGAGTCCAGATCTACCCCGTAGCCCTGTATCTCCACAGAAGAATTCAAGTTCAGATGAGCGAATACAGCCTTTTCTCTAGTCTGCCAGTCCATCACCTGAAAACCAACCCGGCGGTTATCTTCCATGATCGGTTCTGTCAACATCCCACCGATAGATATATTCTCTTCGTCAAGCATATCTATTATGGACTTGATGGTCTCTGATTTCTGCATACCAGAAGGTCCGCTTATACCGATCTTCAGACTTTTTGCCATTCCTATCGAGCCTCTATTTAGGTTTTAATAACGTATTTCAAGTATTTATTAATTGTTGGGATCATCTGTGTTTATCCATGGATGCTTTCAAGATACATCAAAGGATAGTTCATCTTTTCCATGTATTCCATCTTTCCTACCGCCTGTATACCTTTATATTCGACTTCTATCTTCGCTTTGATCATATCTCCAGTCAGAGTAGTGTAGTCAAAGGGACCGTTGTCATCGCTAGAAGATTTTGTTGACTTTATCTCCACTTCGGCTGATTTTACGAACGCCTGGCTTTCGGTGGTGTCTTCCATAGCTCTCTCCAGATTCTCTATATTTTTTGAACTCACCGGTGTTCCTACGAATTGGTGAAAAAGGGCGCCGAGCTTTATCCCCAACTCAAATGATGTTCTCTGGTCGTCTGTACAATTAAAATATTTTTCAGCCTCGAGCATCTTTTCATCCATCCGATCTTTTCTTTCTTCCATAGATTTTTAAAACGGAAGGTGAGATAAAAACGTAACCCAAAAGGAGAAGGGTAGTAAAAGCTAGCAATACAAATCCAACGCGTCGAGAGAATTCAGAAGAGAGAAAACCAAAAAATGTCAGTATCAAGAAGATCGCTCCAACCACTTGAGTTTTTCTTGTTCTGAATTTGGGATACTCTATATAAGTATACAGAAGTAAGCTCAATATACCGATTATGCCCAAAGTATAGTAAGGTAAATAAAGATCGGTAGGCCCCCATCCAAAAAGGTACGAAAGGTGTAAGATTATCAATGCTAAACAAGGGGTAGGTAATCCCGTATAGAAGATTTCTTCAGAATTTTTATCGGCGAACCTTGCCAATCTCATGGTCCCAAGAAAAACTATTAGGAAGGGTACTACGGTGGCTAAGGCGTTCTGTGGATGCTCCCATCCTCTTCCTAGAGCTTCGTTATAATATGTATAATATAACAGCAGAGCCGGCGCAAAGCAGAAAGATATGATATCTGAAAAAAAATCAAGGTAGGCCCCAAGTTCGTGCTCGACCCCCAAGTATCGTGCTAGGGCGCCATCTATTCCGTCCAAAGCAACGCAGACGATGATCAATACCGAAGCCAGCCAGAGTCTGTCGTCTATTATGTAAGTGATGGAGAGAAAACCGATCGATGCGTTCAGAACGGTCAAGAAATCCGGTGCTGTCAATGATGTTTTTTTATTCATTCCACTCACCTAATGAAGTTTGCCCGGCTTTTACTTTTTGTCCCTCCACTACAGAAAAATCAACCTCTTCAGCGAACTTTACTTTTACCTTGGAACCGAACCTTATCATGCCCAGTCTCTCGCCTTTTTCGAGGAGATCGCCTTCTTCTACGTAAGGAACGATACGTCTAGCTATCATCCCGGCTATCTGCCATATCTTTACTTCGCCGTGGTCAGTCGATAACACTAGAAGTTGACGTTCGTTTCCATCTGATTTTTCACTGAAAGCTGGTGAATGTTTACCCTTCAAGTGTTTCATCTTTTCTATTCGTCCTGACCATGGAGTCCTGTTCACATGGATATCCCATATATTCATGAATATCTCTATCGTATTCTTTTCAGTATCAATGTATTGGATCTTCCCGTCAGCTGGAGATGAAATCCCGTTAGATATATCCCTCTCAGGATCTCTGAAAAAATAGAGGATGAACAGGAGTTGTATTGTTCCAAATGTTAGAAGTACAAGATTTGAATATAAAAAAATATACAGGAGAATCAAAACTATAAGTAAACTAAAAGAGAGAGCAATCGGTTTTCTTCCTCCGTCAGCAAACATGTGAAAGTTAAAAGAGAAAGGGGTAAATTAATGTTGTTTTGTTCTTCACGCTATCTTATCAATATCTCCATCCGAAGACCCTACAATCTGATCTGCGAAGTCCTCACTCTCAGTGTGCACGTTAGTGACCACTAATAGTATCTTTATCTTGTTTCCCATATCTTCATCCACGCTGCATCCCCAGATTATCCTTGCATCCTTGCTGATCCTTTCGTTCACCATCGAGGCAGCTCTTTCAGCCTCTTGGACCGTCATGCCTGGTCCTCCCATGACTCTGATCATCGCTCCTTTCGATTCGCTGGTATCTATGTCTCCCAGAAGAGGGGAACCCAAAGCTTCCTCAACAGCCTCTTCAACTTTGTTGTTTGGAGCGTCGGACTCGCCTATACCTATCATCGCTAATTCGCCGTTATCCATTATGGTCCTCATATCGTTGTAATCTATATTGACCAAGCCCGGCTTGGTTATTATCTCGGTCATTCCTTTTATAGATTCCATAAGTATTTCGTCTGCGACTTTGAAGGCCGCATTCAAGGGAAGATCAGGTACCAAATCTAACAGCCTGTCGTTAGGTATTACGACAGTGGTGTGACAGTTCTTTTCCATCTTAGAGAGTCCTCTTTTTGCATTTCTCATCCTTTCCTCGCCCTCGGCTTCGAAAGGTAGGGTAACTACGCCCATAACGAGAGCCCCCTCTTCTTTTCCTTTTTCTGCGATCACTGGAGCGACTCCTGTTCCAGTTCCTCCTCCCATTCCGGCTGTTAGGAAGATGATATCTGAACCATTGATATGTTTTTTTATCTCATCGCTTGAGTTTCTTGCACACTTTTCTCCAACTTCTGGTCTTGCCCCTGCTCCTAAACCATCCGTGATGTCCTTTCCGAGCAGTATCTTTTTCTGAGCGTGGGTATGTAGAAGATGCTTTGCGTCAGTGTTCAATGCTATCAACTCTCCACCGCTCAATCCCTCTTGTGTCAGACGGTCGATGGTGTTGCTACCTCCACCTCCTGCACCGAAGATTTTTATTTGAACTTCAAGTTGATCCACGAGATTTCGTAGTTCTTCATCTTCTGGAGCTGTTTCCTCATCTATCCTTGGTTTTTCTTTACCTTCATCATGTTTTTTTACGGCTTTATTAACGATCGATTCCATATAAAATCCCATCCATCTTGTTTCATACAAATGCAACCCTATATTTAAGTATTGTCTTTTTAGTACGACAGGCAATTCATACTATCTGGTACCCTTTTTTCGTGCGTCTTATCCCTATATGATTTTTTGGAAATAGCGGACTTATGTCTGACACATATACAATTTTTGTCAGACAATAATCCCACACAAGTTTTTTATCCGATCATAGCGATTGTACCGCCGATTTGGATGAAAAAGAAAGTTCAAGATTTCGAGTTAAATGCAGATACAAGCATCTCGGAGCTGGTTTCAGAGATGCATGATTCCGGCGGTTTTGTCGCTAAAAATGTCGGGTTAGCCGTACAGATTCTTGAAGACATGTTCTCTGATGAGTACCTGAATTTTCTTTCATTCCCTGCTTGTATCGTTTCTACAGGAACTAGGGGGCTGTTGAGAGAGGCAGTAAAAAGGGAACTGTTCGATGTTGTGATAACCACCTGTGGAACACTAGACCATGACCTCGCAAGGACCTGGGAAGACTATTATCACGGCACTTTTACAGCCGATGACTCTGAACTACATCAGAAAGATATACATCGATTGGGGAACATCTTCATACCCAATACCTCTTATGGTGAAGTCCTAGAGAAGAACATGAAGCCCATAATGGAAGAAATAGTAGAAGAAAATGGTAAGACTCTCGGAACGAGGGAGATCATATGGGAGTTCGGAAAAAGGCTCGAAGACGAGGACTCCATACTTTATTGGGCCGCGAAAAACAAGATACCTATCTATGTTCCGGGCATAATAGATGGAGCTTTTGGTTCACAGTTATGGATGTACTGGCAGAATGACAAGGATTTCGGTATAGATATGATGAAAGATCAGCAGGAGTTCGCCGATTTGGTCTTCCCTGCTGAGAAGAGTGGAGCTTTAGTGGTAGGAGGTGGGATATCTAAACATCATACTATATGGTGGAACCAGTTCAGAGGCGGCTTAGATAAAGCCGTTTACATCACTACCGCGGTGGAATACGACGGATCTCTGTCCGGTGCTAGAGCTGGGGAAGCTGTATCCTGGGGTAAAATAAACGAAGAGGCGGATTACTGCACTTTGAAGGGAGATGCCACAGTGTTGTTACCTTTAGTACTGGGATACTTCTACTGAAGAAATCCATTTATATGACGTTTCTAGAAATCTCTTCCCCGACCATCTCTCTTTCACAGTAAACACATTTCAATCTGACCGGCTCTTCTCCTATCACTTCGAATTCGGTCTCTATCGGCTCTCTTTTATTGGTGATGCAGTTATTGTTCTTGCACTTTACGATTCCCTTGGCCATGTCTGGCAGTTCCACCCTGTGTTTCTGGACAACCTCAAAATCTCTTATTATATTTACCGTAGCATTTGGGGATATAAGGGATATTTTATCAAACTCTTCGTTTTTCAGTTCTTTTCCTTCGACTTTCACTATATCCTTTTTTCCTTTGCTACTATTAACATTCATGGCCATACTGACTATAGAATCTATCTCTCGATCCACTAAGTCCAAAATCCTCAGAACTTTCATCGCCTGACCTCTTTTGATATGATCTATAACTGTTCCGTGTTCTATAGGCGTGATCTTAATCTTTTTTTCTTTTCCTTCCATCTTTATCCCTCCTGAAGCAACTTCAACAGGGCCATCCTGGTAGGTACTCCATTAGCCGCCTGTTGGAAGTATCTAGCTTTAGGTGTTTCGTCAACATCAGCCTTTATCTCATCAACCCTAGGCAACGGATGCATCACCTTAAGATCATCTTTGGAATTTTCAAGCGTCTCTCTTTTGAGATGATATGATCTCGCCACTTTCTGATAATCTTCATCAGAAGGGAATCTCTCTCTCTGTATCCTAGTCATGTAGAGCAAGTCCATATCATCCAACGTCTCTTCTATCTGATCCACTTCGTGGAACTCTATTCCTCTTCTTTTTAACATATTTATGATCTCTTCGGGCATCCTTAGAGATGGTGGGGAGATAAAAGTCATCTCTGTGTCAAACATGCTGAGAGCTTTGGTGAGCGAATGGACAGTCCTCCCGTATTTCAGATCTCCAGCTATGCCTATATGGTTATTGGAGATGCTTCCTTTTTCCTCCCTGATAGTGAAAAGGTCGAGGAGTGTCTGGGTCGGATGGTGTCCGGCTCCGTCTCCAGCGTTTATAACCGGCACATCGGAAAAGTTAGAGGCTAATTGAGCTGCTCCTTCTTGTGGATGTCTGAGCACTATCATGTCTGCATATCCCGCTGCTACTCGTATGGTGTCCGCTAGGGTTTCACCCTTTTTAGCTGAAGAGGTTCCAGGTCTAGCAAATCCGATACATCGTCCCCCCATCCTCTTCATAGCTGCTTCGAAAGAAAGTCGAGTTCTAGTACTAGGTTCGAAAAAAAGCGTAGCAAGGATTTTCCCTTCAAAATCTGTGTTTATCTCTTTACCCTCTGCGATAGGTATCATCTCTTCCGCCAAATCCAAGATAGTCTTTATTTCCTCTACAGTGAAATCGTCGATAGCTACTACGTGATCCTTTTTAAACTCGAGATTCATCGTATCATTGGGTTATCTTCATCCTCAAATATATTGTTTTGGTTAGCGCTAGAAAAGAAAAGATCTATTTAATCGAGAGAAAACCTTCTAACAAAGAAAAAATAGAATATTTTTTAGTTTCGTATCAGAGAAGACCGGCTTTTTGCAGTGTCATTATATCATCGGTGCCGAGTTTTTCACCTTTCTTGAATTTTTCATAAAGCTCCTCTGCCTCTTTCTGTGTCTCTGATTCCTCTTTTTCTTTCTTAGCCCTGCGTTGTTTCTTCTTCAATCCGGATATTATCTTGCTGTAATCCCGTACCTCGTTGACCGCCTCGATATGTTTTTCGTGATATTCGTCGCCTTTCTCTTTAGCCTTGACAAATTTTTCCTGAGCTTCATCGGCTTTCTTCCTAACCTCATCGGCTTTATCGAACTTTCCAAGCATGTCATCGTGTTTTTTCTGAGCCTTTTCTGCAAGTTCTGACACTTTGCTGTGGTATTCTTCGGCTTTATCTTTTACCTTTTCGAGCTCTTCGGTGAGTTCCATTATCTTTTCGTTCTCTTCTATCAATTTTCTTCTTTCATCCACTTCCTGCTGTTTTTCGGATATCTTATCGATGAATTCTTTTTCTTCTTCTGGAGTCAGAACGTTCGTCATCTGTTTGTACTCTAATTTTTCTATGTCTTTCTTCAATTGTTCGATAGATTTACCATCGTTGGGAAGCACATCGTCCTTTTCCTGCTTGAGCTCTCTAGACAATTTGTTAACTTTCTGGTTGAGTTCGTCTCTTTTTTCTTTGTACTCCTTCACTTTTTCGTTCAGCTCGTTTCTCTCTTCCTTTAGTTCGTTACCTTTTTCTATCAATTCTTTGACTTCACTGTTGTATTCATCTCTCTTCTCTACCCATTTTTTTGCTTCCTCGTTCTTCTCATCTCTAAGTCTCTTATACTTTTCAGCCTGAAGATTAGCCTTATCTTTTTTTTCCTCCAACTCTTCTAAAAGCTCAGTCATGGTTTATTGCACTGTCCAGTAATTTTTAACGAATTGATTCACGTATTCAATAATTGGGGGATTTATAATACTTTCGGAGTTTCAACTAAAATTGTTGGGTATTGTGTTCATAAAGATTTTTGAGAGATATCCATCGAGAAAAAATAAATAACTCCGCCGGTTTCGACTTTTTAGAATAATTATGTCTGAAGAAGAACCCGATCTAGAAGAAAAACTAGGTTTTACGCCCCAGAATGTTTGGGAAGACCTTGACGAAGAAAAGAAAGAAGAGATTTTTGAATTTGCAGAGGATTACAAGGATTTCTTATCCTCATCGAAAACCGAAAGGCAGGCGGTAGAACAATCAGAGGAACTCTTGAGAGAGAACGGTTTCAAAGCGATAAGCGAGTATGATGAGCTAGAACCCGGCGATAAGGTCTATTTCATCAATAGGAATAAGAGTATAGCGGCTGCAGTGATAGGGGGAGAGGAACTCACCCGCGGTTGTAATATAGTTACTAGTCATATAGACGCTCCGCGATTGGACCTCAAAGCACGTCCTCTGTATGAAGATGGCGAGGCTTCGATTGCACTTCTCCAAACTCACTATTACGGAGGGATAAAGAAATATCAATGGGTCAGTATACCGCTGGCTATCCATGGTAGAGTAGTCAAAGAGGATGGGACTCCAGTGGACATATCCATCGGAGAGGACCCCGACGATCCTATTTTCGTCATAAGTGATCTTCTACCTCATTTGTCCAAGAAAAAGCAGGGAGAGAGGAAGATGAAAGACGTAATCAAGGGAGAAGAACTGGATCTGATAGTTGCTGGTATCCCGATAGACGATGAAGATGTGGATGAAAAAGTGAAGATGAAAGTTCTGAAAGTGCTGAACGAAAAATACGGCATTGAGGAGGAAGATTTCACCAGTGCGGAATTGGAGATCGTGCCTGCCCATGATGTTCGAGATGTTGGATTCGATAGAAGCATGTTGGGGGGCTATGGTCACGACGATCGGGTCTGTGCTTATACCTCCCTGCGAGGACTTTTGGAATTGAAAGATCCCGATAAAACCGCTATGGTTATATTCTTTGACAAAGAGGAGATAGGCAGTGAAGGGAACACCGGTGCGAACTCTGAGTTCGTCGAGACCTTTTATTCTAAACTGTTAAAACTTTATAAAAAGAACTATACTATGCACGAGCATCGAGAGATGCTTGACAATTCCAAGGCCATTTCTGGTGATGTTAGTCCCGCTGTAAACCCTTCATTCAAAAGCGTACACGACATACAAAACGCAGCTTCTTTTGGTAAAGGTATAGCAATAAATAAATTCACCGGAGCAGGTGGGAAGTTTTCCGCCAACGATGCCCATGCAGAATACGTCGCATTCATAAGAAGGACTTTCAACGAGAACGATGTATACTGGCAGACCGCTGAACTGGGCAAAGTCGATGAGGGCGGTGGAGGAACGGTGGCTAAATTCCTGGCTGAGCTGAATATCGATGTGATCGATGCAGGAACTCCTGTGCTAGGTATGCATGCGCCCTTCGAACTCATATCAAAAGGCGATCTATATCATACGTTCAAGGGTTACCGGGCATTCTTGGAGACGGAATAGACGTCCGAGATGAGAAAAACTCTTTTCTAATCCTTTTCTATTTCTATTACCTTTACATCTCCTGGTGGAAGGATGCTCTGTATTTCGCTTATCGGTACAGAAAAATAGTTTGACATCTCGTTGGCAAAATCGTTTTTATCTCTTGTGCCAGGGATAAAGACGACCTTTTTCTTGAGTAAGTCCTCCTCTTCATTTTCTAGTGTTAAGGAGGGGGCGCACATCACCTTTTTTTCACCTTGATACTCGAATTCCGCTAGCGTAGCTTTCATCGGGAGATCGTCGTGATAGTTTCTTTTACCCCTTATCACAAAGGCCCCAGTTGGAAGAGATTCTCCAGCCTCCGCTGTCTTGCTCACCTGTTCGGGTTTTACCCAATAAGCTCTTCCCGCGCTTATACCTCTTTTCCATTCCTTAGAGTGTATTATAGAGTACTGACATGCTTCTTTCAATGTTTTTTCACCTATCTCGTCCTTTTCTCCTCTTTTCACCACAACACTGGGGGCGCCTCCGGCTTCGGCATGAGCGTAGCGGTCGTAATTTTCTAGGTATTTTTTAACTACCTCTTCATTAGTCTTCGTGTCCTTTCCCGCTATAACCATATGACCTTCACTGGAGATGAACCATTTGTAGCTGTCGAACCAAAACTTTTCTGTAGGTCTCTTCTTTTCTCTTTTTTCTTCTTTTTCTTTACCAGACTCGATCTCTTTTTTAGTTTCCTTTATGGCGGTTTTAGCTCCTTCTATTTTTCTCTTACATTTTTTGCTTTCCTCGTAGTGGTTCTGTGCGTTTTCGTTCACGTCTTTCCTAAAATCGAGTTTTACATTTTTCGTATAGCTTTCACCATCTTTCTCTCCTTCTAATTCCACTACAACGTATTCATCCGATTCGTTTAACTGAACGACCTTCTCGTGCTCTCTCAACTCTGAATATATTTTTTCCCTATTACCTTCTCTTCTAGCCTCGTGTATCTTATCTAGCAATTTTTCACAACCACTGTAATTCTGATAGATCAGTTCAGCTTTTATCTTGTTTTCTATTTCTTCTTTTTTGAGTTCGTTAAGAGCTCTTTGTTGACTAGCGAGCTTCCTCTCTAGTCGAGACTTTTCTTCTTCCTCCTCAGCATCTTCTTCGCCTTTTTCAGATCTGAAAGCGATGTCTAGAGCTCTGTTATAGGTCACAAACATCTCGATCTCATTTTCTTCATACTGTTTCAACGGGAAAGGAACAGCATCTATAATCTCGCTGTCTTCGTCTTTGACCACGTGCGGTTCTAAGTCGTCTTCTTCTATCTGTTTCTTCATCTCCTGTATAACCAAAGTGATTTCATCGGACAGATTTTCTGGTTCTTTCATGTGTTTGTCAACGTCAATTCGACTGCATATTTCCTCAGCATATTTACCCCCTAGATTTAGATCGACCGCTAAAGCTCTCACAAGGTCTTTTTCAGAATCCTCTAGTTCCTGTTTAATCTCCTCTTTACCCAAATCGAATGGTTGAACCCTTGAGGGTGGAAATTTGTACTCGTAACCTTCTTTCAACTCGCGATGGCTCCAAGATTCAGAACGGTAAGGTACGAGTATGTGCCTTTCTCCCTCGAGTATAAGATTTCCTTTGCCGAAGATCTCAAAAATCAATCTGCTCTTTTTTTCTTTTTGGAGTTCGAATATTACCACTCTGTCGAATTCGTGTTGCTCTACGCTCGTGATAGTTGCGTTACCTGTATACTTTCTCATTAGCATTACGTAATCTCCGGGCTTTTCTGGATTGTCTTTGCCTTCTTCTGTTAGGTAAAGGCCTTTACCTATCTTGAATAGCAGCATCTTATTTCCTTCTCTAGGAAGGTAAATTCGGAAAAGTATCTCTCCCTGATTAGGTTGATATATCTTTTTCAAGAAACCTCCTTCAAGAGATTTGAGTTCGTTAACTGCTGCTCTTATCTCTAGAGACTCCATCTCTTCTTTCATCGTTATCACTTTTGCTTTAGTATTATTTATCTATAAAGGACTCTACATACTCATAAATATTGGGGGATTTGATAGAAAAATGAACCCTTTTTTGTATAATGTTGAGCTAAATTCACTCTACTAGACCTTCTTCTTTCAACTCTTGGTAATCCTCTTCGATCAATCGGTCTAGTTCTTTAACGTCGAAATGTTCTTCGCCAGTCCAAGCGTTCGCCGCTGCTTTGTACATGTCAGAAACGAAATCTACGAGTCTTTCAGGTAAACGAGGTGGTTCGGGCCATTCATCTTTAGGAAGGTCCTCTTCTTTTGCCTTCTCCATCTTTTCGTGCCATTCTCCACCTCTATAATAATTCCTCAACATCTGTTTGCTCAGCTTGAATCCATCGTATTCGAACCTGTCCTCGTCTAGTGTCCCTAAAACATCAGCTAATATCAGTTCTCCGTTCCTGTCAAGGGCGACCTCCATCTTCCCGTCTAGATGTCTCCAGTTTAGTTTCTCAGCTTTATTATTTATATGATCGTTGACTTTGATAGCTTTCTCTTTTATCAGGTCTATCTTCTCGTCGTCAAATCCTGCATGCTCTTTGACTTCCTCGAGATTCTTGAAATAACGATCGAATTTTTCAAATTTAGTACTAAAATCGATTATAGGCGGGTCTAAATCTTCGTTCACTTCAGGATAACTATCTAAGCCAAGATCTTCCGGTTCGATCTTTCCTTTCTTGAGCCGCCGGAAAACGGAACTCCCTTCGCCCAAATAGTTCCTATATATTATCTCCAGTGGAACCATCATGTTTCTGTACTGTTCAGGTTCTTCATCAGTTATCACGTTAACGAGCTTGAACTTCATCTTGTCTTTATCTTCTAATCCAATAAAGTGTGTTTTCATCCCTTTTTTTTCCAACTCTTTAAAGTTGTAAGCACTCATCAAACATAGTGCTTCTCCTTTACCTTCAATCTCGTCGGGCATCTCACCGTAATCGAAAACGCTGTAGCGGTCACTGAATTTAAACACCCCAATACCTTCTTTTGCCTCTGTAGGTTCTTTGATAACCTCTAGATCTTTTACTGATCCCATTTTGATCCTCGACCGTGTAAATTTCGCTGTTATATTAAAGCTTTACTTTCTTAGGCTTTTCATAAGGAAAAATACTTATTAAGCTGAGGTACACTCTTTCAGTAGATATTTATGGAATTCGGGAAAGCTCTCAGCTTCGATGATATAATGATGGTCCCTAGCAAAACCGATCTGAAAAGAGATGACATCGATACTTCGACAACTCTTACCGAGAACGTAGAATTGAAAGTTCCTATTCTAAGTTCACCGATGGATAAAGTAACAGGGAGTGAGATGGCCATTGCGATGGCTAGAGAAGGCGGTCTTGGTGTCATCCATCGAAATATGGACATAAAGAACCAGATGGAGATGGTGAAGAAGGTAAAACGCTCAGAGAATTGGATAATTAGGGAACCTTATACGGTCTCACCTGATATTCAAGCTAGAAAGGCTAAGAAGATAATGGATGAAAAGAATATCTCAGGTCTCCCAGTGTTGAAAAACGGAAAATTGATAGGGATAGTCACTAAAAGAGATCTTCGTTTCGAGACTGAACTTCATAAGGATGTAGAAGAAGTCATGACATCTGAACTTATTACCTCTGATCCGGAAACGGATATGAGTAAAGCAAAATCCATACTAAATGAAAACAAGATCGAGAAGCTTCCACTGGTCGATGAGGATGATGAATTACATGGGTTGATAACAGTCAGAGATATAGAGAAAAAGAAAGAACATCCACACGCTACTATGGATGAGAACGGACAGTTGATGGTAGCTTCTGCAGCAGGTCCTGATGAGTTCGGAAGGATAGAATCTCTGGTAGAAGCTGGTGTGGATATGATAGTGGTGGACACAGCACACGGCAACTCTAAAGACGTTATAGAAGCGACGGAGGAGATAAACGGAAGTTTTGATGTAGATATAATGGCCGGCAATATAGCTACCCAGGAAGGCGCCAAAGCTTTAATCGAAGCCGGTGCTGATTCTCTTCGGGTCGGTATCGGACCCGGATCGATCTGTACGACGAGGATGGTATCAGGGATCGGTGTTCCGCAGATAACCGCGATAAGGAACGTATATGAAGAAGCGCATAAAGAAGACGTGAGTGTTATTGCCGACGGCGGAATAAGATACAGTGGCGATGCAGCGAAGGCACTCGCCTGTGGTGCTGATGCTATAATGCTCGGGAACATGTTAGCAGGCACTGAAGAAGCTCCAGGCAGAGTGGTCTTCCGAGGCGGAAGAAAGTACAAAGAGTACAGAGGAATGGCCTCCATATCTGCCCTTGAGCAACGAGAGAAGAACAGGTATGATCAGGATTTCAGGAGTCGTGAAGAATACATCCCAGAAGGTGTTGAAGGTCTAGTACCTTACAAGGGCACAGTTTCTGAGGTATTACATCAGATCGTGGGCGGGATCAAGTCCGGTATGGGGCATCTCGGAGCGTCAACAATCGAAAAGATGCGCGATGCCGAGATTTACGAGATAAGCGAAGGCGGCAAGCAGGAAAGTCATCCTCATAACGTGGAGATCACGGAAGATACTCCGAATTATCATTGGAGAGGAGAGAGGTATTGAAAACCTCGGTACTCAACTCATCTTATCGACAGTCCTGACGAATAAAGCCATCGGGTTACTCACCAAGAAGGACTAAATATCGATACTGAGTTTAGATGGATGAAATCCTAGAAAGTGCTAGAAGACAGCGTAAGAGTATCCTGATGCAGTGATCAACAAGCTCTTTCACATTATCGGTAATTGTTAAATAATATTATCTCATGAGGACACCCATGACCACGTTAGTGACAGGTTCAGCTGGATTTATAGGGTTTCATGTCGCTAGAGAACTGTTAGAGCGCGGGGAAAAAGTAGTTGGCTTGGACAGTGTCAACGATTATTATTCGCAGGATATCAAGTGGGATAGGAATTCAATACTCGAAGAGTACGAAGATTTTGACTTCTATCATGAGGACCTTTGCAATCTAAAGGCTTTGAAAGTGCTGTTCGAAGAGAAAGATATCAAGAGGATCTGTCATCTAGCGGCCCAAGCTGGTGTCCGTTACTCCGTGGAGAATCCCTATGCCTACGAGAGATCAAACCTGAAAGGTTTCACTAATGTTTTAGAGATGGCTAGACACCACGACGTAGAAAATCTGATCTATGCGTCCTCTTCGTCGGTGTACGGAGGCAATGAGGATATACCTTATGCGGTAGGCGATAACGTGAACGAGCCGGTTTCTTACTACGCAGCGACCAAAGTAGCGAATGAAGTCATGGCTCATTCCTATAGCCATCTTTATGATATACCCTCTACAGGGCTGAGGTTCTTCACAGTCTATGGTCCCTGGGGAAGGCCTGATATGGCGATGTTCAAGTTCACCGATAGGATCGTAGAGGGTAAACCCATAGAGGTCTACAACTACGGTGACATGGAGAGAGATTTCACATATATAGACGATATCGTTGAAGGTGTTATAGCCAGTCTAGAGAGAAAATATGATTACGAGATCTTCAATCTAGGGAACAACACTCCCGTTGAGCTGATGGAATTCATCGAGATGTTGGAGGACACTCTTGGTATGGAAGCGGAGAAGGATATGAAGCCCATACAGCCCGGTGATATGAAAGTTACATATGCTGATATTTCAGGCTCTAAAGAAAAGCTGGGTTTTGAACCTAAGACCGATCTGAGGGAAGGTATAGAAAAGTTCGTGGAGTGGTACAAACAGTATTTCGGCGTAGATATCTGAATTCCGAAGATATTTGTTCGCGTGGCATTGATGATAAGCCGTTTGCATGGTCATGCAAAACGATAAATAGATGATCAATCATAATCGGGCGATTTAACTATGGATAGAGAGGCCATCTTTGCAAAATTCAAACAGAGGATGGGACGTCCCACCAAACAGGAGATATTAGACGGTGAGATAGTGCCGGTTCTGTTCAAACTTGCTTGGCCTATGATGGTAGCTTCTCTTCTACAGACAGCTTACAATCTTGTGGATACGATATGGTTGGGAAGACTGCCTGGAGCGGAAGCGACCCTTTCAGTCAGTGCGATCAGCCTAGCTTGGCCTTTTGTATTCCTTCTTCTCTCAATACAACTCGGACTTGGAACAGCTGCTATAGCCATGATATCTCAACATACTGGAGCTAAAAAATATGAGGAGGCAAACCATGATACGGGGCAGCTTTTTTTCTTATTCATAGTTCTATCGATAATCCTTGGGGCAGTAGGTTTTCTGGTAGCTGAAGACTTCCTCAATTTTTTGACTGGACATGGAGATATGGTACCTTTCGCGACAGATTATCTTCAGGTGATATTCATTGGATTTCCTATACTTTTAACGTTCGCTGCGTTCTCTTTTTCTTTGAGGGCCTGGGGAGACACTTTGACCCCAACTATGGTGATGGCCGTTTCTGTTCTCCTCAATATAGCGCTAGATCCACTGTTTATATTTGGTATAGGTCCTTTTCCCCGATTGGGGATTCAGGGTGCCGCTATCGCAACGGTTCTGGCGAGATATGTTGGCGCAGTGATAGCTGTATACATGCTTTACACCAATAGGGTCGGTATCCGGGTCAAATTGTCTTATCTGAAACCTGACTTTACAAAGCTAAAAAAATTCCTAGCGATCGGTACTCCTGCGACTCTTTCACGTATAGAGGAATCAGTAGGTTTCATCGTATTGACTGGTTTGCTTGCGATGCTGCCTTATCAGGAAGAGGTTTTAGCAGCATACGGTATCGGTGGCAGAGTCATCAACATCACTTTCGTTGTTTTGATGGGGATTATGATGGCAGTAAGTACAATGGTCGGTCAAGCTCTCGGTAACGATAATACGACTCGAGCTGAAAGAACCACAGATAAGGCTATGAAGATAATGGTATTCTTTATGATCGTGATATCTTTATTACTGGTGATTTTTAGAGATCCCATAATGAGATTTTTCATACCAGGGAGACCTAGGGTTATAGAGATCGGCGCTATGTATCTTATGATACTTGCTATAGGTGGTCCTTTCTTCGGTATATACGAGGCTGTTTCCGGGGCTTTGAACGGTTCTGGTCATACGGGACAACAGTTCGGACTGAGCATGACGCGCCTTTGGGGACTTAGAATACCGATGATCCTGATATTTGCTTTTGTGTTGGCTCTGAATTCTACAGGAGCGTGGATGGCCATCGCATTCAGCAACGTAGGTGCTGGGTTAGCTGCATATTGGGTATACAAAAAAGGATGGTGGAAAGAGAAGATAATAGATAAAGAATCCTTACTTGTACCTAAGATCAAGAAATTCTTTAATATAGAGGAAGAAAAGGATGAATCTATCCAAAACGATAAATAGATAAAGAAAGTAGGTGTAGCGATGGATGGAGCCGAAGTGACCACTTCTGGCCTTGAGTTCGAAGGGGATTGGGAAGAGATATGTGACTTTTCTGAAGAACTAGAGATGGTTATGGAACTTTATCTCGAAGATAAGGACGAGATCGAAGAGTACGACGATTGGAGACCTAGAGAGAAAGATACGGAGGAAGACATGAAAGAGAAGACAGCAGAAGAAGCCGCGGTGAAAGAAAAAGATATCGAGAACGGTTTCGATGGGGCTAAAGAAGAATTGGGAGAAGCAGAAGAGAAATTAGCCGATTCTGTTCACGATGTTCTCAACGGTATTGATCCTTCTCGTGACCTGAAAGAAGCGTTGCTAAAAATAGAAAAGGTGGTAGAGGTCGAATCCGTTAGATCGATAAGGAAGGTCGAGGAGACCATCTACAAGAAGCTCATGTTGAAGTTTAACCCTTATTACTTCGATACAGAGGATTTTTCTGTCAATCTGGAACGAAAAAAGGATCATCAATACGTTCTTACGATAAACGTTACTGATGAGGAATTGAGGAAACACTTTCAAGAAAGATTTTGCTGATGTTTTCGTTTCGAAAAGGATTTTAAGGTATGAAGATAATAATACTGAACATGGTTAGGCTGTTCATAGCTAGACACGGACAGACCAAATGGAACAGAGAGGGAAGGCTCCAGGGATGGGAAGATGCACCTCTGACAGATGAAGGTATCGAGCAAGCCGAAGCTCTCAGAGAGAGGTTGTCCGAGGAAGATATCGA
>Ga0207421_10002471_pt1 | contig 22885 bp, 21 predicted proteins | sample SodLakKL_010_SED_4_FD_187542 | JGI IMG/M metagenome (GOLD analysis project Ga0207421, IMG submission 187542) | Alkaline sediment microbial communities from Lake Tanatar, Kulunda Steppe, Russia - 8KL_010_SED (SPAdes) (version 2) | ecosystem: Environmental > Aquatic > Non-marine Saline and...
ATTGAGTTTGGCTCTGCAGATTCGCTCATGCACTTGGGCTGACCCAGGTATGCCCGCCTGGAATAGTGTGATCAGCAAGCCCCAATGCTGGGAGACGAACTCCGTCCGCATCATGACTAACTGCTCAATGACCCCTTCCGGCGCGTCGATGCCAGCCAGTGCTCGGCGACTTCGTTCCCTGTAGGTCGAGATGCGATCTTCCATGAGGCTGATATACAGTTCATCTTTACTTGCGTAGTAAAGGTAAATCGTACCCTTGGCAATGCCTGCGTCCTTGGCGATCTCGTCAATGGTCGCCGCGGCACCATGGACAGCAAATACCTTTTCGGCACTATCTAAAATGGCCTGTCGCTTATCTCCTTCTTGAACAGCCAAGTACTATACCTCCGTTTCAATCCCATTGCGGCCAATCACCGCCGGATAGGCCTTCTGCCATCTGTTCATCATCCACACCCGCCGCCTGGGCCAGGGCTGCCTTCTGCTCTCGGTACTCGAAGGTACTGGACAAGACCTCGTTCTCAGCTTGGATTAACAGTAATTCTGCCTGCTGCAGTTCACGGGTGGACAAGAGGCCGCGCTTAGCGGAATCTTCGATGCGCGAGAAGGTTTCTTCTGCCTCTTTCTGATGGTCCAATGCCAGCTTCCAAGAACGGTAGGCTTCCTCCATGTCCTCCCGAGCCGCATACACCTCCAAAAACAGCATGTCTTTGGCACTGGCCCGTTCACTATCTGCCTTCTGGACAGCTGTCTGCAGACGGCTTTCTTCGGCGCTTGCCGCGCCTCCGTCGCCGAACTGGTAGTTGACGCTGAGGCTAATCTGCCAAGGATTGGTGTCTTCCATCGGATCATCGAAAATCGGATCAAGGGGTTGATCGAAGATGTCTCGGAACTCATCCCAATCATCCTCGGAAAAGCCTTCGTCAACCCAAAAGTCAGGGGCTTCCTCGGGCAGATCCCATACTTCATCGGGTTCTTCCCGGTCCTTTTCCCAAGTTCGTGCCATGGTCCCGGTCAGCATCCGGTCGCTGTCCACGGACCCGGCCAAGGCTGTCTCATTCCAAATATACGTACCGCTGGCCGTGACCGTCCAATCCCGGTCGCGGCGGGCCGTGTCATACTCTATCGCGGCCATTTCCACCTGCTTATCCAACAGCCTTATTTCCGGACGGTGATTCTTGGCATGTTCCCAGAGCTCGTCCATTGTGGGTTCCCATGGCATTACATCGGCATCAGCCCGCCGCCGATGAACTTCCGCCCAATTCTCGAGCTCCTCCTTGCCGCTAGGATACATGTCCAGCAACTGCAGAAGGCGGGTACCTGCCAACCGGAAACCCGATTTAGCCGATTCCAGCTGCACTTCTCGTTGAAAGACCTCGTTCTGCTGCTCCATAACATCCAATTCGGAGGCCGCTCTCTGATCCCTCTTTTCCTTTACCGCATCCAGCTCCGCTAGGGCATCCTCCCAGCTTTTTAATGCCATGTCCACGGCCAGATCAGTCTGCAGCAAAGCATGATAGGATTCCTGTACTTCCAGCATGGATTCGATCACGGCCTGCCGGTACTGCAGCTCACTCACGGCTACACCCAGTTCGGCTTGATCGAGGCCGCCCTGGAGCTCAGGACTGGCCCCAAGCTGCTGCGCTGCCGTCACGGATAGCTCTGCGTCCCAGATCACGTCATCCAAAGACGCTCCTTCCAGTGTGGACATGGGATCCATGGCAGCCTTCTGCCTTGTATGCTCTCCGCCAATGTTCAGCTGGGGCCGCAGCAGCGACTGTACCTCTTCCAATGCTGCCTCTGCCTCTAGCTTCTCTAGTTCTCCCTGGAATACGGTGTGGCTGACCTCTAACGACTGTACCAGAACATCTTCGAAGGTTTCGAGCGTATGCAGTTTTTCACCCGCTGTTGCCGGAACCGCGGCTAAACAGACAGCCAATACAGCGACAGCCATACACGCCCCGGGCTTACAGCCTTTCGCAAGACCCATGTCTAGAAGCTCCTTTCTTGTCCGGAGACCTCACTAATCTCGCAGTGCCTCCGCTGCTGTATAGGAATGCCTGGCCTGTGCAGTGTTGTAGTCAGATATGGCAGTAATAAGCTCGTTCTGCGCCGCAACAACGGCTAAGTGGGAATCCTGCAGCTCAGTCATGGTAATCATGTCGGCCTCATACATCTTGCCCGAAATCCGGTGCAGCTCTTCGGCCTCTTCTACTTCCTTTTTCAAAGCCGGGATGCGCTCCTCCGCTTCTGAGATCTCTGTATAGCTCTGGTGAATTTCCAGGGTCAGAAGCTTCTTCGCTTCTTCGAGCTGCACCTTTGCCTGCTGCAATTGGATCTCGGCCATTTCCAGCTCCAGATCCGGCGTATAGTCATTATCGGCCAACTCCACACTCTTCTCTGCCACTTCAACGGCAGTCTCCAGCTGGATGATTTCTTCCCGGTTGTCCAATGCAAAAGCCACATCTTCTTCCAGATCGATGTCGCGTTCTTCCATGGTAAAGGTTTTCTGCTGCGGACGGACGTTGTCGTCTAAATCCAGGCCCAATGTCTGCAGGAAATTCATGATGGCCAGCTCGAGACCGTGCTCCGCCTGCACCACATCGGCTGCACTCCCGCGGACGTGACTGGTAGCTTGAATCACGTCATAACGGGTGGCCGTACCGGCGTCATATTTCTGTTCTGTTTCGTCTAGTTGCCGTTCCGCCGACGCCAGCGCTTCTTCGGCCACATCCAGCATGTCCTTTAACTGCAGAACCTGATAAAAGCCGGTCTGAACATTCAAAGCCAGATCATCCTGAGCCATAATCTTCCCTAAATGGGCCAATTCATAGCCGGCCCGCGCCTGCATCAACGCGGTTGGATCCGGCTCCATCAACTGGGCTGTTTCGGCTTGGTCCAACTGAATGCGGGCCTCGGCCACATCCAAGCCAGCCAACTCCAGGCCTTCGCTGTTTTCCACGGCTATACTCTGGGCTTCCTCCAATGTTACCTCCCGCACTTCGTTTTCGCCAGCCACAGCCGATGCGGTACCCAAGAACAGAATTGCAACGGTGATCCATACCATGCTTGCTCTACACATCACGTGCGTTTTCCTCCTTTTTCCTGCCTAGACGGCTCAATATCCACTGTTCAGCATCATCTACGACGGTATACGACGCCGGTATGACCAGAAGCGCAAGAAAGGTAGAGGCAGCCAACCCGCCAATGACGACCACAGCGATGGGCCGCTGCATTTCCTGCCCCTCGCCGATGCCTATGGCCAATGGCACCATCGCCAAAATCGTCGTCAGAGATGTCATCAAGATCGGCCGCATCCGTACTTCCCCTGCCTTGCGCACAGCCTCATTGCGTTCGCTTCCCTGCCGGCGAAGCTGGTTGATATAATCAACGTACACGATGGCATTGTTTACTACAATGCCGGCCAGCATAATAGCCCCCACGAAGGCCACCACACTGAAGGTAGCACCAACCAGCAGCAGTCCGCCCACCACCCCGATCAAGGCCAGCGGAAGGGTAAACATGATGATCACCGGCTGCAGCAGCGATTCAAACTGTGATGCCAGAATCATATATACCAGCAGCACACCCAATACCATGGCCAGGCTCAGCTGTTCGAATGCGTCGAGCATTTCTTCACTCTCACCAGCCACCTCTGCGGAAACACCGTGGGGAAGATCGAGACCCGCGACGACGGTTTCAACATCTTCCATGGCAGCGCTTAGGTCCCGGTCTACTAGCCCGGAAAATACGGTGACGGTCCTCGTTCTGTCCGTGCGCTCCACGTTCACCGGGCTGGTGTCAAAGGTAATGTCTGCCACCTCACCAAAAGGAATGACACCTCTTTCGGTATCAATGGGTACATCCAGGAGAGCATCCGGGTCACTGCGCCATTCTTCGGCCAGTTGCATTGACACATCGATTTCCTGCCCGCCGGTCCGATAGGTGGTCACCGCATCGCCTGCCACCGCTGTTCGCAGCACAGACCCCAGTTCTGTCACCGTAAGGCCGTACTCGGCAGCGCGGTCCCGATTGACCTCCAGCTGAATCTCCGGCTCCCGATCCTCTAGCGAAGTGCCGGCATCAACAATGCCCGGAACCTGTTCAATCCCCTCTAAGACATCGTCAGCCGCTGATTCCAGTTCTTCCATTGTGTCGCCCTGCAGTTCCAACTGGACGGGATCACCGAAAAAGGCACCGGCCATATCCGTCATAGTCACGCTTACATCGGCTCCCGGAATCCCCTGGCTGTGAGACCGCAGTTTGCGGGCAATTTTCTCGGTATCCCGTTCCCGATCGGCCCTGGGTTCCAGTACGATTCCCACTCGGCCGACATCACTGGACAGACCGTCATCCATCCCCTCACCGTCTGTATCGCCCACAGACGAAAACACCACATCGACTTCGGGAACTTCCAACGCGTACTGTTCGATTTGCCCAATGACAGCGTCAGTGTCTTCTAATTTGGTGCCGCGAGGCATCTGCACGTCCACCTGAATCTCGCCCTGGTCGAAATCCGGCAAGAATTCCATACCAATCATTGGCGCCAATGCGGCCGCGGTAACGAAAAGCACCAGGGCAACGGCGCCAGTGATTTTGCGCCGCTCAATGATCTTGCTGATCACGCCACCATACACTGTCTGGGCCCTTTCCATCAAGAATCCTACAGAGCGCAGCCGCCGTATTTCGGTAATCTGGCCATGGGGCAGTACCTTGGAAGCCAGCATGGGTATCAGCGACAGCGAAATCACAAGCGATGTCGCCAGGGAAAAGGTCACTGTCAATGCCATGTCTCGGAAGATCTCAGCGGCGATGCCGGCAATGAAGACTACGGGAAGAAACACGGACACGGTCGTCAGGGTGGAGGCCGTGATGGCGGTACCTACTTCTTCTGCCCCCTGCTGCGCTGACTGCTGCGCATCCCATCCCTGTTCTTTGTGTCGGAATACATTTTCCAGAACTACGATGGCATTGTCCACCAGCATGCCGATGCCGAGCGCCAATCCACCCAGGGAAATCATGTTTATGCTGGTATCACTGAAGTACATCAGGATAAAGGTGGTCACCACAGATACGGGTATAGCAAAAGCCACAATAAGCGTCGGCCTGAAACTGCGCAAAAAGGTCAGCAGAACAAACATGGCCAGCACTCCGCCCACCACGGCATTGATCGTTACATCACGAACCGAGTCTTGGATGAAAACCGTGAGGTCTTGTACGACAGCCACGGATACTCCCGTTTCCAGCTGGTCGTTGATGTCTGGCAGTGCCTCCTCGATCCGTTCGGCCACATCGACGCTGTTGGCCGCAGCTTCCTTCTGTACCGACAGCAGAACGCTTGGTTCGCCTTGAAACCGGCCCAGCTGCTCCGCCTCTTCATGGCCATCGATCACTTCCGCCACCTGGCTCAGAGGAACCAACGCTCCACCATCGTTGGGAATCCGTTGGCGGCCAATGGCGTCAACGCTGTCGTATTCGCCCATGGTGCGCACCACATGGGACAGGTTCCGATCCGTCACCGTTCCCGCCGGCATATTGATGTTTTCGGCAGCTAAAATCTGCCCTATGCGCTCCATGGGAAGCCGGTGGGTCTGCATCAAACCGGGATGCAGATCCACCTGCACTTCTCGCCTCCGACCCCCCGCAACACTGACAGAGGCCACACCCTCAATTCGCTCCAGTTCACTTTCCACCGTATCATCGGCAGCGTGGCGCAGTGCAGCCAACGACGCCTCACCGGTTACAACCAGTTCCATAATGGGCATGTCTGCAGGATCGAACTGGATTATGGTGGGACTGCCGGTGTCGTCGGGCAGTGCATCGCTAACGAGATCGACCCGCTCGCGCACATCCAAAGCAGCGAAATCCATGTCAGTTCCCCAGTCAAACTGCGCAACCACTGTGGAGTGGCCCTGACTGGACACAGAACTGATGGTGCTAACGTGATCCACCGTCGCCACGGCTTCTTCCACGGGCCGTGTCACGAAATTTTCCACTTCGTAGGGGCCGGCGTCATCATACGAAGTCTGTATGGCAATCACAGGCGCCTCAATGTCCGGCAGCAGGTCCAGAGGCAGGCGGCCCAAGCTGATGGCACCCAACAGAAGCAGGACCATCACGAACATGATGACGGTGACAGGACGCCGCACGGCTATCCGAGGCAGTTTCACGATGCGCCCTCCTCTTCGCCATTGTAATCTTCAACGTTCACTGCTTCGCCAGGTACTAGCTGTTCCTGCCCCGAAACCACAACCTCGGTGTCGGCATCGATGCCGCTTTTCACTTGCACATCGTCACCATGTTGGATCCCCAGCTCCACGGCTACACGTTCTGCGTGACCGTTTTCAATCACAAACACATGATGTTCGCCATCCTGATCATCGACGGCGCGTCTGGGAATGGTCAAGGCATCCGGGACTTCGTCGGTGATGATTTCGGCCCGGCCGTACATTCCGGGGCTGAGTTCCCCTTCCGGATTGGGAAACGCCAGGGTTACCGGGAACATCCCGGTGGCATGGTCGGCAGCAGGAGCTACGGTATCCACATAACCGGTCAGCAGACCTGCCCCTTTGTGCGCCATATCCAAGAAAACCTCTTGACCTCTTTCAAGATAATGGATGTCGCGGCTCCCTACTTCAATCGGCATACGCAGCTCATCTTTGTCAACAATCATCCCCACAGGTTCACCCGCGGCAGCCTGCATGCCGACCGATAAATCCCATTCCGCAACCGCACCTCGGCGCGAAGCCTCGATTTCGCTGTGATTTAGTCGCAACTGTGCCAGATCCTTGCCCGCCTGCGCCTCCTTCAAAGCGGCCTCGGCCGCTCGAATATCATCGGGATGGGTGCCCTCCTCCGCCAGCTGCAGAGCTTGCTCGGCCTGCTGGACGTGGGCCTGCGCAGTCTCGTAATGGGTCTTTGCCTCCTCCCAGTCGCTTTTGGCAATGACGCCGTCCTCATAGAGCTCTTGGTTGCGCTCATACTGGGAACGGGCTGTCTCATAGTGTGATTCTGCCTCTTCCAGTCCAGCCCGGGCCTGCTCCACTTCTTGATGCCGACTGCCGGATTGCGCCCGTTCAACATTGGCCTCCGCGGCTTCCACAGCCGCCTCTGCCTGTGCCATCTGCATCTCGGCTTCCTCGGCGTCAAGAAGGGCAAGCACCTGGCCCTCCTCCACCTCATCACCGACTGCAACGTACTCCTCTTCCACGGTTCCGCTGGCCATAGGCACCACAGCCGCGTAAGCCTCGGCCTGCAGCGTTCCATGGTAACTCTTCGTATCTGTCAAGTCTTCATGTTCGGGCGTCGTTGTCGCTACGGTACGACGTTGTTCCGCGTCTTCTTCATGGACTTCGTCGGATTGCAGGCTGCCCCAGAGCAGCACCACGGCTGCTGCCAGAAATGCCAGTGCAGCCACTGCAGCCAGATAGCGTCTCAAGTTCGTTCCTCCTTGTTGGTAACTGACCGTTCAGTCAATGCTTCCGAGTATACAATGCATGCACGTCAACTTCAATCAACAACGTGTAAACGGCGTTTCCAACAACCTGCTTGCATGGTCGGGCTCCGTTTGCAAGTCCCCTTTTCGCCGCAGGCTCAGCGGAACCGCAAGATTTACAAAATCCTTATCGATTCTACGCGCCCAGAGGCGATGCTTACACGCAAAAAAGCCCCGGAAAACCAATCCGGGACTGGGCAGAAACACCGCCTTTATCATTGGATCCGCCGTCCTACGCCGGAAGGCAGACCATCACCATAAATTCGACGCCAGGTCTCGGTACCGGGCGCATAAACCGTGCGGTTTCGGCAAAACCCACTGCTTCATATGCCTTGATCGCTCTGCGGTTGAACTGGGCTACCGTCAACCGGAGGGGTACAGCGCCGTGTACAGCATAGAGATACCGCTTCCCCGCCTCCAAAAACCGGCGGCCTTCGCCGCGCCCCACCCGGTCCGGCGCCAGGCCCAGGCCTATGTCCAGCATTCCGGGCCGACGGGTCTTTTGATACACCCTGCGCCCTGCGGGAATCCGTGCCGCCTCTCCCATACAAAAAAACCCGCATAGCATGCCGGCTGCGTCCAGCACGGCCAAGTAACTGCCCGCCACCAGTTCCGTGCGAGTTTCGTCGTTATCGGCAAAGGAATAGACCGCATAGGGGCCCTCATAGGACCACCCCATAATAACTCGGGCGTATTCCTTATCCATGGGACAGATCTGGTACATCGGGGGCTTCCTCCCTAAAGTCTAGTTCCCAGGCAGCTCTATAGGTCGGCAGTTTTCGCCCCTGGCCGATCCGGCTGCGCGCCGCCCCGACACAGACAGCGCCCATGGACTCGTAGAAGCCCGCTGCATGCGGATCCGAATGGACCTCGATCCCAAACGCACCCCGTCTGCGTGCATCTCTTAGCGCCCGTTTCCAAAGCTGACGTCCAATACCGCGTCCCATACAGCGGGGGTGAACGAATAAGTGCGTCAGCTCGAGATATCGCCCGGCTCCTTCTAGGGCAAAGAACCCTGTCCAGCGCCGTCCCTGATGATGAACCAAAACCTGCCCCGAGACCAATGCTGTCCAGGGCACATAGAGATCTGCCAAACATTGCTGCAGAAAGTGTCTTTCATATCCCCAGTAGGCCTTGGATGAATACGCCAAACGGGCCAGAGCTGTGCGATGCCACGGCTTCGCTCGGAAAAACCCATCCACTCGGCGATATATCATTCTTACGCCTCCCATCATACTGCCTACCCATCGTTCGCTGCAGTATGCTGACAGCAATGATGGCAGCTTCTTTGGACATCACGGCACCGTAGTCAACGCTGGGCCGCTTTTTGCGCGCAATCCACGTTCAGCAGGGATGGAACATATGGTAGACGGCAAACGTACCCCGCTCTCGCACGCCAACGGTCAGAAAACCCCGTCTGCTGTATAGATCGACATTAGCCCGGTCACCTGTGTAAAGATAGAGTCCGGTCATGCCCGCCTGCTTGGCTAAGGCGATTCCATCCCTCAGCAGCGCCGAACCGATGCCATGGCCGTGCAGATCGGGAGCCACGGCCAACATTTCCAACAGCAGATAGGGAGCCGCTAAGCCATGGGGGACCTTGGTCAAACGCATTAGGTGATGGATTTTTGACCAGCGGATATGGGGCAGCAGCCGCACAAGATGGGGCAGACGCTGCAGGGCCTCGGCCGCGACGGACACTGTAGGAACAGGCTGATAGGGGCTTTTGTATAATGCTGTCCCTACCATAACCCCGTCTTGGAACGCACAGCGCACGGGATGGCCGCCCCGGTAGAAAGCCGAAAAACGCAGTTCAACCACACTTCGAAACCCAGTCCGGGCCGAAGCGCTGTCAAGACGGAACATCTCCGAAGCAAAGGCTTCCTTCTGGAAGGCCCGGGCATTAAGGGCTGCTGCCGGTGCCACATCGCTGTCTGCAGCCGCACGAATCGAGACATTATCCAACACCGCTATCCCCCGCTGTTCCATGCTTTTCCAACCACTGCCGGGCAAAATCCACCCCAGAACACAGAGAAAAAAGCCTGCAAACGCCGGAACCCACCAGGCCCAGCCGAACTCGACCGGTGCGGTCCATGGCTTCGCCCACAGCTGGAAACAGTTCATCACGAAAGACTATATCTTCATAAGCCGTCCATTGACGTTGGCCCTCCCGCATGGTCGGCGCATAGCCACGGTACGGGTTCCGATACTGGATCCGATACTCGGCCAAATGAAAGCATGTACAGCTATCATACCCGACCCCCAACAGCAGGACTTGGGCATCCAACTCGTACAGTTTAGCCAGCGGTGATCCGTCGCCGAGACTAAAATCCAGTCTGTGACCGGCGGTGATCCCATCGGCCAAAGGACCTTGGGCGGTGAACGAAACACACGGGTGCAGACTGCGGCGTACACCGGGATAACTCCGAAACTGCTCCGCGATAGCCCCCATACCATGAGTCGGGGTCGTTTCCGGGTCAAACACAGGCATATGTTCTCGAATGGTCGGCCACCATCCCTCGGGTACAGGGGGGTTGCTCCAACCACTGGGATCAGAAATGGAACCGGAGTGCGCCGGCATCACTAAGGTACCTTCATGTCCCAGCGCGGTACGGAGGGCATGGATTACAGCGGCAGCGTTACCGCAGACCCAGCCTAAGGCACTGAGGGACGAATGGACCAAGAGAACACCGCCCTCTTTAAGATCCATACGGCGCAGATCCTGGGCCAGCGACTCGGCCGTACGAGGGGTAGGCGTATGTTCAACAACGTTTTTTTCCGGCACGGGACACGACCTCCCCCACTTGCTTCCTAGTCTGCAGACAGTTCCTTGAAAAGCATGCTCGGCTGAATACCGCTGTTATTCTGGTATTTGCCGCTCTGGTATGCGTCGTAATCACCTTCCAGCGTATAGTAGTAGATCTGGCAGACCGGCACAAACGGATATATCCGTACGGGCTGGACACAGAACATCTCCAGAGTCCAGAACCCGCGGAACCCCACATCGCCGAACCCAGCCGTCACATGGACAAACAGCCCCAATCGGCCCACGGAAGAACGCCCTTCCAGCATGGGGACCAGCCGGTCTGTCCTCGTGTATTCCACCGTCCGCCCGAGATAGAGGCGGTTCGCTGCCAGCACCAATCCGTCTTCAGGAACCGTCAGACTCGATGTTCGATGCTCCGCTTTCATATCCAACACATCATCAGCATAGACCATCAGCTGGTTGTGCAGCCGCAAATTGTAACTGTTTGGGTTGAGTTGGACTTCGTCAAACGGATCGATGTCAATGTCTGTTCCCAGCCTGCGCTGGATTTCTTTCCCCGATAGGATCACAGAGATCGTCCTTTCCAAACCGCCACAAACAGCCCTTAACAGGACCCGTCCCTATAGTTCGTCAATGCATTGTCATCCCAGTATGCAGACCACTGCCCAGCTCGATGCCGATGGTATCGATTGCGCACATCCGGATGCGGAACCTTTGCAGCTCGAGCGAGCACCGCCTCCAGCTGGCCCAGCATACTTTGGTCCAGCGCAGCCCCGGAAAGCAGCCACTCCAGCTTGCCGGCCTCGCCGCACAGCAGAACCTTGGTGCTCTTGGCCATGAGCGGTAGATTCACCGCCAAATCCGCCGCCACCAACGATTGGTGATGGCGTTTGGCAAACGAGCGCCCCAGAAACCAATATGTGGCATTCAAAAAGCCGACTCCTTCCTGGGCTAACTGCATGAACGCGTCCCGTGGAGCCGGCGTCTTGCGGTACATACCAAGGGACCGAAGCACGTATGTGCCGCTGGTTCGGTAATCCAGCTCCTTCCAAGTTTCCTTGCAGAAAGGGATGCCCACTGGATTGGTCGGGTAAGGATCTTTGCCCACAATACACAGGGAAAACGTCCCACGTCTATGCCAAAGCTCCAGGTAGTCCGGGGGCAGCGGAAAATAACCATCCCACAACACAGATCACATCCTGTCCTATCGACCGGCGCTGTCACTCGGCGTGCTATCACCAAACGCCGCCATCTTCTAAGGGCAGAGCCAGTATATATCTGGTTGTTTCGCCTTCGCGCAGCATAATCCTCCAGAATATCCCTGGGTTTTGCCCGCGGGCCGCAGTGACGCGAAATATCCCTGGTTCCAGCAGGAAAAAGCTGACTTAAGTCGTATGTAATGTATTGAGCAGTACATCCAGATGGGCTGCCGCTAGTTGCGGCCTGTTACGGGCCGGATATACAGCGCTTTAAAGAATGCATCTCAGAAAATCCAGGAGGTTATGGTCATGCCAGCATATGACTTTGGCTGCAGCCAATGCGGCAACGGTTTCGAAGTCAAAATGAGTATCGCTGCCAAAGAGTCGGATACAGCCATAGAATGCCCTCAGTGCGGCAGCGTTAACACCCGTCACGTGTACCGCCCTGCCGGGTTTATCATGTCACGAAATGCAGAACCTGCTTGTCCCCAGAACGTAGGCGGGGCCTGCTGCGGCGGTCACGCAGGATGTGAATGTCACTAGTACAACCGTCACAGTAGGTGAGGCCAGCCCGCGGCTGGCCTTTTTCAACGGCTGCCCGGTTTGTCAATGGCCATTCCCTGCTGGCAGAGCGGGCATTGCTCAGGCTCGTAGGTAGGAAGGTCCACCTGCACAAGCCAGTGAAACGGCACACCAAAATCTGCCCCGCCGGCACTTCGATCCACCAGCACCGCCACAGCCGCCGCCTTCGCCCCGGAAGCTTCGACGAGACCCAGGACTTCCTTTACAGAACCGCCTGTGGTCACCACATCCTCCACTACCAGCACCCGTTCACCCGGACTTAATGAAAAGCCTCTGCGAAGGGCCATTTCTCCCTCAGCGCGCTCGGCAAAAATGTTCTCAACTTGCAGGTGCCGAGCCGTTTCGTATCCCATCAGTACCCCGCCGATGGCTGGCGAGATTACTTTGTCCACTTCGTAATCCAAGTGCTGAACCAGCGTCTTCACCACAGCGGCGGCAAACTGCGGATCTTTGAACACGCCGGCACACTGCATGTAACCACTGCTGTGCTTTCCCGATGTAAGGCGAAAGTGTCCACTCTGCAAAATATTGCGTCGTTTCAGTTCATCTAGGACCCAGCTGTCATTCATTGCTGCACCTCCATGGAACGTTTTGCCCGCTGTAAGGCACGACTGGGTGAGACCGCCTGGGTAATCGGGCGTCCCATGACAAGGTAGTCGCTTCCCCACTCCACCGCGCGGGCCGGCGTTGCCACCCTCTTCTGATCACCTCTGTCATCCTCGTCAAAGCGCACACCGGGGGTTACTGCGGCAAACTCGGGGCCAAACTCTCGTTTTATCATCGCGCTCTCTTGGGGAGAGCATACCACCCCTTGTAGACCAGCCCTTTGGGCCAATCGGCCGTAATGGATGACGCAATCCTGCAGCGAGCCGTGAACCAGGAGTTCCTCATTTAATGCCAACTGGTCTATGCTGGTCAGCTGGGTAACCCCGATTACCTTCGTGCGCCCGTCCGCTGCTGAAGCCGCCGCTTCCAGCATATCCGACCCTCCGGCACAGTGGACGTTCAACATCTCAACGCCCAAACCAGAAAGTCCTGCGACGGCATGGTAAACGGTGTTGGGGATGTCATGGAGTTTCAGATCAAGAAACACCTGTAAGCCGCGGGACAGCATCGCCTCCACGACCCCTGGGCCTGCCGCATAAAACAACTGCATTCCGATTTTCACATAGTCCAAATCCGGTCCCAAGCTGTCCACCAGTTGGAGAGCCCGCTCCTGGTCCGGAACGTCCAACGCTACGATAAGCTGCGCTCTGCCTGTCAATGCACTGCCCCCTTAATCTCTGCTATGGATGCTGCTCCGCTGCGCTCCATCCATGTCTGCATTTCTGCAATGATCCTCGGCATGGCATACGGATCGGTAAAATTAGCCGTTCCAACCTGAACAGCATCGGCGCCGGCCATGATGAACTCAACGGCATCCGTTCCCGATTGTATGCCACCGCACCCGATAATCGGTACATCAACGGTGCGGGCCAACTGATAGACCATGGCCAGAGCCACCGGCTTAACGGCCGGACCGGACAGTCCGCCCTGACCATTAGCCAAGACCGGACAGCGCCGGTCCAAATCAATGGCCATGCCCCGCAGTGTATTCATTACCGTCAGTCCATCGGCCCCGGCCGCAACGGCTGCTTCGGCCAGAACGCCCGCGTCCGTGACATTCGGGGTCAGTTTCACAAACAGAGGCAAATCGGTAACCCGCCGCACGGCCGTCACTAAACCCTTCAAGATCGACGGCTCGGTTCCAAACGCCAATCCTCCCCGCTTCACGTTAGGGCAGGAGACATTCAATTCCAGTACATCCGCCATACCCGAGGCATCAATGGCCGCGGCCACCATGCAGTACTCCTCCTCGTCGGACCCCGCCACATTGACCCACACCGGCACATCCTGGCCCGCTAGCCACGGCAGTTCGTCGGCCAGAACCCTCTCCAAACCCGGATTGGCCAAGCCAATGGCGTTGAGCATTCCTCCCGGGGTCTCGGCAATCCTCGGGGTGTCATTCCCGGGTCTCGCCTCTTTGGTCACAGCTTTGGCCACCACGGACCCCAAAGTCCGCAGGGGATAATACCGACTATATTCACGGCCCCAGCCAAAGCATCCCGATGCCGGCATAACCGGGTTTCGCATGGAAACGCCAGCACACTGGACTGCAAGATTCGCCGCCCTCACAACATCACCTCATCCAGAGCAAACACCGGGCCATCACTGCACACTGTCTCCATACCGCCCTCAGTCCTGCAAACGCAGCCGCCGCATGCACCGACGCCGCACGCCATGCGTTCTTCCATGGAAAACCAGCCTCGCTTTCCATGTCGCAATGCCCAGCGCTTGAGCGCGGCCAGCATCGGCCGCGGACCGCAGGCATAGATGGTGTCAGGAAGATTTTCTAAGACAGCCAGGGCATCCACTGCCGTTCCGCGCATCCCTAGGCTTCCGTCTTCGGTAGATATCTCCACATGACCTAACCGCTCAAAGGCCGGAAGCCAAAAGCGGTCCTCCGCCGATGCCCAGCCAAGCAGCGTCGTGACAGCTTTGCCTTGTTCTGCCAACCGCCGTGCCAGGAGATACAGTGGCGGAATTCCTATGCCGCCGCCCACAAGCAGTGCGGTCTTTGCCTGTGTCATGGGAAATCCCCGGCCCAACGGCCCCATCACCGATAGACTATCCCCGATCCGTGCTTGGCTCAACCAACGGGTACCGCGGCCAACGATGCGGAACAGGATAGTCAGGTTTCCGGCAGAGACCGATACGTCCGCAATGCTGATGGGCCTACGCAGGACATGGGTAATTCCGTCTCCCACCTGCACATGGATGAACTGGCCGGGCTGCACTGTTTCGTAGGAGAAGTCGCCGCCCAACGTCATTTCCCACACACCGGTCGCCACCTCGTTTTTGGACAACACCTTTAATTCCATTGGACAGCCTCCTTTTGCAGGCTTTGGAGACCTAGATCCCGATCGAGAAGCACGTCCAGAAATGCCCAGGCTGTTTCTAGGTTTGTAAAGCAGGGTATGCCCCGTTCCGCCGCCGTCCGGCGCATTCGAAATCCGTCCCGCTGTTTCTGTTTGCCCAGCGTAAACGTGTTGATAACGAGGTCGACATTCTGACTGGCCAGCAGTTCCAAAATGGTCGGCCCGACGTGCAGCTTCTCCACAACAGAGCAAGGAATGCCGTGCTGTTCAAGATACGATGCAGTACCTTGGGTAGCTGTCAAATGACAATCCAACTGCCGCAGAATACGGGCTAACGCAGGCAGCTGTTCCTTGTCACGGTCGGCAACCGTCAAGAGCACACGGCCGATCGACTGCGATTCAATACCGATGGCTGAAAATCCTTTGTACAAAGCCTTGTTCAATGTAGGCCCCATTCCCATGGCTTCACCGGTGCTTTTCATCTCCGGGCCAAGGGTGGTATCAAGCTCCTCTAGCTTGGCAAAGGAGAACACTGGCATCTTCACAGATACTTGGGCAGGCTCGTTGAATTGCCAACGCAGGCCGGAAAGCAGTTCCGACACGGGACGGCCTAATACAGCTTTGGCAGCAAGGGCTGCCATCGGCAGTCCGCTCGCTTTGCTCAGAAAGGGAATTGTCCGCGACGAACGCGGATTCACTTCCAGAACATAAAGACTATCTTGAAAAGCCACGAATTGAATGTTCAGCAACCCTCGCACATTGAAATGCCGGGCAATGGTTGTGGTGCAGCGGCGTATTTCCTGCAGCAGCTCTGCAGAAACAGATTGGCTTGGGTACACCGCAGATGAATCACCGGAATGAACTCCCGCCCGCTCTAGATGCTCCATAACACCAGGGACAAACGCCTCATAGCCGTCACAGACGGCATCGACCTCCAGTTCTTTGCCGGGCAGATATTGATCCAATAGCAGCGGCCAGCCTTTATCACTGTGAAAAGCCGCAAGATACTGTAAGAGCTGCCCTTCATCGGCAATGACCTGCATACCCTGGCCTCCGAGTACATACGATGGACGCACAACCACTGGGTACTCCAGCGCCGCCGCCGCTTGGCGCGCCGCTTCGGCATCGGAAACAGTCACGCCCCGCGGACGCTTCAGACCCAATGTTTCCATGGCGTCGTCAAAACGGCGTCTGTCTTCCATACCAGCCGTATCTTCCCAGGCAGTGCCCAGGATGTGATAACCTGCCCGTTTGAGCGGCTCAGCCAAGCCTATGGCTGTCTGTCCGCCGAACTGTGTGACAACGCCATCGGGTTGCTCAAGATAGCAGACTTCCAATACATCTTCTTCCGTCAGCGGTTCAAAATACAGTCGATCTGATGTGGTTGAGTCCGTTGAAACCGTTTCCGGATTATTGTTGACGATAACGGATGTCCACTGCTCTGCGCGCAGGGCCCAAGATGCATGGACGGTGCAGTAGTCAAACTCTACACCCTGTCCGATGCGGATAGGTCCGCTTCCGAGCACAACTGCGGTCGGGTTGGAGGTCGGCGCCGCTTCCCCGGTCTGGGTTCTGTGGTAACTCAGGAATCGGTAGGGCTCGCGGCCGCCGCTAACCCAGCGCAACCCGGGACGAATACCCAATTCCCAGCGCATGGCGCGAAAATGCTCTTCTTCCAAACCAGACAGTGAGGCCAGACTGGCATCGCTGAAACCCATGGCTTTGGCTTGCTGCACTTCAGCAGGACGCAAACCCTGGCTCTCCCAGCGGCTGCAGGCGTCGGCCAACTGCCATAACTGGTCAATGAACCACGCATGCATACCGGTCTGCTCTGCGGCCGTGTGGCAGGACCCGCCCCGCCGCAGATACTCCGCCAAGGTAAAGAGGCGCTGGTCGTCGGGTTCCTTCATATTTTTCAGCAGAGCATCGGTCCTCCACTGCCGAAACCGGCCATGGAACAGCTGCGTGTTGGGTCCTTCCAACGACCGAACGGCCTTTTGCAGCGCTTCTTGCCATGTGCTTCCCAAAGCCATCACTTCGCCCACGGCTTTCATCTGCGTACCCAAAGTCCGGTTGGCATCGGTAAATTTGTCAAAGGGCCAGCGGGGGATCTTGGCCACCACGTAGTCAATCGCGGGCGCCTGTTCCATTCCCAGTTCCGCCAAGGTCAATCCCAGGGATACCGCAGCCGCCACCCGGGCAATGGGGTAGCCAGTGGCTTTCGACGCCAGCGCCGATGAGCGGCTCACCCTTGGATTGACCTCAATTACGTAGTAACTGGCGCTGCTGTCGAAGGCAAACTGCACATTGCAGCTTCCAATTACGCCAAGATTAGAGGCAATCCGCTGCGCCGCCCGCTTCAGATATTCGTTATCCTCCCTGGACAGGGTCTGGACCGGTGCCGAGACAATACTGTCTCCGGTGTGAACGCCGACCGGGTCCATGTTTTCCATATCACAGACCACCACAGAGGAGTCACTGCTGTCGCGGATTACTTCATATTCCAGTTCCCGCATACCGGCGATGCTCTGTTCCATTAAAACTTGACCAATCGGGCTGAACCCGATGCCTTGGGCCACCCTAGCCCGCAGTTCATCTTCGTTTCTTACCATCCCGCCCCCGGCACCACCTAATGTATAGGCCGGCCGGATCACCAGAGGATAGCCGGTCCGCTCCGCAAACTGCAGGGCGCCGGCTACCGAAGAGACCGTTTCGCTCATGGGTATAGGCTCCCCGATATCCAACATGCATTGGCGAAACGCCTGACGATCTTCACTGCGGCGAATGCCGTCAATATCGGTCCCGAGCAGTTTCACATCCCAATCCGCAAGCACACCGCCTTCTGCCAATTCTCGAGCCAAGTTCAGCCCCGTTTGGCCGCCGGTGGAGGCCAGCAGTGCCTGGGGGCGTTCGCGTCGTATAATGCGCTTCATCGTTTCTTGATTCAACGGCTCGATATAGACAACGTCAGCCACATTCGGATCAGTCATAATCGTGGCGGGATTGCTGTTGATCAAGACAACTTCCACACCGGCTTCCTTCAAGGCTTCACAGGCTTGTGTGCCGGCATAGTCAAATTCGGCGGCTTGTCCGATTTCAATGGGGCCCGAACCAACCACCAGCACCTTCCTAATCTTCGCATCAGTAGGCATCGAAAACTTCCTCCCCTTCCACAACAGTCCAGACAGGCCATCCCTGCAGTTCCCATCCGATAAATGGATTGTTCGTGCCCAAACTCGCAAACCCGTGCTTTTCTACCACACGGGGCGAAGCACAGTCGATAACCGTAAAGTCTGCCGGCATTCCCGGTTCCAGGGCACAAAACAGGCCGGCGATATCGGCCGGCTTCACAGTGAATGCTTCAAGCAGACGTTCCAACGAAATTTTTCCTTCCTGCACCAAGCAGCTGTAAAGCACGGGAAAAGCTGTCTCCAGACCGGTCACACCAAAGGGCATGCCCCGATGCCAAGGCCCGTCCTTTTCCCGTCCATGCGGGGCATGGTCGGTTGCTATGCAGTCGATAACGCCTTCCGCCAACCCGGCAACCAATGCTTCCCGATCGGCAGAACTCCGCAGGGGAGGCTTCATCTGAAAATGACCCAAGGGTTCTCCCAGTTTGCCGCTGTCGAGAACAAGATGGTGCGGTGTCACTTCGCAAGTCACCGGCAGCCCTTCCTCCTTCGCCTCTGCAATGAGCTCTAGCGATCTGCGGGAACTCACATGCTGAACATGGTAGCGGCAGCGAGTCTCCCGAACCAGCTGCAGATCACGGGCCAGCATGTTCCACTCCGAAGCAGCCGGAATACCGTCACCAAAATAGCCGGCAGCAGCGCCGGTTTTCAACTCCAGATGGTTAGCCACAACCAATCCCAGCGCCGACGATTGCTTCATGATCTCCGCAATCAGGTCATCAGGTATAGGATCTCCATCGTCTGTGACCATCCATACGCCTGCAGCTCTCAGTTCGCTTAGAGCGGCCGGACGCCTGCCCTTTCTATCGGCAGAGGCCGCACCGGCCAAGCCAATCCTGATAGGAAGCTGCTCCGCCTTCTTCTGCAGCGCTGCTGCCCGTTCACCCGTGTCGACCGGCGGATCCGTATTAGGCATGGCGGTCACGGTGGTAAATCCTCCCCGCGCCGCCGCGGCTGCAGCCGTCGACATGGTTTCTTTCTGGGTTTGCCCCGGGTCCCGCAAATGGGTATGCAGATCGATGAACCCAGGACTGAGAAGCAAGCCGGCCAGATCAACCTCCACCACATCTTTAGGCACGTAAGAAGGCGAAAAACCTTCCACCCGCCCCTCGAGGATAAGAACGTCGCCCTTCCATAGCTCCTGGCCTCGATACAGCAAAGCATTACGCAGATACCAGTTGCTCACGGCGACCTCCTTGCAAGCACCAGTGCAGCAGGGCCATCCTGGTTAGTACACCATTTTTCACCTGGATGCTGATGCGGGAGCGCTGGTGATTCAGCAGCGACGATGCAATCTCAACATCCCGGTTCACCGGGCCGGGATGCATCAATATGGCATGCGGCTGCATGGTTTCCAAGCGTTGTTCGGTCATGCCCCATTTGGCAAGGTAACTGCCATCTATGCCCATCTGATCGGCTGCATGCCGTTCCGTTTGAACCCGCAGCATCATGACTGCGTCGGCTGCAGCAACCGCTTCATCAAAGTCCATCCATGTTGCAGCGCCATCAAGCTCCGGAGCAGACAAGAAGGGAGGGCCGGACAGAATTACTTCGGCCCCCATCATCTTCAAGAGGGTTACATTGGACCGGGCCACGCGGCTGTGGGCCACATCGCCGGCAATGACCACCTTCAATCCCTGCAGCTCCCCGAACTCTTGATACAGTGTATAGGCATCGAGCAGTGCCTGTGTTGGATGTTCCCATTGACCGGAACCGGCATTGACCAACGCCATGGACGGAAAACCATGGCTGAGGCGGCTAGGCCAGTCATCACCGGCTCGAATCACAGCGGCCCGCACGCCGATGGCTTCCAATGTACTTAACGTGTCCTCTAATGTTTCACCCTTTTTCAAACTGGAACCAATGGAGTCCAGTTGGCACACATGCATGCCGAGTTGGTTTGCGGCCATCTGAAACGAAACCATTGTCCTAGTACTGGGTTCGGAAAATACCATAGCCGCCATCCCGTCCAGCTTCGGAAACGGCTGGCGTTCCATGGATCGAGCAGTTTCGAAAAGGGCTGCGACATCGGGGACCGACCATTCTGATACACGCAGTAGGCTTCGCATACAATTCCCTCCCATTGTCTGGGACCTGCGCCCAACCAGCTCACAAAAAAAGACTTCTACCCGCGGGTAGAAGCCCAACTATGCTGTACGTATCCCGCTGCTGCAGCGGGTACAACTGGCTGAACGTCCTTGCCAACCTCACGGGATTGGTTTAAAGGCCCTCAGTATGCGTTTGCTGCGCCGGGGAAATCTCACAGGATTTCCTTAAGGCTTATCTTATTCTACCAACTAGGCAGCCACATGTCAACACAATCCCGGGAATTCCATGGCCGCGAGCCAGTTTTGGGCAATAAGGCTGTGACCCGGAGCGGACGGATGTACGCCGTCTTGCGCCCAAAACTCTACCGGCCGCCCGCTGGCTGCCTGGGCAAAAACTCCGTCTAAGGGAACATATACAGCCTGGTACTCACGGGCCAATTCCCGCACCGCATGTATTTTCGGATCCAAATCTTCCCGCCACTGCCGACGTTCCTCGGAAATAGGCAGCAAAAAGGGCTCCATGAGAATCAAATCGGCATTCAACTCCCGTTTCGTCCACTCCAGCAGCCTGTGGTATCGTGCCTTGAACTCGGACACCGGAGTCGGGTCAGCCCCGTCATACCGCCGCGCGCAGTCATTGATGCCAATCATTATTGATACCCAATTGGGGTTGAGGGATAGGCAGTCCTCCTGCCAGCGCCCCATTAGATCACCAATACGATTCCCGCTGATGCCTCGGTTGAGGAACTCCACATCCAGGTGTGGATATGCCGCCAAAAACCAGGATGAGGCGGTGCTGGCATAGCCTGATCCCATATCGAAAGGGTCGTCTCGGTTGCGCCCGGCATCGGTTATGCTATCCCCTTGAAATAAGACGGTCGTACCGTCCTTGATTCGTCCGATTTGCACGGCTTCACCACTTTCCAAACGGTTGGGTGCCCTCGCTTTAGCTATGGGGAGGAAAGCGTTTTATTTTTTGGCGGTAGGTGCTACCGATAACGGCAACCCCTGCCAGTACCCCGTAAGGGGCTTGTGACGCGGCCCGATAGGGCCATCGCCCCTCGCCAATGTTACCTTAGCTTGTCATGCCTAGCACACTGCTTGCAAACACCCCAGCTCGCTGTTTGATGCTAGACGATAGCGAAACGGGCTGGAGAAGCACCCAGAACGTATCATGACTAACGTAGCCAACGAAGGCTCAGGCTGGTCATAGCAGGCTTGTGTCTGGCTTTCACCGCAAGCCTGCCGCTTTAGCCGCGGGGTCTATGACCTCTAGTCAATCAGACTCAGCCCTTGTTCGCGCAGACGATTCTCTCCCGCGCGCATGGCATCAATCATAGTCTGGATATGTTCGTTCATATCCACACCCAACTCTTCTGCCGCCCGCTGCATCTGCTCGCGGTCCACTGCCTTGGCAAAAGCCTTGTCTTTGATTTTCTTTTTGACCGATTTGGGCTTCAAACTCTCGAAACTGCGGTCCGGACGGACCAACACGCAGGCCACAATGAACCCGGCCATTTCATCTACGGCGTAGAGGGTCTTGGCCATGCGGCTGTTTCGTTCCACACCGGTCCGATCGGCATGGCCCGCCACAGCATCCAGAAATTCTTGGTCAAAGCCCATTTTTCTGAGCCACTCTACGGCCTGCAAAGGGTGTTCATCGGGGTGTTCTTCGTAATCCAAGTCATGGAGCAGGCCTAGGACAGACCATCTTTCCTTCGGTTCCTCGAACTTATCGGCATACCCTACCATGGCCGCCTCCACAGCCAGGCAATGTTTGATCAAATTCGGCGATTGCACATGCTGCTGCAGCGTTTCCCAAGCCTCTGATCGAGACATCATTGCGCTTGCACTCCCTTCCGCGATGATTACTGTATAGGCTCACTATCGTCCTGCATTAGTACAACTCGAGCCGGCGCTGCCTCGACGTTCTTCAGCTTCAGCGGCAGCGCAGCCATCCCATATTCTCCGGCTTCCACTCCGGCTAGACGCAGTCCTTCAATAATGACCACTTTGTCGCCTAGCAGGCTTCGATGGGTCTCATGGTCGGGCTGGCTTCGTTCGACACCGAGTCCATCGGTACCGACGCCGGCGATGCCTTTTTCCAACAGATAGTCAGCAGCCGTTTTGTCAATGAATACAAAAGATGGATCAAAACCATCGTGAAAGGAACTTTTTGTCTTAAACAGTACAAAATCGTCAGACTGTATGGACAGTGACTCAAGGTCCTCCCTGGATATGGAATCCTCCACAGCCGTCAGGTCAAATACCTTGGCTGGCCGGATCAAAGACTGCAGCGAAATGGATTCCATGGTCTCCCCATTGGCAACGAAATGCAGCGGTGCATCAATATGAGTCCCAGTGTGCATATCCAATGTCACCTTCGTCTCCCGGGCCGGTGAGTCGGGACCGTGATCCCTGGTCACTTCGAACTGAGGACGCTTTTCCTCTTTGTTCTTCCATACCGCCATGTCCGGATGAATTTCCATACTGACATCGATGATTTTCACTGCACGCGCCTCCCTATTGCAGATGATACAACCAATCACGGCCGTCTTCGCGGAGCAGCAGTTCGGACTGGACAGGCCCCCATGTACCCGAAGGGTAAATGGGAATGTCCTCACGGCTCTCCTTCCAAAACTGGGCTATCTTATCCACAAAACGCCACGAATGCTCCACTTCATCCCA
>Ga0207421_10002472_pt1 | contig 22876 bp, 25 predicted proteins | sample SodLakKL_010_SED_4_FD_187542 | JGI IMG/M metagenome (GOLD analysis project Ga0207421, IMG submission 187542) | Alkaline sediment microbial communities from Lake Tanatar, Kulunda Steppe, Russia - 8KL_010_SED (SPAdes) (version 2) | ecosystem: Environmental > Aquatic > Non-marine Saline and...
GAAAAAAGTTAAAAGATTTTTTATTCAAAAAATACTTTGAGAGTAGTAAAACTGAGCTCTTAGATCGCTGGAGTTATTCTGCTTTTTATTTCCTCCGATCGGATGTCTCGGCTCAGGAAGTTCGTATTCATCTAGGGCTTTTTTAACCCATTCATCGTCTTTCGTCATGTCGACCAGTTTTTCTACCTTGAACTTCTTTCGAAGGTCTCGGATTATGTCTCCAGTGAAGAAGTCCTGTGTCTTATATGGATTTAACACTGCATAGGAATTTGGGGTTTTAGCTAACTCCAGAAGTTTATCATTTTTCATCAAACCATCAACAACTTTTCTGAAGTATTTTCCATGTTTCAGCCTTTTGATAGTCGGTTTGTCTACATATGGAAGCATGTCTTTCAAGAATTTAGATAGATTCACACGATTGGTATTTTTATAAGTATCCCACCTATCGCTGTATTCAGGTTTGATGAAGGCTTCTCTGCCTATTTCATCTCTTATCTTTTTAGATTTCAAGAAATACGGGCGTAACTGAAGTTTTTCATCTACCCTCTTCACATCTCTCAAAGACTCATATTTAAGGTGGTTGAGTTTAATATAATCATAATGATCGTTTGTTCTGTGATTGAATTCCTCAATAAATTTTTCATTACAATATCTTTTAACAACAGATCTATTTATCTCGATTATCTCGAACTCTTGTAATATTGAGTCCATATAATGAACAATGAATCTACAATTACTTATTTGTTTTGGTAATTTATAACAAAGTTATTATTTCATATTAGGAAGGTCGCCATATACTGATCGATCAACTCTACATTTAAATACCATGAATATAAATTTCGAATCAAGGTAAATCAGATGGTCTATGGAAATATATTCGATATTAAACAATTTGCGGTACATGACGGTCCAGGGATCAGGACAACTATTTTTTTAAAAGGATGTCCTTTGGAGTGTTCTTGGTGTCATAATCCAGAAGGTATAGATTATGAAGATGATCTTTTCTTTTACGAATCCAAATGTATTGGTTGTGGAAGCTGTGTTGGAGTATGTCCTGAGAACGCCATAGAAATGAAAGGGAAGATAATAAACATCGATAGAGATCTCTGTCAGCTTTGTGGAAACTGTAGTGAAGTATGTCCAACTGCTGCTTTGGAAATAGCTGGTAAAAGAATGAGCGTGGAAGAAGTCATGGATGAGATCGAGAGATCGACCATCTACCATGATACATCTTCCGGAGGTGTCACTTTATCTGGAGGAGAACCTTTTCAGCAGTTCGAGTTCATGAAAGAATTGATAGAAAGGTGTAAAGAGAAAGATATCCACGTAACGGTAGATACATGCGGTCATGTTGAAACGGAAAAATTGGATGAGGTCAAAGATAAGATAGACCTCTTCCTCTTCGATCTCAAGATAATGGATGAAGATCTTCATAAAGAATATATTGGGGTCGGTAACGAAAAGATACTTAAGAATCTGAAATCTCTTTTGAGAGAGGGAGATAATGAAGTGATCATTAGATTTCCTTTGATACCTGGTATAACAGATACTAAGGAAAATATAAGTTCGATTCTGGATTTTCTAGCACCTTTGAAGGGTGTCAGGGAGATAGATGTATTACCTTACCATGATGTGAGAGAAAAATATAATAGGCTCGGAAAAGAGTATGAAATTAAAGATATCGAAGCGCCCGGTAGAGAAAGGATCGAAAAGATAAAGAGAAGATTTGAAGACGAAGGTTATCTTGTTAAAGAAGGCGGGTAGAATGGATGAAAAAAGTTCTGTAGGGATGAAAACTGAAGATGAGATGGAGATCAGAGAATCTTCTGTAGATCCCATAAATGAAAGGATCAGAAGATTGAGAGAAGAGTCCGTAGAAAAAGAAGTTGAGATATCTTCGGAAAGGGCTGAACTTATAACTGAATTTTACGAAGAAGTGGGGGATGAATCTATACCTGTTCAAAGAGCTTTAGCGTTCAAATATCTCATGGAGAACGTTAGTATACCTGTTGAGGATGGCCAGTTGATCGTTGGGATACGAGGAACTGGAGTCAAAGAGGTACCTACTTATCCCGAAGTATGCTGTCATGGAGAGGAAGACTTAGAAGTATTGGATTCTCGTGAGAAAAATCCTTACAGAGTCGGAGATGATACTAAAGATAGTTACGAGGAAAAGATCATCCCATTCTGGGATGGAGAAACGATACGGGATAAGATCTTCGAGGAGATGAGCGAGGATTGGATTGATGCTTACGAAGCGGGTGTATTCACTGAGTTCATGGAACAGCGAGTTCCGGGTCATACTTCCGGCGGAGAGAAGATATTCTCTACCGGTTTGATCGATATCAAAGAGGAGATAGAAGCTAAAATTGAAAATCTCGAACGATCAGATCGGCCTGAAAACAAGTCAGAAGAACTGAAGGCTATGAAAATAGTTGTAGATGCGATGATCCGCTATGCAGAGAGATACGCTGAAAAATTAGAAAAGATGGCGGAAGAAGAAAAAGATAGTGAGAGGAAGAAGGAATTAAGAAAGATGAGTCGTATCTGCAGGAAAGTTCCGAAACACTCTCCTGATACGTTCTGGGAAGCTCTTCAGCATTACTGGTTCATCCACGTTGGTATAACTACAGAATCCAATCCTTGGGATTCATTCAATCCCGGTAGATTGGACCAGCATCTACATCCTTTTTACCAAGAGGGTATTGGAAATGAAGAACTGAATAGAGGGAAAGCTAAAGAATTATTGCAGGCTTTCTGGCTCAAATTCAATAATCAACCTGCACCACCTAAAGTAGGAGTTACCGCACAGGAAAGCAACACTTACAACGATTTTGCCAAGATAAATATCGGCGGCGTTTGGAAAGACGGATCTGGATCCGTCAACGAAGTTTCATATCTATTGTTGGAGACCTTAGAAGAGATGCGAACGCTGCAACCTAATACCGCTGTGCTGATAAGCAAAAAAGTTCCAGACAGATTTTTAAATAAAGCTCTCGAAGTGGTGAAGCCCGGATTCGGTGAACCTCCTTTCTTCAATCACGATGAGATAATAAAGATACTTTTGAGGCAGGGGAAGTCTTTGGAGGATGCAAGGTCAGGGGGAGTGAGCGGTTGCGTGGAATCCGGTGCATTCGGAAAAGAAAGTTATATCTTGACAGGTTATTTCAACCTGCCCAAAGTTTTGGAGATCACTCTCAATAACGGTGTGGATCCGAAGAGCGGGAAAGAGATAGGTTTGGAGACGGGAGAACCTGAAAATTTTGAGTCTTTTGAAGAACTATACAGCGCTTTCAAAGAGCAACTAGAATATTTCATAGATGTAAAGCAGAAAGGTAATGACAAAATAGAGACCATCTATCATGAGATGTTGCCAGTACCGTTCCTTTCTCTTTGGATAGAAGGTTGTGTTGATTCCGCTAAAGATTACAACAGCGGCGGGGCTAGATACAATACGCAGTACATACAGATCGTCGGTTTGGGGACGGTGACAGATTCTCTATCTTCATTGAAGTTTAACGTTTTTGAGGAAAATAGATATGATATCGGTGAAGTTCTATCCGCTCTAAGATCGGATTATGAAGATAGAGAAGAGATGCGCCAGTTATTCTTGAATAAAACGCCTCGATACGGCAACGATGACGATTATGTAGATCAAATCGCCCGAGATGTTTTTGAATTCTGTATCGAAAATGTAGAAAATTATCCTCCAACTCCGATCAGAAAAGCATCTAGAAGAGTCTATGGCCTTCCGACCACCGTCCATGTCTATTTTGGCAGCGTTTGTGATGCAACACCGGATGGGAGGAAAGCTGGAAAACCTTTGTCCGAAGGTATATCTCCGGTGCAGGGAGCAGACAGGAAAGGTATAGGTGCTGTATTCGGATCTATAGGAAAGTTAGATCATGTCAAATCTGGAGGTACGTTGTTGAATCAAAAATTATCGCCGGATTTAGTTCAAGACGAAGAGATCAGAAAGAAGCTAGGAAAATTGATGAGGAGTTATTTCAAGATGGATTCTCACCACGTTCAGTATAATGTAGTTAGCGCAGACCTTTTGAGAGAGGCGCAGGAGAATCCTGAAGATTTCAGAGATCTGATGGTCAGGGTAGCGGGATACAGCGATTATTTTGTCAATCTTCCGGAAGGTTTGCAGGAAGAGATAATAGAGAGAACAGAACAGAACGAGTTTTAAAGTTTTAAAGGATCGCACTGCTCGTATTCAAGATCATTTTTCAGAGCGATCTCCGCCTTCTGCAGCTCTCTGCCCAAGTAGGCGGCGTGATCCAATCTGGAAACTAGACCTTCTCTCACAATTGTATCGCATATTGCCTTTGCGGATTTGCCTGTGATTATCTTGTTCAATTTTCCCGTTTCTATCTCTAGCTTGCCTTCCTTCTGAACATTCAAGTAATGTTCTACTATGATTTCATCTTTAACTGTTATGACGAAAAAACCTTTTTCGTCGAATTCCATCTTTTCGTTCTCTTCAGCTTCTAACTTCTCTATTTCGCTCATTCAAAACCACGTTCCTCGCGATGACCATATTTTCGAGTTTTTTTAAGGCCGTATCTTTTTTCAAGTTTCTTAGCCCGCAATCTGGATCTATCATTGTTTTTGGCCCAAAAGTATCGTATGCTTTGTTTATATTATCTTTTATCTCCTCTATCTCTTCAACATCAGGGTTCGTACTAACAACTCCCGCAGCTATCTTTTGATCAAAAGAGACATCTTCAAAAATATCGTAAAGATGAGGATTGGATGCGAATTCGTGATCTAAGATATCAACGTCTATTTCTACAAGTTCTTCAATGACAGGCTCTATATCCCCGCAGACGTGTAAAGCAGTTTTTGTTTTCACATCGCTAATCTTCTCTATTATCTCCTTTCCATCATCTGGAAAATCTATGGAAAAGTAAGGCTCGTCTATTTGTATCACGTCGCAGAACTCCGCTAACATATCGGCTTCTTTTTTTAAAGCCTTGGCTGTATCCACTACAGCTTCTATACCATCATCATAATATTCGTTATCGACACTGTTCACCATCGTCCACGGCCCCGTTATAACTCCTTTGACTCCGTTGGAATCATGTATAATTTTTTTCATTTCTTTTGTGTCTTCTACAGTTATAGGTCTAACATGCTCTATATCAGAAATTATCTCTATCTTTTCTTTTATCCTGAATCCTTTTAAACCTTCAGCGAAGATCTCGATCATGCTTCCTCTGGTCTGTCCATCTGTTAAAAGTTCTATACCGGCCTGTAGTTGAGCGTTCACAGCATCTCTTAAACTTTCTAGATATGGATCGTTTTTCTCGTAATAAGAAGCCGCTAATGACTTTTTGCTGGGGCAGCTTGGAAAGCTTCCGACAACTGTTGAGATCAGCACCTTATCGAGATCCATACGGCGCTATATAGAGTCGGTAATAAAAAAGTATATCGGAATCACAAAGATCTATGAGGATGCTTTTCGCTAACTTCTGCTCCAAAATAATCTTCCGCACCTTCAGCTATAAGCTTGTTCACCATGGCCATGTTGGGTAAAGCAAGATCTGAATTTTCTATCGGTCCGTAATAGATGAAATCCGCTCCAAGGAGTACGGGAAGATTATCTATAGAAGTGTCTAAAGTTTCGAATATCTTTTCTCTTTTTTCATATCCGTCCAACCACTTCCACGATTCTACAGTGTTGTGGAATGAACAGCCTGTAGGCAGACCGAATTCGTTTTTGAAGACTGGGACGGCTCTCAAACTCTCACACGCCTTTTCGCCGAATGGAGTCGCAGCCGTATCCAACAGAGGATATTCGATTCCCGCGTCATTTGCTATATGTAAAAGTCCTTCTTCCATGAGTGTACCACCGTCTTTTATGATATCTACCCTTCCCTGGGTGTTGTTCTTCTGGGGGTTGTAACCCAATAGAATAGCTCCTCTAGGCGTGTTGATCTTCAACCTTTCGATCTCCTCTTCCGTTACACCTAGATTCAAGCTGTTGTAAATCACTTTGTCTAAAGCGCCTATCTCCTCCAAATGATTCAAAACTTCTACTCTCACTTCAGATTCTGGCATATCTAGAGAGAATATTCCCTCAATATTTTTCAATGCAAAATCTATTTTCCATCCGATCTCTTCTTTTTCGTAGATGAAGATATCCACTAAACAAGGTACGGAAGTTATTCGAGAAACTTTTTCTTGTTCATGGATCAGTTCTACAGCTTTTTCTTTCTCCTTTTTAGGATCTTCAAATTGATCTTCGTAGAAAATCGTCCCGACCATAAGAGTGGGATTAACTCCAGGTTGTCCACCTACTTCTATGCCTTCAAGATCATATATGCTTTGTTCCTGAGTGTAGCTGAACATTATTTTTCCTCCATAGCGGAAATTTCTCCCCACGGCGACACTTTTAGCGAGGAATGGAGTGCAAAATCTGCTTCGAAGGCAGTTTCTTCTTTCATCTCTATCTTTACAGCGGTGTATGGTTCACCGAATGAGCCCGGGTTATTTTCTATACATTTTTCCACCGCCTCATCTATCTTTTCTTTAGAGGTAACGTCCAGTAGATCGACCACTTCCACCTGCTCTCGGAAACGTTCCACAGCTTCTTTAGAAATATTTTCTATGTAAGGGACCGCGCCGTCGGAATCTCTGATCCTACCGTTTTCTTCGAGTCCGTTTTCGATCAACGCCTTTAAAGTCTGACCGGATCTGTGTCCTCTTATCTCTTTCCCACAAACTATGATAAACCTGATGTTTGGATTGGAAAGGACGTTGGCAACGACCTTCTCTATCCCGAGATTTTCAGTCTTCATCGGACCCCAGATAGCCACTTTTTCCGGATCGAAATCGAATTCGTCCGATAATGTTACTACAGCCACAGAAGATACACGATTTCCTGTTTCGTAGTTTCCAGGCCAAGGATAGAGCTCGCTCATATCTCGCTCAACCTCTTTATCACTTTTCCCGATTTCCCTTCGTATCTTACCGGTATTATGTGGGCTCCTATCTTTGTTTTCAGACCTCTATCTTTTATACCGTCCACTAATTTTTGATAGAATTCAACGGTGAACTCAACTGATTCCTTGCCAAAATCATCCGCTTTAGAGAGTCTTTTGCGGACATCAGAGGGTATTATAACCTGAGGTACATTGTCGATAAGTTTTCTCATCTCTTCTGAAGAAGAGAACGGAGTCGTACCCACCAGTATAGGTGGACTCTTATCGATCCTTTCTTCTAATCCTTCTATAAAATCTAGAACTTTAGTTTCATCGTAACTTATTTGAGTTTGGAAGAAATCCGCCCCAGCTTCCACTTTTCGTGCCGCGTAATTCTTTTCTCCGCTTCGCTCTGGTAGGGCTACTCCGCCAACCTGAAAATCTGTAGGTACTTCTATATTTTCTAGATCTGTTAGATATCGGTTCCTCGTTCTAGACGGGCCTGCGGAAAGCTCCGGCATCAATTTTCCTTCGTTCAGATATTCTTTTATTCCGGTTATAAGTTCTAGAGAATTTATATGATCCACTTTTTCTTCGGCTGGATAGTCCCCGACTGCATAATCTCCCGTCATCGCCAAGATCGTTTTGATACCTAGACTTTGAGCGCCTAGTAACCATCGTTGAAGACCACTGAGAGTGGAGTCTCTACAAGTTAGGTGGGCTATAGGTTCAATTTTTATTTCTTCCAATATCCTTCCAGAGTAAGGAGCAGGGTCGATCCTCACTAAGCCCACTGGATTGTTGCAGATGTTCAGTGCAGTTACAGAGTCTAGAAAATCGTAATCCTTGATCCGTTCGAGGTATTTTTCTACATTTCCACCTCTAGGTGACGGGACTTCAAAAGTTATGGGAAAATCTTCTTTTTTCACCCTGTTCACGAAGTCTTTCATCGGCCTAGTCTATAGTCGACAATTTATTTAATTTTTCCCATTTCAAAAAATCCACAAAAAAGATATAAGGAAAGGTATACTATAATATCGTAGAACTATGGAGGAAAAGGTCGAAGATGAGAAAGGTTGTCCTCATGTGTCTAATGATAGCGAGTGGCTTCCGTTATTGCGTAAAGATACAGAACTGACCTTATCTCCTCATCCATACTGTAATCACTGCGGTTTAGTAAGGAACGTGGGGCCCGATAGGCCGAGAAAACTAGGCTATTATATCGATAAGCTGTCGGAGTTAGAAAAATATCTTAAAAAAGAAGATGGTAAGAAGGGGAAGAGCAAACTCACGGAAGTACATAAACGGTTGATGGTCAAGGAGATGGAGGAAGAAGAAGTCTTCGATGATCTTTACGGCGTGCTAGCGACCACTCAGGAAAAGAAATTCGTAGAGATAGTGAAGAAATACAGGCCAGACCTGGAAGAATGTGTCATCAGATACTATCTTGAATGAGATCATAGAGTTTTGAAATATTGTTATTTGTAATCAGAGGAAATAGCATGGATGTCGTGAGTGTGATCATACCTACATTGAACGAAAGAGAGGGTATAGAAGAGGTCATAGAAGATCTACCAGAGAAGGAACTCCTGGAGAGAGGTTATGATCTTGAGGTTTTAGTGGTCGATGGCGGTTCGTCGGACGGAACCGTTGAGATATCGCAAAGTTTAGGGATCGAAGTAATCCATTCGAACGGTGGTAAAGCTGAAGGAGTTAAAGATGGTTTGAAGAACGTAGAGGGGGAACTAGTTTTTCTGATAGATGGTGACGGCACTTATCCCGCTGAAAAGATATGTCCTATGGTGAAAGAATTAGAAGATGGCAGTAGCATGGTTTTAGGGAGCAGATTTGAAGGAGAGATATACGATGGAGCGATGTCTATCAAGAATAAGATCGGGAACAAAATATTGACTTGGCTCGCCAATAGCCTTTATGGGACTGAAGTCTCTGATCTATGCACAGGTTTGAGAGGATTCAAACATGATGGTTTGGATCCTGAAAAAATTCCTAGTAAAGGATTTGAGATAGAAGCGGGGCTTCATTGTGTGTTTTCGCAAAGGGTGATATCAGAGATCCCTATTGAGTACAAGGAGAGGAAAGGAGAATCTAAACTCGTCACCTTCGATGGTTTCAAGATAGCGTTCAGATTGATAAGAGAAAAATTTAGTTGATTTGTAGATAATAAGTCAAAATTTTATATATCTGTTAAAAGGTGGTAATTAGAGATGGATACCTTTGCCCACATCACGATACCTTTACTTATCCTTTTAGCGATGAGGATCGATACTAGGAAGATACTTATGATGTTACCATTCGCCGTTGTGATGGACCTTGACTACTTTTTCTTCATGGGTAGGCAGTTGTTTCACAATGTTTTTGTCGGCTTGTTGATCCCTATAGTTGTTATCTTATACCTTCATAAAAAACATCCGGAGTACCGTGAATACGGGTTGATAGCATTTTTCTTTCTTTTGAGCCATCTGATATTGGACCTAGGAGACGGAATAGCTCTATTTTATCCTATAATCACTGATTTTTATTACTTTGAGATGGAGATGTTCTTCCAATTTGTTGGTCCAATACCCATACCGGATGTATCTATGGATATGGGAGTTATTTTGGCCGGGGATACCGCCGCAGGTGGTGAGAATATAGGTGCTACTGAAGGCGCGCAGACATATCCTTCCGTCTCGAACATATCTTCCGGTCTTTTTTTAACGATACTGGTAGCAGCTCTCATGTACTACCGAAAAAGCTTTGCTTTTTTGGAAGAAGTTTGGGATCTATTGGTTGATTTGAAGGGATTTATTTTTGAAAAGTTGAAACTGATCAAAAGAAAACTTGAGGGTTAAGAAAGACCTTGTATTTTTTACCTTAGAAACCAACATTTAACCATAGGTTTTATATATTAAGTATAATATCCATATAAGTAGGTGAATATATATATGGCTGGTAAAGGAGAAAAAACAGGTACAGCGGTAGCGGTACTTGGTATCCTGATAATAATCGTGGTATTGGCCGTGAAATTTGCTGGGCCAAGACCTTTTATTGGGATAGAGAATCCAGAAGGGACCTATGGAATGTATTTCTGGCTGGGAATCGTGATAGGTATAATCGTACTGATAATCGGCGGAGCTATGTCTGGGAAGAAGAAAGAGGGAATCACAGAAGAGGAAGAAGAGGGATTTGAAGAAGAGATGTTCGAAGAAGAGGATGAACTTTTAGAGGGATCTGGTGAAGAAGAGATGTTCGAAGAAGAGGATGAACTTTTAGAGGGATCTGAAGAAGAAGAGATGTTCGAGGAGGCAGAGGAACTTTTGGAAGACCTTGAGAAAGAAGACTAAAATAATAAAAGATTCTCTAGCTCGATAAAAAACCCTTAGATTTTTTATTTTTCAGAGTAATTCCAATATAGATAAAATCCTCCTCATAACTATGGCGATGAAGATAACGATGCCGACTTGTATAAAAGCATCTAATCTATAAGCTATAGATGGTCTTATGTAAACGCTGGAAAGTTCTCTTGAGATCAAAAGACCGATCAATATCATTATCACGAACAATTCCGTATTTTGTGCGCCTATCAAAGTTAAAACTAAAACTGTCCAGATCGTCATCGCCAACGTCAATTTGTGCGATATCTCCATCACATCTCCTCCAGTTCGTACTTGATGTGACTCTTTTCAATTTCGAAATTTTTTATTTTGAGAGGTGAAGATAAAGCCTCGGAGGTAGCTGTCAAATAGGCGCTGCATATGGGACATCCGGTCCTAGTACAGATATCTGGTGATCTATCTCTTATGTTTTTGCAGTAATCCCCATATCTATCGAGTGTTATCCGTATCCTTACATCATGTCCTTTTTTTCTAAAACTAAACGATTTAGCAAGCCCCATCCCCTTGCTTAAGTGGCCCATAACTTCTCTCCCACCTTGGACACCTTTTCCTTCTATTTCGTACTCTATTCTGTCTTTTGCTTCTTCGAGTAATGGTTGTCCGGGAGATGGTATAGCTACACCTGTTCTTCCACTGCCTGACGAAATAATGGTCATCTCGTCGTAGATGTCGGGGATTTTCTTGAATTTTCCCGCAGGTATGTAAACTCTCGACTCAGTAAGATTATTCCTGGGAGGGATGATGACTCCTTTTTTGGATAGGTTAAGATCATCTAGTAAGTTGTGATAGGAACGGATTCCGCTTTTCAATTCTGCTATAGCTACATCTTCATCCACGGTAGGATAATGAATGATCAGTAATGTAAATATGCCGATGAAAGCCGATGCTAGACCTGCATTGGTGTGACCCGTCATCAAAAAAAGGTAGATCGCTATCGAGATGAAAATCACTCCTATCACTTTCGAGATGTACTCGGGTTTGAGTAACTCGTATCTTTCCATGGTCAAGAAAGAAAATAAACAGGCATAATAAAATTATCGGACTTTGGACTATGATGACGTAGAGGGATAGAGATCTCGAAGTATGCCGATCCAGTATGCGTGAAGAGGGATTTACAATCGAATCCGAAACACTAGAGTTTTCAGAATGACTTTTATATCTTATTGTAATATGTATTTTTTAATGGAGAAGAATTCATGAAAAAAGTGGGGGTAGTTGTCGGAACCAGACCGGAGATCATCAAGATGAGTCCCGTGATCCGGGAATTGGAAAGAAAAGGTATGGAGTATGAGGTAATACACACTGAACAGCACTACGATGAAGAGGTTTCAGGTATCTTCTTCAACGAACTAGAGATAGATAGACCGGATAGATATCTTGATGTAGGTTCGGGCTCACAGGCCGAACAGACCGGAAACGCATTGATCGGACTGGAAAAGGCCTTTGAAGAATTGGATATAGAAACTGTTCTAGTACAAGGAGACACCAATACTGTTTTAGCTGGGGCGTTAGCCGGAATAAAGCTGGGTTTAGACGTAGGGCACATCGAGGCCGGTTTGAGAAGCTATGATTACCGGATGCCGGAGGAATATAATAGAAGGTTGACCGATCATGCCTCGAATCTGCTTTTTGCACCTACTGAGGAGAACAGAAAGATCTTGGAAGATGAGAACGTTTGGGGCGAGATATTCGTTACGGGCAACACTGTGATCGATGCGTGTGTCCAAAATTTGAAGATAGCTGAGAAGAAGGCTCAAATAGATTTTGAATTACCGGAAAAGTTCGTACTTGTAACTGCTCACAGAGCTGAAAATGTTGATGATCCTGATGTTTTGGAAAATTATGTAGGTGTATTTGAAGAATTGGAACATCCAGTAGTGTATCCTATCCATCCAAGGGCAGAGAAGATGTTCAAAGAATTTGGGATGTTTGAAACGTTAGAGGAGAACGATGAAGTATATCTAGTTCCTCCACAAGGTTATCTGGAATTTCTTGTGTTGATGAAAAGATGTGAGTTTATCTTGACTGATTCAGGAGGGATACAGGAAGAAGCCACCGCACCAGGTATAAGGAAAAAAGTTTTCGTTCTTAGAAAGTCTACAGAGAGACCTGAGGCAGTAGAGGCTGGATATTGTGAAGTAGTAGGCATAGAGAAGGAGGATATATTGGAAGCGATAGAGGACTTTGGTAAAGAGGAATGGGACCCTGATCCGTCTCCTTACGGCGATGGTAAAGCTGCTAGGAGGATCGTGGAGATTTTAGAGGAGAGGTCTTAGGTTTTTGATGGGCTGTTTCAATTAAAAAGTAGAAAAGTTTTAAAGTATATATTTAAATTGGTTGTTCGAATGGTTAAGAAAAAAATCGTCAATCTGCTGATCATTATAGTCGTCCTATCATCCTTGTTGGTATTCAATCCTGTTTTAGGAAGTCATGAAAATCCGGATGAGATTGACGAAGATATCGGACCTCTGATCAGTACCTTGGAGAGGACTAAAGAGGATATCGAGAGTTCTTTGGATGAATCTCTGGAGGTGAATTATACTATTGACGAGGAAGTTTTTTCTGATAGCTATGAGTTGAAATATTTGAACAGGTCTAGAGAGTTAGCTGAGATAGTGGAAGAAGAATTTTCTAGTCCTGATTCAGTTTTAGGTGAAATCAGAGGAGAGATAGGTAGCTCTGAACATTTGGAGGCGCACTTCGTACCTTTACTATACATCTCAGAAAATCTCACCGGATATGTAGAGAGGCATGAATACTTGATATCGAATTTGAGTGTGGCGGTTGAATTGGTACAGGAAGACGAAGATCCTGGTGATTACGTCGCGAACTCGATGGATCATCTGAGTCGGATGAAAACCGTCTTGTCTTTTATGGAGAGAAATATAGGGGAGTTAGATTCTGAAGCTTTTGATTTAGATGGTTTAGAAAATTTGATAGAAGAAAATTTTGAACTTTTAGGTGAATATGAAGGATATATTGAAGATTTGAAGGAAGAGGCTAGACCGACTAATCTGTCCATCTTTGGACCTTCGAGAGGTCATCCTGGAAGTGAAGTGGTTATCCACGGATATTTCTTGGATGAAGGAAGAAGAGTATCGAACATTTCCATATCTTTATTCAAAGACGGAGAAAAGGTAGATTCAAATTCGACTTCAGACGGATATTATGAATTTTTGTATAAAATCGATTGGAGTCAGGACCTAGGTGAAATGGTATTTTCGACCGAGGTTGAGGGTATAAGTTCTAGGAATCTGAGTGTTGATGTTATCCGTTATCCTTCTGAGATCGAATTGGAGACGGAGAAAGACGCATATTATAACGAGAGCGTAAAGGTATCGGGGAGATTCGTAACTGAAGCAGAAGTAGATCTTTCGCGGGTAGAATTAGAAGCTACGTTATCGAGAAAGGTCAATCTATTTGTGAATGGTTCCTTTGAGTTGGAATACGACTCTAGAGAATTTAGATGGGGTACGAATGAAATAGTTATAGAATATTCTGGGAATAGAACGATATCTGAAAGTTCAGAAAATATAACCATCGAGGTCAGTATTCCGACTGAGATCCAATTTTTCGAATATTCTAAGGAATTGGAGGAAGGTGCAGTTGATGAATTTTATTTGGAAGGTCGATTGATCAACGTATCTTCTGGTCAAGGTTTAGAAGGCCAGAACCTTACGGTATTTTTGGACGGAGAACCTGTAGGGAGAATAAAAACAGGAGAAGATGGAGATTTTTCCTTTTCTCTTGAAGAGCACGATTTAGAGGTAGGACGTCATACTTTGAGCGTTTCGTTTGAAGGGCCGGAAAGATATAGGAACGTAGATTCAGAGGACATCGTGATCGAAGTGAAAGAGAGGACTCTGTTTAGAAGTTCTATTCTTTTTTTAGCGATGATCTTGTTTTCACTTTCAGTGATCTTCGTTAGGTTTTACTACGTTAGGAAGGAAGAAAAAGAAGAGAGATCAGGGGTTGATGAATTTGATCCGGCTATTTCAAGGGAAACTTCTATACCTGCTGCCACTTCGAGAGAGGAAGTTCCAAACGCCTACAGAGAGCTTTTGGAAACATTACGGGATTCTGGTATGATCAGTATCTCTAGAGGGAAGACCCATCGTGAAATTGCTGAGGAGATGAACTCCCACCCTAGATTTCAGCAGATGGGAGAGGACATAAAGAGAGTTACGGGTATGTTTGAAAAGTCACTTTTTACCGAGAGATCGATACGAAGTGAAGAACTGAAAAATTTCAACTCCTCACTCTCTAGATTATCTAAGGAGTGGTCGACATGAGAGAGGGCATGAACAGGATAACTGTGTACATAATAGTGACGGCGATATTTTTCTTGTTATTGTTCCTTTCTGTTTCTGCACCGATGGTGGTCAATGATAGTGATTTCAGCATATATAATACAGGATGGAACGGCTGCAGTGATCTCGCTGTTAAAACTCGAGAGATGGGATCCTTTACTCCAAACATAGAACTCGCGGAAGGAAAGAGGACTGAAGTGACTCAAAGAGATCTGACGGAATATGAAGTAGAGGCTGAGAAGACCAGCATGATCATCATGGGTCCTAGTCAGGAATTCAGTGAAGAAAGTATTGAATATGTGGATGAATTTCTTAGAGATGGTGGAAAATTATTGTTGGCGGACGATTTCGGAAGTGGTAATACACTTTTAGATGGTCTAGAGACAGATTCTTCTTTTCATTCCACTCCTCTGTTAGACTTCGCTTATGAGAAAAAACCAGAGTTAGGAGTTGTCTACAATTTTGAGGATCATGTTTTAACGGAAAACGTTTCTCAGGTGATGCTTAATTCGCCTACGGCTATAGATAAAAGCGAGGGGGCTTCAACTCTAATGAGAAGTTCGGAAGCTTCTTGGCTTGATAGGAACGAAAATAGGATGAAAGACGAAGACGAGACATTCGATGAGTATCCGTTGATGACCGTAGAAGATTACGGTGACGGAGAACTGATCTTGGTGTCCGATCCCAGCATATTCATAAATTCGATGCAGGAGAGAAAGGATAATTCGGTATTGAGTGAAAATATATTGAATTATCTTTCTAGCGGTAGGTCGGATATAATCTTCGACGAAAGCCACAGGGAGATGAGTTTTGTTTACAGGATGATCTATACTGGAAATGTTCCTGGGATCGTTATCGGAACGCTTTTCATTTTTGCAGGCTTCGGTATAGGAATTTACTTGGGCTTATCGGAGCTCAGAGATGTCTTGTTCCAGAAGATGATGAAAGTCGTTCCGTTTCTCTTTGGTGAACAGGAAAAGGAGGATCCTGTCGGAAAAATGTTAAATAATCATCCCGATTGGGATAAAGATAAACTCGAGATGATAAACGAACGCCTTGTTGAGAATGGTAAAGGAGATGGTTAGCGTGGAAAATTTAGAGACCTATGGAAAAAAGTTTCAGAAAGTTAAAGAAGAAGTAAATAAAGTGATAATAGGCTATGAAGAAGTGATAGACGATTTTCTTATCTGTTTGATGACTGGAGGACATCTATTACTTGAAGGCGTTCCCGGGATAGCTAAAACAACTCTGATAAAGGTATTTACTAGAGCTGTCGATTTAGATTACGAGAGGATACAGTTCACCCAGGATATGCTTCCCGCTGATATTTCTGGGCACTATTATTATGATCAGAACAATGGTAGTTTCGAATTGAGAAAGGGGCCAGTATTCGCTCAAGTTTTGATGGCGGACGAGATCAACAGGGCGCCGCCTAAAACCCAATCTGCTCTTATAGAAGCGATGCAGGAAAATCAGGTGACTATCGAAGGTAAAACTCTGAAACTTCCGGAACCTTTTTTCGTGGTCGCAACGAGAAATCCCATCGAAACGGAAGGTGTCTATCCCTTACCGGAGGCGCAGTTGGACAGATTCATGATAAAAAGCAATATGGGTTATCTCGATCCCGACAGAGAATTAGATATGCTCAAGAGTAAAAACACAGATTGGGATCTAGGGAATGTGAATAAGGTGGATAATGGTTTAGGATATGATCTTGAAGGGCTTCATGAACCTGTTTTTGTTTCAGACGCTGTACTTGAATATATCCGAGATATGATTCTTGAAACTAGGAATGTAGAAGAGTTGGTTGTCGGAGCTTCGCCGAGAGCAGGGGAACATCTACTTTACACTTCTAAAGCGTACGCTCTGATCGAGGGAAGAGATTACGTGATACCGGACGATGTGAAAGAGATGGCTAGGAGAGTTCTACCTCATAGATTGATAGTTTCAGTAGAGGCAGAGCTTGAAGATCTAACCGCCACTCAGATTCTGGAGAGAATCATCGACGAGAGAGTTGAAGCTCCAAAAGGTGAATTTTCTTCAGCCTAACTTTTTAACGATAGTAAAACATGGTAAGGTATCGCGATGATCATACCAGACCCAAAGAACATGAGTATTTGAGGTAATCTGTTCCCGGGAGAGAGGACGAATTCTGTAATATCTAGCATTTCTGGAAGTAGGTAGAAAAGAAGTGAAGTGAATAAAACGAATGAAAGAGCGATCGTGACCGGTTTAAATCTTGGTTCTTTGGATAGATTTATCAGCCAATAAAAGAAAAGAGGCAGAGCGAAAGTTAACGAGAAGAAAAGTAAAGAAAAGATCTCGTTCATGGATCCCGACGAAATGAAAATTGTGGAGATCATAGTAGCTAAAATCAAAGAAGGAAATACTAGTCTTTCTTGTTCTACGGCATAGGATACTAGTAGGAAAGGTACTATAGCTATAAAAGAGTAAAGAGTTTGGGAATGATAGATGGTGGATAGGATCAAAAGAGGGCCTAACAGATGAGTCAATAGTTTCTTCATGTTTTTCTTTCACCTCTCTCTTCTAATACTGTGAATCCTTCCTTATCTGGATGGAGTTCAAATAATAAACATCCCAATCTATTCAACTTTCCTAAGATCTTTTCTAGTCTTTCATATTCCTGGTATGCGTTTTCAAGCGTTTTCTCGTCTACTTCTGTGATTTCGTACCAAGGGCTGAAAGGAACGATACACCACACTTTATTGTCCGCTTCTCTCAAATACTCGACAGCCTTTAAATTTGCCTGAGGCTGCATCTCAAGGTCTGAGATTATGATCACTAGTTTTTTTGTCTCTCCACGGGCTCTGAGCTGGTCTACAGATGAGAGTACACCGGAAAGATGTTTTCGGCTCGAAGTATTGATGAATTTCCCGACTCGTTCTGCAAAGCTTTTTTCCTCTCCCTCTAGATCATAGAGATCTATCGAATCCTCGTATCTTTTAGTGGGAACGTTCTTTGACTCGACAGCTCCTGGGAGTTCACTGACCTTTTGATAAAGTTTTTTGAAAGCGGCTTCACCTGATTCAGGATTTTGATGAAATATAGTATCTTTGTGATCGTAAGCGGTCATACCTATTTCATGGCCTTGAATATCGAAATTCTTCAACATCTGGAGAGATATATATATCGAATGATCGAGTTTCGTCGTACCGTCGGGTAGCCTTCTCCTCATGGAGGGCGAACAATCCAAAAAAATATGGGTATTGATGGGAGAAATACTCTCATAGACTTTTGTCATCAACTTCTGGAATTTGGAAAATGACTTCCAATGGATATCTCTGAGCGAATCACCGGGATGAAATTCCCGTATACCTTCGAATTCGTTCGATCTGATCGTGAAAGCGAAAGGGTCTTCGACGAATTCTTCCGCATAACTTCTCTTAGAGTACGTTTTTGCCTTCTTTATAGCTTCTCTTGAACTCTGTACTGTGAAATTTTGTTCGATATAGTGTTCTATTTTCTTCTTATAGATCTTTAAAGGATCGTAAAGCCATACAGTCAACTTTCCGAGCTTGTGATAACCTCTACTTTTTGGATTTACTTTGTAGCTGATCTGAGAGTTGCTCTTGACTTCTTTTTCTGAGACATTTTCTATAGATTCAAACTCATCGTTCAAAGAGGTGGAGATACTGAGGTCAAGTTCTCTATCACTTCTCAAAGTGTGTTTGACTTTGAAGGGTTCATCGACGACTTTATTATCTTTAGAGATTTCGTCTTTTATTTCGACCGAGCAGTTCGTGATTTCGTAGCGCGAGTAGAAAATGAGAGAAAAAAGGAAAGCTGCAGTTATCGCGGTGTAAGGTTCTCCTGTCAATATCGAGATAGCTACCAGGATTATAGGAAGGATGATCAAGATCTGACCTCTTCTACTGATCTCTACTTCTGTCAAGCTATTCCTCCCTTATTAGAATCCATAAGTGAAGATCTCTGTAGACTTCACCGTCTCTGAGTAGGAAGAACGACAACCTATAGAAACCTCCTTGTTCAACAGAATAGTTCATCGTCTGATTCCATTTTTCTCCATGTTCGAGGGAAAGATCAGTCTGTCTGTAGGTGTTGTTATCAGTTAGAGTAAAATTGTAATTTTCTTCTTGGTTGAGTTCTCCGATAGAATTCATTTCTTCGAATTCGTAGCCCAATCCTATCGCGAGAGTATAATTCACACTCTCGTGTTCTCGATTGATCACCATCACTGAAAAAGTTCCATTTTCATTTACGGTTAGATTGGTTGGATAGTCATCAGCCATTCCTCCTTCACCTAAAATACCGAATTCGGTGAAACGTTCACCAGTTCTTGGAGTCGTAGCTATATGATAGGCCAGTCCTCCGGAGGCGATGAGAAGACCTACTGTAGCGATTACAAGAGCTTTATCGATTATATCGTAGTCCTCCCAATCCGGTGGATTTATCTCGAATTTTATGGTATACAACTCTTCTGAAGGTATAGATCTTCTTCTTAAATAAGCTAGGAGAGAGAAAGTGTAGATGAATAGAGATTGTGAATACAATATGGGCAGCAAACTGATCTCCCAAGTATAATTCAAAAGTAATCCGATGAGAGGAGTTATAGCTATACTCAGACCGAAAGAGAGAGCTATCCTCTCTATATGGTCTAAAGGTTCGTCCTCAGGGAAGAGGAAAGAGATGAGAACGTATCCTGGCAGGAAAAGGATGAACGGTAACCCTAGGATGGTTCTCCAGATGCTTTCCGGAATTAAAGCTATAACTAAAATCAAAAGGGTCGTGAGTAGAACGACGATGAACAGGTCCCAGGGTTTTTCCTTGATCTTCACTCTCAAGCTATTTCTACCTACCTATTGGATTATGTCCAATCTTATAAATTCTTTTCTTTCTTCAGAAAGTGGTTTTGGTCAGTCTGAAAGGTCCGAGTATAGGCGGGCTCCTCCAGAATCATATATTCTAGCCGAGTTCTGCGATATTTCCGTTTCGTACCTCTCGATCTCATTTACCGCGGTCGTGTTCCCGTAGCGTATCTCTAAGTAATTGTTGAAGTAGTCGGTGAATAGGATAGGGGAGAGGTGTCTGTCAGTTCTAGGTATGCGGTAACCGTAAGGTTGGTCGGGAGCGGCTTTACTTCTAGATCGGAACTGCCAAGTTGTTGAGTGATCATCGCTCTCGGTAGATTCGATATACCTGAACATGCCGTGGTGTGTGTCAGTCACGTAAATTCTATCGTCAAAGTTGTTCTCTGCGAAGACACCTCCTTCGTAGGCTGAACGGGACGGTGTTTCGATAGTGTCTATACTATTTTTTGTTATTGGAACCGAGAGGAGCAAGGCTGCTATGGTCACTACGACAGAAATCTGAACGAAGTTCCTGAGTTCAAAGTTGTTCGGCCAGGTGTGTTTTAGAAGAGCGACTGTGAGGATAGAAGCGGGGATGAGCGAAGAGAGGAAAGCTCTCTCCATCAAATGTCCGTCGTGGGTGAGAGGATAGATGAGCCAGAGATATATAGAAAAGAACCAAGCGCCTAATAGTAAAGCTTTCTTGGGTACTTTTTTGTAGATTGCGATAAAACCTAAAAGGCCTAGGAGTGAATGAAGACCTCCTGCAAACATCCTCAACCTGTTGACGAACTCGTATTGCAGGCTCGTTGTGGTAGGTCCTCCTACTAAGGAGATCTCTGAGGCGCCGTTTTCTACAGCCTCCATGAAATCTTTAAAGATAGAATTCATGTATTCATTGATAACTGGGATGAAAGCGTAGAAAAGAGCAGCGAGTATTCCGAAGACAAGGAGCAGAGGCATGAAGGGATAAAGGTACTCGCTCTCAGTTTTATCTCTAAATGAGATCAAAGTTACCAGCGTGAGAGCTAACATGTTGAAAGAAACTATTATCAACATCCCGGGATGGGAAGGAACCAGAGCGAGGAGGATCAACCCGGTGATTATTCCTAAACGATAAGTTCTCTTATCCAGGTACAAGAAAAGGGCGACCCAAAAAGCGGTCCATAACATCAAGCTGAACGGCTGTCTCGCCAAGTGAAACTCCATATACCAATATAGGGCGAAGAAGGTGAGAGGCGCTATAGGAGCCCACTTTTTGGAGATGTTCTTTGCGATGGTATAGATGAAGATCACGATGGATAAGGCTAGTATAGTGGGAAATACACGGGCGTAGGTCATTACTTCTAAATCTAGGATCATCAGACTTGTTGCTTGATAGATGTGTGAACCTGGGAAAGTTATCGCTTCCATGTTCCAAGTTCCAGTTTCTACAATGGATAGAACAGAAGGTATCACATGATAAACATCGAAGACGGGAAGCATGTCGTGGACGAGGGATGGAAGGGTGTAAAGGAAAAAAACGGGTATGATAACGCTGACTAGACCGAGGTATTTCCTTCTATACTTTACGGATAGTAAGATCCCTAAGAAGGTTAAAATCAAGCCTGGCCAGAAAGTCCAGTAGAGTCCTGAAGCGTACCAAAATACTGAGGTCTCAGGAGCACCGAGGTGCGATTTTGTAACTGTCAGTAAAAGAAAGAATACGCTGGTAACGAGAAGGAGGAGATGGAATTTTTTCCTTTCTAGGATTTTCCTTACGACTTTTAACTTCACGGACTCTAATCGATATTTATTATCTAAATCTTTTTGTTTTAAAAGTGGAGATCAAAGAAGAGGACGATAAGATAGTGATCGGAAGAAAAAAATCGAAGATCATAATAGGACGGATCGACTTTCTTGGATGATTGAGAGGCTACATTTTGTTCAATGAAAGGATGTGGTTTCCTCCGCAGGGTTGTTTTACCTAGAGTTATGTGAAAGTATAAATATATGTAATACATTTGTATAAACCATGATAGAAGTCGAGATGAAAGTCGGACCTAAAGGTCAAGTCGTGATCCCTTCAGTATTTAGAAAGAACTTCAATATAAGATCAGGTGATAAAGTCATATTCGAATCAGATGGCGATAAATTGGTGATCAAAAGGGCTGAAAGAGGCGGTGTAGATAAATTGAAGGAGATAGCAGAAAGTGTCGGTGAGATCGATGTTGATTCAGACAAAGATTACGATCGAAGGATGAAGGAGCGGTTAGGATGAAATATATCGATTCCAATGTTTTCATCTATGGAGCTTTAGATACGGGAGAAAAGGGAAAATGGTGCAGATCACAGTTGGAGAGAATTGAAGAGGGGAGAGAAAAGGGAGGTTCTTCCTATCTGACCTATGATGAGGTGTTCTGGAAGATCGATAATTCTACCTCTAAAGAAAAAGCGATAGAAGCTACAGAAGCTATTCTGACGATGCCGAACCTTAGGTTTTTTAAAGTCGATAACGAGGTGATTTGGGAAACACATCAACTGATCTCTGAAAAAGGATTGGATCCTAGAGATGCTATACATGTTAGCACGGCCATGATTCATGGGATTTACACCGTTGTTTCGGAAGACGATGATTTTGACGATCTAGAAGAGATGAACAGAGAATGGCTTGATATTTAGGAATATAAAAAGGGTATTGTATATCTTGAGAGAGTGACTGCGATTATGATTATGGAGGGGTGGTGAGGAGAAAAGATGAACTAGTATTTCCTCTTTTGTTTTTGCTCTTGTTCTATATATGAAAATGAGGCGTTAACCTTAATAATAAAGAACATACTGAAGTGTTTCGCCGAGTTAATCTCGGGGAAAACGCATGGGTGATTGTAAGGCAAAGGTCGAAACGATGAAAATCGCTTCAAAAACGAAGGGAGAATGAGAATTTTGGACCTAGAAAAGATGGATGCCGTGGAAGATGCAAATGTGGGTTCACGAGGGAGTTTAAGTCGTTTTAAGGATTTGGTTTCAATTGCATATAACAGTTTTATTTTAGTAAAAGATAAATATCACTTGACAATAGAAATAAGACAGGATTCAGCGGTGAAAAACCGAGCATAATCGATTAAAAACTATAATCTAGGTCTATGGATTTACTCGCCGATTTGGACCGAGCCTGTGTGGCTGTGAGGGTAGGATCGGTTGGAAGAGAGTGTGGTCTGTGAATTGGTTTTTATGATCCTGTTCATTTGAACTCGTAATAGTCGTGCTCGTGATTTTCAAGATACTTCTGGACTCGAGGATGGAGGATGCTCAAAGAAATAACGTTCTTGATCGCATACACCAAAATCAACATATTTGTTAAGGATAGTGTATCGAAATAGGAAGGATCAGATGATGAAAAAGATAGAAGAGATCATTGAAGAAATTGATGG
>Ga0207421_10002473_pt1 | contig 22870 bp, 24 predicted proteins | sample SodLakKL_010_SED_4_FD_187542 | JGI IMG/M metagenome (GOLD analysis project Ga0207421, IMG submission 187542) | Alkaline sediment microbial communities from Lake Tanatar, Kulunda Steppe, Russia - 8KL_010_SED (SPAdes) (version 2) | ecosystem: Environmental > Aquatic > Non-marine Saline and...
TTGCCCTGACTGCAGCTTTCCTATCTATATAATTATAGCATTTATATTCAATAAACTCAATCCGGCCGCCAGGAGGGCGGCCGGATGAGAGAATGAGCTGAAATTTTTGGCCGGCAATTTATCTGCTCTCTTTATAGGTGGGCTCTATCAGGCCATAATTGCCGTCATTGCGGCGGTAGACCACATTAACCTCATCCGTCTCGGCGTTGGAGAATACGAAGAAGTCGTGATCGAGCAGATCCATCTGCATGACAGCCTCTTCCACATGCATTGGTTTGACGGGAAACCTCTTGGTTTTGACTATCTCAGGTTCAAATTCCTCTTCCTCGCCATTCTCGATCTCCTCTTTGACCTCATCCGGCATCAGATCATCCTCACCGTTAATCAGCTGTTCGGTCCTGCGCTGTCGATAGGTCTCTTCTTCCTGCTGTTTTCTCTCGCGCAGACGGCGGTTGATCTTGGTTTTATATTTGTGGACCTGGCGCTCCAGTTTGTCCATAACTCCATCCACGGAGGCATACATATCACCTGTCTCCTCTTCACCCCGCAGAATCAATCCACCTACATGGGCCGTCACCTCAACTATGTGACGCTCCCTCTCAACCTCCAGTGAAACCTGAGCTTCCATGGGCTCTTTCTCAAAAAACTTCTCCAGTTTGCTCACTTTCTCCTCAACATATTCCTTAAGCGAGGGGGTGACATCGATATTCTTTCCGTAAATCATGACTTTCATGTCCGCTCACTCCTTTCCATATCCATACAGCTTCTATCCATAAAAGTTCTAATTAAAGAGTTCTAGAAAAAAAGCCATTATCCTCCCTGACAGCAGCAGCGGCAGCAGTCAGTGCTCTAACCTCCAGGGCTCCCCGTGCTTTCAACAATCCGGCGGCTTCCCGCAGCGTGCTGCCGGTGGTGACAATATCATCTATGAGAAGTATCCTCTGCCCGCTTAGAAACATCTCCGTTCCCGGCCGCAGCCTGAAGGCACCGCTGAGAACCTCTCTCCTCTGAACGGGAGTGAGATCAAAAAGAGCAGGAGTTTCCCTCCGGCGCAGGAGAATATCCTCCCTGAAATGCAGACCTAGATCCTGGCCGACCAGAGCGGTCAAAAGGGCCGCCTGATTGAACCCCCGCTCTTTCTGCCGCTGAGAACCAAGTGGAATGGGCAAAAGCAGGCTGGAAAAAGAAAAATCGCCGGCGGCATTCCGCCAGACGGCACTCATCAGCTCCGACAGAGGCAGCGCTGCCTCCATCAGACCCCGATATTTTAAATCCCTGATCAACCCGCGGGCCTCTCCCCGGTAATTCAGGGGGGATATTATCTCAACAGAAGAAAGCTGATCGCGATCAGAGGTGAGAGTTTGAAAAGGGGAATCCCCGTCAGTTAAAGTTTCTGGCCTTACTTCCGGCTTCCTGCGGAAGCTCAGCTCACTGAGACAGGAATTGCACAGGTGGGAAATGCGGGAATATAGATAAGTATTTTCACAGCAGAGGCAGACAGGTGGCGGGGGAAATAAAACCTCCCACCACGCCACTTCACTCCACTACTCCCTGGAAATTCAGCTCATCTTTGATCTCTTCCATCTTTTTGCGTGCGCGCTGAAGGGCATTATCGACGGATTTCAGATTTACATCGAGCTCATCCGATATCTGTCTGTAGCTCTTATTCTCCAGATATTTTATGAAGGCATTATGTTCCAGCTCGGTCAGGTTTTCCTTGATCTCATCCATGAGCAGGTCTATTAACTCTCTGTAAATAAAAAACTCCTCTAAATCATCGCTGTCATCGGAGATAATCTCATTATAGGTCCTCTGGTTCTCACCTTTGTCGATAGATTTGTCAAGTGATGTGGAATTATTTAACGGCATATGCTTCTGGCGGTTCGCCTTCTTTATGGCCGAGACCAGCTGCCTATGAATGCACAGCTGGGCAAATCCACGAAAGGAGGCTTCGCGCTCCTCTTTGTAATCCCTGATGGCCTTATAGAGACCGACCCTTCCTTCCTGGATGACGTCATCTTTGTCCAGACCCTTGATGAAAAAATAGCGGGCCTTGGCATAGACTATATCCATATTTTCATCGATAAGCTCCTCGATGGCCCTGACATTTCCCTCCTGAGCTCTGCGAACGATCTCCTCCATATCCTCTGTTTGTTCCATTGAATCACCTCATTTTCAGATATGATGAGATGAAAGTATTTCCTCAATTATCTGTGAGCTTGATCTGGAAGTGGTTACGGGTATAAACTCCACCTTGCCGCCTATCTCCTGAACAGTCTTCCATTCCGGCAGTGTCCCAGGGTCGTAATCACCGCCCTTGATGTAGAGATCGGGCTCCAGCCGGGCGATAACTTTTCTGCAGGTCCTATCTGAGAAAGAAAGAACAAAATCGACCGGTCCCAGCGCAGCCACCACTTCCATCCTCTCATCCAGCGGAATCACGGGCCTTCCCGGCCCTTTCAGAGAGCGAACGGAGTCATCGCTGTTTATGGCCACAATCAATCTATCCACAAGAGCTTTAGCCGCCTTCAAATATCTGACATGCCCCACATGCAGCAGATCGAAACAGCCATTCGTCAGCCCGACTCTCTCCCGGGCAAGATCTGACTGCATATGTCCCTCCAGAGTTTCAATATCTATTATACCATCTTTTGTCACCTGTATACAACCTCTTTCAGCTCTTCTTTAAAAACAGGTGCAGCTCCTTCCTTGGTGATCGCCACACCTGCAGCTGCATTGGCCAGTTTCACAGCTGTCAGCACCTCTAGTCCGGCTCCAATTCCCAGAGCCACAGCCGCAGCCACCGTATCACCAGCACCGGTGACATCGTAAACATCGAGTCGATTGCTGGCCGGTATATGCTCATAATCTCCTCCGGCCTCCAATAGGGTCATTCCCTCTTTGCCCCGGGTGAGGAGCAGAAAATCGCTCTGCAAAGAAGATAGTATCTCCCGGCCGGCAGCAACAACCTCTTCCTCTCCCTCGATCTCACTTTCCACAGCACGACCTGCCTCTTCCAGATTGGGGGTGGCGATGGTCACCCCGGCAAAATCCAGCAGCTGATAGCGGCTGTCGGCAACCATGGGGACTGCGTGAGACCGGCACAAATTTACCAATCTGGATATGAACTCCCCTTTAAAAAGTCCGAGGCCATAATCGGAGAAGAGCACCACATCGATCTCATCGATAATTTCGGCCACGGAACCATACAGCTTCTGACGATGAACATCTTTGACCTGGCCCTTCTGTCTGCTGTCAAGCCTTACGATCTGCTGACGGACTATCTGATCACTGCCGGCCATGATTCTGGTCTTGACGGCAGAATCCAGATTTTCATCGATATGTGTGCTGGACACACACACATCTTTATCAGCCAGCTCGGGCCCCAGACGGGACCAGGCCCCATCGTCACCGACCAGAGCGGCCAATCTGGCATCCCCGCCCAGAGAAGCAATATTTACAGCCGCATTGCCGGCTCCACCGGGATTTATCTGGCGGGCGGTCTCCTCCAGAATTAACACGGGAGCCTCTCTGGAGATGCGATCAGGGTTTCCATAGATGAACTGATCCATGATCAGATCTCCTAAAACCAATACACTGACTTCAGAAAAGAGGTCGATATCTTTCATCTAACTCAGAATCCTCCTTGATTATAGCTCAATCTCCATGCCCACCTTGAGCTGATGACTGTCACGATTCCAGAAGGAATTTCCGGCGGAAAGCCTGAGATTGCTGTTGACCGTGAGGGGGATGCCCACACCACCTCTGTAGACCAGACTGGAGTTCGATATGTTGAAATAATAATCAAGATGACCAAAGATGTAGGTGTTATCACCGGCAGGAAACTCGCCCCCCAGACCCAGAGCGGGCTCAAGACCGCTCAGACCGTTCTCACTGGCCAGCCCCAGCCGCAGATTTAAATCCCGGGGGGTGTCCTCAGTGAAATCCACCAGCCAGGTGCCCCGAAGATTTATTCTGTCCGCATCATAATGAAATACAGTCTCCAGAGAATTTATAGATGTGAGGCCGAAGGTCATGGCCAGCTGCAGTGCTTCGATATCGAGGCTGGAAAGATCAGAAATATCTGTGCTTATCCCGTAATGGACGCTGTCTAGCCTTGTTTCCTGGGCATTTTGAGCCTGTAGAGCAGGGCTGATAATAAGTGTGAAAGCTATTAATAGCACAGCCGCCGCAGTCACAAATGAGAATGCGCGTGATTTCATATTTAAAACTCTCCTCATAGATGGATTATTCGGGTAATATTAAAAGTGCATTGCTGACAACTCTGTCGGCACTGGGAATATTCATGGTAAAGCCCCTTACCATCATTCTGGCCGAAGCACCGCCGTCCAGATTCATGGCCTCTTCAGCCCCCAGCCTCTGCATTAAAGAAGCCAGATTATCTAGTGTTATGCCGATACTCCTCTCAGGCTGTCGGCCATCGACTGTGACCAGAAGCAGTTCATCATCACCCGTCAGTCCCAGGGCCGTGCGCGGGGCCTGCCCGGAAACAATATCGGGCTGAAAGCCTTCTTCTTCGGCGGTAATATTTATATCACCCGATTGGAGCAGCCGGGGGCCGGCTTCCAGGGCAAAATCAATATCGGCAGAGAGTCCCTCAGGAGATGGTGATATATTCTCTTCCAGCTCAATGCTGTCACCGCTCTCATATCTGCCCAGTTTGTTAGCCTTAGCCCCTCTTGTCTGAATTATATAACCCTCTTCCGGCACCGTCAAGGGATAGGAGAGAATTCCCCGATGTATTCCCTCTATCTCACCGTCTCTGACCACTATCTCCACTCCCTGCTCATCCAGGCGGGGGGACTCCTCCCCGTAGTTTTGGTTTATGAGCACCGCTTCGTCACCGGAAGCGGACCGGTTAACACCTGAGATCTCAATATCATCTTCTGCCAGACGGAGTTTACCCTGCCAGCTGTAGCGGCCTATGCTCAGATTCCCTTCCTCATCGCCCACAAGTGCCGTGCGATCAAGACCGGATATGCTCTCCGTGACTATACCGCCATCCTGAATGAACATACCCAGGGGCCTTCCCTGGCCATCAAAAAATCCGCCATTGACACCGGCAAGGGCACCCCGCTCACTGCCGACCTCGATAAGATCCTTTGCCCCGCTGGCAATATTACCTCCGGCAATAACGGGTTTGAGATTCAACCAGCGGTTGTCGAGATCCAGCTTGAGCATTGTAAACCTTCTGGCACCACTGACGGTATCCTGGCGGATCTCGCGATAGTTAAGTCCCCTCTGCACTGTGGCATCGACAAGCTCCCTGCTGGTATAGATTTCCTCCAGAGGGTCTATATCCACTTCATGAAAATAGTATTCCAGTATATCCTCCCATTCATATCCTTCCCGGGCCATAACTGCAGCGGACTCCAGAGGCAGTCCCAGACCGGAACCACTGCCTTTTCCGGTCAGAGTAAATTCTTCAATCTCACCCCGTGATATCTCTGTCTCGATCTCAAAAAGCAGTGAGGGAAGCTCAAAATCTTCACCGCTCAAAAGCTCAACTATCTCCTCACCGGAAAAATAGAAATTACCATAATCACTGTCAACGCTCAGCTCCTGCACTCTGCCATCCTCAGTCCTGCTGACAGCCTCTATATCCCTGATTCCCACGGGACTGACATTAAGAGCGGGGGTCAGATCAACCATCTCAGCAATCAGCTCATCCTCTATAAATTGCGAAGAATATGTCCGCTCCCAGACGTGTTCCGGGGCAAAATCATCCTCCACCGAAGTAACAGCCCCTGCGGCCTCTGTTTCGTCGGAGATCTGATTTGATCCAGCTGTTATGCCGCCGCTGCTCAGATGGAAATACCCCCTGACCAGCTCTCCTCCCTGGCTTAGATATAGATCTTTCGTCTCTTCCACCGCTGAGTATATCTCCCCTGTTTTGTCCTCTGCCAAGGGATATTCATCCAGTTTAATATAACCTCGCTCAGAATGAATATAATCCCAGAGCAGCCCGGATCTCATCGTAACACTCAGGGCAGCAAGCGCCGGGGAGGAAAGCTCCAGATCAGTCGACTCCATCAGCCCTGATATGCCACCATGGACGGCATCATCTATGTGAGGTTCACCGAAAAAGCTGAAACCCTCTTCCTCCAGCAAAAATTCTGTTCTGTTCGGATATAGATAGCCGTCCTGAAGAATATCATCCTCTATCGCAATGTTTTCTCCGCTCAATTTCTGCTCGGTCCGTCCGTCTTCATCAATTTTTTCCAGCAGAAGCTGTCTGCTCTCATTCTCACTCTCCCGGCTTGTTATCCAGCCGGTAAACCCCATGCCGGCCAGCTCATTCTTCAGACGGGAAGCCTCCTGCCGTGTGGGTTCAGCTCCTACCTGAACTCTATGGAGATCTTCCTCGGATAAAATTTTCACCCCGGTAAAGCCTGCTCCTGTCAGCTCGTCTTTCATCTCACGAGCTCTGGAAAGGCTCTCCGCAGCCAAAACCTGTACAGCATAGACGGTGAAGCTGTCCTCTCCAGTCCGCAATCTGTAATCGCCCGCAGGAATATCGCGCTCTTCTCCTGACAGCTCTACAGCCTCTGTCTGCTGATCGATCTCAAAATCAAATTCCTCCACCTCCTCTGCAGCTTTAACTCTAATGGTGCGGTCTGCTTCGTAAAAATCCTCCAGGTCGGCAGCTGAAAGACTCCGTCCACCGACCCCGAAAGAGAGTGCGGTGCAGAGCAGAAAAAGCAGCCCGATTGAGATTAAGTTTTTGGGCAGAGATCTGCAGTAAGACCTGCAGAAATCCGGGGCCAGACCAATCATATCTTCACATTCCTTTCCAGATAAGTTATTCTCTGTCTAGCTGGCGGTAAACAGCCTGATTCAGCTCTTTGAAATTGCTCTGCTCCGCTCCCATTTCGCTTATCTCCTCATCGAGCATATCGGTGAAAACTTCCTCGGCATAACCCCCATCTATAATGCCGCCTTCGGGCACTGTATCCCTCATGGCACCGAACATCTGCTGGACAAAGAGACTGACAAAACTGTTTACAGCTTCCTGCAGTTCCTCATCTTTATTTTCGGAAGTCGTCTGTTTTTCAAATGCTTCCTGCAGCTCCTGTCCTCTTTCAACCTGCTGATTTAACTGATTTTCTGCGGTTGAATCTGGAAATGAATTTATAGGATTCATTATCTCCCTCCTAACGAACTTCCAGTTCGGCATGAAGGGCGCCCGCAGCATCTATCTCCTGCAAAATAGTAGCCAGCGAACTGGCATCTGCACCTATTGCATTGAGTGCTGTCACCAGATCATTTATTGTTGAGCCACCCTCGATAATCATGACCTGATCCTCCTGTTCCTGGTCCTCTATTTCCATCTCCTGTTCTTCAGCTATAAATTCCTCATCGTTATCCTCTTCCAGTGAGGTGTCCTGTGCGATCTCCACCGAGAGATTGTCGTGTGAAACCGAAACAGTCGATATGCTCACCTCATGCCCCTTAACAACGGTTCCCTTGCTCTCATTTACAACGACCCGGGCTTCTGTGGTCGGCTCCACCTCCAGACCATTCAGTTCAGCGATAAACTCAACTATATTATTCTGATATTCTCCGGGCACCTCCACATCTATGCGGCTCTCGGTCTCAGCCCGCGCTATATCTGCTCCACCGGTGATATCGGCAAAATGAGTATTGACGGTATCTACGATTGTGCTGGCAGTACGGAAATTCCCCTCATCGAGCACAAGCGTGATCTCTTCGCCATCCAGTCGATAATCAATAGATCTCTCCACAATACCGCCATCTGGAACGACAGCAGAAGTGGGATGTGATCCATCCTGGCCGGCTCCATCTTCATCAGGGCCGCCTACAGAAACAGGCCCCTGTGCTACAGTATAGATCTCACCTGTAGCCGCCTCGAGAGGGGTCTGTACCAGCATTCCTCCCTCCAGGCTGCTGGCATCTCCTATCGAGCTCACCTGCACATCTATCTGATCACCTGTGCTGGCATCGTGAGGAAGATCGGCTGTTACCATAACAGCCGCTATATTGCGACCCTCAACCTGATCAGGGTCCACCTCCACTCCGAACTGACTCAGCATATTCGATATGCTCTGCACCGTGGCCTGGCTGCGCGTGGAATCACCGCTGCCATCGAGCCCTGTCACAAGCCCGTATCCTACAAGCTGATTATTTCGGGCTCCCTCGATGCGGGTGATATCGCCGATAGCAACAGCCGGATCATGGCGGGAGGCAGCCTGAACTGATATAGTGCTGACTAGAAAAAATGCCAGCAGAAAAAGTAAGGTGAGATTACTGAAACCCATCGCTTTTGACAATTTCACCTATATCACCCGCCTAAAATATCAGATTGAAGAGCCGATTGATCAGTCCGCTATCCTGTTTGTCACCTATGAGCCCTTCACCGTCATACTTTATCTCTGGATCGGAAATAAAACGGGAATCGATTGTATTATCGGCAGTCACGTCATCAGGTCTGATAACCCCGGATAGTTCTATGATCTGTGTCTCATCATTTATCGTGATCGCCTTATCACCGATAACCCTCATATTTCCATTTTCCTTAATATCCTCTACCTGGACCGTTATATCAGCCTCCAGAGAACCGCTGCGCTGGGTTAAACCATCAGCGCTCTCCGATGTCGAGTATCCGGCACTGAAAGGATTTATGAAGCTGAGAAGGCCCTGACCCTGCTCCAGCTCAACATCACTAGATTGTTCAGCATCGCTGTCGGCATCCTGAATTGCACTTGCCGCCTCATCTATTTCAACTGTGATGAGATCACCCTCTGTAAATTCATCCTTATCGCTGTACATATCAGCTGCATCATCCGACCAGAGTGAATTGGCCTGCACTGCCGAAACAGCTAAAAATCCTGTCAGCAGAACTATAACCAGAGAAATTAAAGCTCCTCTTTTCGGATTTATGGCAAACATTTATTTGCACCTCCGAAATTTGTGCGATATTTACGATCAAGTAGCTTCTCACCGCTAATATTTGATCTCGACCATACTTTCGTTTAACACTTCAGCCTCGATTCTTTCACCGCTATTTTTATTTTCCACAGTGATGATATCACCCGAGTGCCCGCTATCGCGTGCCCTGACCTCTACGTGAATTTCAACATTATTTTTATTAAATCGGGCCGTGACTATATCGCCATGATCTATCAGAACCGGCAGCTCCAGCATATCATAAGCAAGTGCACTGCCCTCTTCAAAACCGCGCCGGAAAACACCATCTCTGACAATTCTGTCTTCGGTATCATAGACCAGCCCGGAGGGCAGCCTCTCGGCGGTTATAGTCTCTTCAACCATCTCTGCTGAGATGGCTTTATCATCACCATCAACATCCTCCTGGAGAACATGAGCTGTGAACTCGTGTTCTATGAAGAGCTGAATATGCATCCTTTTCCATTTTTCACCATCTACATGTATTTCCAGCGGCTGGCTGACCCTGCCACCATTGCGGAAATTATTGCGGCCCAGAACGATATCCACATCACCGTCGGGAATTAGAATTGATACACCATCCCCTTCCAGAAAATCGACGCTGGTATTTAACTCCTGTGGATAATCACCGCTGCTCTTTCGCCTCTTTTCCTCAAAGTATTTTTCTACCTCTTTTTCAACTTCTGCCAGCATACTCTCTCCGGAAAGTTTCCGGCTTCTGACACTTATATCCACACTCTCCTCACCGGTTATCATCAAATTATCGGAGTCAATACCGGCATTGCGAAGATGCAGCTCGATCAACCTGGAGCTGATCTCTTTTTCCCGTTCGAGATCATGAAAGGTATCGAGCTTCAGATCCCGGGCAGTTTCAAGATATTCCTCCGGACCCTCCAGTTCAGCGATATCTCCCAGCCTGACGAGGGAAGTCGTTATCTCAGCTTCCCGAAGAAGATTGACATGCAGCCTGTCTTCTCCTGCATTTCCTGCAGGAGCTATCGATATCAGGATCAAAAGGAACATTGCTGACAGAATTTTAATCCTTCTCATGATTGTTTCACCTTCATCCCCGATCTAATTATCTCTTGAGCTGATTGGCTGTCTGCAGCATCTCATCCGAGGCCTGGATGGATCGGGAGTTGGTCTCATAAGCACGCTGGGCTGTAATCATATCGACCATCTCATCCACGATTTCTACATTGGACATCTCCAGAAAGCCCTGCTCTATGGTGCCCAGGCCATTTTCACCGGGTCTGTCCGGAACCGGTGGGCCGGAAGCATCTGTCTCGGAAAAGAGGTTGCGCCCCTGACTGGAAAGTCCGGCCGGATTGGTGAAATTTACAAGTTCTAACTCACCGGCCTCCTGCATACCCTCTTCACCTGGCATCTGATAGCTCACCGTACCATCACTTGTCACAGATATATCCGTCGCTTCCTCGGGAATCATAATCTCCGGCTGAATGGGATGACCATCCGCTGTTACAAGCCTGCCCTGACTGTCCATTTTCAGCGAACCGTCACGGGTATAACCTGTGCTGCCGTCGGGCATACTTACCTGAAAAAAACCATCTCCCTCTATCACAAGGTCAAGGGGGTTGCCGGTCTCCTCCAGACTGCCCTGGGTGAAAAGCTTCTGGGTGGCCGACACCCTGGTGCCGTGGCCAACTTCTGTCCCCACGGGGATCTCCTCACCCTGGGCATTAGGAGTGCCGGGATGTCTGCTTTCCTGATAGACCAGATCCTGAAAATTTGTGCGCTGCTTTTTGAAACCTGTGGTGTTTACGTTGGACAGATTATTTGAAATCACGTCGACATTGGTCTGCTGTGCTTCCATACCGGTAGCAGACGTATAGAGCGCTCTCATCATGGTTAACCATCCTCCTGTTTTATATCGTGGCGGTGCCTCTGTCGATTGGCACCGCGGATGGCCTCCCGTTAGGGTCCGGCCATCATGAACTTGATATATTTTTCCGGTCTCTTATCTTAAATCGCTTATCTCATTGACTGCCTGCTGCAGTGATTCATCCTGAGCTCTTATTGAACGCTGATTTGTCTCATAGTGCCTGCTGGCCTCGATCATCTCCACCATCTCTCTCACGATCTCCACGTTGGATCCCTCGAGGTGACCCTGCTCCACAGAATAATCATCGACTTCTATCTCCTCTGCCTCTCCTTCAGCAAAGAGACTTTCACCGAGTTTTTCCAGCTGATTGGGGTCATCAAAATCGACTATCTGCAGATTATCGACCTCAAGATCGCCAGCATAAACGGTCCCATCGGTATCGATATGAACTTCCTCATCAGGCAGTACCTGCAGCGGACCTTCCTCGCCCAGCACAGGATTGCCGCGTTCATCGACGATCATTCCATCAGCATCGAGATGAAAACTGCCGTTGCGGGTATAGCGCACACCTTCTTCTGTCTCCAACGCGAAAAAGCCATCACCGGAAATTGCCAGATCGAGAGGAGCATCTGTCTGCTGAAAATGCCCGGAGGAAAAGTCGGTATAACTCTCATCTATGCCGACTCCACTGCCCAGATCACCTATCTCTTCACTCCCCCCCCTTTCCATGCGGTGAATTACCATCTCGGGAAATGACTCCATTATCCTTTCATCCCTTTTAAAACCGGTGGTATCAGCATTGGCCACATTGTTGCTCAGTGTATCCATTCTGGCCTCATTGGCAGCCATGCTGGAAGCGGAAGTATAAAGCCCTCTTATCATTATATCTCACCTCCTTAATATGATTTTTTCTATAGAATAATCTCTTCAAGTATATCAGCGGTGCTGGCTGAATCTAAAAAAGTATATGTGCCAGCTCTTATATCCCCGGAAAAATCGAACATCATCTGCAGGCGGGTGAATTCATCAAATTCAATGAGCCCGGCTTCATCCATAATGCCGGCAACTCTGAGTGCCGCAGCCCCTTCGGGTATTGATACTTCGACAATCTCCGCCTCCCCTTCCAGCTCCAGCTGTGAGACTGAAAGGGAGAATTTTTCCCCCGGATCTCTTATTTGGGCTGGGTATTTCCCCGTCTCGCTCACATCAATCTCTGCCGTTACCTCTTCCTCCTCCAGATCAACATCGGAGTCTTCCTGTCCGAGTCCGAAACCTAACTGATCCTGTATCAGCAAAAACCCGCCGGATATAATCAACAGGATACCCAATCCCACCAGCAGGTCAAAAATGCTGTAACCAAATAGATTCTTATTCTTCATCGCCATCCGCCCCATTTCCATGCAGCTTGAAAATCAATTCTGTTTCTCGCACACCCATATTCAATCTCTCGGCAATTTTTTCTGTTTCCACACCCTGCTGCCTCAGCTCTATAGCCTGTCTATAATGTGCTGGTATATTCTCGTCTTCTATATTTTTTGATTCCTCTTCCAGCATATCCTTAAAGCTGCCGCCGGATCTAGCCTGTCTTAGCTCCTCCAGGTCTATTCCCTGTACTTTTTGTTTTAAAATCTTTTCTCTTTCATTGATTTCTTCGATGAGCTCTTCCAGATCCTCATTGATCCGGGCCAGATCCTCCTGTTTTTCCCGCAGCCTCTGACCTTCATCAGTGTTCTGCTTCTCAGAAGCCGGAGGAGAAGAAGGACTCCTATCAAAACCAACAGGTTTATTTCCTGATAAACAATCTGTACCAGCAGCAGAATTTCTGTTTTTATAAATATCAACAGGTTCTCCTTTGATCTCACTTCTCCCCTGTCTTCGAGAATGAATAAATTTGAAAGAAACTCCCAGCAGCAGCAGAACTGCCCCTGCCGCCAGTAAAAACCAGGCCATAATTATCACCATCCCGTTAAACCTTGATATCAAGATGCCTGCCCCGTCCCTCCTCATCAGGGGGTTGTTCATCTTCGCTTTCTGAATTCTCCTCTTCCTCTTCAATATGCTTCTTTTCAACCTCATCTTTGGCGTTCACTCTTCTCTGTGCCCTGGCTCTTTTAATATCCTCCTGCTGACCCTTCAGTCCCTGCTCAACCTGTGCTTCCAGGCTGTCTCTCTGCATCATTTCATTGATCTCCAGTGAGGCCTGAAGATGATTATAGGGGTTTAGCTGGTGGTTCATTTTACATCACCACCTTAAAGTGGTTTTTGCTTGATCTGCCCCTCCTCTTCCACAAAAGCGGTGGCAGAGAACTCTTTTTTAACGTTACATTGAGATTTTCCGATGACGAGGCTCACGCCGGAATATACCTTTTCTCTGACTTTAATTTTTCCGCGTCTGGAGGTTTCAGATCTCTTTTTCAAGTTCTCCAGCTCCTCTTCCAGCTCTGTTCTTTCCTCTTTTAAATTTTTCTTGGTTTTTTTCAATCTGTAATACATCATCTCTTTGTCCTGGGGGAGAGACCCCTGCTGTTTCTGGAGTTTCTCCAGAAGATTGATAGCTTTTTGGGTCTTGGTCATATTCTGCCTGTTTTCCTCCAGAGATTCTTCCAGATCAGTGATCTCCTCCTTTAAACCAGGATCGATGCCGACTTCTAAAATTGTTGTCGTGGCCAGAGAAGAACCAATAACACTTGCCTCAATGGAACTGGATGCCCGACAGCTTCCGCCAACAATAAGTCCTTTTCCCCTGCCCATAATGATATCCTCACCGGCTGAAACATCACTGTGCATAACAGCATCAGCGACCTGCAGAGTTCCCTGACAGTCGACTTTGCCATTTTCAATGAACTTAACCTGCACATCCCCCCCTGCTTTCACAGTACCTTTGTCCTTGCCGATAAAGCCATTATTTATCTTAATATTTCCACCGGCATCGAGGTCAGCAGCAAAGACCTTGCCCTTGACCTCTATATCATCCTCAGCTTTGATGGAAAATCCTTCCCGCACATCTCCGGTCACTATCACACTGCCCACAAAATCTATATTGCCCACATTGAGATCCAGATCACCCTGGACCTTATGAACCGGTGTAACAGATACCTTGCCATCCTCACCGACCGGCTGGCCTTCAGCGTCAGCGACCAGCTTATTTTCTTTCTTTTTGACATTTTTACCGGCAACCAGCTTTTTATCCGCAGGAGACTCAGGCTCGATTTTCTCACCTGTCACGGTCTGACCCGGCTGGCCGGGAACTGGAGGTTCTCTTGTTACCAGCAGCTCCCCTTTGTTGACATTTGTTATTAAGTCCCTATCGAAAAAGTCTATAGAGCCATCCTCACGCTCTGTCCCGATCTTCTCCTCTCCCTGTTCAAAATGATAGTGCAGCTCGGCATCCTCACCGGGCCGGGGAGGATCCCCTTCAGCCACTATATATTCTTTTATTTCTGAATCCGCTTCGATCACTTTCTGCAGTGCCTCTTCCTTTATGCCATAGACTACTCCCGACTCTTCCAGCATGGATTTTAGATCCGATAAAGTCAGCTCTTCTCCTCCATGAGCGGGTTTATAATCAATAGAGGCTTTCAGCTTATCTTCACTTATGCTGACTTCAGCCTCGGCATCCTTATCCAGTTCAGGTTTGCGCGGGGCAATCTCCACCCATTCCCCGTCCGGTTCATCTATCTTTTCCTGCACTGCCTCCCAGTCAACATCCTCAAGTTTAAGTTCCTTTACCCTCTCTCTGATCTCATAATAATCGATCTTCTCTCCGCCGCCCGAAGGTGCGGTGATTCTAAGCATTATACCTTCTGAATTAAAATCAATCTCAAACTCACCATCGACAGCGATTTCTTCATCCAGATATTCGATCTCCCTCTGCAGTTCTTCAGAGGAAGTTTTTTTTAGCTCGGCTCTGTAGAGATTATCTTTGCTGCCAAACCCCAGAAACCCCGATCTTTCCTCCACCAGCTTAAGAGTCAGCCTCTCCGGATCAAAACCCTTCTCATCCTGCCAGTGAGAATATGCTTTTTGTCTTGCCTCTTCTTCATCAGCTGCTTCAATCTCTATCGTCTTTTTTTCGGCATTCTTACTCATGATTTAATTACCGCCCCCGATTTTAACTTATTTCAGCAGTTCCGGCTTATATAACCGCGCAATCTCTGGATTGCCTTGCGGTGCAGCTGTGATATTCTGGAAGAGGAGAGCTGCATAACCTCAGCAATCTCCTTCTGGTTTAAACCTTCATGATAATAAAGGCTGATAACGATCTGCTCCTGTTCTTTTAAATTCTCAACTGCTTCGGCCAATACCTCCTTTTTTTCCTTTTTTTCCAGAGATCTGAGGGGGCCCTCCTGCTGGGCCGGTATAAAATCATACATCCTGGCATCTTCATATTCAGTATCAAGTGAGAGCCACTGGGAGGAATTCAGATATCTTTCCAGCTCCTTTATCCTCTCCCGAGAAAAGGAAACCTTCCCAAGGAGTTCGTCCATCTCCGGCGCTCTTCCCAGCTCACCTTTTAACTGCCGGCGGGCTTCCACCAGCTCACTGGCATCACGCCGCATTGAATGAGGCAGCCAGTCCAGCTGACGCAGATGATCTATCATGGCTCCTCGAATTCTCCTGCGGGCGAAAGTGGAAAACTCCACCCCTCGCTCACTGTCAAATCTATCTATAGCCTGCATGAGACCTATCAGACCATAGCTCTCCAGATCCTCTCTGGAGATGAAATCCGGCAGCACCGCCTCCAGTCTTCTGGCCTGATGCTTAACCAGGGATAGATTCTCCATAACCAGCTCATCCCTCATGTCTTCATCCCCGTCCTGATGGTAGCGCTGCCATAAATCATAGTTTTCGATCTGTTCCTGCTTGCCGGCTGCTGGCATTCTCTACACCCCGCTAATTCTCGTCGTCAGTTTCCAGGACAGGTGGATCCAGTGGGGAAAAATCATCATCTTCCTGATTAACAGCTGCCCTATCCCCGTCAGCTTCTGCTTCCTCTTCGCCATCTCTGCCGTTAATTTCTTCCCCCTCTTTCCCCTGTTCATAATGACTGGCGGCTTTATGGGGGGGATTTTTAAGCTTCTGCCCTTCTTCTGAACTCTCATCATTATTTTTTAAGACCTCAGCCAGGTTCAGCAGAAGAAAACAGGAGATAGTAACTGCCGCCAGTATTCTCACACCCCTCCAGAAGACGAGGGGAAGGGGCTGAAAAGCTATCAACCCGTAGAGAACTGCCAGAACATAACTGCCTGTTCCCACCAGAGCGGAAAGCGAAAGCCGTCTCAGCATCTTTTAAAGCAACCCCTTGCGCATTAGCTTGCGCTGCTGTGCAAAGAGCCAGCCCATCAGGGTGTCTCTGGTTTGGCTGTCGATATCGAGAAACTGCAGTCCGACTGCCTCACTATCATCAGGAAAGTCGGGAAGATCGTATTCGTTGACAACCCGGGAGATTATATTTATGTCCTCTATCTCCTCGACATCAAGCTTTAGCTCCAGAAGGTCTCCTTCTTTCAGTTCCTCCTCAGAAGAAATCAACAGTTTAATGCCACCACCGCTTATATCCAGTGTATGGGACTCCCTGAACTCATCTTCTATATTTTCCCATTCACTGTCCACCCTTCTGTATCGGACATTTACTCTCAGCTCCAGCCGGAAATGTCTGCGCCGCTGAATCTTAATTATCCCATCATCTTCCGGCAGATGAGCTGTCAGCACGGGAACCGGCTGACGGCTGCGCTCTATAATCTCCGTCTGAAATTTATAAGCTGCCGTATCCCCGGCAAAGGAGACGATTATTTTTGTGCCAACACGCAGGGGAATGAGATCTCCATCGGAATAAGGCATGAGAAGGTCTATTTTTTCAGCATCTATATCAGAAATCCTGGACTCATATTTACCTTTATAGGGCCCTTTTTTAACCTCTATCTCCACATCCTGATTGACATTGAGCTCATCTATTTTCATTTATCCCGCTTCCCCCTCATTCCAGATAAAAGCTCAGCCATTCCTGAAAAAACCCAGCATACGATATACAAAACCCTTCATACCCCGGGAGGTGTCCTCAACTTTTCCGGAGACTAAAAGCTCTGCAATCCTCTTAAAAGCTCTGCCCGCTTTAGAGTTGGGATATAGTTCCATGAGCGGTTTCTGCTGTTTTACCGCTTTTCTCAATACATCGTCATAGGGAACAACAGCTGAGGTATCGACTTCCATCTCCAGGTATTCATCGATAGCCTTCTCCATGCGCTCTGTCACATCTTCACCCTCACCCCTGGATTCGACCTGGTTCACAATCAGATCAAGCCTTGAGGCGACACTGTAATCGGAGAGAACCTTGAGCAGACTGTAGGCATCCATAACGGCTGTGGGCTCGGGTGTGAGCACCACCATTATCTCATCCGCAGCTCTAATAAAATTTACCACACCGCTGTGGACACCTGCTCCGATGTCTATCAGAATAAAATCATAGTTGTTCTCGATTGCCGTGGAGAGCTCGAGCAGCTTTTTTACCTCTGAAATATCAATATCTGTGAACTCATCTATTCCGGAAGCACCGGGCAGTACTGTGAGACCTCTGGGGCCTTTGATCAGAGCATCCTCCAGCTGGCATTTACCTTTAAGGATATGACCCAGGTGATAACGGGCTGCAAGCCCCATCACCACATCAACATTTGCCATCCCCATATCAGCATCCAGAAGCAGAACATCGCTGCCCTTAGCCTGCAGCGCCAGACCTATATTGACTGTGATATTGGTCTTACCCACACCGCCCTTGCCGCTTGCTACGGAGATAATACGGGACCTCTCCACTCCTTTATCATGGCCGGGTTCATCATGTTTTTTCCCATTCTCTTCACCGTCATCCCCGCCGGGAAACATCTTTCTCAATTTGCTGGCCTGATCAAACATCGCCATCACCCAGCAACAATGAGAGCAAATGACGGGGACTGGCTTTTTCTAAATCGTCGGGAACATCCTGCCCACAGCTGTAATAGGAAAAGGGAAGCTGGCATTCGGAGCGCAGATTGACAATATCTCCATAGCGGGTTGCTTCATCGACCTTTGTCAGAAGTATTCTATCCGGATTTAGCAGAGAAAATTCCTCGATCACAGCAAGCATATTGCTCAGTTTCTGGTTGAGGCTTATGAGCAGATGAACCTCATCGAGCAGTTCAGCGGTCAGCAGCTTCTGCAGTCTGCCAAGCTGCAGCTTATCATCCCAGCTGCTCCCCGGTGTGTCGACAAATACGAGATCATAATTGCGGAAATCCCCGGCCAGCACGGAGGCAAATTCCTCCCTGCTGTAGACCACCTCCAGAGGTATATTTATTATATCACTGTAAGTCTTTAACTGCTGAACTGCGGCTATTCTGTAGGTATCGGCGGTTATAAATCCCACCTTCATCTCTGATCTATCGGCAAAGCGGGCGGCAAGCTTGGCCGCAGTCGTTGTTTTGCCCACACCAGTGGGGCCTATCAGAGCCACCACATGGGGCCTGCCATCGACTGTGACCGGGCAGGATTCCCCCATTAAATCCACCAGACTGTCGCGGAGAATCTCAAGCTTTTCATCTCTATTCTGACCCGCAGCGATTTCTTGGATTATCTCCTTTCTTAAATCCTCGCGGACATTCTGTTCCCCCAGATGGTCATAGAGCTGTTTGCTGTGTTCATCGAGGTTCCTGACAAAATCATCCCGCTGCCAGCTCTCATTTAAATCTTCCAGCATATTTTTGATCTCATCGAGCTCCCCGCTGGAGGTTCGGTTTTCAGGTGCGGCTCGAGATCTCTTCTCCTCCACACCGGCCAGGACTTCGACCTTCTCCCGGCCAAAAAACCCCAGAATCCCACCCTCTTTATATTTGCGGGTGTTGAGAATTATAGCTTCTGAGCCGAGCTCGGCTTTGACTTTAAAGATCGTATCCTGCATGTTATCTCCAACATATTTTTTAACCTTCATATTCACTTCACCGTCCCGTGTATTTCTAGGTCGACGTCAGACTCCAGCTCGTTGAAAGAAAGGACTATAAGCCTCTCAAGGGAACGATGTGTGAGCTCCTTCAGCGGCTTTCTGATATTGGGGGCAGCCAGCAGTATGGGATCATATCCCACCTCCAGCAGGTTCTGCATTTCAGCAGCGATCCTGTCGATTAAATCCTGGGCCTGCTGGGGGGGAAGAGCCAGATATTTACCCTGCTCACTGCTCTCCAGAGCCTGCTCGAGTTCATCTTCAAGTTCGGGATCGAGTGTGACCGCATGTAATCTGTCATCAGCGGCCGTGTACTGGCTGGTTATCTGGCGTGAAAGAGCCTGGCGCACATACTCGGTCAGAATCTGAGTGTCCTTGGTGCGGGGAGCATAATCTGCCAGTGTTTCCAGAATGGTAAGCAGATTATTGACAGGTATACCTTCCCAGAGCAGATTCTGGAGGACTTTCTGTATCTCTCCCAGTGTGAGCAGATCGGGCAGCAGCTCATCCACAACGGCCGGGTAGTCCTCCTGAAAATTGTCCATGAGTTCCTGAACTTCCTGTCGGCCCAGCAGTTCATGGGCATTGTCCTTGATGAGTTCGGTTAAATGTGTGGCCATAACTGAAGGAGGATCGACAATCGTATAATTGGCCATTTCAGCCGCATCCTTCTGGTCCTCTTCAATCCACAGTGCCGGAGTGCCGAAGGCTGGCTCACGGGTTTCAATGCCCTCTATATCATCAGAGGTCATACCGGATTCCATGGCCAGATAATGATCGGGCATAATCTCAAATCTATCTATCTCCACACCTTTGAGTTTGATCCTGTAAACATTGGGATCGAGCTGTAGGTTATCCAGAACCCTCACAGGGGGGACGATAATACCCAGTTCTGAGGCTGTCTGCCTTCTGATCATGGCCACCCTGTCCAGAAAGTCTCCGCCCTGCTCGGGCAGCACAAGAGGTATGAGATTATACCCCACTTCCACCTCCATGGGGTCTACCTTAATGAGATCGGATAGCTCCTCCTTCTGAGGGCGCCTTCTCTCACCCTCCCCTTCGGCGGCCTCTTCAGCTTCAGCTTCCTCAGCTTCAGCCTCACGGGTAAGCCGGGCCTGCCGTCTTAGCATGAAAGCTACAGTTCCAACAAGAAAAGCCAGGACCATAAAAGGCAGTGTCGGCAGACCGGGCACAAAGCCCAGCAGAAAAAGCACGCCCGAGGCGATCCACAGGGCCTTGGGCTGTCCTGTGAGCTGGACACTCATATCCCGGCCCATGCTGCCCTCGGCTGCCGCTCTGGTCACCACCATACCTGTGGCTGAAGATACCAGCAGTGCGGGTATCTGACTGACGAGACCGTCTCCCACCGTCAGCAGTGTATAGGTCTGAGCCGCTTCGCCCAGACCCATATCCTGCTGCAGCATGCCTACAACAAGACCGCCCACGATATTGATCGAAGTGATGATAATGCCGGCTATGGCATCACCTTTTACAAATTTGCTGGCACCGTCCATGGCACCATAAAAATCAGCTTCCTTTCTTATCTTCTCGCGCTGGCGGCGGGCTTCATCTTCGGTGATGATGCCGGCGTTGAGATCGGCATCTATACTCATCTGCTTGCCCGGCATGGCATCAAGTGTGAAACGCGCCGCCACTTCAGCCACCCTCTCAGCACCCTTGGTGATGACAATATACTGTATGATAACTATGATGAGAAAGATAATAAAGCCGACCACATAATTTCCCGCCACGACAAATGTTCCGAAACTCTCTATAATTTCACCGGCATAGGCATCACCTAAAATGAGACGGGTCGTCGATACATTGAGTCCCAGCCTGAACAGAGTGGCAAAGAGAAGCAGTGAAGGGAAAACTGACACATCGAGCGGTTCTGTGGTATAGATGCTGACGAGAATTACCACCATGGAAAAAGTGATATTGGCAGTCAGGAGAATATCCATCATTGTGGTGGGCATGGGTATGATGAACATTATGATTATGCCCACAACTGCCAGGGCAAAGACTATATCGCCATTGCGGGCTATAAAATGCCCTGGATTTTGTGTTGTTCCCGCTTCTCCGGTCCGGGCCATTCTCCCAACCTCCTCAATGAAATTAAAGCATAAAATTCAGCTCATATATAAACTCTATTGATATCTTTTCTCCTGTTCGAAAACGAAGGCCAGTACCTCTGCCACAGCTTCGTATAGTTCTACAGGAATCTGTTCCCCTATCTCTGTGGAAGAGTTTAGAGCCCGGGCAAGAGGCGGCTTTTCCACGGTGGCAATACCAAACTCCTCGGCTTTATCCTTAATGCGCCGGGCTATGTGGCCTTCACCTTTAGCAAGCACTACCGGGGCTTCCATCTCCTCCAGGTCATATTTGAGCGCCACAGCCACATGAACAGGGTTGGTAACAACCACATCTGCCTCCTCCATCTCTTTCATCATGCGGTTAACACTCATCTCCCGCTGTCTTTGCTTGCGCTCCTGTTTGATCTGAGGATCACCCTCACGCTCTTTTCTCTCCTCTTTTACCTCCTGCTTGGTCATCTTCAAATTCTGATAGTGATCCCAGCGCTGATAGGCCAGATCAGCAAGCCCCAGGAAGATCAAAAAGATTATAATTCTTATCGCTATCTGAAAGATGAGATTGGCCAGCAGCAAAAGGCCTGGTTCGAGACCCTGATGAGTCAACCGGACCAGCTGAGGCCAGCTGGCTCTAATCTGACTGTAGGCTATATAGAAGATGCCGGCTGCCTTGGCCACAGATTTGGCCAGTTCAACAAGTGATTGCAGAGAAAAAATATTCTTTAGCCCCTTGATGGGATCGAGTTTGGAAAACTCGGGCTGAATTATAGTGAAGTTGAACATTGGCCCTACCTGTATGAACCCCACAAAAGCCCCAACCACAGCCGAAGCTATCATAATTGGTGCCACCAGATCGGCAATAAAAACAATATAATCCATGATCAAATTGTAGCCATCGGCCGGGCTCATCGTCGGAGCCTGATTAAGTGTAAAAGACTCCATCATCCTCTGTTCTATGGAATGGATTATTGACCCCATCAAAAAATAGAGGACTAAAAAGCTGCCCAGCAGTGTAAAAGCCTGATTGAATTCCTGACTTTTTGCCACCTGCCCTTCTTCTCGGGCCTCTTCTTTTCTTTTCGGCGTGGGATCTTCCGTTTTTTCTCCGGGTGGTTCTTCAGGCATTGACACTCACTCCTCCGGATACTCAGCCCAGAAAATTGATCAGCTCCTCGATATGCTGAAAGACCTCGGCAAAAACATCTAAATAGTAGGAAAAGATGAGATTTGTGGCCAGAAAAAACATCACAAAACCTATGAATATCTTTGCCGGCAGCCCCACTATGAATATATTTATCTGGGGGATGGAGCGGGCCAGAAAACCGAAAATTACATCGGCTATGAAAACAGTGCCGATAATCGGCAGTGCAATCATAAAAGCTATTATGAACATATCACCGGCATGTCGGAAAAGGATTCCCCAGGCCTGCTCTTCCACAGCCATCTCTCCCGGTGGTATCATATCGAATGTGGAATAAACACCCTCGATCAATATCAGATGTCCGTTTATGGCCAGAAAGAGCATCGAGGCCAGCGTGTTCTTAAACTGACCGGATACAGGAACCGTTACTTCTGTGATAGGATCGAATACGTTTACAATCATGAACCCCAGCTTGAGGTCTATGAACTGTCCGGCCAGCTGAAAGGCGGCAAAGACTATCTGTACCATAAAACCGATGAAAAGACCAATACCTAGTTCGCGCAGCACATCTCCCAGCAGTAAAATTATATGTGCGGGAACCTCCAGGTCATAGCCTGCTGCCACCAGGGGGGCAGTCGCTACAGCCAGCAGAAAAGCGGCCGCCACCTTCATCCTGCGGGGATAGGCCCCACTGGAAAGAACCGGCGTTATAATGAAAAGTCCTGCATAGCGTATCATGACCAGTATAAATAAATAAGTAAAACCGGTTAAAAATGCGGCTGGTTCTGGCATTTTTAAAGCATTCCCAGATATACGGGAATATTTTCGTAGAGCTCCTGGACGAAATCCATCACGGTCGACATCATCCAGGGGCCGAAAATCCC
>Ga0207421_10002475_pt1 | contig 22868 bp, 21 predicted proteins | sample SodLakKL_010_SED_4_FD_187542 | JGI IMG/M metagenome (GOLD analysis project Ga0207421, IMG submission 187542) | Alkaline sediment microbial communities from Lake Tanatar, Kulunda Steppe, Russia - 8KL_010_SED (SPAdes) (version 2) | ecosystem: Environmental > Aquatic > Non-marine Saline and...
GATCACCGGCAGCCGATCACCGGCAGACCGGGCTGATCGTCGGCCAGGGGTTGACCCACATGCCGCCGTGGCGTCGGCCGAGGTGCAGGTGCGGCGGGGTGGTCCGGGCGTTGCCGGTGTTGCCCACCGTGCCGATGGTCTGGCCTCGGGCCACGCTCACCCCGGGCTCGATGCCCTCAGCGACCGTGTCGAGGTGGGCGTTGTACCACTCGCTGCCGTCGCCGATCCGGTAGGTGACCGTGATCCCGCCGAGGCCCGTCGGTGCGGACGGCGGGTTCCAACGGACCACGGTGCCGTCGGCGACCGCGACCACGGGGGTCCCGGTGCCGGCGAAGATGTCGTTGCCCTGGTGGTACCGGCCGCCGGAGCGCGGGTAGCCCCAGTCGTTGCTGAAATCGCGCCCGGCGACGGCGCCCTGGACCGGGCAGACGATGCCGGAGACGCTCGGGCCACCGGCGGCACCGGGGGTGCTGAGGCGTCCTCCCCCCGGCGTGCTCGATGCGCTGCGGGACCTGCCGGAGTTCCCAGAGGTGGCCGCGGCCCGGGCGGCCTCCTCGGCGGCGGCCTTGGCGGCGGCCTCCTCGGCCGCACGTCGCTCGGCCTCGCGGCGGGCGGCCTCCTCGGCCTCCCTGGCCCGGGTCAGCTCGGTCTGCAGGGCAGCCTGGCGGGTCTGCACCCGGGCCAGCATCGACGCGGTCTCGGACTCGGACGTACGCAGGTCGGCGACCATGGCGCGCTGCACCCGCTCCGCCTCGGCGACCTCCTCGGCGATCGCTGCGGCTTCCTCCCGCAGCTGCTCGACGGTGCGCAGGGTCGCCACGGCGAGGGCTTCGGCCTGCAGCGCCTCGCCCTGCGCGATGGCGGCGTCGCGGGCGCGTTGCTCACGGGCCGTGCGCAGCTCGAACACGACCTTGACCGTGGCGTCCTGGACGTCGACCACGGTCTCCAGCTGCTTCATGCCGACGGCGAAGGCGTTGGGATCCTCGGCACGCCGCAGGATCTCCAGGGCCATGGCACCGGCCTGGGCACCGCTGGAACCGAACTTGAAGGTGTGCACCAGGTGGGAGGAGAGCAGGACCTCCTGCTCGGTGAGCTCCTCCTCGGCCTCGGCGAGCAGGACGGTGGCGGCCTCGTGGGCCCGCTCGGCCGCGTCACGCGCCTCCTCGGCGTCGGCCAGCCCCATCTCCGCGAGGGTGACCTGCCCCTCCGCGGCCGTCAGCCGGGAGCGGGCATCCTCCAGGCGGGCGCCGACGGCCGCGAGGTCCTCCTCAGCACGACTGAGCTCACCTCTGACCGCTCCCAGCTCGCTCGAGAGGCCACGTCGTTGCTGCTCGGTCGCCTCGAGCTCGTCCTGCACCTCGCTGCTCGAGCGTTCCTGGGCCACCCCCGGGGCCGAGGGCACCGCGAGGCCGATCATGGGGGGCAGGAACCCGAGCACGAGCACAGCGATCAGCGCGCGGTGGCCGATGCCCCCCCGCCGAACTGCGCCGTCCGTCGTCCGCTCCGTCACCGCTCCCACCACGTCAGGCGCCGATCCGCTGTTGCTGGTGTACACGAACGTGGCTCACGTTGCCAGTGTGGCCAGATGGAACCTCCATCCCCCTGGGCATCGGCCCACCGCGTCCCCGCCTTGACCCCACGGCCCGGCCCGCTCGGCGCAGAGCCCACCGGCGCCGGCCATCGGCCGGACGTTACCCCCCCGTCGGCCCTCGACGGAACCACCCGGAGACGGCCAGCAGGACCGGTCACGGAACGAACTGGGACGGGTCGTTCCGGTCCAGCTAGCGTCGGGGCGGCGAGGTGGCCGGCGGCGGACATCGAGGGAGGCGACCGTGACGGACGGCGAGGTGCTGCGGATCGGGAACGGCTCAGGGTTCTACGGCGACCGCTTCGAGGCGATGGCCGAGCTGGTGGAGGGGGGTCCCCTGGACGTGCTCACCGGGGACTACCTCGCCGAGCTGACGATGCTGATCCTGTGGCGCACCCAGCAACGCACGCCGGACGCCGGCTACGCCCGCACGTTCCTGCGGCAGGCGCGAGAGCTCCTGCTCCCCTGCCTCGACCGGGGCATCCGGATCGTGGTGAACGCCGGCGGGCTGCACCCCTTCGGCCTGGTGACCGCGCTCCGCGAGCTCGGCCGCGAGCTCGAACGTGACCCGGCGATCGCCGCCGTGACCGGAGACGACCTGCTCCCCCGTCTCGAGGAGCTGACCGGTCGGGGTCGGGCCCCGGTCCACGCCCGGACCGCTCGCCCGCTGGCGGACCTCGGTGTCCCTCCGATCACCGCCAACGCCTACCTCGGTGCCCGAGGTATCGCCCGCGCGCTGGATGCCGGTGCCGACGTGGTCATCACCGGCCGCGTCACCGACGCGAGCCTGACCGTCGGCCCGGCGCTGTGGCGGTTCGGCTGGTCGGCGCAGGACCACGACCGGATCGCCGGTGCGATGGTCGCCGGTCACGTGATCGAGTGCGGCGCCCAGGCCACCGGTGGCAACTACGCCTTCTTCCGCGAGATCCCCGAGCTCGAACACGTCGGCTTCCCCATCGCCGAGCTCCACCGCGACGGCAGCTCGGTCATCACCAAGCACCCCGGCACGGGGGGTGCGGTGACCGTCGGGACCGTCACCGCCCAGCTGCTCTACGAGGTGGAGGGGCCGCGCTACCTCGGGCCGGATGCCGTCGCCCGGTTGGACACGGTCGGCCTCCGCCCCGACGGTCCGGACCGCGTCGCGATCGAGGGGGTGCGGGGCGAGCCGCCGCCGGCGACCCGCAAGGTCGCGGTCAACACCCTGGGTGGGTTCCGCAACCGGGCGACCTTCCTGCTCACGGGGCTCGACATCGAGGAGAAGGCCGCGCTCGTCCAGCGCCAGCTCGCCCGGCGCATCGACCTCGACGGGATCGACCGTGTCCACGTCGACCTGGTCCGCACCGACCAGCCGAACGCCCCGACCAACGCGCAGGCGGTGGCGAGCCTGACCGTCACGGTGGAGCACCACGAACCGGAGGCGGTATCACGACGGCGGTTCGGCGACGCCTGCATCGCCATCGGCCTGGCGAGCTATCCGGGTTTCACCCTCACCGCTCCTCCGAGCGACGCCGAACCCTTCGGCCGGTACTGGCCCGGACTGGTGGCGGCCGAGGACGTGCCCGAGCTGGTGACACTGCCCGACGGCACCGGCGAGGTGCTGCCGCCGATCCTCGGGGAGCAGCCGGCCGCGTCGTCGGCGCCGGTCGCCGCCGTCCCCCCGACCCCACCGGTGCCCGACGGCCCCCGGGTCGAGCGCCCCATCGGGCTGTTGGCGGGAGCCCGCTCGGGGGACAAGGGCGGGGACGCCAACGTGGGCCTGTGGGTCCGCGATCCCGATCACCTCGGTTGGCTGATGGAGGTCGCCGGGGATGTCGACGCGGTGCGCCGGCTCCTGCCTGAGGCCGAGGGACTGGACGTCGAGGTCCACCCTTTGCCTCGGCTCGCGGCGGTCAACGTCGTCGTCCGGGGGCTGCTGGGCGAGGGTGTCGCCTCGGCGGTCCGGCCCGATCCCCAGGCCAAGGGCCTCGGCGAGTACCTGCGCTCCCGGTGGGTACCGGTGCCGACGGTGTGGCTCGCCGACGACGACGGTGCAGGCGCTCAGTCGGAGCTGGCGCGGTAGCGGGTCCGCTCCCCCGACCCCGTCCGCAGCACCGTGCCCTGGGCGTAGAGCTGATCGAGGACGCCGCGGACGAGCGCCGCATCCCGCCCCAGCGCCGCCGCCAGGGAGTCGACCGTGGCCACCCGTTGGGCTCGGAGCTCAGCCAGCAGCGCCTCCTCGTCAGCAGCCTCGGCTCCGTCACCCGCGGCCAGACGCCAGGCCGTGGCCGACGCCCGCTCGACCAGCACCTCGAGCACCTCGACGTCCTCGACACCGGGTGGGGGGCCGAGCTGGCGCAGCAGACCGGCGGGGTCGTGGACCGGCGTCGGGTGCAGAGCGATCGCATCCAGGTCCCCCCGGGACCCGGTGAGCCCCATCGAGGGATCCAGCTCCCGCGCCGGGGACGCCGGCGAGGCATCGGTGCGACGCAGGGCACCCAGCAGCGCCTCCCGGGTCCGCCCTCTGAGGGTCAGCAGCAGGGTCGGGGTCCGGTCGATCTGGACGCTGGCCAGGGTGTGGACCGCCACGGCGTGCCGGCACCAGGCCTCCCGTTCGCGGCAGGTGCACCGGGGTGACAACTCCTCGAGCACCGGGACGACCTCGATGCCGGCCGCGGCCAGGGAGTCGACCAGGGCAGCGGACAGCTGGCCCTCCAGCAGGCTCGCGGTGGGGCGCAGGGAGGCGGCCAGCTCCGGGATGGCGCGCGCCCAGCCGGCCTCCCCGACCTCGGGCCACCCGATCTCGACCTGGTAGGGGCTGGCCCGGTCCTCCGAGACCCGACCGCGGACGACCCCGGGCGTCAGCGTCAGGTCCTCGACGGCCCCACGGCGCGCCAGCGCCTGCCCGCGCTGGATCTGCCGGGCGGCCGAGGGACCCGCCTGATCCAGGACCGCGAGCACGTGCTCCCCCCACCAGTGGCGCACGGTGGTCGCCATCCCCGAGGCGCTCACGACGCACCCCCGGGAAGGGCGACCAGCCGGGGCCGTCCGCCCACCGCCAGCGCGTCGTCGTCTCCCTGGGGCCCGTCGTCCAGCTCGTCGCTGTCGTCGAGGTGGTCCGTGGACAGCGAGACCAGCTCCTTGAGCTCCTCGTCGTCGAGCTCGGTGACCCACGCCTCCCCGCTGCCGACCACCGCGTCGGCCAGGGCCCGCTTGCGCTCCAGCAGCTCCGCGATCCGCTCCTCCAGGGTCCCGGCCGTGACCAGCCGGTGGACGGTGACGGTCTCGGTCTGGCCGATGCGGTGGGCCCGGTCGGTGGCCTGATCCTCCACCGCAGGGTTCCACCACCGGTCGAAGTGCAGCACGTGGGAGGCGCGGGTGAGGTTCAACCCCGTGCCCCCCGCCCGCAGGGACACGAGCAGGATCGGCGGTGCGTCGTCATCGGTCTGGAACCGGTGCACCATGTCGTCACGCCCGCCCAATGGCACGCCACCGTGGAGGAAGGGCATCTCCGGGAGCTGGAGGCGCTCGGCGAGGTGGTGTTGCAGCAGCTCACCCATCTCGCGGAACTGGGTGAACACCAGGGCACGCTCGCCGGCGTCCACGATCTCGGCGAGGATCTCCGTGGCCCGCGCGAGCTTCCCGCTGCGCCCCGGCAGCACCCCGTCGTCGCGGAGGTACTGGCGCGGGTGGTTGCAGATCTGCTTCAACGCGGTCAACAGGGCCAGGATACGCCCGCGTCGCTCGAAAGCGGTGCCCCCGAGACCATCGGCTCCGAACGCCTGCTCGACCGTGGCTTGGTACAGCGCCGCCTGCTCGCGGGTCAGCGTGCAGGACACGGTGATCTCCTGCTTGGGGGGCAGATCCACCGCCACCTCGGGGTCGTCCTTGCGCCGACGCAGCACGAAGGGCGCGATCAGTCGCCGCAGCCGGGTGGCGGTCTCCTCGTCGTGCCACCGCTCGATGGGGACGGCGAAACGCTCGTTGAAGGCCCGCTGGCTGCCGAGCAGACGCGGGTTGGTCACGTCGATGATCGACCACAGCTCGGAGAGCCGGTTCTCGAGGGGGGTTCCCGTCATCGCGATGCGGGTGCGGGCGCGCAGGGATCGCGCGGCCTGGGCGCCCTTGGACCCCGGGTTCTTGATCTGCTGGGCCTCGTCGAGCACGACCACGTCCCACAGCGCGTCCTCGAGCCGGCCGATGTCGCGGCGGAGCAGGGCGTAGGAGGTCACCACGACCGACCCGGGGCGGAAGGCCCGGGCGGTCACCGGACGGTCGGCACCGTGGTGGCGGATCACGGGGACCTCCGGAGCGAACCGGGCGATCTCCCGCTCCCAGTTGCCGACGACCGAGGTCGGGCACACGACCAGGTGCGGCCGATCCTGGTCCCGCGAGGTGAGCAGGGCGATGGCCTGCAGCGTCTTGCCGAGCCCCATCTGGTCGGCCAGCACCCCGCCCATCCCCAGCTCGCTCAGCCGTTGGAGCCATGCGACGCCGCGCTCCTGGTAGGGGCGCAGCTGGCCGTCGATGCCGACGATGTCGGCAGCCGCCGGGGCATCGCTGTGCCGCAGACGCTCGAGGAGGTCGAGCAGGGCGCCATCGGCCACGGCCTCCACCGACCCCACGTCACGCACCTGGAGCTGACCCGACAGGGCAGCCGCGAGCGCCTCGGTGAGCTCCAGCGACGCCGAGCCACCCGCCAGGGCGGTGATCGCCGAGGCCTCGGAGTGGTCGACGTGGACCCAACGCCCCCGCCAGCGCACCAAGGGAGCCTGGAGGCCGACGATCCGGGTGAACTCCTCCTCGGTGAGGGTGTCGTCGCCGAGGGCGACCTCGTAGCGCAGGTCGGTGAGGGAGGAGGCGCTGAGCCCATCTTCCACCCCGGTCCGCATCGCGGCGGGGGCGGTGCTGCCGATGCGGACCCGGAGCCTGAGCCGCCGGGTCGAGGCCTCGACCAGCTCCCCGGGCACCGTGACCACCACGCCCGCGGCGGCGAGCGCGTCCCGGGTGTCGCCGAGGAGCGCGGCAGCCTCGTCCGGGGCGAGTTCGAGGCCGGTCGGGGCACGCTGCTCCAAGGTCCGGTCCAAGGACGGGAACAGCCGGGCGGCGGCGGACAGACCCCGGATCAGGGTGGCCTCGGGGTCGTCGAGCCGTCGACCCGCCAAGGTCAGGGTGCGGCCCGCCCGCTGCCACACCTGGGCGGCGCCGAGTCGCTGCCCGGGGTCGGAGGGCGCGGCGAGGCCGATGGTGAGGTGCCAGGGCATCCCGGCGGCCCGCACCTCACCCGATACCTCGGCGTCCTCGCGCGGGGGCTCGAGCGCGAGCCACAGCCGGGCAGCGGTGTGACCAGCAGCACCGAGCACGGGTGCCGCCCAGTCCTCCAGGTCCTCGACCACGTCCTCCGGGGCGACCCTCAGATGCCCCACGGTGGGGTCGGTCCCGCGCAGGGCGTCGGCCCACATCTGCGCCCAGGGGCGCCGCGGCCCCCGTCGTCGCGGGTCGAGCTCCGGCCGGCGACCCTCCCGGGCACAGGCGTCGGCGACGGCGTCGAGGAAGGCGAGGACCAGCTCGCGTGCGCTCCATGGTTCACCCGTCGGCAGACGCAGGGCGTGGGCGGCCACCGGCATCGCCGCCGCGAGCTGCTCAGGTCGGCCGTCGGACCTGGCCACCGCACGCCAGACCCCGCGCACCTCGCCGGGGCTGTCGGTGGCGACGACGCTCGGGAGTAGCCGCCCGGCCGCCACCAACTCCAGCCCCAGCTTCGCGGCGACGCTCCACGCGAGCACCGAGGCGCTCGGGCGCGCCCAGGCGGGCTGTTGCGACCCGGGGGGCAGCGCAGCCAGCACCCGCAGCGTCGGGAGCAGCGGGAGACGGCGACCGGGGACGTCCGTGGCCAGGAAGCCCTCCCCCAGCCTGCGGAAGGTCGGGTGCTCGACCGGTGTCCCCGCGGGGAAGCCGAGCGTCTCGGCTGCGGCTTCCAGCTCGCCTTCGGAGGCGGGCGTCCCGTCCTCATCGGACGTGGCCCACAGCGTGAAGCTCCCGGACGCGGGCACCGGATCGCCCGGGACGAAGGTGAGCTGTGCGCGGGCGATCACGGACGCTCCAGGACGGTGACAGACGACTGGACAGCGTAAGGGTTCGCAGCTGGGGCGCCCGCGTCCGGGTGCTGCGACCGGGGTTGCGTCGTCTCGCCGCAGGTCATGGACAACAACCGGGCACGGGGTGCATCCTGTGCTTCGAGGGCACCGAACGCTGAGAGGAAGACCAACGAGACGCCGGCCGTTCCCAAGCGGAGGGCCCCGTCGAACGCCAGCAACGCCACACCGCCCCGTACCATCTGCTCCCACCTCCCGGAGGCGATCGTGTCCCACACCACGCACGCGACCGACACCGCGGTGGCCAACCCGGATCCGGCCACGGAACACGCCGTCGCTTGGCTTCAGCGTGAGTTCCCGGGCTGGACGATCGACGTCGATGCCACAGCCACATGGGAGGGCGACCTCCGTTCTCTGTGGATCGCACGACGCGACGGCCACCACCCCCAGGCCGAGTTGTCCGCTGCCAAGCTCCACAGCCGGCTGAGCGACTACCTGCAGCGCGAGGAGCGCCGTCGGGCGTTCTCGAACTGATGTCGCGCGGTAGCCGCACGATGTGCGGCGACGGCGTAGCAGGCCCGGCGACCCCGTCGCCGGGCCGCTCTCATGTCGGGGTGCACGCATGACCCTGGTCGATCTCATGCTGGGCCTCGCCCTGCTGGTCGCGATCGGCTCCGGCTGGCGGGCCGGCCTGCTGGCACGAGGGGCGATGTGGCTGGGGTTCGCGCTCGGCCTGCTCGCCGCAGCCTGGACCGTGCCGCTGGCCCTCGATCTGGTCCCCGACGCCATCGCCACCACCCGGTTCGTCATCGCCATCGGCACCCTGGCGGTCACCGTCACCCTCGTCGCGAGCACCCTCGGCCGCCTGGGCCGGAACCTGGGTCGCCGGGTCGCCGTGACCGCGGTGGCCGCTGCCGACAAGGTGCTGGGAGCGGTGGCCGGAGCGGGGCTGGTCCTGCTCGCCGGGTGGCTGCTGCTCCCGGTCGCAGCGGACCTCCCGGGGACCCCGGGACGACTGGCGGCGGACTCCCTCACCTCCCGGGTCCTGGTCGAACACGCGCCACCACCTCCGGACCTCAGCCACACGGCGAGACTGTTGATCGCCGGCAGTCGCTTCCCCGAGGTGATCGCGGAGCTCGGCCCCGTGCGCGCGGCGGGCCCGCCGCCGGAGTCGGTCACGATCGACGACGCGATCCTCGCCCGGGTGACCGACGCGACCGTGCGGGTGACGGCGCGAGGATGCGGGGCCCGCTACGACGGCTCGGGGGTGACGATCGCCGGCGGGTTGGTGCTGACCAACGCCCATGTCGTCGCCGGCTCGGAACAGGTCGAGGTTCGCCGACCTGACGGTGTGGTGCGTTCGGGACGCGTCGTCGCCTTCGATCCCAACCGCGATCTCGCGCTGGTCGAGGTCGCCGATCTCGACCAGCAGCCCCTTCCGCTGGGACAGGCCAGCGCCGGGGACGAGGGGGCCGTGATCGGCTACCCCGGAGGACAGCCCGATCCCCGGGTCGCCGCCGTACGGATCCAGCAGCGGCGCACGGCTCTCGGCAAGGACATCCACCAGCTGGCAGAGACCGAGCGTGAGGTCCTGTTCCTGTCCGCTGCGCTCCGTCAGGGCGACTCCGGTGCGCCGGTGATCGATCAGGACGGGCACGTGGTCGGTTTGGTGTTCGCGGTGAGCCCGGATCGGCCGGGCTCGGCCTACGCCCTGGATCGCACGGAGATCGACGCGATGCTGGTGGCGCCGCGGATCACCGGCGCGACCGGACGGTGCCTGCCGCTGGCCGCGGCCGCGGTTGGCGGCGCGGGCTGAGCTGCAGCGTGGCAGCCCGACCATGCGTCCACGGTCGCCGCCGCAGACCTGTCACACCCCCTCCCTACCGTCGGGGACGAGGCCATCGCCCGCCTCACCCGCCCGGCCGCGGGTGCAGCTGAGGGCGCTGACGGCGGTGGCGACCCGAGGAGTCCACCGTGGTGACCACGAGCGTCCCGATCTTCGCGCCCCTCGCTTCGGCGACCGGCGGCCCCGCGTGGGAACTGTCGGCGTTGGCCGTGACCTGGGGCCTCGCCCTGTGGTGGACCAGCCGCTGGCTACTGCGTCGGGAACGGTCGGTGCGGGACTGCCGCGTCGGCGATACGGGGCGTGGGCCTCAGCCGACGGTCCGACGCACGAAGCCCCGGAGGCCGACCAGTGTCAACAGCCCGGTCGACGCCGCCAGGGCCAGCAGCACGACCACCGGAGCCATCGTCGAGATCGACGGAGTGATGGCCGCGCGCAGGCCTTCACTGACGTACACCAGGGGGTTGAGCAGCACCAGCCATTGGAGCCAGGGCACCGCCTCCAACGCCGTCCAGGGGTAGTAGACGGCGCCGAGGAAGGTCAGCGGCAGAACCACGACGGAGAACATCAGGCCGATCTGGCGCGGGCTGACGTAGGTGCCGAGGGCCAGCCCGAGGGCGCCCGAGAGCAGGGCCGAGAGCACCACGACGGCGAGCAGCAGCGGCAGGCTGGTCACCTCCAGCGCGACCGGGGTCGCCGGGATCGCCGCCACCATCGGCAGGACGAGGACCCCGGCGGCAACGCTCTGCAGCGCCCCGAACAGGATCTTCTCGATCGCCACGGTGCTGACGGGGACCGGCGCCATGATCCGGTCCTCGATCTCCTTGGTACCCCCGAACTCGGTGGACAGCGGCAGGGCCACGGCGATGATGCCTTGGAAGATGACCGCCACCGCCACCAGGCCCGGCACGAGGATCGTCGCGAACTCCTCCCCTCCACCGCCGCCGACGCCCTGGCCGATGCGTGGGAACAGGAAGGCGAAGACGAACACGAACAGCAGCGGCTGCATCACGGTCCGGGTCAGGAAGGCGGGCAGCTCCCGGCGCAGGACCCGAAGGTCACGCAGCATCAGGCCGCGGACGGCATCGAGCCACGCCCGCGCGCGCGTCGGCTCGGCCGTCTCGAGCACCGGCTGTGGTCGCGTGGTCGTGGTGGTGGGCTCACTCACGCAGATCCCTCCCGGTGAGGTTGATGAACACGGCTTCCAGCGTGGAACCCTGCAACGAGACGTCCCTGACCCCGGCGGGTCCAGCCGCCTGCACGACCGGAGGTAGGAGCCCGTCACCCGCATCGGCCAGCACCCTGACACCACCCTCGCTGTCCTCGACCGAGCGGACGCCGGGGATCGCCTCGAGGGCTTGGAGGACCTCCGGGGCCGGACGGCTCTCCAGCACCAGGTCGACCACCGCACCGACGCCGTGAGCGTCCTTGAGCGCCTCCGGCGTGTCGCACACCAGCACCTGACCGTGGTCGACGATGGCCACACGGTCGCAGAGCTGGTCGGCCTCCTCCATGTAGTGCGTGGTGAGCACCACCGTCAGGCCGTCCGCGCGCAACTCGGAGACCAGCTCCCACAGGGCGAGGCGGCTCTGCGGGTCGAGTCCCGCCGTCGGCTCGTCGAGGAACAGCAGCTGCGGTCGGTGGGCGATCGCCCGGGCGACCTGGAGCCGTTGTGCCATGCCCCCGGAGATCTGATGGGGGAAGGCATCGGCCCGGTCGGTGAGCCGGAAGCGCTCCAGCAGTTCCTCAGCGCGGGCGGCGGCCCGACGACCGGACCACCCGAAGTAGCGGCAGTGGTAGCGCAGGTTCTCGAGCAGGGTCAACGAGCGGTCGAGGGTGTTGTCCTGGGTGACCACGCCCAGGCGGCGCTTCGCCCGAGCGGGTTCGCGGACCACATCGAGACCGAACACCTCCGCCTGGCCCTCCGTGGGCCTGATGCGGGTGGTGCACACGCCGACGGTGGTGGACTTGCCGGCGCCGTTGGGGCCGAGCAACCCGAACATCTCCCCCGCGGCGACCTGCAGGTCGATCCCCGCGATGGCATCGATGGCGGGTGGCCCGGGGTAGGTCTTCCTCAGGGCGCGCAGCCGCAGCGCGGGCGTCGTCGTGGGGTCGACCGCGGCGGGAGCGAGTTCGGCGATGGTCATCCTCGGCCTCCTCACCGGGACGGTCCCGGTTCTCGGCCGCAGTTCGGTCCCACCGGGCCGCTGGACGGCATCGCATCCACCCTGGACCTCACCCCTGAGCGACCCGGCGTAGGAGCACGTCGATCATCACCGCGTGGACGACCACGGCTGCGATCACCAGCAGGTGGAACACCTCGTGGTAGCCGAACCAGGTCGGTGAAGGATCCGGGCGCCGGAGACCGACCACCGTGGCGCCGACGGTGTAGAGCACACCGCCGAGGAGCAGCAGCGCCACCACCGCGGGGCCGGAGCTGACCCACAGCCAGGGCAGCAGCGCCACGGGCAGCCAGCCGATGGTGAGGTACACCGCGCTGTTGAACCCCTTCGGCGGGGCGAAGGGCAGCCACTCCACGATGATGCCGGTGAGCGACCCGGTCACCATCCCGACGAGCAGCAGCCAGGAGGCCCAACCCTCGAGCCCGAGCAACGCCATGGCCACGCCGGTGCCACCGATCGCGAGGTAGATGCCGGTGTGATCGAGCCGGAACAGTCGCTCGTAGGTGCCGGCGTCCCAGCGCTTGAGGTGGAGGAGGGCGCTGAAGGAGAACATCGCCGCCACCCCGAACCCGAAGGCCGCCACGGCGACCCGTCCCGCGCTGGGGGCCGTGATGGTCCACAGGATGGCGCCGGGCAGGGCGATGATGGCTGCCAGCAGGTGCGAGCGACCCCGCAGCCGCGGTCGCGGCAGGGTCAGTGCTCGCTCGGTGTTCACCGAACGCTCGAGGATGGGACGCTCACCGGCGGGCTGCTCGACCACGGGGCAACGATAGCTGCCGGCCGGGTTGCGTGGACGTGCTGGCCCGGACAGACGATCCACGGTCGCCGCGCACGACCGGGCTCCTAGACTCCAGCGACGTCGGAGATCGACCCAGCAGGAACGATCGGACCATCGCGACCCGTGAGCGCGCCCGACCGCCAGGCCCACTACCCCGCAACCGAGCGGATGACCACGTGACCACGACCAACGCCCCCACCCGTCTGCCCAGCCTGAGCCGGAGCCAGACGCTCGGTCTGGCGGTCGGGGCGATCGTGTTCGTCGCGACCCTGATCGTGGAGCTCCCGGGTATCGAGCCCGCCGCGCAACGGATGCTCGCCATCTTCCTGCTGGCCATCGTGCTGTGGATCACCGAGGCCATCCCGCTGGTCGCGACCTCGCTGCTGGTCATCCTGCTCCAGGTGCTGCTGCTGTCCGATCAGGCGTTGGTCCCGCTGGAGGAGTCCGCGGTGACCGCCCAGGAGGTGTTCGCCACCCTGGCCGACCCGGTCATCATCCTGTTCATCGGTGGCTTCCTGATCGCCGACGGCGCGGCCAAGTACGACGTCGACCGCAACCTCGCCGCCCTGCTGCTGCGCCCCTTCATCGCCGGCGGCGCACGGCGCACCGTGCTGGGGCTGATGCTGATCACCGCGTTGCTGTCGATGTTCGTGTCGAACACCGCGACCACGGCCACCATGTTCGCCGTCCTGCTACCGGTACTGGCGGCGCTGCCCGCTGGCACCGCCAGGACCGGCCTGGCGCTGTCCATCCCGGTGGCTGCGAACATCGGTGGCATCGGGACGCCGGTCGGCACGCCTCCCAACGCGATCGCCCTGGGACAGCTCTCCACCCAGGGGATCTCGATCTCGTTCCTCGACTGGATGCTGCTGGCCGTCCCCCTGATGCTGGTCCTGCTCATCGGCGCGTGGTGGATGCTGACGCGCCGCTTCATCCCCTCGGACACCGAGATCGAGATCGACATGTCGGCGCGGTTCAACAAGACCCCGCCTGCCATGCTGTTCAGCGTCGTGGCCGGGCTGACCGTGCTGCTGTGGCTCACCGAACCGCTGCACGGTCTCGCCTCATCGACCGTCGGCTTCATCCCGGTGGTGCTGCTGCTGGCGACCGGCGTGCTCGGGTCCAAGGACCTCCAGGGCCTGCAGTGGCACGTGCTGTGGCTGGTGGCCGGCGGCATCGCGCTCGGCGGCGGCATCGGCGCCTCGGGGATGGACGTGTGGCTGTTGGGCCTCGTCGACTGGGACGTGCTGCCCGCGGTCGCACTGATCGCCCTGCTGTCCTTCGCCGGCCTGGCCATGTCCACGGTGATCTCGTCCTCGGCGGCCGCCAACCTGCTCATCCCACTCGCGCTCAGCCTGGCCGTCGGGTTGGGCATGAACGCCGCACTGGTGGCGGTGGTCGTGGCCCTGTCCTGCGGCATGGCCATGTCGCTGCCCATCAGCACCCCGCCGAACGCGATCGCCTACGCCACCGGTGAGGTGCCGCAGTCGGCGATGATCTTCACGGGTCTCATCATCGGCGTCGTGGCCTTCGCGTTGCTGTCCTTCGTCATGCCGACCTGGTGGTCGTGGCTGGGCCTGATGTGAGCGACATCGAGCCGCTCGGCATCGCCGTCCTCGTCGCTGGCCCCGCCGGCCGGCTCCGCGATGCCCTGGTCGCCGAACTCAGCGCCGGGCTGGCCGGGATCGCCGCGGTCCATGTCGGCGGCGACCCGGTCGCGGTCGCCCGCACCCTGCCCGAGGTGACCACCCTCGGGCTCGTGGCGTTGCTCGACGACGGCACCTCGGTCGACGAACGCGTCGCGGCGTTGGGGGCCGACCCCCGGGCCCGGGCCGCCCAGACGATCCTCGTCACCGAACGCGACCGCCACGACGACCTGCACCGCGCCCTCGACGACGACCGCCTCGCAGCGGTGATCGGGGTGCCCTGGTCCACCGGCTGGCTCGGCGCCCACGCGCGCTCCCAGCTGACCAGGTGGCTGTCGGCCCGCGACCCGAAGGATCCACGGCTGACGGCACTGCACCGCCGAGGCACCGCCCCGGAGCTGCCGACCAGCAACCTCCTGCGCGACCTGGAACTCGACGAGCAGGCACTGACCGCTCGGCTGGTGACCGCCCTCGACCGGGCGCTGGGGCGGCGGCCCCGCCTGCAGCTGCCGGAGGGGACCCGCCTGACCCACCAGGGCGTCGGTGTCGACGGGGTGATCGTCGTGCTGTCGGGTTCGGTCGCGTTGGACCGTGCCAGTGAGATCGGGGAGCTGCGCCTCCACCACGCCTCCACCGGGCCCGTGGTCGGCCTGCTGTCGCTGACCCAGCAGGCTCGCGCGTTCTTCACCGCCCGTGCCACCAGCGACGTCGAGGTGCTCCACATCAGCCTCGAGCAGCTCGAGCACGCGTTGGCGGTGGAGCCGGAGGTCGGCTCCGTGATGGCGGCGGCCACGGCACGCGCGCTCGCCACGCGGCTGCGCCGGTCGGAGCAGCTACAGGTGGAGAAGGTCAAGCTCAACGCCGAGCTCGACCGGGAGCGGACCCAGCTGGCCACCGCGCTCGAGCAGCTCGAGGGCGCGCGGCTCGAGCTCGTCGAGTCGGCCCGCATGGCCACCCTCGGCGAGCTGTCGGCCGGGGTGGCCCACGAGCTGAACAACCCGGCCTCGGCCGTGGCCCGATCAGCCAACTTCATCAGCGATGACCTGACCCGCCTGCTGACCGATCACCCCCGCGGCACCGCGCTCGCCGAGGTGATCGCTTCGACCCGACAACGCTCCCCCCTCGGCACGGCTCACCAACGCCAGCTGCGTCGCGAGCTCGCATCGGCGTTGGGGTCCGAGCCGGTCGCCCGCCGCCTCGTCGCGGCCGGTGTCGACGACCCCGCCCAGGTGGCGGAGCTGGCCCGCGAGCTCGATGCCGGGGAGCTCGAGGAGTTCGTGGTCGCGGCCGAGCTCGGTGGCGCGCTCCGGAACCTGCGGCTCGGTACCGACCGCATCACCGACCTGGTCCAGAGCCTGAAGAGCTACGCCCGGCCCGCCGAGGCCACGGTGCACGGGGTGGACGTGGCCGGCACGATCGACGACGCCCTCCACCTCGTCGCCCACAAGCTCGACGGGGTCGAACTCGAACGGGTCGACGAGGACGACCTGCCGACCATCGACGGCCACCCGGGACCGCTCGGCCAGGTGTGGACGAACCTGGTCCTCAACGCCGTCGACGCCATGGAGGGTGAGGGACATCTCCAGGTCATCACCCGCCGCGAGGAGGACGAGGTCGTCGTCGAGGTGATCGATGACGGGCCGGGGATCCCCCCGGACGTCCTGCCCCGGCTGTTCGAGCCACGCTTCACCACCAAGCACGGCCGCGTCCGCTACGGGCTCGGCCTCGGGTTGGCCATCAGCCAACGCATCATCCACAGTCACGATGGCACCATCACCGTCACATCCGAGCCGGGTCGCACGGTCGCGACCGTGCGGCTGCCGGCCGCCTGATCCCAGGGGAGGCACCGACGTGCAGCTCGCCGTACTGGTACTCGAGGACGAGCCGGAGGTCCGCGATGCGATCGTGCGTGACCTCGACCCCTTCGCGGGGACGGTCAGGGTCGAACCCGCCGAGGACGTCACCGACGCACACGCCGTGCTCGCAGAGCTCGCCAGGGACGGCGATCCCCTCGCCCTGGTCCTCGCCGACCACCGCCTCCCGGGCATGTCCGGCGTCGACTTCCTGGTGGAGTTGTGCCGGGACGACGACCACGGCCGCAGCCGGAAGGTCCTGGTCACCGGGCAGGCCGATCAGCAGGACACGATCCGGGCGGTCAACGAGGCCGGGCTCGACCACTACCTCACCAAGCCCTGGGACGCCGAGGACCTGCGGCAGCTGGTGCGCAACGAGCTCACCACCTACGTCCTGCAGCAGGAGGTCGATCCGCTCCCGCACCTGAGCGTGCTCGACGCCGCCCGGGTGATGCCCGCCCTCAGGGGCCGTGGTGACCCGTGACCTGAGGACCGTCGGGATGTCGGCAGATCCGGGCTGCGACCTGCTCGACGTGCGTGGGCCCGACGAGGAACGGCAGGTGCCGCACCCCTGCCGTGAGGGGTACGACGGGGTCGGGTGAGGAGGACGTCCCTGGACGACCGTGCGGGGCCAGCGCCCCACCGTCCGGCCCCGGCGTGGCAAGCTCGTCGGGCGGACAGCTGGAGGGACCCAGGTGAGCGACGCGCAGCGGGATGACGCCGCCGAGCGGCTGTACACGCTGCTGGTCGACGACGACGAGGACCACGGCCGCGGCGAGCTCGATCAGGAGGTGGCCGAGGCCGTCCCTGGCAACGCCGGCCGGCAGGTCGTGGCCATGACGCTGCAGAAGGCCGGCGACCTGATCGTCGACGCCAAGACCGTGCTGAGCTGGTTGCTGGCCGCCCTGGGTGCCCCGGCCGGCCTCACCGGCCTCCTGGTCCCGATCCGGGAGTCGGGCTCGATGCTGCCCCAGGCCGCCCTGGTGCCGCTGGTGCGGCGACGCGCCGTTCGCAAGTGGGTGTGGGTCGCCGGGGCCCTGCTCCAGGCCGCCGCCGTCGTACTGATGGCCCTGATCGCCGCCACGCTCGAGGGCGCGGTCGCCGGGGTCGCGCTGCTGGTGACACTGGCGCTGTTCAGCCTGGCTCGGTCGCTGTCCTCCATCGCCTCCAAGGACGTGCTGGGCCGCACCCTGCCGAAGGGTGTCCGGGGGCAGATCACCGGCTACGCCACGATCGGTGCCGGCGTGGCCTCCATCACCGTCGGGCTCGGCCTGCGCATCCTCGGCGGGGAGGACGCGGCACCCACCACCTTCGCCTGGCTGCTGGCCGGTGCCGCCGTCGCCTGGCTGCTCGCCGCAGGGGTGTTCTCGAGCGTGCAGGAAGCTCCCGGTGAGCACGACGATGGTGACGGCGATGACGGTGCCGTGGCCCGGGCGCTCGGGCTGCTCCGCGAGGACGCGCCCTTCCGCAGGTTCGTGCTCGCCCGCACGCTCCTGCTGGTCTCGGCGCTGAGCCCGCCGTTCGTGGTCACCCTGGCCACCCGGCAGGGTGGCGCGGGCCTGCAGGGGCTCGGCGGGTTCGTGATCTCCAGCGGTATCGCGGCGTTGGTCGGCGGGCGGCTGTGGGGTCGGCTCGCCGACCGCTCCTCCCGCCGGGTCATGATGCTGGCCGCGGGGCTGTCGGCGACCGTGGTGGTGGTGTTCCTCGGCATCCTGCTGGTCGAAGGCGCCCGGGAGGTGCAGCTGCTGTACCCGCTGACCTACCTGGCGCTGGCGCTGGTGCACCACGGGTCCCGGATCGGCCGCAAGACCTACGTGGTCGACCTCGCCGAGGGCAACCAGCGCACGGACTACGTCGCGGTGTCGAACACCGCCATCGGCGTGCTCCTGCTGATCACGGGAGCGATCACCTCGGCGATCGCGATGCTCGGTCCCGAAGCGGCCCTGGTCAGCCTCGCGCTGCTCGGCTTCGCGGGGGTCGCCGTCAGCGGCTCGTTGCCCGAGGTCAGTGCCGACGACGGCAGCTGAGCCACGGCGACGACGGGGCGGTCGGCGTCTTCCGACGGCGGTGGTCAGCGCCTCAGCCGAACCGGACGACCACCGTCACGAGCCAACTGCCGACCATCGTGACCCCGAGCACCAGCTCGAGCAGGACCCCGATCCCGTACCCGCGCAGCACCGCGAGCGTGGACCCTCGCGCCGCCTCCCACTCCCCCAACCGGCCCCGTTCACCGAGGAGCAGGCCCAGCACGAACCCGACCAGGAACCCGGCGACCGGCAGCACGAAGAAGCCGAGCACCGCGCCGGTGAGCCCGGCCGCGAAGGAGGCCGTCGTGGCACCGGCCTCACGACCGCGACGGGCCGGCAGCAGCACCGTCGCCAGGGTGCCGAGGGCGAACAGCCCCGTCAGCCACGCCGCGACCAGCCAGCCCACCGTGTCGGCACCCTGCCACAGCAACGACGTGACGCCGACGAGCCACACGATCAGCAGGCCGGGCAGGACCGGGATCACCACCCCGATCATCCCGACGAGCATCGCCAGGAAGGCGATGCCGAGGACAGCCGCCTCCACGCACGTCTCCGTCCCGCGCAGGGTGGGCCGGGCGGGGCTCGAACCCGCGCCTGACGGATTATGAGTCCGCTGCTCTGACCAGCTGAGCTACCGGCCCTGGGTGGCAGAGCGTACTGTCGCTCCGCGCAAGCCCGTACCGTCCGCCCCAGCCCCGACAGGAGCACCGATGCACGTCACGAAGTTCCCCCAGTCCTGCCTGGTGGTCGAGACCGACGGTGTCCGGGTCGCGATCGACCCCGGCACGTTCGTGACCGCCCGCCACGACCTCGAGGAACTCGGGGAGCTCGACGCGGTCCTCTACACCCACCGCCATCACGACCACCTCGACGTCGAGGTGGTGGACCGCCTGCGGGAGCGGGGCACGACGCTGTTCGGCAACGCCGATGTGGTGACCTTGCTGGGCGAGGACCGCTGCACCCTGGTCGAGGACGGCCGGCCCTTCACCGCGGCCGGGCTCCCTGTCACACCCCACGACCTGCCCCACGTGGTGATGGTCGACGGCGCGCCCGGCCCGCCGAACACCGGGTTCCTCCTGGCCGGGACGCTGTTCCACCCGGGCGACGGGATCGAGCTGACGGGCGTGTCCGTCCCGGCGGCGGCCATCCCCATCGTGGGCCCGTCGATCAGCTTCCGGGACGCCTACCGCTTCGTCGAGCAGCTCGGCGCACGGCACGTCATCCCGATCCACTACGACGCCTTGGTCGCCGACCCGGACCAGTTCGCGCGGGTGTGCGACCTGGCGGAGGTCCACGTGCTCCGTGACGCCGAGGGCGTCGAGCTACCGGTCAGCTGACCAGCCATGGTCGTCGACCGTGACCGAGCCCGGAGGCGTCGGTGGGAACCCTTCTCGCCCTGCTCGCCGCCGCGGGCTTCGGCATCTCCGACGTCACCGGTGCCGTCGCCGCCCGGAGGACCTCGGCCCTGACGGTGACGCTCGGGATCCAGGCCGTCGGCATGGTCGCGCTCGTCCCGGCGCTGTGGCTGGTCACCGGGACGAGGTCGACGCAGGCCCTGGTCATCGGGGGGCTGGCAGGTGGTCTCGGCGCGATCGGGCTGGTCATCTACCTGCGCGCCATGGCGGTCGGCCCGATCGGCGTGATCTCACCGGTCTCGGCGCTGGTCGGGGCCGGCGTCCCGGTCGGCTGGGGCGTCGCGCTGCTCGGCGAGCAGGTCGGGCCGCGACAGCTGACCGGCATCCTCCTCGGACTGCTCGCGGTCGCCGCCGTCGCTTACGTCCCCGGTAGCTCGATCCGCAGCGATGGCGCGCGCAGCGTCCTCCAGGCGTTGGTTGCCGGCGCCGCCTTCGGGCTGTTCTTCGTGACCCTCAACGCCTCCCCGCCCGGCTCGGGGCTGTGGCCGCTGCTGGGTGCCCGGATCGTGGCGATCGCGGTGTTGTTGGCGGCGGTGCTGGTGCGGCGCCGCCCCCTGCTCCCCCGCGGGGTGGGTGGGCTGGTGGTCATCAGTGGGATCGGTGACGTGCTGGCGAACGCGCTGTTCCTGGCCGCGACCCGGGTGGGCCTGCTCAGCCTGGTCTCGCTGCTCACCTCGCTGTACCCGGTGATCGCGCTGCTGGTCGCGCGCTGGTGGCTCCAGGAGCGGCTGACCGGCACCCAGGCGGCCGGCGTCCTGGCCGCACTCCTGGCCACGGCCCTGCTCGCTGGTGGCGGCTAGGCTGGAGGTGTCGAAGGGCAGGAGGCCTTATGGAGAGGGGTCCCATCGAGGTCATCGTCCTGTCCTTCCCCGGGATCGGCCGACCCGAGGGCGTCGACGTCGCGGTCGAAGCGATGCGCGAGGTCGGTGACATCCGCCTGATCAGCGCGATGACCATCACCCGTCCCCTGCAGGGTGACGCAGAGGTCGAGCAGGTCGCCGCCTACGACGACGTCGGCGACGTGACCGCCGACATCGTCGGCTACGCGGCCGTCGGGATGCCCAACGCCGATGCCGTGGATGCCGCCGTGAACTCCGTCACCCCCGGCTCGACCGCCGTGCTGTTCGTCGTCGAACACGTGTGGGCGGTCGGCTTCGCCGCTGAGGTGCGGGCCGCCGGTGGCAGACTCGTCGACTCGGTCCGACTGACCGAGGATCTGCTGGATGCCGCTGAGCGGGTGCTCGGCGAGGACTCACCGTCCCGGCCGAGCTGACCCCGCGGCACCGGGCGGCTCGAGCACCCCGGCTGCCACGGCCGCCGCGGCGTAGGCCGCCGCCAGGCTGTCGGTGGTCTCGTGGGCGTTCAGCCCGCTGGGGTTCGGCACCAGCCACAGCTCCGCACCGTCCAATGCGCTCGCCTGGAGGCCGAGCTGAGCACGCGGGGTGCCGAAGGCGGTCCGGTAGGCCGTGACCCCGGCGATCGCGACCACCCGGGGACGCCAGGTTCCCAGGCGTTCGCGCAGCGAGGCTGCACCGGCCCGCAGCTCCTCGGTGGACAGCTCGGAGGCCCGTGCGGTGGCGCGTGGGACCAGGTTGGTGATGGCCACGCCACGTTCGAGCAGATGGACGCGGTCCTCTGCCGTCAGCCCGGCGACGCGATCGAGCTCGCGATCGGTGATCCCGGCCCGGTGCAGGGCCGGGTAGAACCGGTTCGACGGGTGCGCGAAGTGGGTACCCGTCGCCGCCGTCCACAGGCCCGGGTTGATCCCGACGAACACCAACCGCGGCGGGACCGTGCCCACCAGGTCGGGCACGGTCGCGTCACGGAACGCCTCGAGCTCCGCCCTGCTGAAGCGCACCACATCCTCGCCGACCGTGTCCGTGGTTCGGCGCGCCACGCTACCGGCGGTGGCGTCCCGTGACCGGACACCAGCGAGCACCCGATGGCCACTGGCTCGGGGCTCCGGCCCGACTACCATCACGGCCCGACGACGACCGACCATCCGGGGATCACCGTGTCCGAGCAGTTCCTCACCTCACCGACCAACCACATCACTGCCATCGCCGGCGACGGCGACGTGGCCACGGCTGCGCAGCGCGAGGTCGACGGCGCCGCGGAGGCGGGCGTCTCGGTCAGCCTCATCGGGCCCGAACAGAGCGAGGAGATGACGATCGAGGGCGACGACCTCGCCGAGGGTCTGCTCGCCCGGGTGCGCAAGATCCTCGGTGATGAGACCCCGCACCTCGAGCATCTGGCGGCCGCCCTCGAGGCTGGCGCCACCGTGGTCTGCGTGGGCCTGCCGGATCCCGACGAGGTCGGTGACGAGGACCACGACGCCCTGAAACAACGCATCGCCGACCGGCTCCGTTCGGCCGGGGCGACCGATGCCACCTACCACGGCCGCTGGGGCATCGAGGAGCTGACCACCGGCCGGTGACCAGCGCCGAACCTCCGACCCGGTCGCGGGTGGCGGACCGCCGCACCGTCGCCGTCAGGCGTCGACCAGTTGGCCCATGAGGGCGACCATGTCCAGGTCGTCGTGGAGCTGGTGCTGCAGCATGACGCGGGACACGCCGACGTCGCGGTAGGCGTGCAGGCGCTCCGCTGCCTGCTCGACGGTGCCGGTCACCCAGGCCGGACGCAGCCCGTCCAGCCAGCTCTCGAGGTCGCCGTCGGCGCCGGAACGCTCCTTGAGGAGCCGGGCGCGGTCGGTGAACTCCTGCTCGTCCCCGCCCAGCAGACAACCGGTCATCACCGACAACGGCAGCGGCTCGCGTCCGACGGCGTCGCAGGCCGCGACGAGGTCGTCGCGCCGCTGCCCCGCCTGCTCGGGGGTCGGAAACACCGTGTTGTACTCGTCGGCGTAGCGTGCCGCGAGGCGGGCGGAGCGGGGTCCGGCCAAGCCACCGAGGATCAGGGGCACGCTGGGTGACTGCACCGGCTTGGGGTTGGCCTCGCAGGCCTCCAGGCGGTAGTGCGTGCCGTGGTGGTCGAAGCGGTCCTCCCGGAACTGGCGGGTCACGATCTCGACCTGCTCCTCCAGCACCTCGAACCGCGTCCCGAGATCGTGGAACTCGAACCCGTAGGTGCGGTGCTCCAGCTCGTGCCAGCCGGCCCCCATCCCCAGCTCGATGCGGCCGCCCGACACGTGATCGGCGGTGACGACGCTCTTTGCCAGCACCGACGGGTGTCGGAAGGACGTCGGCGACACCATCGTGCCCAGACGGATGCGGCTGGTCACCGCAGCCAGCGCGCCGAGGGTGACCCAGGCATCCAGCGAGGAGCGCTCGGTGTGGCTGGCGACCGACTGGTAGTGATCGGAGCGGAACAGCCCCTCGAGCCCAGCCGCCTCGGTGGCCCGGGCGAGCGCGACCCACTGGTCCCAGGTGACGGACTCCTGGCCCTCGATCATCAGGTTGACACGCATGCTGGTGGCCTCCTCTGGCGTCCCACTCGACGCTAGT